>Ga0209061_1003749_pt1 | contig 15854 bp, 12 predicted proteins | sample Coa_R1_10_FD_187157 | JGI IMG/M metagenome (GOLD analysis project Ga0209061, IMG submission 187157) | Surface soil microbial communities from Centralia Pennsylvania, which are recovering from an underground coalmine fire - Coalmine... | ecosystem: Environmental > Terrestrial > Soil >...
CGCATGCGGATTACCTTCTCTTCATGAGGAGAAAGCGTCTTGAGCACGCCCGCAGCCTCCTCGCGAAGATCGTGATCGATCAACTGGCCCATCAGCGACCCGCCCGAGTGATCTTCGAGCAAATCGCCCAAAACCGACTCACCATCCTTGCCCACGGGCAGATCGAGCGACACAGGATCGCGCGAAATGACCTTCAGCTCCTGTACCTTTTCCGGCGTAATGCCGAGGCGGCTCGCGATCTCCTCGTTTTTCGGAGCGCGTCCCAGTTCTTTTTCGAGCTCATGCGAGATGCGCACATATTTGGTCAGCGTCTCGTTCATATGCACCGGGATGCGGATGGTGCGTGACTGGTCTGCGATAGCGCGCGTGACACCCTGACGAATCCACCAGGTGGCGTAGGTGGAGAACTTGTAACCTAGCCGGTAGTCGAACTTTTCCGCCGCGCGCATGAGACCGATGTTCCCCTCCTGGATCAAATCGAGTAGGTGAAGTCCGCGGTTCACATATTTCTTAGCGACCGAGACAACGAGCCGCAAGTTGGCCTGTATCAGCGCAGATTTAGCCGACTCGGCTTCCTCTTCGCCCTTACGCGCCATATCCAGCCAGTGCCGCATTTGAGAGCTGGTCGCACCGGCATTGAACTCCAGCTCTTGAATCCGGCGCTTGAGCTCGCGGAGCACAGTTGGCTTGCCCTGCGCCTTTTGCAGCTCCTGCTCGAGCTGGTTGATCTCGTCCAGGGACTGCTGAATCAGGCTCTGGAAGTGTTTCCATTGAGCCGGGTTGAACGGAATCGCGCGCAGCTCTTGGGAACACCTCACCCTGAGGCGCCGGATCTTACGCGCAAGTTTGGCTTGCACGTTCACGTGCCGCTTCGGGGTGGTAGCCAGTTTGCGCTCCAGTTTTTCCACCTCATTGCGCAAACGCACAAATTCGGTGAAATGCTTCTGGAGTTCGCTCTGCGAATCCGCGCGGCTGTTGGCATCGAGCTCAACGAAATCCTCCAGGCGAACTTTCCCCTGCTGTGCCTCCTGATAGATGGAAAGCACCTTCCGCCAGACCAGTGGCGAGCGCGACAGAGCCTTGCGCATCCGCAACTTACCGCGCTCCATCCGCTTGGCGAGATCAATTTCGCCTTGCCGGTTCAGCAGGCGTACTGACCCCATTTCCCGCAGATAAACGCGCACCGGGTCATCCGTGGAAACAGACTCTGCCTCTTCAGGAAGCGAGCTGTATTCGTCGCTCTCCTGGAAGTCAGACTCCAGGAATTCCGGCGAATCGATGCCGAGCGATGTAGCAGAATCCATTATGTGCTCTTCGAATCGTTCCATTTGCTCCAATTCAGTTTGCGCCCCCACAGAGAAGTCCGTGGTCCGATTCACATATCGAACCTGTTGCCGTACCCTTACGTGAGATTATGAAATGGACCTTGAGTCGTCGGGGGACTGTTTCACTTGTTTTGATGCTAAAAATAGCATGCAAGTTGCTGACTAGTAAAGGACAACCCCTTTTTTTTGGGAATCAGGCCTAAACCTCTGCCTGGAGATACCAGTCGAGCGAGCAATGACCTCGAAAGAGGGTGCACCCACGCTCGAGACCCAAAGCCACCGCGACGACGTCCCCCACTCATCAAAGTGCCTAGACCATCTACTTTATACTAATGTGACTCGCTGAAAATTTCATTAAAGCGCTTTCTTTGCTGTTCGTTCAAGACCTCCAGAATACGCTGGCGGCCCATTTCAGCCACGTCGTCCCGCTGATCCTCAATATTCTGGTAGTACTTACCATAATCGTCTAGGACCTTGGTGATGGCCCGCTCTTGCTCCGGGGTCAGATGCAGCTCGGCTTTCAGACCTTGGAGCCCAAACCGCCGGGCCTGTTCGATGGCATGCTGTTCAGGCGCCGGGAAGAGGCGGGCGTGCAGATAGGCACTGGTGATCGTGGCTCCGACCGCCGCACCACACAGAAAAACCACCGCTAAGGTGAGCAGAACCCTCGGGTTCGTCCACCCAACATTTCTGTCACGCCGAAGCGTGGAGCGATTTCTGTTTGTAGCCGGCGTAATAATTGCAGCGACCCTTCCTGTTGATCCGTTCTATTGATACGTTTCCTGATACGGCTGCTGCTGGCCGGGTTGATAAGCAGCAAAATTGAGGAGCACAGCGTCACGGCGCTCGTCGAGATTTCCCGTCACCATAGCAGCTCCGTTGAACTGCGCTATGATTCGCTCGCCGAACCAATGCCCGTCACGCAATTCCGAGGTAAAGAGATACGTACCCAGCATAATCGCTATTCCCAACGAGGCATATGCCAGCCGCCTACCGAAACGGGAGTCGATCAAAACAGACCAGATCGACTCTCGGGTACGCTCTTCAATTCGCTGCATGACGCGCGCGTAAAAGCCTGGCGCAGGTTCAATCTCCGCTGGTGCGCGCAGCGTACGCAGGAGGGCGGCTTGCCTCTTCATGACAGCAAGCTCCGCCGCACATTCGCCACACTGCGCTAAGTGCGTCTGCAAGTCTTGATCTTTCGCACCCGGCTGCTCTCCCGAGAGCAGATCTTCCAGTCGATCCCGAATGGACCCGTGCATAATTCCCTCACAAATCTCAACCCAAAACTGCGGATCTTACGTCCGCTTCTCTTTTAAAAAAACTCTACGTCTATCAGGCACTTGGCGGCGCAAGCGGCGCGCGCTCTAAACGTTGTGCTGCCTTTACCAACTTCTGACGGGCACGAAACAGCTTTACTTTAATGGTGTTTTCGTTCATACCCGTCATCTCAGAAAGTTCCTCGACCGAGTGGCCTTCCACTTCTTTCAGCAAAATCAACGAACGATCCTCTGGAGAAATCTTCGATAACAGCTTGAAAATCAAATCGTGTTGTGCGAGGCGCTCGGCAATAGATGGATTCTGACCACTCACTGGCTCCGAGTTCTCGATTTGCAGGGACTCCTCGCCGGAAAAGTCACTCTCGTAAACAAGTTTGCGCACACGCTTCTTGCGCAAATAGTCGTAGCATTCATTTACGGTGATCTTGTAGATCCAGGTCAGCAAGGAGCTGCGGAAGTCAAAACTCGAAATAGAGAAATAGATCTTTGCAAATACTTGCTGCGCAATGTCTTCGGCATCGTTGTGATTGCGTAAAATGCCGTAAATAATAGAGAAGACCTTGGATTGATAGCGGTCGACAATTTCACGAAAAGCCAGCTCGTCTTGAGCCTGAACGCGCCGGATCAGCGCCGCTTCTTCGCTAGTTCGATGGTCCACCTTGGTTTTGGTTCGGAGTACCTCACCTGATGCCGCCGGAAAGGTAAGGGCAGCGCTCATCCCGCTCATATACCGTAACCGACGTATCTTCATACAGGTACGTTACCGGAAGTTGCCCACTTCTGACATCAGGCGACCTACTTTCCTTCAACTAGCAGCGAGCAGCTTCCCTCTCCTATTTATGGTAGATGAGGACGTTCACTTGGAATTTCTCTGTTACGGGCCGGAGGTCCAGAAGTGTACGAGGCGGGAATGACCGGCAAAATAACTGCCGAAGGATGACGCGCGTCATGGAATACCGTTTGGCGCGCGATCGTCAACCTGGTTTCTAGCGCATTAGGCCGTGTGGAGTTCAGATTACGGTCGAACCGGGGGAAATTGCTGCTTGAAACTTCCAGGCGGACGCGGTGACCTGCTGCAAACACGTAGCTAGTGACGCCAGCATCGATATCAATTCTGTAAGGTTTATTACGTTTTACAAAAAGCGGCCGCGTTAACGACACACGATAGCGAAGGCGTAGAATTCCGTCCGTCACAAGAAGCGGCCGGCCGTTTGGCTCTACATCGACCAGTTTTGCAGTAAAGTCGGTATCGTTTGCCGAGGTGGCCACATAGAGGATCGCGTGAACGGGTCCTGTTACCTCCAAATCGTGTGCGAGAGGCGCTGAGGTATAGACCAACACGTCCTGACGCTCCTCCACGCGCGTCTGTTCAAGGGGCCCTGGAGGAAGCAAACGAGAGTCACAGCAGGTCGCCCCGCCGGTCGTGGGTACCGGATTGGCCGGATCGTATAAAAAGGTATCCGGGCTGTCTTCGGCTGCCGGCCTCTTATGAGACCTGCCCGGACTGGGTTCGCCCAGGGGCTTCCAGAGCAGAGCGCCATCACCTGAAGCGGAATTGGCCCGACCGTTACTGGCTAAATACAGCGGAGTATAACGTGTTCTGGCCAGCGGCCACTCATGTTCCTCGCGCCAAATATTGGGTCCCATGACAAAGATATGCAGGGTGGGGCGAAAGGGATCAGCGTTAAGATCCTCGCGAGAGCGCTTGAGCCACCGATCAAACCAAGCGGCTTGTTTGGAGCGGATCGCGGGAATTGCAAGCGGGCCGAAGTCGCGTGTGGGGAACTTGAGAGCGGGATTGTGCCACCAGGGGCCGATCCAGGTTTCGATCGCCTTACCCTGGGCGGCCAGGCGGGAAAACGCATCGAGGTCACCCTCCGCGTAAGCATCGAACCACCCACCAAATGAGAGAATCGGCACCTGAACCCGTTCTAACTGATCTCGAATGCTGAGCTTTCGCCAGTACTGATCGTAGGAAGGATGGTTTAAGATATCCCTCCATTGCGGCAGCACGGTTCCGACCGCCGCCTCATCGGCTGTGAGAAGGGGCAGATGCCGGAGATAGGAGGCATCCCGGCGGCGCACGGCAGAAGGTGGTGTGAAATTTTGAGTTAGCCAAATGAGCCGGTGGCCGAGTTGCAGCGCTCCTCCCGGGGAATAGGAGCGGTCGAGATATTCATCATCGCCCGCATCCATGGGCGTAATCGCTGCCAGATGAGGATTGTTTTCGACAGCGGCCCACCATTGCGCCATGCCGAGATACGAGCTTCCGGCCATGGCGACCCGACCATTGGACCAGGGCTGAGCGGCAATCCAGTTGATGGTGTCGCTGCCGTCTGCACCTTCTTGGTCAATTGAGCCGAATACTCCTTGTGAGCCATAGCGGCCGCGCACATCCTCAAGAACCACAGCATATTGGCGGTAAACAAAGTACCGATAGCTGCGCATGCCATAGGATTTACGGCTATATGGAGTTCTCACCAGAATGGTGGGCCAGGGTCCACTCCCGTGCGGCAGGAAGACATCGGCCGCAAGATGAACGCCATCGCGCATGGGAATCGACAAGCCAAGGTGTTCTTCGATGGGCGGCTCCGAACGCCGTGAGCCGATTTGCGCCACAACTACACTCGCTGGAACCAAAAGTGCGGCGAAAGCAATCTGAAGAATGAAATTTGGCTTAATCTGCATCGGATGGGGTTTTCGGGCGCGGCCCGAACAATGCGGTGCCGATACGGATTAAGGTAGCGCCTTCCTCGATTGCGATCTCAAAATCGTTCGACATACCCATGGAGAGTTGCTGCAGCCGATGCTGCTGCGCAAGTTGCGCGAGACGGCGAAAATAAGGCCGTGAATCCTCTGGATTCTCAGACCAGGGAGGCATGGTCATGAGTCCCGTTAGCTTTAGATGTTCGCATTTACGAGCCTCCTCCAGCAAGTCCGGCAACTGCCCGGGATCGGCTCCGGTCTTGCTCTGCTCAGGGGAGAGCTTCACCTCAATTAAGACTTCGAGGGATTTCTTTTGTTCCGCCGCCGCTGCCTCCAGCCGGCGTAGGATTTTGAGTGAATCCACTGTGTGGATCACATGAAACAGTTGACTGGCATCCCGCGCCTTGTTGGATTGCAAGTGGCCGATTAAATGGAAACGGGCGCCCGAGAGGTCGGCGAGTTCGGGCCGTTTCCGGGCGAATTCCTGAACATAATTCTCGCCGAACTCACGCAGACCGGCTTCGTAGGCCTCTCGCACTCTGGCAGCAGAAAATTTCTTGGAGACCGCCACTAACGTTACGTCCGAGCGCCGGCGGCCGCTGCGTTCCACGGCTTGCCGGATACGCCTCTCGACGGACTCAAGCTGCAATCGAATATTCGAGCTTTCCAGTGGCAAACCTTTATGATAAGCGCCGGACTGGCGCAGGCGAAACGAGTGATCCTGAGGCATTGCTGGCAAAAATTGAAAGCTTCCTGGAGCGTTCGCGCCGGCCTGCCGTGCTCGATTATGGCGAGAACCCGGTTGCTCTGCGCGCAGGCGAATACACGCTTGAAAACCGCGCCGGACGCCTCTGGATCGAGTTTTGGTGCGGCGAACGGAGTATTTCCCGGCGAATCCTGGCCATCCATCGGTGTGCGGCCGGGGTCCTCGAGTGCACCGTACAGCGCTTCGGCGGAAAAACGGCCCTGTTGAGTTTTCTCGATCTGGAACGACCCCAAAACAGCTACAAAGTACTCGCAGGCACACGCCGGCATCGCTGCGAGCAATTCCGCCAAATGCTTTCCCGGCAATTTCCAGGCTGGGAAATCCGGAGCCTTTCCTCTGCCATGGATCTGCAGCGGTCATTTTCGCCGTTGTTTCCGCGCGCGCGCCTTGTGCGGGGCCACCAGCAAATCGCAGCCATGCTCTGCCCGAAGACCAGCGATGAGCCTGTCCTGCTCACGTTCTCCCTGATCTGGTTCGCACATCTGGCGCAAACAACGGGCAAGCAAATCCATACTTCTTTAGCGCTTTTTCTACCCGAGCAAGCTGGTACTTTGACAGCACACCGGTTGCGCTGGCTTAACGAACCGGATCTTCATCCCATGCTATTTCGGTTCAACGAGCATGGATTGGCCGGGCAGGTGGATCCGCAGGATCTGGGGAATCTGGAGACGCGCGTGAGTCCGCGCTATATGCGGCCGCAGTTGACACCGGAATTGAGCTGTTTACTCGAGCGGATCACGCGAATCGAGGGCGTGGGATGCTGTCCGGAGCTGGAGGGAGCCATCAGCATTCGCAGTCGCGGACTCGAATTTGCGCGCATCGAGAATGGGCGCATTCTAATCGGGATAGAGAGCAAGCGCGAAATTCCAGTCGAGATGGCCAGCCGCATAGAGGACCTTGCCAGCGAGCTTGCTGGCATGCAGGCGAAGATCCGCCATGCGCCCCACATGACGGGTCCACAAATCTTTCCCGAACGCTGGCTCGAGCAGCGTGTACGCTGCCATCTGCCCTTAATCGATCCCACTCTGTTGGCCGAACCCGTTCACAGCCAAGTAATCACGTTTGCCGCAGGCGATCGCAACTTGATCGATTTGCTGGCTGTCGATACGGCGGGCCGGCTCGTGGTTCTCGAATTAAAAACAACGGAAGATGTACACCTTCCGATTCAAGCGCTAGACTACTGGATGCGGGTCCGCTGGCATGCGGAGCGCGATGAGTTGGGGCACTTGTTTCCTGGATGGGCGCTCAGTCGGAAGCCGCCGCGATTACTTCTGATCGCGCCCGCGATTTCATTCCATTCATCCAATACCACTGTGATCCGATACTTTTCACCCCAAATTGAAGTCGAGCGTATTGGGATTCACAGCGAGTGGCAGGAACACTTCAAAGTGGTGCTCCGTTTACGTGGCGCCGAGCTGCCCCAATCTCACGGGAGATCTCTATGAACATCAAAGGACTGGCAAGTATTAAGAATGCGTTGCATACTTTAAATCCGGCTGGCATCCGCGAGCTCGCCGAAAGGCCGTTGCATATCGCGCTCTTCTCGGACACCCCGGAGGGATATTCACAAATGGAGAGCTTTTTTCTCCAGGGGCTGAGTCCGGCGCGCAGACAGGCTTCGAGCGCCCTTCTCATTCGCGATCCGCAAGCCGTGCATTACGATCTCGCTATTTACGACCAGAGCGTTGCTGCTCCGCCTCGCGCCTTTGTGTTCGAGGATGCCCGGCCGCACCATCTGGTAAGCCGGATCTTGGACCGGCGGCCGGAGCTTGGCGTTCCTATGGCCAAGGCGTTCGTGCCTTTTCGAAAGCCTTTTTTGCAGCGTGTAATTGCCAAGACATGCAGAGAGAACGCTCTGTTTTCGGTGAGCACCGCCTTGCCAGACGTGGTGCCGAACATAATGGAACTGCCGTGGGCTGTGGCTGAGTTCGCATCGGATACCGCTTTTCTCACTATGAATCAAGTACGCATGGCGTTTCTCATCGCAGCGGCGAGCGATCGCGAAGTCGGCTACTTAGCGCAAAAATCCGAGATAGCAGCTATAATCGGCAGCGCCTTTGGCTGGCGTGCACTAGCGCGACAACTGGTCGGCAAGATCCCCTTTGGGGGAGGCTTAATTGCCAAGGCGGCTGTTGCTTACGCAGGAACAAAGGTGCTCGGACTTTCCCTGGAACGTTTCTACAGCATCGGCTTCACTTACACGCGCGAGGAACGAGACAGGATCTACGCCGATGCCTTTCGCCAGGGGAAGAAAATCGCTTTGCGTATATTGGGCCACATTCGCCCGGATTTGGCGGCTAAATATATCCACGAAAACATGCCGCTCAGCAGCCGCCCATCCGCCGTGGGAGATCTTCCCTCCCTGCCGGCGCTTTAGCAACATAAGACTCACCACTGCAACTTCAATCCAAATTGAATTTGGCGCGATGTCGTGGACGTGCTGGTAATCACACCCGCAGTGGGCGAGACCCCCGTTGGCGTAAACACAACTGCATTCGGCGTATTAAAATTCGCCCGGTTTAGCAGGTTAAAGAACTCCGCACGAAATTGTACGTTCGTTTTCTCTTTGATGCGTGTATCTTTCAGCAGAGAGAAATCCCATGTGGCTAAGCCTGGACCAATGAGCGTGTCTCTTCCAACGTTCCCGTAGAATCCGCTATTATTCGGAGGCGCAAGAAATGCTTCCGGATTAAACCATTCATTGACCTTGCCCAGAATGATGGGACCGGTAAATGACGGATTCACAAAGGGGCGGACCGGATTTCGTGTATCCCCGTTATTGGAGGGATTGTAACTGAGTTGCGGTGTGAACGGGAAACCGCTTTGCAAGGTCACAATCGAGTTGACGCTCCACCCGGTAGCCAGAGCACCGCTCCATCCGCTAAGTGAGGAGAAGAATCGCTTTCCGCGCCCAAATGGGAGCATATAAATCGCGCTAATCGTCCCGACGTTTCTAACATCAAAGTTGGCGAGTCCGCGATCCGCTCGCAAGTCGAACGGATTCGATGCAAGCGCAGGTTCACCACCCGATGTCGTCGAATTTGGTGAGTCGCCGTCGTCGATTGTTTTCGACCATGTATACGCACCGCGAAATGAAAATCCGCCTTCAAAGCGGCGATTGATTTCTAGTTGCAGCCCATGATAAGAGCTATCTCCTTCAGAAAAATAGGTCCAAGTATTGCCTAGTGCTGGATTTGCTTTGACCGTTGTTGGCACATAAAAGGTTCCGGCAGGAATAGGAGTATTGGCTAATCCGGCCGGGAAGTTACTCGGATACACCGCCGGACAGGGAGAAGCGGGGCAAATCACAGGAAATGGTTCGTTCGCATCGATGCCAATGAGCTCATGATATCCATGCGATCCGACATATCCGGCTGTAAGCACGGTATTGGGCATCAATTCCTGCTCTATTCGAAAAGACCATGAAATCAATGTCGGAGTCTCGAGATCCGGCTGCACGCCACCAGGCGTTAGGCGCGCACTTGCTGGCACCGGGGCGGATGGTGAAAGCGGAAGCTGAGCAATAGAAACGTTGGGAAGGCTGTAAGTTGGATTGAAGGGCGCATTCTGGTCCGTACGGTAGCCAAGGGCGTCTTGAAGATCGTTGTACATTCCGAACCCAGCACGGAGAACCGTTCGATCATGGAAGGGACTCCAGGCCACTGCAACTCTAGGCTGAGGAAGAAATGGTCCGCGATTTACGGTAAAGACGGATTTCCCAATCCTAGGCTGGCTGGAAATAATTCCGTTTGGATACGTATAATTCGCCGCTTCTCCATGCGCCTCATTCCAGCCAGTTGTCGATTCAGCACGGAATCCTAGTGATAGCGTCAGATCGGAACGAGCCCGAATGGTATCCTCGGCGTACCAGGCGCCAAAAAGAGACCGCCAGTGCATTTGTGTCGGCGAAGGATCATAGAGCAGACTGCTTGCAATGCCTTGGAGGAACGTTTGCAGACTGGTGAACGTCGCCTGCCCATACTGGCTCAGCGCTAGAGTTTCATTGGACTGAAACTGTTGCAGCCAGACGCCGAAGCTGAATTGATGAGGGCCTCTCACCAAGGATACTCGGTCTTCATAGGTAAACAGATTACGCGCGACTTTGAGATTACTCCCATTGTTACTTCCCGCTAGGCTTAATTGCGCCGTAGGATTGGATGCCGCGCTGCCGCCTACCACGATGGCTCCGACCGGGTGACCGGCGATAAAACCTGGCAGCGATGCCGCCGGACTGCCCGGAGTAGGTTCTCCCGTAAAGAAATAACCAGCTCTTGAGTAACCGGCGCGAAATACGTTTAATAGATTGGCGGAGAAAACGTGCGTTTCCTCCGCGCTTGCCACTTGTTCCCGCAAACTCGTAACATCGGTGCTATACAGGTTCGTGCTCGTGGGCGTGAAATCGGCGCTGTCGTCAACCGTATAGGCCACATTCAAAGAATCGCTGGCGCTGAGAATTTGATCCATCCGGATGTTGCCGAAATCGTCGCGGATTGTTTGCAAGGGATTGTTGAATGCTTCAGAAATCCCACCGAAATCCGGTGCGCCAGGAGAAGGGGCAGGCCAAGCAGAGATCCATGGCGAGACGCCCACAAACACAAGACCAGAGGCTGGACACGGCGCCACGGCGGGGCTCACTAACTTGCAGGGTAAATATCCGTTTCGCGCATTTAGGTCAGGAACCAGATCCACGCCCGTCTGGTGAAGATGTTGCAGAAGTTCTTCAAAATTTCCAAAGAGAAATGTTTTGTCCTTTTGGATTGGGCCGCTGAGCGCGGCTCCAAACTGATTGCGTTGAAAACCGGGCACAGAAGCTCCATCGAAAAAATTGCGCGCGTCCAGGTGGTTATTTCGTAAAAATTCGTAGAGAGATCCATGCGTCTCATTACTTCCGGATTGCGTGAGGATGAGGACCTGGGCTCCCGGGTGTTTGCCATATTCGGCATCGTACGTATCACGCAGCAAATTAAATTCGCGAACCGCATCCACGCCTAGTAACTGCTGGCTGACGCCTCCCGGCTGCATATTGTTCTCGGCCGCCCCGGTGAACTCAATTCCATTTAGCAGATATAAATTCTGCTGCGGACGATTCCCGGAAACGGCAAAATTATTTCCCGCAGATGAATTGGAAACACCGACGCCACCCACTTTTTGAGACGTGAAGTTCACCACACCGGGATTCAACGTCAGCAATTCGTCATAGCTTCTGCCGTTTAATGGCAGATCCTGGATCTGATGCTCATCAATTAAGCCGGAGATATCAGACGTCGTGAGATTGACCGCCGGAGCATCTCCTTCTACGGTCACCTGCTGGCTGGTGGGGCCAAGCTGCAGGGAGACATTTACCTCCGCCTCCTGGCCCACGGCCAGGCGGATTCCGGTGCGAACCTCTGCCGCGAACCCCGTTTTTTCCACGCGAACTTGGTAATGTCCGGCGGATAATGCGGGCACGCGATAGAGACCTGAGCCGTTTGTGATCGTCTTACGGGTTTCACCTGTCTCTTCCTGGATCACCTCAACTTTTGCGCCTGAGACGGCTGCGCCAGAGGGATCCGTAACCGTTCCCGCGAGCGTAGCCGAAACTTGCGCTGGAAGCGGGAGTCCGCAAAGCATGAAGCAAAAAAACGAGAGCAACGCGAGCCGTGCGGAAAAACGGGATGTCATGTTTAGATAACTTTGTACAGTATAAAAGACAGAGTTTATCAATGCCTGTCCAATCACATGTCAAAGAGATGCGAATGCGAAGCGGCATCTCCGCCGCGGAGCTGGCTCGCCAGATTGGCGTCAGCCGGCAGACGGTTTACGCCATCGAAGACGGGAAATTCATTCCGAATACCGTTGTCGCTCTGAAGCTCGCGCGAGTACTCGACGTCCGCGTTGACGAGCTCTTTTCGATTGATGAGCCAGAGGGCAAAGCCTCCAGATCGCTAACGGCTGACTGGCTTGGAGCCGGCCGTCCCAGCGATGGCCAGCTTGTACGGTTGAGCTGGGTACACAATCGCTTGATTGCTGTCCCAGCATCACCCTTACCAGCTTTTTTCCCTGCGGCTGATGCTGTGATCGAATCGGCCACTTCCAAAAGCATTTCGATGGCAACCGGAATCGATTTGCCGGCAGACGGGAAGCGGCTTGTGCTTGCGGGATGTGATCCAGCGCTTTCTTTACTCAGCGAGCCGCTGCATCGCTCGGGCATGGAGATCCTTCCCGTCTCTTGTTCCAGCCGGCGCGCTTTGCAATGGCTGAAGGACCGGAAAGTGCACATTGCAGGCTCGCATCTTTTAGACCATAAGAGCGGCGATTACAATGTTCCGGTCGTCCGGCGCCTTCTCCCAGACAGACCTGTCCAGATCATCACCTTTGCCCTGTGGGAGCAAGGCCTGCTCGTGAAGCGGGGAAATCCCAAAGGGATACGGGATATTGCCGATCTGGCTCGACCTGATGTGACGCTGATCAATCGAGAGAAAGGGTCTGGCAGTCGAGATCTGCTCGACACCGCTCTCCGCCGCCTGGGGATTCCATCGGAACAAGTGAAAGGATATCGTTCCGTTGCGGGAAGCCATCTTGCAGCGGCATACACCGTGGCTTCCGGTAGCGCCGATTGCTGTATTGCGCCGCAGTCCGCCGCCCGCTGTTTTGGGTTAGAGTTTATTGCACTGGCAGTCGAACGCTTTGATCTTGTCTTGAGCCAGCGCTCACTTGAGATGCCCGCAACAAAAGTGCTGCTTGATTTGCTGAATGGTTCCGGGTTTCAGAGGAAGCTTCGTGAGCTGACGGGTTACGACACCTCCCGTACCGGCCACATCGTGGATTGAACGCGCTTGTCTCACTCCGAATTGCTACAAGAGCCCACAATTCGCTACTATTTCATCGCATGATCAAACAAATCTGGGCGGGTTTGCTGGCGGCCGCCACGCTTCTAAGCGCTGACACGATCACACTGCGCAATGGCGCAAGGTACGACGGCACTTTCCTTGGCGGCGACACCCGTTCCATCCGTTTTGCCGTGGGCAACCAGGTCAATACCTACTATTTGACCGATGTCGAGTCCATTCAGTTCAACAACGCACCGGCAAGTTCAGCGGCGAACGGCAATTTGACGCCCGGCAGCTATTCCACTCCGCAGCCCCCTCCCGCCCCAGCAGCTCTGGCCCCCTATGCGGCGCCGAACACTCCTGCAGCGCCTACTGCACCCGCAACCGCTTACAACATCCCGACATCAGCGTCGGGAGTGGAAATACCCGCGGGAACGCAGATCGTGGTGCGGCTGATCGATCCGGTCGATTCGGATCAAGATCATCTCGGCCAAACCTATCGCGCCAGTTTGGACCAGCCAGTAGTCGTGAACGGCCAGGTAGTGATTCCCCGCGGGGCAGATGCGGTCGCTAAGCTGATTGATGCAAAGCAATCAGGCAAGATTGAAGGCCGCACTACGCTGACGCTCGATCTCAAGAGCATCACTGTAAACGGCCGCAGCTACGACGTGGTGACCACAGGCGTTGTCGAGGCCAGCAGCTCACGCGGATCACGCTCGGCGAAGGTGATCGGCGGCGCAACCGCATTAGGGGCGCTGATTGGCGGCATCGCTGGGGGCGGTAAGGGCGCGGCGATTGGAGCTGGCTCGGGAGCGGCCGTAGGTACGACCGCGCAGATCGCCACTTCCGGGCAGCATGTCCGCATTCCTTCCGAGACGCGGCTCACCTTTACACTCCAAAATCCGCTTGATTTATAAGGAATCGGTACAAGAATGGAAACAAATCAGCCGGTTGCCCTGGTCACGGGCGGCAGCCGCGGCATTGGCCGCGCCATCGTAAAAGAACTGGTAAAAACACACCGGGTGGTTGCTACTTATCACGCCAATCACGAGGCGGCACGGGCTGTAGCACAGGAGACCGGAGCCTGGCTGGTTCCCTGCCCGGTTCATGATGAGGCGGCACGTGCCCGGCTTCTTGAAGAATTGCGGAATCGATTCGGCCGAATCGATTTGCTGGTGAACAATGCCGGTATCGCGCCGCGGGAACGCCGCGATTTGCTCGAAGCTAGCCCCCAGAGCTTTGATGAACTGATTGCCGTAAACCTGAAAGGTCCGTATTTTTTGACACAGCAGGTGGCGCGTTGGATGCTGGATCAGAACTCGGGCCGCATCGTGTTTATCAGCTCCATTTCGAGTTTCACCGCCTCTACCAATCGCGGCGATTATTGTCTGACCAAAGCCGCGCTTTCGATGGCTGTAAAACTATTTGCCGCACGCTTGGCGGCTCACAATATCTCTGTTTTTGAAATCGAACCCGGCATCATCCGCACAGACATGATTGCTCCCGTAGCCAGCCATTATGAGCGACGCATAGCCGAAGGGTTGCTGCCACAACGGCGAATGGGCGAACCTCAAGACGTGGCTCGTGCTGTCCGAGCGATTGCTGATGGTTTACTCGACTATTCAACCGGCCAAGTACTTCACGTAGATGGCGGATTTCATTTGAGAATTCTGTAGGGGCGTGATATTCGAGGGCGGTATGTCGCCGGATCACGCCCCAAGGAAGCGCCGATTCCTGAACTACCAGCGATTGCGGCTGCCGCCAAAATCGCGATGACGACCGCCACCTCCAGCGGGTCCGCCCATGGAACGCTCGCGCCGTTCTTGCGGTCGTGCCTCATTGACCACCAAAGCGCGGCCCATCAGCGAACGCCCGTTGCAGGTTTGCACAGCCTGGCTCGCCAGAGCCTCATCGTGTATCTCGACAAAACCAAATCCTCTTGGCTCGCCGCTGAAGCGGTCACGAAGAATGTTCACGCTATCTACCGGAACACCCGCATCCGCAAAAAACGTCTGCACATCGGTCTCTGTTGCCTTATAGGGCAAATTCCCGACGAAAAGCTTACTCACAGAAATATCTCTCCTAACTAGTTCGGAAGTTACCGGAATCTGGATGGGGCGAGAAAAAGAGGCAGAGCCGGAGGCATGAGCCGCCGGTTTACATGCATTCACTCCAAGTGGGAAACCGAAAAATCCAAACTGACTCCTTTATCCTGCCACAAAACGGGTGAGTTTGGGAAGGCCGAGTTGCACGTAATTCTACGAAATCGCTCAGGGAGGCGGTTTTTCTGTCAACGCGGCGTGATCAAGCCGCCCAACTTGTCTTGATCCGTGGCGATCTGGCGCGGGAAACGAGTGGCAAACACGTCCAGATACTTGAGGCCCGAGCCGGTGTTGAAGATGACAATTCGCTCATCGGGCGAAAGGAACCCGCTTTGCAGGAGCTTTTGCGCCGCGGCGACACAGGTTCCCCCCTCCGGCGCCGGAAAAATTCCTTCTGACTCAGCAAGCTGCAGCGCGCCATCAATGGCCTCCGCATCGGAAACCGATATCGCCGTGCCATTCGTTTCGCGAATTGCCCGGAGGACCAGGAAATCCGCGAGAGATTTCGGTACACGCAATCCACTCGCAATCGTATGAGCATCCACCCAAGGCTCGCATTCCGTTGCCTGGTTCCGAAACGCTCGGGTAATCGGCTGGCAGCCTTCCGTCTGCACGGCGATCATTTTCGGGCGTTTGCGACCCACCCAGCCGAGCCGCTCCATCTCAGCGAAAGCTCGCCACATGCCGATCAAACCCACACCTCCCCCGCAGGGATAGAGAATGGCATCGGGAAGCTGCCAGTTCAACTGTTCGGCGACTTCATATCCCATGGTTTTCTTCCCTTCCACGCGGTAGGGTTCTTTGAATGTGCTCACATCGAACCAGCCCTCAGCCTGGGCACGCTCGGAAACGATGCGGGCACAATC
>Ga0209061_1003752_pt1 | contig 15842 bp, 8 predicted proteins | sample Coa_R1_10_FD_187157 | JGI IMG/M metagenome (GOLD analysis project Ga0209061, IMG submission 187157) | Surface soil microbial communities from Centralia Pennsylvania, which are recovering from an underground coalmine fire - Coalmine... | ecosystem: Environmental > Terrestrial > Soil > Unclassified...
AAGATGGTCGAACATTTGCTTGATGCTAAGTCGATAATGCTCTCCTCGCATCGAAAGCCAGCGTCGGCGCAGCTTGCCGAGCGAATTAATCCGATACCCCGAGGTCCTTCGAAGCGATAAAGCCCGAAAACGGTTTACCTTCCTAACTAAAACCCTCAACTCTGAGCTAAAATCAGAAGCCTAAAAATAGAGCTTCAGAGCGAATTGAAGTTGCCTCTCTGTGTTTGCTGTCGCGCCGACGGCTCCGAAGTTCGGATCAGAAACTATATTGTCGGGAATCCCGAACACAGGCGTGTTGGTAATATTGAAACCTTCAAAACGAAACTCCAATCTCTTGGTTTCAGTGATTGGAAACTCTCGGAAAATAGACAAATCCAAATTCTTATTCCAGTCAGCCCGAAGTGTATTGCGCCCCAAATTGCCAAATGTAAAGGGAGCCGGATTGACGAAGGCCGTGGGGTTGAACCATTCTTCCGGGGTGGGGTTAGAGATTTTAGGGTTCCCTACCAGATTCGGTCGCTCCGCTCCTCCAACTCCTGCCCCTCCAAGTAAAACATTTCCAATATTTGCAATGTCTCCGCTCGTCCCAATCGAGTAAGGCTGGCCGCTCGACAACAGTATGATTCCATTGAGCTGCCATCCTCCCAGCATGCCATTCACAAGGCGACTGCTGGAACTCCATTTCCTTCCACTCCCGAAGGGGAGGTGATAAACCCAGCTTGCTGAAAAAACATGTGTCAAATCAAAACCTGCCACACTTTTATTACTCTCCCAGTCATTCGGGTTTTGGATCGAGCAGAAACTGTAATACCCATCACAGCCAAAATCCATGGCTTTAGACCAGGTATATGAAATGAGGTACGTTAAGCCTTTGCTAGCTTGCCTGTTTAATGATACCTGTAATGCATTGTAGCTGCTCCTCCCCCAACTGCGTGTATAGGGTTGCGCTGACATATACGGAAAAGGCGCCCGGTCCTGCGGATTCCCCGGCCCCGGAGTGAGCGCCACATTCTGTGAGAGGAACATGGGGAGGCGGCTGTCATGGGAGCCGACGTAATTGGCCGAAAGCACCATATTCAGCCCTAGTTGTCTCTGGAAACCAAGGTTCCACTGATCTGAATAGGCATCCTTTGAAAGAGGATCGACGCCCGGGATAACCTCCGTCATAGGCGTGGGTGCCGGAAGAATCGGTCCGTTACCAAGACTTAGCGGGTTCTCCGCGGTTACGGTGGGGATTGTCGTATTCAGGGGCCCGGCCCCCAACGCTCCGACGCTTGGCCAGCTCAAGGCGTAGATGGCTCCTTCCTGGGTAACCCCTGCCCAGTTGTCAAAGAATCTGCCGTAAGAAGCTCTCAGCGCAGTGTTAGGGGTGAGCCGGAAAGCTGCTCCGATGCGCGGCTGAACATTGTCGTAGGTGTTATGGAGGAGGTGATGAGTGGGAGACACAAGGACATGCGCGGGCAACATCCCGCCAGGAATGCACGGAGCGCCTTGCGTTGCCGAGCATGCGGGCGAGGCAGCCTGCAGAACATACGTGCCGTTGTTCAGATCAAAATTGCCGACCTCATCTGTTCGATCTTTTGATGATCCGGATGTGGGAAGGAGAGTAATGTCGTAACGTAAGCCCAGATTCAAAGTCAGCTTGCTTGTGGGACGCCACTGGTCCTGAAAATAAAATCCATCCACCCAGCCGCCGCTATCTACAATCTTCTCGTTGCCTCGGAAGGCACTGGAGGGGATGCCTAAAAGAAAAGAAGCCAGCGCGTCACCGCCTAGGGAAGTCTCAAGATTTGAGGTATTGAAAGCACAGAACGTCTCTGAGCATAGGCAGGCGACAGGATTCTGAAATCCGTTGGTGGTTAGGTCCACTCCTGCCCGCATTGTGTGACGTCCATGAATCTTTGAGAAGTCAGCCTTGAACTGATAAACGTCTGAGGCGTGCAGAAGGTTCATCAATTCTCCGCCGCCCAAATATCCTGAGATAGATAGATTGGGAATTAAAATGAGGCTAGGCAGGAAGAAGTTACTTACGTAGTCAGGTGAGAATCCCACCTTTTGAACGAATTGCGCGGCATCTACATTTCTAAATTTATTGAACTGATTGTATTCCATGGAGTTGCGGCCAAATGTAACCTGCAACAATGCACTGTTGCCAAACGCGTGAGTCCAATTCGCCGCCACATTGTAGGTGTGGAAGAAAATATCACTTGCTAATCCGGTAAAACCTCCAGACCCCGATGAAGGCTGACTCACGCCCGTGTAACGAGCGAAAAGCCGGTCGTTCTGGCCTAGTTGCTCATCGAACCGCAAAGTTCCTTCATCCTGCCGAACAACTCTTGGTGTAGTGTCACGCCCATTGAAACCTGCCACCCCTGTATCTATTGGTGCGGGATAGAGGGTTTTAGCGAAGAGCACCATTCCAGGATCAAGCAGGCTTGCAGGGATTTGATTGTTTGGAAAAGGATCCCGGATGAATTGGCCGGGATTTGCCGGATCCGGCCGTGTGCTGAATGGGTTATAGATTTGTGACTGAACGGCGCTCAGATCACCGGCAAGTTCTGCTGGCGTCGGCACAATATACAAGTTCTCTGCGGCCGTATGATTACGAAAACCTTCGTAAGATGCGAAAAAGAAGGTCTTGTTGCGACCGTTGTAAGTGGGAAGGATCACCGGACCGCCGATCGCACCGCCGAACTGGTTTTGTTTAAGCGGCGTCCGATCCTGAACGAAAAAGTTGCGGGCATCGAGTTTATCATTACGCAGGAATTCCCATACGTCTCCGTGGAACTGGTTTGTTCCTGACTTTGTCACAACATTGACGATCCCTCCCAGCACACTGCCAAACTGTGCCTCGTCGTTGTGGGATTGGATCTTGAACTCCTGAATGTCATCCAAAACCGGCTGAACTGCGTAGGTGCTCGTGAAAGAGGCATTGTTATTAATGCCATCCAGAAGGAATATGTTGCTACGATTCGGTTGCCCGTTAACTGAAGGAAAGGTGAAAGAGCCGATAGGCTGAGCCGGCCATCCACTGGAGTTTTGATCTGAGCTGATTGGGCTGACCCCAGGAGACAGGGTAAGCAATTCCGTAAAGTTTCTGCCGTTCAGCGGCATATCGTTAACCTGTTGGGAGCCTATAACGCTTCCCAGTTCCGCTGTTGAGCTTTCGAGCCGAGCTCCAATTGCCTTTACCGTAACGGTCTGCATCGTGGAACCTACAGGTAGGGTAAAGTCGAATGTAGCGGTCTGGTTCACGGAGAGAGTGAATTCTTCTTGCTTTGCAGTGGAGAATCCCTGCTTACTTGCCTGCAATGTGTACCGCCCAGGCGGGATATCCAAGATCACGTAGTCCCCAGTTCCATTGGTTTGTGTAACTTGCTTGACGCCAGTGAGGGTGTTCGTCAGTGTAATGGTCGCGTCGGGGATGACACTGCCACTGGGATCTTGCACCGTGCCGTTGATTGAAGCTGTGGCAGTACTAACCTGTGCCTGCGTTCCATTTGGAAATCCTATCCAGAAAATCGCCCACAGAAGCCCACTAACCAGAAAGGAAGCCTTTTGAAAGCGGATCATACGTTCCATGATCGCTCCTCCTTGCTTATGCACACTTTACTACCAAGCTGCCTGGCGGCTCGGAACAGGGGAAGGCATGATCTCAAATCTTGTTTGCCGACAGATGGTTGAGTCTGTTTCAGACTCACATGCCACAATCCACCCCTGCACCACTTGGGAATGTAGCGGTGATTTAACATCTTGGCGGACCATCAGTTAGACAGTATCTCCATGAAGTTAAGAATCCTCTTTCGGAGACTGGCGGCAGGAGTCTTTTTGTTTACTCCATGAGGAAGAGCCTTCCATAGCCCAGGAACCGCATCGCGCCGCTGGCGACCTGAAAAAATTCCGCGCCAAAGACAGGGTGCGCCGGATCGATTCGACCCGCCGTTATGAGGTAATACCCAAGGTCCACGAGCTCTCGCCGCCTTGGTGGTCCAAATCATCAAACTGCCATCTCCCACGCGGGGCGCAAACCCCAAAAACTCTACCGGCATCGATCAACACTACCCTGCCTTGCACACAGAGATGCTCGGCCCCTTCGGCCGACTCGGGATTGCCCGCATCAACAAAAAATTTTTTCATAGCCGCTCGTAAGCGCCTAAAAGTAAAATTTAAGAGCGAATTGGATTTCGCGCTCTGTCTGGGCGGTACTGAATATCCTGCCGAAGTTGGGATCTCCAACCGTGTTATCCGGCGTACCCAATGGCTGCCAGTTAGGCGCGTTAAAGAAATCAACACGAAACTCAAGCCGCTTGTCCTCGGCGAACGGAAAATCACGGAAGATTGACAAGTCCATATCCGAAACGAAGGGTGAACGAAGATTATTACGGCCCTCCGTGCCAAATGTGAATGGAGCCGGATCAACGAAGGACGCTGGGTTCAGAAATTGAGATGCCGTTGGATTGGCCACGAAGGGAGGACCAATCTGATTCGCTCTCTCGACAACGTTTCCTGTGTTCGCGATATCGCCGGAGGCGTTCACGTTGTAAGGAACCCCAGAGCGGAACGTGGTAATCCCGTTTAAGGACCAATTTCCGATTAGCACGTTAACTAAACGATTGCTAATCTGGTACCTCTGGCCGCTGCCAAAAGGCAAATTGTATACCCAGCTTGCGCTAAGCAGGTGAGTGACATCGTAGCCGGCAACGCTCCAATCGGCAGAGAGATTATAAGGATTTTGCACGCTGCACCCTTCGGAGCCGAAAAAGCCGTCGCAACCCAAGTTTTCTGCCTTCGAGTAGGTATACGAAACCAGATACGTGAGCCCATGGCTAACGTTATGCCGTAGCGAAAACTGAAACGCATTGTAACTGGCCTGGCCGACGCTCTTATCAAAAAATGTTGGCGTGATATAAGGAAAAGGAGCCCGATCTTGCGGGTTTCCAGGACCTGGCGTGACGGCGACATTTCTGTATGATCCCGAGTCCGTACGGCTGTCTCGCGATCCCACGTAGTCAGCCTCAAGGATTGTGTTGTTTCCGAACTGACGCTGAACCCCAAAATTCCACTGGACTGAGTATGCATCCTTGAAGTAGGGGTCGATCATCCAGTTTACCTGGTTAAAGGGTGTTGCAGCAGGGAAAACACCCGCTCCAAGATTCAGAGGATCTGATGCCAGGCGCGTTGGTGTCGGATTCTGAGGCGTGGGATTGTTCAAGTTCTGCGCCAGAACAAATCCAACACTTGGCCAATTCCCTTGGTAATTCGTCCCCAACTGTTGAACAGCTGCCCAGTTGTCATATATCTTGCCTACCGAAGCTCTAAGCACAGTGGTTTTCCCTAACCGATAAGCAAGTCCCAGACGCGGTTGCCAATTGTCATATGTGTTGTGGATAATTGACCCGTTACCTGCGGTGCTCACAACTACGTGCGCAGGTAAAGTTCCCCCTGGAATGCACGGCGCAAACACGGTTGTGGAGCAGGCCGGCGGCGGGCCCTCGTTCAGAATATACAGACCTGTATCCAGATCCGTATCCCCAGTGTATTGATTGTTTGATCCGGGGGGGCCTGACTGAATCGGCCAAAGCGTTACATCCCATCGGAGACCCAGGTTTACCTCCAACCGCCTTGTGGCTCTCCATTGGTCCTGCACATAAGCTCCATCAACCCATCCACCCGGAGAGCCTATGAATTCGCTCCTCCGGTTTGAATCGTTAGGAACTCCCAGCAGGAGCGAAGCTAGCGAGTTCCCAGTATTATTCGGGCTTTCCGGATTGGCGGTTTGAAAAGACAGGAAATCTTCATATACAAAATAGATCGGTTGGGCGCCGTCATTGGTGTTAAAGTCTGTGCCAGTTTGAATCGTGTGATGCCCATGTACCCAGGTAAAATCACCCGCCCATTCATAAGTGTCCGCAAAATGGTTGCCCTGATAGCTCATGCCTGGCATTGAACTGTAACCGGATGCATATAGCGACGGGCCTATGTCGACCGGGAAATTTCCGGCGAAGGCATTCGTAAATCCAGCTTGTGGCCACAACTGCGTAGGGGATACCCCGTACCTGAAGTTGCTCTCCACATTAGCTTGAGCACTGGTTCTGCCAAATCGGAAAGTGGCCACTTTGGTGCCGCCGGCAAAAGAATGGGTTATCGCTCCACCTGCCTGGTAGCCGTGGACGTAATTGGCAGCCAACACGGCCGGAAACCCGCTTCCCGACGTGTTGGGTTGTGTAAAGCCTGTGTATCTTACCCAGCCACTTGTATTCTCACTGAATTCGTGGTCAACCCGGATACTCGCAGTATCCTGGGGGATATAGGTCGGGGTCGTATCGATGTAATTAATTCCGGAGATTCCCGTGTTCTCCAACTGAGTACCGGCATAAAACTTCTGCATGTAAGAGACGAGAGGTTGGTTTATAAGGGAAGATGGAATCTGATTATTTAGGAAGGGATCCCGAAGGAACTCTCCCGGATGACTTGGGTCGGGCCGAGTCGAAAACGGATTGTAAATTTGTTCACTGACGGAACCCAGGTCTCCAGATAGTTGGGCTGGCGTGGGCAGGGAGTCCAACACCTCACCAGCCCGGGATGATCGAAATCCTTCGTATCCGATAAAAAAGAAAGTCTTAGGCTCCCCCTGGCGGAATCGTTTGAATACCAGCGGGCCGCCGAAGACTCCCCCAAACTGATTCTGTTTGTAAGGAGTCGTGTTTGCAATGAAAGTATTCCGCGCGTCGAACGCATTGTTCCGTAAGAACTCCCAGATATCCCCGTGGTATTGGCTGGTTCCTCCTCGTGTGACCACGTTGATAATTCCGCCTAAGGAGCCTCCGTAGGCTGCGCTGTCATTGTGGGATTGAACTTTGAATTCCGCGATCTGATCGACAATCGGTGCAACAGCATAGTTCCCTGTAAACCCATAGTTTGTGAATCCATCCACCAAGAACATGTTACTCCGGTTGCCCTGACCGTTCACTGAAGGGAAAGTAAAGCTGCCGATTGCGTTACCTGTAAATCCTCCGCCGCCACCGGCGTTTTGGCCTGTGCTAATCGGCGAGACGCCAGGGGTTAGATCCAATAATTGCGTAAAATTTCTTCCATTCAGCGGCAGGTCATTTACCTCGGATTGATTGATCGCTGTCCCTAGTTCCGCTGTCGATGCTTCCAAGTGGATTGCCAGGGCCGAGACTGTAACTTCCTGGGTCGAAGCACCCACTGATAAAGTGAAGTTGTGAGTCGAGGTTTGGTTCACGAAAAGAGTAAAGGGATTTTCAGTTGCGGTTTTGAAACCCGGCTTAGTCACACGGAGGGTATATTTGCCAGGGAGCACATCCGGAAACACATAAACACCTGCCAAGTTGCTATCGACCGATCGTTCGCCTCCTGTCGCAATATTATGTAAAACCACCCTAGCCGCTGGCACCACTGCGCCCGTAGAGTCCGTCACTGTCCCGTTAATGGCCGCTGTAGCTCCTTGTCCTAAACTTCGCCAGGGAAACGCGACTGCCATCAAAAGCAGAAACCCAGCGATCCAATACGTTTTCTTCCATGGTTTCGAGCCGTTAAAACTATATACCTTTATTTCATAATATCCTTGTTTCATGGCACTTCCTCGCTCACGAGATTTTTTCCGCAAGCTGTCGCTTCTTACTACCTATCGCAAATTTCTGAACCACTGTATGGTTGAACCATTATTGTTCGCACCGATTATTGAATAACAAAAATTATGATGTCAAGAGGTTTTAGTTGCAGTGTCCAGTTTTGGACGCGACACGCGTTCGGCAGGAGCGCGGTCAGCCAAGGGAGCGCACTATTATAGCCTCGGTCTAGGCGGCCTCCATGAGCGGACTTCACAATAGCCCTTGAAATCCAAGCCGTTAATATGATTTGAGAGACTTTCGGGCTTTTCTTCTTCCAAATGCGGGCCAACCCACCAGAGAGAAACGCAACCCTAGCAAAACTGGGGAAGGCAAAATTTTTTATCTAAAATTTTTTCGTCGACTTGACGTCTGACTTGAAATCTTACTATGATGCAACCTTTCTCTATTTGGATCAGCCAATAAGTCCCAAGATTTCCGGAAAGGAGTATCTACCGGCGGATTAGGGCAGGTCAAGATAGAAGAGGTTAACCAATGGATAAGCGTTCCGGCTGGAAGTTAAAGCTTCTTTTGATCCCCGCTATACCATGGGCGGTGAGTTCATTTGCGCAAAGTACTGGGCTGACGGCGAAATGGTCCTTCGAGCCGTCCGGTACCGCCCTTACTCAAGAAAGCATCAGCGGGAGAGAATGCAAGATGCAGGGTTACTACAAATATGTTCCTGCGGTAGTCGGCGACGGGTTACGCTTCGACGGCTATACGACAGGGGTCATTTGTCCGGCGTCAAAGGCGCCAAAGCTCGGTTCCGGATTCACGATAGGTGCTTGGGTCGCGTTGAATACCTATCCATGGAACTGGGTTCCGGTAGTAGATCAGGAGGAGAACCAGCAGGCAGGATATTTTTTCGGAATCGACGCTTTCGGACACGTAGGGTTACAGGTAGCCGTGAATGGAGCATGGGAAGAAGTGACCTCGACAACTCAGTTGCCGCTAAAGCAATGGGTTTACATCGCAGGAACATACGATGCGCGCCGCGGTTTAGCAATCTACATCAACGGAAAAGAAGTGGGGCAGCTACCGGTGCAAGGGGAAATGGCTCCGGTAAGCGGAAATGACCTATTGATGGGACGGATTCGGCGAGCCATGCTTCCGGTGCCGGCGGAGGCGATTCATCCGAAGTACCCTATCTGGTATTCGTTGGATGGGATTCTAGATGAAGTTGAGATCTATGGCCGTGGCCTGAGCGCGGAGGAACTGGTGAATGCCTATGCTTCGGTCAAGGCTCCAGCAGGCAATGTGCTGCCGTGGCCGAAGCTGCCCTCCGGGCCGTCAGGAGCGGGCCGGTTTGGCGCCTATTACGCCACGTTGAGGTTTCAGGATACATGGGACCGGCTGCGGCGCATCGGACCAGACTCCGACGTGGTAGTGCGATTTGATGAGGCGCCAATCCGTTTGGTGTTTTGGCAAGGGACGAACTACATCCCGGCCTGGGTGACGGAAAACGATAAATGGTACACCGATGAATTTCTGGAAACAGGCGGCAAAGGGTGCCCCGACGGCGGAGATTGTGAGCCGATGTCGGACAAGCAGAGCCGCTATTCGCACGTGTCGATTCTGGAAAGCACTGACGCGCGAGCCGTCGTCCACTGGCGCTATGCGCTGTCAGAGGTTGAGCATTATCAGGGTGCGTGGCCTGATCCTTTCACCGGCTGGTTCGACTGGGTTGATGAATACTGGACGGTTTATCCGGACGGGGTCGCGGTACGGAAACAGGTCTTATGGAGCACAGACGTGAGCCAGCCGCGTTATGAATGGCAGGAAACGATAGTGCTTAACCAACCGGGTACGCGGCCGGAGGACAACATTAATCTAGACGCGCTGACCTTGGAAAATATGAAGGGAGAGACTTGGACTTATACATGGCGGCCAAAGCCTACGAACATTTTTGAAAGACCGAAGGGTCCCGAAAAAGCTGACAGACCGGAGCACGCCAACATCCAACTCGTGAATTTAAAATCAACCTGGAAGCCTTTTCAGATCGTCTCACCGGACCAGTCCCACTTCAACATTTATAACGGAGAAAAGACCTACTTCACCTTTGAATGCTGGAATCATTGGCCGGTGGCCCAGATTGCTTCCAGCGGCAGACCTTGTGTGGCGCCGGATCGGGCTTCCCATTCGTCGCTCTCGCACGTTTACTGGAAGGTTTATTCGCAGACCCGGAACTCAATGACTAAGATCCTGCTTGATGGCCTCACGCGGCAACCGGCTGGCACGCTGCTACCACTCGCGAAATCCTGGTTATCGCCACCTCACATGGTGGTATCCAGCCAAGGTTACATGAGCCAAGGGTATGATCCAACCCAGCGAGCGTTCGTGGTGCTGAATGAGCGAGACTCGCAGCCCTCGAACTTAAACGTGAGGTTGGAGGCGAGCGAGGCGTCGCCCGTTTTCGATCCGGCGATTGTCGTTAAGAATTGGGGCGAAGGGGGCGCGCAATTGAAGGTTAACGGAAAACCTGTTGCGTGGGACAAGGATCACCGATATGGTCTCGTTCAGAAGCTCAAGCGCGCCGACCTGGTTCTGTGGTTACAAATACAGTCGAATACGCCAGTAAAGATCTCATTAGCTCCCCAAAACCGCTGACGCTCTATCCAGTCTACGAGCGAGTCAGGGATTCAAGTTGCTTTATCAGCACCTGCGTAGGTGGCGCTTTTTAACAGGCCGCCCAGTTTTTCAGCAACCTGTTAAACGTAGACTGACGGCAAAGGCGGCTGTGACATATGTTCAATGATGATATGCAGAAGAAACCCAGCGTTACGAAAGTCCAATTGATTTTCGGATTGCTTATTCTCGTATGCTTTTCTCACATTGCGGTTGCCCATGCCCAGGATCGTGGACTCGTTGCGTGGTGGAAATTCGACGAGGAATCGGGTAACTTTGCTCTCGATAGCGCCAGCCAACGCCATGACAAGATCCTGAATAATTTTAAATGGGTGCGCGGCATCTCGGGAGGAGCTCTTCAATTCGACGGCTTTACTGCAGTCGTGGTTCGAGGTTCCCAAGACGTTCCCCACCTGAGCGGCCATTTCACGATCGAGGCCTGGATCGCGATTCAATCTTATCCATGGAATTGGGTAGCCATTGTCGATCAGGAAAAGGACCATCACTCCGGATACTATTTTGGGATTGATTCCGAGGGGCGTCTGGGCCTTCAGCTTGAGGTATGGGGCAATTGGGAGAAATGCACTTCTCAAGTCCGCTTGCCGCGCATGCAGTGGGTTCACGTTGCCGGTGTGTACGACGAGGCTTCTGGCATCAAACTCTACGTCAACGGGAGGCTGGCAGGTCAGCTTCCTGTTATCGGGAGAATGACCCCAGCCGATGATGTTGGTCTTCGCATCGGAAGAAACTTCGTAAATTTTCCCCCAACCGGTTTAGTCCGTTCTTTTGTCAGTTTCCCAGCCTTGTATTCACTGGATGGAGCCCTCGACGACCTCAAAATTTATGACCGCACTCTGACTCCAGAAGAAATCTATCGCGCATACCAGGCTGGTAATTCACATGCAACGGCGCCCCTTACACCCCGGCATTGGCCGGCGATTCCGCCGGGCCCAGACCAGTTCGGAGCCGTCTATACGAAGTTAAAGTTGTACCCCCAATGGGATGCGCTGTGGCGCAGCGGGCCGTATTCCGATGTGGTTGTGCGATTCAAGGACCTTCCCTTCCATTATGTGTTCTGGCGCGGGACGAATTTCGAGGAAAATCTGGTTACCGGAAATGGCATCTGGATGGGTGACCAAAGCTTCGAGAGTGGGACGCACGCTGGGTCTGCGGAGCACATGTCCGATAAGAAATGTCTTCACCAATACATCAGTATCTTGGAAAGCACTGACGCCCGGGTTGTGCTGCATTGGCGTTATGGCCTGGTCGATGTTTTGGACAATTTCTCGCATGTGGACCCTTTGACTGGCTGGGGTGACTGGGCAGATGAATATTTCACGATTTATCCGGATGGAGTGGCCGTGCGCAATGGAACGGTGCATGGCACAGGGAAGCACTACAGCTTCACAGAACCCACTCTACTCCTGACACCGGGAACAAAAGCCGAAAATTTTATCTCCCTTGAGGCTGTGACAGTGGCAAACATGGAAGGTGAGAGCTATACCTACAACTGGAGGAAGGGCCTGCCGCCATTTCCATTTCCAAAACCATCCAACGCCAACATCGCTGTGGTCAATCTGAAGTCGACTTACAAGCCTTTCTACATCTATGTCCCCGGCACACTGATAGGTCCTTATGGCTGGCCTCCGGAGTTACGATCGGATTATTCGCATTTTCCTACCTGGAATCATTGGCCGGTAAACCAAGCGCCGTCCGACGGCCGATTTGCGTTGTTCCCCGACCGCTATGCGAGCGCTGCGATTATGTCGCCGGATCCAGATCGAGTCTGGATTCACGGCCCTGGTCCGACCCTGAGCACCTATTTCCTGTTCGGGCTGACCAAGTTACCAGTAAATAAACTGGCGATGTTGGCACGGTCCTGGCTAAACCCATCGAGGTTGAGACTGCTTGGGCAAGGCTTTACCTCCGGGGGATATGTGACCTCGCAGCGAGCTTACCTTCTCCATCGAGATGAATCGGATAGGCATTCAGCCCTGAACTTTGAACTGGAAGCAAGCCGTGGATCCCCTATCGTTGATCCAGCTTTCGTCATTAAGGGCTGGGGAGAAGATAGAGCAATTTTAAAAATCGACGGACGTGCAATGCTCCCAGGCGCCAATTACTCTTGCGGGTATATTCACACGCTCGAAGGCACCGACTTGGTTGTTTGGATTCGCCAGGAAACAACGCTTCCGGAGAGAATCACGATCGTCCCCAACAGCCATGGACAAGCCCATGAATGATCGTTGGCCACAGGCTCTTCAATCTCTTTCCCTGCGAGGAGCGGCATGCGAAGTGGGTTGCAAGCCGCAGGCAGCCTAGCAGCGGGGCGCATGGCGTATGCTTTCACGGAACGTTTTCCGGATAAGGATCGCATGAAAGCCATAGTGCTTGAAAAACCAGGCTATCTTCGCATGACCGACCTCAAGGATCCTATGACACGAAAACCAGAGGAAGCAGTGGTTCGGGTTCAAAGGGTGGGCATATGCGGCACTGATCTTCACGCCTTTCAGGGGAGCCAGCCCTTTTTCGCCTACCCCCGAATTCTGGGTCACGAACTGGGAGTTGAGATTGCCGATATTGGAAAAAACGAATTCGGCTTAAAAGTGGGCGATCGCTGCGCCTTGGAGCCTTACATCAACTGTGGACGCTGCGTCGCCTGCCGGAGAGGGAAACCCAACTGTTGTGTTGAACTGCAAGTGCTTGGCGTGCATTTGGATGGAGGGATGCAAGAACAGTTGGTCGCCCCCATTTTGAAATTACATAAGTCGGAAACGCTTTCCTTTGACCAGTTGGCATTGGCTGAGATGCTGAGTATCGGACTACATGCGGTGCAACGGGCGTCTCTCAGCCCCGACGATGTTTTGTTGGTGGTGGGCGCTGGCCCCATCGGGCTTGCCGTGATTGAGTTTGTACGATTAGCAGGCCTGGAAGTCACGGTGATGGATGTCAATGAAAAAAGGCTAGCTTATTGCCGAGATTCACTCAAGGTTGCTAATTGCATCGACGCAAAGGGTGAACCTTTGTCTCAGCTTCTCGAGATCCATCACGGCGAGCTCCCGACTGTCGTATTTGATTGCACCGGTAATCCGCAATCGATGATGAACGCTTTCTGTTATGTGGCGCATGGAGGAAAGTTGATCTTCGTCGGACTTTTCGTTGGTGATGTGACTTTCAACGATCCTTCTTTTCACAGTCACGAAATGACCCTCATTAGCAGTCGCAACGCGACAGGGCTGGAGTTTCGTCGTGTCCTCCGCATGATGGAAAGCGGTGTCATAGATGCGGGAAGGTGGGTCACCCATCACGTGCATTACTCCTCTGTCGCAGACCAGTTTCCTCATTGGGTTCATAGCGACGATGAGTTCCGGAAAGCTCTGGTGGAGTGGTAAGCTGCTCATCCGAACCTCAAATGAAGATGAGAATAAACGCGCGGCCACCGATATTCTTGAATTCACGCACGGTGCTGTTAAACCCAATTGAAATGCAGAGAGCCGGAGCGGCAATTGAGAGTTCAAGCCTTTGTCCCCCATTTCATGACGTGAACCGGTTGAGGGAAGGAGACATTTGATGCCGGATGCTGGTGTAGGATTTCTACTGGTCGTTCTGGCAGGCATTGCGACAGGCGTCTATTTTGTGGGGCTCAAATATGTTGAGCCGTGGAAGTGGGAAAACATCTGGCTGGTCTATGCAGTGCTTGCTCTTCTGGTCATGCCTATTACATTGACCTTTGCGACGGTTCCTCATCTTCCTGAGGTTCTCACCTCAGCTCCCAGCGGAAATGTGTGGTGGGTCCTGCTTTACGGGTTAGGTTGGGGCATCGGTTCCGTACTTTCAGGCCTAGGCGTTGCGCGCATGGGCTTGGCGATTGGAGTGTCAGTGTTAATCGGCATCGATGCGGTCGTGGGAACCTTTGTCCCGATGCTGATTAACACGCCGCAGATCACTTTTGAGAAGAAGGGATCGATGGTATTCATTGCCGTCGTCACGCTGTTGGTTGGTGTCGTTATTGTGGGAGTGGCGGGCAAAAAGCGCGAGCGCGATCAGGCTTCATCAAAAAAGCCAATCCAGCAGGGAGGCTTCGCTGCTGGCTTGGCTATCTGCATCTTCTCCGGCATCTTCTCTGCCATGATGAACTTTGCTTTTGCCTTCAGCCAACCGATTTCTCAGGCGGCCATGAACGTGGGTGCAAAGGCCTCCAGTGCTCTCAATGCCGTCTGGTTAATTACGCTGGCAGGCGGTTTCATCCCAAATCTGGCGTATACCGCCTTTCTACTGAACCACAACAGAACTTGGGGAAATTATCTGCTGCCCAAGACCAGACCTTTCTGGTTGATCGGTCTTGGCATGGCTATCCTCTGGTTTGTTGGCCTGATTTTCTACGGCTGGGGGGCTACTGACATGGGGAGTATCGGGGCAGTGATCGGCTGGCCCCTCTTCATGGCCGTACTGATTCTCGCCTCGACTGTGACTGGTTTTGTGACCGGCGAGTGGAAAGGCGCTAGCACTCGAACGAAAGAATGGATGGGAGCGGGATTACTTGTGCTTATCATAGCCTCTGCTTTGCTGGGCATCGCTAATCGGTTTTAAAATACGAGACGCAGTGGTAAAGTTCTGAAAGTCTTAGGCAACAGAATTACAGATACTGACGGAAAGTAAAGCCTGTGCATCCGCGCTGTGTTTCTCAGAGCCTCGGGCAGTATCAGCTTTGGAATAATGAGTATTGAGCACTAATGCTTGCTGAAACTTTGGAATCGCATCCGTATACTTGCCTTCGCTGGCAAGCACCAGCCCCCAATTGAAGAAAGCTTCCACGTATCGTGGATTGTCGATGCTGGCCCGTTCAAAAAGTGCCAGAGCCTCTGCGTTTCTTCCCTCTTTTCCGTAAAGCACCCCCAGGTTGTTTTCTGCCAGGGCGTTGCCGGGTTCCTGTTGCAAGGCTGCTTTAACCCGAAGTTCCATGAGCGCCGAGGGGATATTTCGTTGACTTCCAGAGGGATAGTCTAGAGGTCACTTTCCTTCTACTGAGAATAGGCGAAGCAATTCATAGGCTCGAGCCTGCAGTGGCGTGGGTTCCGGAACCTGCTGGAAGCTCAGCTTGGCGTTCTCCTCCGACTTGCCCGCTTTGAGCCGGTAAGTCACGTGCGCCCGGCTGGCCAACGCCGACAGCAGCGTCTGGAAGCTGTGCACCGGAAAGCCGTCCACGGTTTGGTGGGAACGCTTCTTGGCCTGAGCCGAGGCTGAAGGCTGGGCAGGCAAGATGGGATCGTGCCGCTTCCGTTCTTCCTGTCGCTCCTCGTCCTCAAACGGATCTTCCCCGCAGTAATCAGGGGAAGTTGTTGTGTCCGCGCGAGTTAGGGGAATTCGAGAGCCAAGATGTAGTCATGTTGTGTGAATATTTATCTTGACATGTTCAATTGCGTGCGATATACAGAAGTCATGTACGTCGCCACCATCCCTAACCGCAACTCCCCACCCGCCCTCCTCCTGCGCGAATCCTTCCGCCAGAACGGCAAGGTCAAGAATCGCACCCTGGCCAATCTCTCCCACTGGCCTGCCGCCCGCATCGAGGCCCTGCGCCGCCTG
>Ga0209061_1003753_pt1 | contig 15835 bp, 17 predicted proteins | sample Coa_R1_10_FD_187157 | JGI IMG/M metagenome (GOLD analysis project Ga0209061, IMG submission 187157) | Surface soil microbial communities from Centralia Pennsylvania, which are recovering from an underground coalmine fire - Coalmine... | ecosystem: Environmental > Terrestrial > Soil >...
GCACCGATAAGAGAGGCTCGGATAGCCCGTGCGTCTTTTAAGAAGAAAAACGCGAGGATGGGCAGCAGAATGAAGGGCAGAATGGAGGCGACTCCGGAAAGAATATGGGATCCCGCAGCCTGAATTAAAGGCGCAACGTGAGTCTGTAACTCAGTCGCCTCGCGGTGCATCAGGTCAATCACTTGCTGCCGCATGGGCTCGAGCCAGTGCGGTAGCGGGATCGTTGCCAGCTTACCGGCTGCCAGCAGCTTTGGCAGGCTGCTCAACAGGTTTGTCGCTTCCGCAATCAGCTTTGGCACAATCGCAAATCCAAGCAGCACGAGCAAGCCAATAAATAAGCTGTAGACCAGGGCTAAAGCCACCGTGCGGCGCCGCGGGATAAAACGCTCGATGAGGCTCACCATCGGCCACAGCATATAGGCGAAGAAGATAGAAGCTGCAAATAGGATAAGCGTGTGGCGGATATAATACACGACTACCAGTAACAGCGTGAACAGGAAAATGGTCCAGACGATCCGCAGCGTCCGCCCGTCGATCCCCAGCATACTTGTACTGTTAGACTAACAGGTGCTTGGCATACGAGCGGCAGCTTGATTCCATGCAAACTCCCGGGCGCGAAATCCGCCGTCTTACTCAAGAACTGCACGAACTAGAGAAGAAGATTCGCCAAGGAGGCGGCCCGCAAAAAGCAGCAAAGCAGCACAGCGAAGGCAAATGGACGGCCCGCGAGCGCATCCAACACCTGACGGATAGCGGCGCTCTGTTCCTGGAGATCGGTCTCCTCGTTGCCTACGATAAGTACGAGGGACAAGCACCTGCCGCAGGTGTTATCACTGGTGTGGGCCTCATCGAAGGCCGCCCGGCTGTGATTGTGGCCAACGACGCCACGGTCAAGGCGGGTGCATGGTGGCCCGAAACCATCACCAAGATTCTGCGTGCGCAAGAGATCGCCATGCGCAACCGCATTCCCATTGTCTATTTAGTGGATTCGGCGGGCGTAAACCTGCCGCTTCAAGATGGAATTTTCCCCGGGCAATATGGCGCAGCACGAATCTTTTATTACAACTCGCTTATGCGGCGCCGATTGCGCATCCCTCAGATCGCCGCAGTCATGGGCCCTTGCATTGCAGGGGGTGCCTATCTTCCGGCCCTTAGCGATGTCATCATCATGGTGGAAAAAACAAGCTTCATGGGCTTGGGCGGACCCAATCTGGTGAAGGGTGCGGTCGGACAGGTCACGGATGCCGAGTCGCTTGGCGGAGCGACCATGCATACCTCGGTCAGCGGAGTGGCACATTATCGCGCAAAAAATGATGAAGCATGTCTTTCCCTGATCCGCGATCAGTTCCGCACCCTACCCGCCCCCCCACCTCCGCATCACGGCAATCCGCCGAAGTTAGAATCAGAGGGCCTTTACGATCTTTTGCCCGCTGATCACCGCCTGCCCTATCAGATGGAAACTCTGCTCGACCACATTCTCGATGCAGGAGATTTCCTCGAATTTCAGCCAGATTATGCCCCCGAGTTTCTCTGTGCTACGGCAAGGTTAAATGGTCGCCCAATCGGCGTGATCGCCAACCGCCGTGGTTTTTTGAAGACACAAGCCGGACCACGCATCGGAGGCATCGTCTACACAGAATCGGCACGCAAGGTGGCGTATTTTGTCGAAAATGCAGAACGCCACCGGTTGCCATTGCTGTATGTCCAGGACGTCTCCGGTTTCATGGTCGGCGTGGAGGCGGAAACAGCCGGAATCATTCGCGCCGGCGCGGAGATGGTGGAGAGCATGGCATGTGCCACGGTCCCCAAAATTATTCTCACCGTAAATCATGCAAGCGGTGCCGGCTACTATGCCATGGCAGCCCAGGGCTTCGATCCCAATTTCACCTTTAGCTGGCCGACTGCAAGAATCGGAGTGATGGAAGGCGATTCTGCGATACAGGCAATCTACGGCCCGGAACTGGATCGCTGTAAGGCGGAAGGCAGACCGGTTCCAGCGGAGCTCGAGGCAAAAATTGCACGTACTCGGGCCGACTATGAGCGCTGGCTAGATGCCAAATATGCCGCGGCCCGTGGTCATTGCGACGCCATTATCGATCCGGTCGAGACGCGGCGCGTTATCGATTTCGCATTCGATGTGGCTTGCTCGAATCCGCGTCCTGAGCACCTCCCTCTTGAGTTATTAGCTCCGAGACGCAGCAACGAACCATGATCCGGATTGCCAATGGCCAGGGCTTTTGGGGAGACTGGCTCGACGCCCCGATCCGCTTGGTGGAAGGCGGCCCGGTCGATTATCTCACGCTTGATTATCTGGCCGAAGTGACGATGTCGATCCTGCAAAAGCAGCGCAAAAGAGATCCCAATTTAGGATTCGCCAAGGATTTTCCTCCGCTAATCGCTCATTTGCAAGATCACATCCTCAAACGCAACATCCGCATCCTTGCAAACGCCGGCGGCGTAAATCCGATTGCTTGTGCACGTGAGGTGCGCCGTCTCGCGCCAGCACTGAAAGTTGCAGTGGTTCTTGGAGACGACATCCTTGACAGACTGGATGATCTGGTTGCGGCCGGAAACGAGCTGCGCAACATGGATACGGGCGAACCCATCACCCTGGTTCGCGACCGGATTCAAAGCGCAAATGTCTACCTCGGTGCATTTCCGCTCGCAGAAGCTTTAGCTAGCGGCGCACACATAGTGATTACAGGCCGCTGTGCAGACGCAGCACTGGCGCTTGCACCAATGATTTACGAATTCGGATGGAAACCGGATGACTGGGATCTGCTCGCCAGTGGGATTATTGCAGGTCATGTCATCGAATGTGGTGCACAAGCAACTGGTGGTAATTGCCTCGCCGGCTGGCAATCTACACCAGACTTCGCAGATATCGGCTATCCGCTGATTGAGGCACACCCTGGCGGCGACATGGTAATCACGAAACACCCAGGTACGGGCGGCCGTGTCAATCGTGCGACCGTTACCGAGCAACTGGTCTATGAAATTGCCGATCCCAAGCGGTATATTACGCCAGACGTCATCGCAGATTTCACCTCAATCCGCCTTGAAGATCAGGGCTCAGATCGCGTGCGCATCTCGGGCGCAAAAGGCCAGCCGCGTCCAGACATGCTGAAAGCTTCCATCTCCTATCACTATGGTTGGAGAGCAGTCGGCACACTCGTTTACTCCGCCCCGGACGCTCTCACAAAGGCCAGAACGGCTGATCAGATTGTGCGCGAAAGATTGGCCAATTTGCAGCTTTCCTTTGAGAAGATCCATACCGAGTTCTTTGGAGTCAATGCCTGCCATGGACACCTGGCGCCCCAAATCGCGGAACCTGCCGAAGTGCAACTGAGAATTGGCGTACGCGGGCAGGACAAAGCCGCAATCGAGCGCTTTACTCGTGAACTGATCCCCCTGGTTCTGAGCGGGCCGCCCGGTGCCTCGGGATACGGCGAAGGACGGCCGCAAGTCAAGGAAGTTATCGCTTATTGGCCGGCTCTTGTGCCTCGGGAGACGATCCAACCACGCGTGGAGGTGGTCGAATGAAGATCTCCCTCTCGCAAATCGCACATGCGCGCTCTGGCGATAAGGGGGACACCTCAAATATCGGCCTGATCGCGTACGATCCACGCCATTACCATGTGCTGGTGCGCGAAGTGACAGCTCGTCGAGTGAAACAGCATTTTGGCGAACTGGTGCAGGGCGCAGTCACAAGATATGAACTGCCCAATTTGGGGGCTCTCAATTTCGTTATGGAAAAGGCTTTAGACGGCGGCGGCACAATTTCTCTCCGCACCGATGCGCAAGGCAAAACCTATGCCGCCGCACTCCTTGCAATGGAAATCGAGGTGGAACCACATGAGCTTGATCGTTGAACAGAAACGCCGTGTACTGCATCTTGTCCTCAACAGAACGGAAAAGCGTAACGCACTCAATTCAGAGATCTGCACCGGTATCGTCCGAGCCGTCAAAGCTGCGCAGGAGGATCCGCATGTTGGCTCCATCCTGATTTCGGCCGAAGGTCAGGTATTCTCAGCAGGCATGGATCTCGACGAAGCGATGCACCCAGCCGGCGCCGATCTCGAATCTATTCACGAAGAGCTGTTCACAATCGGCATCAATTCGCTCAAGCCGATTGTCATTGCTGTGAATGGCGCTGCCCTAGGCGGCGGGCTAGGCCTAGTCGCACAAGGGCACATTGTGATCGCCAGCGAAGGCGCCATGTTTGGCCTGACCGAAATTCGTGTGGGGTTGTGGCCTTTCCTGATTTATCGCTCTGTGGAACTTGCTCTCGGCGCGCGACGTACACTCGAATTGAGCTTGCTTGGTCGTGCCTTTCCTGCGCAAGATGCCTTGCAATGGGGGCTCGTGCATCAGATCTGCCCTCCGGCGGAAACGGCCCACCGGGCAAATGCGGTGGCACGCGAACTGTCCAAAGCGAGCCCTGCTGCAATCGCAGCAGGCATGCGCTATTGGCGCGACTCTCGCCACAGATCCTGGAAGGAGGCTGGAGAGCTGGCCGCACTGCTGCGAAAACAGCTCATTGAGAGCGGTGACTTTCGTGAAGGCTATGCCGCGTTCAAAGAAAAGCGCAGTCCCCGCTGGCCCTCCATGCCGGCCATGTTCTATCATGATGCGGATACGTGATCGCTGGCCTTTGCTCGTTCTCTTAACGCTGCCTCCGCCCACTTTCTACCGTGACATCTTGCCTATTTTGCAACAGCACTGCCAGAGCTGTCATCGCGTAGGAGAAATCGCGCCTATTCCGTTTGAAACCTATGCGCAAGTGAAGCCGTTTGCCTCAGCAATCCGCATTGCGACGGAGAATCGCACCATGCCTCCCTGGTTTGCTGATCCCTGTTGCGGACACTTCGCAAACGATCCCTCGCTCACACGGGAGCAAATCGACACCATTGCCGCTTGGGCAAACGCCGGGGCGCCGGCTGGAAACCCCAGTGATGCTCCTCCGCCCGTGCATTGGACCAAAGGCTGGAATATCGCGAAACCAGACGTCGTTTTCCAAATGCCGGTTGCTAAGAGAATCCCGCCCAGCGGTGATGTTCCCTATCAGTACATCATCATCCCAACACACTTCAAAGAGGATCGCTGGGTGCAGATGTGTGAAATCAGGCCTAGCAATCGTACGGTGGTACATCACGCGGTCGCATATATCCGGCCCCCAAACGCAAACTGGTTGCGCGGAGCTCCCATAGGCACTCCCTTCAGCGCCGACGATCTGCCTACGCCAGCCTTGCGGCGTCAAGCTATGTGGACAACGAGCGACATCTTACTCGTCTATGCGCCCGGCAGCCTTCCCGATCAGTGGCCCGATAGATTCGCAAAACTGATTCCAGCCGGCTCAGATATCGTGTTGCAAATGCACTACACGACACATGGCCGTGCAACTGAAGACCGCACGAGCATCGGACTGGTATTTTCAAAGAAACCGCCACGTAAACGCGTTCTTACTCTTCAGCTCACAAACGATCATTTCCTTATCCCGCCTGGCGACCCGGATCACCGCGTGGAAGTGCATGGTTCCTTGCCGAACGATGCGCTGCTTTTAAGCTTTTTCCCTCACATGCATTTGCGAGGCAAAACTTTCCAATACAACATCATTGAGCCGGGAGGCGGAATAAAGACCCTGCTCTACGTCCATTACAACTTTTTTTGGCAGCTCAGCTACCGGCTCGCACAGCCCATCCCGCTTAAGGCCGGCACGATCTTACAGGCAATCGCCACCTTTGATAATTCCAAGAACAATCCCCACAACCCCGATCCCGACTCGGCTGTTACTTGGGGTGAGCAAACTTGGGCAGAGATGATGGTAGGTTTTTTCGACGTAGCGGTCGATCCTTGGATGGACAAGGAGCGGTTTTTCATACGTAACACTCAACGAATCAAGAATTAGTTAGCTGGATTTAGGAAGCCTTAACAGCCTGCTTCCCACTGCTGTGCTGAAAGCACTCAGCCAGCGCGTCTTGATCCAGTTCCCAGCTCGCTCGATATCGGCAGGGTCGATAAACAAGACATATGCGGTAAGTATGTCCCACTCAAACATGGGAACATTCAACGCATATTCGATGCATAGGTGGAATAAGAGGCCGAGCACGAGCAAAGGGTAACGGAATTCTTTAATCCAGATCAGCACTCCGAGAGAGAATTCCAAAGCAAGCGTCAGCCAGCTTCCTAATTTTAAGATCACTGGCTGCTCAACCCAATGCGGTATGGGGAAGCGCCGCATCTCCTCGAGGTGAATGACATAATAAAGCGCGGTTCCATTCACCCAAGGCACTCCCGTGGACTTCCACCAAAACGACATGAAATACAGGATCGCCATTTGAAACTGAATCATGCGCTGCGCCCAGGGACTCCGAAGCTGATTTTCGCTGCTCTCCTCACCCTTTCGTCTGCGCAGGAGCTGGTCCAAAGAGAGCATCGCACCTGCGGGGGCAAACATCAGAAAGAATCCAGCCACCCGCAGAAACGTGTCACCCCCATGTGTAATGAACAGATTTCTTTGGTGTATCGAGGCTAAGCAGAGAAATGTGCTTACGGCGCTGAATCGAGTCAGGAACCCGACTGTAAGAAACAGCGCCGATGCTAAAGAGATCCAAAACAGGCTGCTGATCGAGAAATCATTTTGCGGAATGATGGCAAATAAGTTGAGCCGCATGCCAGGCTCGAGTTGATGCATGGTCGCCAAACTGACCCAAGCATGCGCCCCATACCATGCCAGCCAGTCGGCATGCAACAGAATCAAATTGAAGATAACTGCACTCCCGTACAGAATGCGAAACAAACAAACGGGAAGTGGCGACTGCGGTTCAAAAAAGAACCAATTCCATGCTTCAGCGAGAGACCGCAGCGTCATTCACTCTAAATCCTTGGACTTTACGGAGTATTCATAGAAGATGACGGCGTGCCAAGGCTCAGCGTGATAGGAAGTAATGGAACGCGGAACAATATCTGACCAATGTCGGATTAAAATGACAAACTCCGGAGGATTGGAAATATCTTTGTGGTTTAACCGAGCAATCCGGCGTGCTGCGTCAGGCCACAAAGCCACGTTTCTATCTTGCTCGAGATTTTCAACAAATTTCCGATAACGCTCTTTCACGTAGCGCTCGCTGAAACTCAGTTGCTCCATCCGCGGAAAGCTCCAACTGCGAGTGCGCCCGTTCTTATAAATAACGATGGCATCAATGTAGCTATTCGCAGACTTTGGGGTTGGGGCAAACATATCCCAGGATTGAAATAGTCCGGAGCCGAGCATGTAAGGGCGAATCGCATTTCTAAATGCCGCGATCAACGGGGAGTCAAGAGGCATAGTCCAAAACACGATTGCAATCATGTGGAACGCAATCAATATAGAGATCAGCGCGCGTTTGATTTTGGACTGAGGATGATACATCCGTGGCTCTTAAGCTTCGCTCGCTAACAATCCCAAATGCCGCAAGACGCGGCGAACTTTCTTGGGTGAAACAGAAAGCCGCCGTGCAACCCGAGCCACTTTGAAGCTCTCCTGTTCCCATACACGGCGAATCACCAGCTCCTCAAATTCCGCCACCACACTCTCGAGCGATTTGCCACCAATCGCCCCTTGCGACCACGCGCGCAGGTTTGGATCCTCGATGCCCGCGTGGAGAATTCTGGATCGCAGAATCTCAAGCTCCCTCCACAATGGGTCGTGGCGATCGCCTTCTAGACAGCTTTCGGCGCGGTCACAGCTAGCCCGTGCAGACTCAATATCGCTAAAAAATCCATTTACAAGCGTCAGGCCATGGCAAATGTATGCCTGCGCTCGCAACCGGCGACTGCCCGTGCGCTCCGCCAGATCAATAGCCTCTTTTGAGCAATCATGTGCGATCTGTGCAAAGCGGCTTGAATCCTCCGCTTCTCCAATTTCCTCTTCAAAGCGTGCATTAGCTACCATCGCTTCCACAATGCGAGCACGCGCCATAACCAGATAGTCTTTCTTTGTCGCGCCAAACTGGAAAGCCTCCGAGGCGCGTTTTTCGGCCTCATCCAGATTGCCGAGGTCTAGATAGATCTGCGCCAGGCTAACGTCGACGTTGCCTGCACCATGATGATCGCCTCTCGGCCGGTAAATCGCATCGGCCTTTGCGAGATTGGCTTGAGCGCTGCGCAGAAGCTGATGCATGCGTTCGAGCTGCGCCGCCTTCTCCTGGCGCCCCATTTCATCGCCCGCCGCTCTCCCATTTCGCCGCCTTTCCCAGTTCGCATCCATGCTGCGGCGCAATTGCAAAGCCGCAAGCCTTTGCGCTTCCGCAATGTTAGTGAGAGAACGAGCAAGATAACGTTCTAAAGAAGGCCGCTGCTTGAACAGCTCGATCGAGGCCTCGAAGTATTGGATGGCGCGGTCATATCTTCCCTCCCGAACAGCAATGCGACCATAGGCGGATTGAATATTGCCCTGAGTGATCAGATCGTCAGCGCCACGTAATACCGCCTCAGCTTCCTCAAGAATTTTCAGCGCCTCTTTCCCTCGTCCCTTTTGGAAGAGAAGCCAGCTCTCAATCGTACGTAGGATCGCCGCAAAATACACCAGGCCGGCTGCGCTGGCTGCTTCAATGCCTCGGCGCGTGATTTCAAGCGCCTGATCGTACTCGCCCGCCTTTCGTAAACATCTCGCCTTCGAATGGAGCGCCAGAATCACAATTTTGCTGTCGTCAATCTCCGGACCCAAGGTCAAAATAACGTCAAGATGCCGCAGAGCCTCAGCAAGCTCCTCGCGCCGAAGTGCCAGGACCGCTTCGGCCATCCGTAAATGCAGGTAATCAGCAAACGGCATGGCTGCGCGGCTCGAAGCCGGAAAGCGCTCCAGCAGCCTGCAAAGCAAAGCCTCTCCGTCAAAACCGGCATCTACCCATTGTGCGAGCGTGCTCAGAGCCTCGCCCGCGTGCGGGTAGCCCGGACCAATCTCTGTGAACAAAGCGCGGTTACGCTCCAGCAACTCGATCCCGGTGCCAATTTGGCGGAGCTCAAACAACCGCGCCAGCTCATCCGATATCTGCTTCACGTCCATAGGGTCGCTGTCTGGATGTTTCCTCTGCTCTTGCATATCCTAAACTAGTCCGTTCCGGAACGGACAACTGGTCCAAATTGGACTACTCGATTTGAACATATCAGTGCGTTCATTGCAAACTACCCGGTGAGGAAGCGATGCTGCCAACCGCCATCATCTTGTTGGGACCGCCGGGCTCTGGCAAAGGCACTCAAGCTGCACGGCTGAGCGCCGAGTTGTCCATCCCCGCCATCTCAACTGGCGAAATCCTCCGCAATGAAGCAGCTACGGGGTCCGTGCTGGGACGTCTGGTGCAGAATGTGCTCACCTCAGGGCGATTGGTAAACGATGAAATCATGAACCAGCTTGTGACAAAACGCTTGCGGGGACCCGACTGCCAGAACGGTTTCATTTTGGACGGCTATCCACGCACGGTTTCACAGGCGAAGCAACTAGATCATTTATTGCAAAAGTTGGCGTACCCCGATCCCGTCATCTTCGATTTTCAGATTTCCTTTGAAGAAGTTTTATCCCGCGTAACCAAGCGGCTGGAATGTCCAGTGTGCCATCAGACCTTCGCTCTGAGCTCAGAAGCGGGGCCGAGGCGGTGCGATCGCGACGGAGCAGGGCTGGTGCGTCGCGCAGATGACCAGGCAGCCGTGGTCGCGGAACGCTTGCGGTTATATGCGAAGAATGCAGCCGAGCTGAATCGCTATTACAAAGGCCGCAACTATTATTCCATTGCCGCAGCGCGTCCCATAGCGGCAATCTCTCAAGAGCTCGTGAGAATTATATCCAGCTTTCGCCAGCAAGCCGCCCCTCCCCCTTCGAGACCGCCTATGCCAGCTCGCTTGAGAGTGGCTTTCTAAGAACTTTTCCCTTCCTGCCGAACCTATCCATATGTAGGCATGGCGTGGCTATCTCATCTCAAAAGCCGAACGAGCGGTACGGGGACTCTCTTACTCGGAACATTGACGGCTGTTCTCGGAATTGAATTCTGGCGTTTCCGGAACAAACTCCACACGTCCGACCCGAAACGGCTTGATTCACCAAGTCGATTTACCATTCGACGAGCAAAGGATGAACTCGGCGGATGGATCCTTCAGGAGACTGGCTCCAACGGTTGTTCCCTTCGTTTTCCAACTTGGCAGGAGGCGATGGCGGAAGCCTCGCGGCGCGGGCCCTCCAGCTCGTAGAAACTCTGTAGTCATTTTGCATACACAGAAGTCACACTGGTATGCTTCTGATTCTGCTCGTGATCTTGTTGATTTTGCTCATTGGCGCCACTCCTGCCTGGCCCTATTCACGCGGATGGGGATACTATCCGTCCGGAACGCTTCTGTTAATTATCATCATCCTGATTACAGCTTGGGCGCTCGGATTTTTCCGCTAAGGCCGCAGCGTAAGCAGCCCGCTATAACCCGCTATAAATTGATTCGCTGCTCTTTATGACGCACCAGGTACCAGCAAGGCGGGTCACCAAAGTGGGGAAAAAGTGAATGCACACAGGTTTCCGTTTGCGGCGGATTTAACAGATATTGCGTTCTGCCGTCTTTTTGCGGCACTGCATAATAAGGCTGAACTGTAACCGTTCCAAATTGCGGTCGCCGCGGCATTTGCCAGCGCAAGGATAAGTAGTCGGCTATATAAGCAGCAGCAACCAGAATTACTAGGATCATCAAGAGGCGCGCAACGATTTTCGCCCGTTTAGACACAATCTACTCCAGCCACTCTTTCGCTGCAAAACAGATATCGGCAAACATCCTCGGCTCGTATAAATTACGGGAGCCTGCCCGCTGCTGAATTTTGGGAATTGCAGCTCTCAGCCGGCGATACAATTTCATCAAAAACCCCACATCGGGACGTTCTGAATGCCGCACGAATATATTGCACAGTTCTCGCATGACGCCCTCGATGGTGCCATGGTGAACGTTAATATCGGTGCCGGCGAGATCGCTGATGGACCGCAGGAAACGATGCGGCTCTGAATCACAAACAAACCAGAAGTGCTGGCCTGGATGCTGGGTGCTCCAGCTCACAGCCAGCCCCAATTCGAATGGCATGTTAAATCGCGGAGTTCGCGGTGCGGCACGAGAAACCTGTACGCGAGAGAGATCGTGAATGGAGTAGCGGCAACGATAAAGCAAATATTGGATGCGGTCAAGCCGCCGCGTCGAATCCGGAATCTCAAGCGCCGTATGCGGCGTTAAGCGAAACCCGATGATTCCTGCAATATAGGCTAAGTAAAGCCGTTCAAATTTGGCATCATACGGGATGTTGAGAAAAACCCCGTCCTGTTCGACCGAAGCACCTTCCAAGCGGATCAAGTTTCAAGAAGCGCCGTTTTAACCATGTCACCTTCGCGTTCTCGCCGGCTGTCTGCTCTTACGCTTTTCGCGGGTTTTCTCCCGTTCCTTCAGTTCCGCGATAATCTCCCGGATGATAGCCTGACGTTCCGGTGTGACGCCGAGCGATTCCGCAAGTTCCTCCTTTGTCACACCCGGCCCTTCCAGTACAACTGGATGCCTCATATTTTTATTTTAGGCATACAGGAACGGGCGGTGACACCCAGCTTCGTTTTATCAAAACAGGAACTGTTACGATGAGGGTTCCGGCCCAATAACCAAGATGATTGGTACACGCTCCGGCATTCTGGCCGAAATTGTGGAACAAAAACGTGCTGAGGTTGCGGCATTGCGTGCTCGCGCTACTCAGCTGGAACGTGATGCCTATGCACGTCTTTCGAGTCCCAGGCCGTTTCAAGCAGCTCTGGAGCGTCGCGCGCCAGCCGTAATCGCCGAGATCAAAAAAGCGTCCCCGAGCAAGGGCTTACTGCAAGCGGATTTTCAGCCGGCAAGCCTTGCCAGCGCCTATGAAGCCGGCGGGGCTGCTTGCATCTCGGTGCTCACTGACACGCCGTATTTTCAAGGCTCGCTTGCCGACCTTAAGAGCGCACGAGACGCCTGCCGGATTCCCGTTCTCCGTAAAGACTTTACGATCGATCCCTTGCAGATTTTTGAATCTGCAAGTATTGGCGCCGATGCCATCCTCTTGATTGCGGCCATACTCAGCACAAGCGAGTTGATTCGCCTCCGTGAGCTGGCCTCGAGTCTCGGGCTGGCGGCCCTAGTGGAGGTTCACGATCAAGAGGAACTGCGCAAGGCAATCGACTCCGGCGCTCAAATCATCGGCGTGAACAATCGCAATTTACAGACCTTCGAGGTTTCCTTGAACGTTTCTCTGCGCCTGAGCGAACTTCTGCCCGAAAATACCATCCGCGTAAGTGAAAGCGGCATCTTTCGCCGCACCGACATCGACCTGCTCCTGGGTGTTGGATTTCAGGCTTTCCTCGTGGGAGAGTCCCTCATGCGGGCCAATGACCCCGCGGCCGCGCTACGCGATTTGATTGGAAATTCGCAATGAAACGCTTCCCTGCCCCGCCTTTTATCGTGAAGGTTTGTGGCATTACCAGCGAAGAAGACGCACGCGTCGCGCTCGAAGCCGGAGCCAACGCCTTAGGCTTTAACTTTTATCCCAAAAGCCCACGTTACATCGAACCGGAGCGAGCGGGAGAGATTCTCGATCGCCTCGCGGGCGAGTTCCTCTGCGTGGCTGTTTTTGTCAACCCCGCAGCCGAGGAGTTAGCGCGCATTGCAAACATGATTCGTTGTGACATTGTGCAGGTTCATGGTCAGTCCTGTCCCAATCGCGTACCAGATGCATACCGGTTATGGCGCTGTTTAACGGCGTTCTCCGTTCCCCCGGAAAAGGATGACACCGTGGATGCTTACCTGCTCGATGCTGATAGTCCCGGGTTCGGCGGCTCGGGCAAACTGATTGATTGGAAACTGGCCGCCATGTTTCCCTATCGCAAAATCATCGCTGGCGGACTCGATGCCGAAAACGTAGCTGCCGCTATTGCAGCTACCGCTCCGGATGGCGTAGATGCTTGCTCCCGTCTAGAAGCAAGACCGGGGAAAAAGGATCCAGCCCGCGTGCGCGGTTATGTACGCGAAGCATTGGCGGCAGCCCGTGCATTCGTCGCAGGGGGAAACCGATGAGCGCATCGGTGATGCCGGATGCTCTCGGCCATTTCGGTCCCTATGGGGGCCGTTATGTCCCGGAAGTGCTGATGGCGCCGCTTGAAGAACTCGAGCAGGCTTATCTGCAAGCAAAAGACGATCCCGACTTCCAATCCGAGCTTGCTCTGCTTCTGCGACACTACGCCGGACGCCCGACTCCGCTGTACTTCGCCAGGCGGTTAAGTGAAAGTTTAGGGGGAGCGCAGATCTGGCTCAAGCGTGAAGACCTGCTGCACACGGGTGCACATAAGATCAACAACTGTCTGGGGCAGATTTTACTCGCTCGCCGCATGGGTAAGCGCCGGATCATTGCCGAAACTGGCGCAGGGCAGCATGGCGTTGCCACAGCTACGGTCTGTTCGCTGTTCGGCATGGAATGCGTTATCTACATGGGCGAAGAAGACATGCGCCGTCAGCGGCTCAATGTATTTCGCATGCGCTTGCTCGGCGCCCATGTGGTGGGCGTAGCAACGGGCAGCCGGACGCTAAAGGACGCAATCAGCGAAGCAATGCGAGACTGGGTCACCAACGTGGCCTCCACCCACTATTTGCTTGGCTCGGCACTCGGCGCACATCCCTATCCGATGATGGTTCGTGACTTTCAGCGGGTAATCGGTCAGGAGGCCCGGACCCAAGCGCTCGAGCAGATCGGGCGTTTGCCTGATGCGGTTTTTGCCTGTGTGGGCGGCGGTAGCAACGCGATCGGCATATTCCACGCATTTACGGCTGACAGCGGAGTCCGTCTGATCGGGGTGGAGGCAGGCGGCCGCGGCCACCGCCTGGGCGAACACGCAGCACGCTTCTCTGGAGGCGTGCCCGGCGTGCTCCACGGGGCATATAGCTACTTGCTGCAAGATGAGTACGGACAGGTAGCAGGCACGCATTCGATTTCCGCCGGCCTGGATTATGCCCTGATTGGTCCCGAACATGCTTGGCTCCATGACCACCGCCGCGCCGAGTATGTAGCCGTCAGCGACAGTGAGGCGCTTGAGGCTGCTAAAATGCTGGCGCGCATGGAGGGCATCATTCCTGCGCTCGAATCGGCGCATGCAGTGGCCGAGGCGGTCCGCCGCGCTCCTTCCGAACCCCGTTCGGTCTACATTGTGAATCTCTCCGGACGCGGGGACAAAGATATGGATATCTATAGAGAAAATATGCCGGATCTAGATGCCTAATGGCAGTTCGTACAGCAACCCGCATCACTAATCTATTTGCGAAATGCAAGGCAGAAGGTCGCAGCGCCTTCATCGCTTACATTACGGGAGGCGATCCAACGCCTTCTCACACGGCGCCTCTTGTTCTTGCCCTTGAACGTAGCGGCGTGGATGTGATTGAGCTCGGAGTACCCTTCTCTGACCCAATTGCGGATGGCCCCGTCATCCAGCGTGCATCAGAGCGGGCCTTGCAGGCAGGAACCACCGTGCCGCTGCTGCTAGAAACCGTTCAAGAAATCAGGAGGCATTCCCAGATTCCGCTGCTGTTGTTCAGCTACTTAAACCCGTTGTTGCGGTATGGTTTTGAAAAGCTTGCAAGGCGGGCCTCAGATGCTGGGATCGATGGCGTCTTACTTACCGACCTCTCCATAGAAGAAGCGGAAAATCCAGTGCACCTACTCCGCGACCACGGACTTGACACGATATTTCTAGCTGCCCCAACCAGCACTGATCACCGATTGCAGCTTGTTTCGCGCTATTCCTCCGGATTCATCTATTTGGTTTCCCGCACCGGAGTAACGGGAGAACAGGCTAAACTATCAGATGCCGTCAGGCCTCTCGTTTACCGTATGCGTAAACACACGGATTTACCGCTGGCAGTCGGCTTCGGTATCAGTACGCCTGCCCATGTCCGCGAGGTAGCCTCCTTGGCTGACGGTGTCGTGGTGGGCAGTGCGATCGTCAACTGCATTGAGCGTGAGCGCGCCGCTCCAGACCTGATTGCAAAACTGGAAGCATTCACGCGTGAGCTTACGCGTCCACTCAAGCACTCATGAAACGCGCCTCGATGGAAGATCTGTGTCGCTGCCGCGAACGCATTGATGAGCTCGATTTGCGTTTGCTGCAGCTCCTAAATGAGCGCACCGCGATTGTGGAGCAGATCGGCCGCATCAAGCAAGAATTGTCGCTCGCAGTTTATGAGCCGAAACGCGAAGAGCAGGTTTTCGCAAACGTGCTGCAGCATAATCACGGACCGCTATCGCATGATGCTGTAAAGCGCATCTTTGAGCGAATTATTGATGAAATGAGAACGATCCAAAAAGAGAAGATGCTGGAGCGTGACTCTCCAGTATCCGGCGATTCAGACAACCCATGTTAGTCGTAATGGAAGAAGGTGCCACGGAGGCACAGATTGAAGCGGTAATTAATCGCCTCGTCGAGATGGGATTCACCGTGCACCGCTCGACAGGCGTGCGTCACACCGTGCTCGGGGGAGTTGGGCCGCAGGACGATTTTGATCCGGCCGTTCTCGAAACGATGGAGGCGGTAAAAGAATGCCATCGCATCGTCTCTCCCTACAAGCTGGCCAGCCATAGTTTTAAGCCGGCCGGTACGGTAGTCCGAGTGGGAAAGGTTGCCATTGGCGGACCGCAGGTAGTGTTCATGGCGGGGCCGTGCAGCGTGGAAAACGAAGAGCAGATTGAACGCGCAGCCGAAATGGTGGCTTCCGCCGGTGCAACGATTCTTCGCGGAGGCGCTTTTAAACCGCGCACCTCGCCTTATTCATTTCAGGG
>Ga0209061_1003754_pt1 | contig 15827 bp, 15 predicted proteins | sample Coa_R1_10_FD_187157 | JGI IMG/M metagenome (GOLD analysis project Ga0209061, IMG submission 187157) | Surface soil microbial communities from Centralia Pennsylvania, which are recovering from an underground coalmine fire - Coalmine... | ecosystem: Environmental > Terrestrial > Soil >...
GGGCGGCAAGACGACCGCGGTGATGGGCTCTCAGTCGGCCTCGAAGTTGATCAGCGTCAAGTTCTCGGCGGTGAGCAACAAGATCTCTCTGTTCACCAACATCTACAATGCCCTGCAGACCGCGGTGTTCAAGGCCCAGGCGGCGGCGCAAAGCCTCGGCCAGAACGTCGACTTCCTGCAGACCCGGTTGTCGTTCACCGAGCAATACATCACCACGCTCCAGGGCGGCGCGTCCGACCTGACCGTGGCCGATGTCAACCAGGAGAGCACCAACCTGGTCACGTTGCAGACCCGCCAACAGCTCGCCATTCAGTCGCTGTCGATCGCGACCGCATCCGAGCAGGCGGTTCTCCGTCTTTTCCACTAAGCGACGGACCAAGCCTAACAAAGCATCGGGCGGCCTTCGGGCCGCCCTTTTTTCTGCTCGCTCGACGGCGCCTAGCCAACCAGGTCTCGCGCAGGGCCGTCCCGCTCCGCGCGCTTTTCGCGAGCGTCCTCCGGGGATCGGCGGCTGCGAGCGAGACCTAACATGAAGTAACCTTCGCTTAAGCTGGCTTTTCGGGCGGCGCCGACGGGTGTGGTAAAGGCGCGTTAATCGCGGGAGGACGGCACGATCCTTGCCAAAGGGCACGCAGGGCTGCGAAGCGGCTCTGCTTGAACTCTAGAAGGATCTCACTCCATGTCTAACATCGTCCTTGGGTCTGCCACGCAGTCGAACCTGCTGGCGTTGCAGAACATCAACAATCAGTTGGATACGACGCAGGGCCATTTGGCCACCGGTCTCGATGTTGCATCGGCGACCGACAACGCCGTCGCCTATTTCCAAGCCCAGTCCTTGAGCAATCGCGCGGCCGACCTGGCGAACCGCAAATCCGCGATCGACCAGGGCATTCAATCTCTGACCGCCGCGACAAACGGTATTTCGAGCGTCGTCTCGATCCTGCAGCAGATGGAAGGCATCGCGAATGGCGCCGCGACCCAGACTGCGGCGCAGCGTGCCGCGGCCGATACGCAGTTCAATACCCTCGGCCAGCAGCTGAGCACCTTGCTCAATGACGCGAGCTATCAGGGCCTCAACCTCGTCAATTCCACCGCGACGAACCTCACCGTTCAGTTCAGCATCACCTCGACCTCGTTGATCAAGATCACGGGTCAGAACCTGCTGTTCTCGAAGCTGGTGACGGGCGGCAAGACGACCGCGGTGATGGGCTCTCAGTCGGCCTCGAAGTTGATCAGCGTCAAGTTCTCGGCTGTGAGCAACAAGATCTCCCTGTTCACCAACATCTACAATGCCCTGCAGACCGCGGTGTTCAAGGCTCAGGCCGCGGCCCAGAGTCTGGGCACGAACGTGAACTTCCTGCAAACCCGCTTGAGCTTCACGCAGGATTACATGACCACCCTCAATCAAGGCGCCAGCGATCTCACCGTTGCCGACGTCAACCAGGAATCGACCAACCTCGTGACGTTGCAGACCCGCCAACAGCTCGCCATTCAGTCGCTGTCGATCGCGACCGAGTCCGAGCAGGCGGTGCTCCGCCTGTTCCACTAATCGGTAGGCCTTTCTTCTTAAGGGAAACGGGCGGCTTCGGCCGCCCGTTTTTCGTTAAGACTTTCGTAAGCGCGAACGGGGTAGAACGGGGCTACGGATCAAACCCGAGAGCAGTAGAATGCCGCTCACCATCAATCTCAAGCCGCGCGAGCGGCTCATCGTCAACGGCGTCGTTATCGAGAACTCGGGGCAGCTCGCCAAGATTCTCATCCACAACAACGCCGCCCTACTTCGCGAAAAAGACATCATCACCGAAGAGCAGGCGACCACGCCGGCGCGCCGGATCTATTTCGCGATTCAGTGCGAATACCTGTTCCCCGGCAAGGACGATCTATTTTTACCGATCATTTATCGGTTTCTTACAGAGTTCGGCGACGCGGCGCCGAGCACGGTTAATCTCGTGCAGGAAATCCGCGGTTTTGTCGAGACAGGGCAACATTATCGAGCTCTCAAATCAGCGAAGCAGCTGATCGCACGCGAACAGGAGATCATGAATGACGTCGCCAGCGAAGGCCTATCCAAGAACCCCTGAACCGGGCAATCCCGCTCGTACAGAGGCCTGGGCCCTGCTCGAGGCGGCGCGTCAGTTGCATCAGAGCAAGGACGGGCCGATCGAGGATTTTCGCGCCGCTTTACGCAAGAATTGGCGGCTATGGACGATCTTCCAGGCGAGCCTCAGCGAGGCGGATTGCACTGTTCCGTTGCCGATCCGCCGTAATCTGCTGGGGCTTTCGAACTTCATCGATCGCCAGACCGCCAATCTCTTGGCGGTGCGCGACCCGAAAAAGGTCGACGTTTTGGTGAATATCAATCGCCAAATCAGCGAGGGACTTCTTGAAGGCCAGCGCGCCGCTCGCGCCAGCCAGCAAGCGTCCAATCCCGCGCCGGCCGATCGCCAGCTCGAATCCATCTAATCCGTTCGCCATGACCTGGCTCTCGCAAGCGGACGGCAGGACGTCGCCTGACGATCGCTTGCGCGACGTCACCGACAATCTCAACCGCAAAGACGCGGTCGCGGCGCTGGCGCTGCTGAAGCCGATGCTCTCGGGGACGCCGAGCATTGCCGCGCGTTTCGCGCTGGCGATGACCGCGTGGCGCCTCGATCGCTTCGACTGGGCCTTGTCCTTGCTGCACGAATGTCACGCCGAGGCGCCGGATAACGGTGGCGTCGCCGAGGCGCTCGCCTCCTTGCAGGCGCAGCTCGGACAACTCGAGGAGAGTCTTTTTACCGGCAAGCTCGCGACAGCGCTCGGCGACGACGCGGCTTTGGCGGCGCTGGTACCGACCGATTATCCGGGCTTCGACAAGGCTTTTCTCTCGATCGTCGAGCATCCGCTGCTCGAAAAAGCGCGTAGCGCCTTTGCCGAGGGCAAGCTCGAACGCGCCGTGGAATTCGCGCGCCAGCACGTCGTGATCGAGCCGAAGCACATCGAGGGCCGCGCCTTTTACGCCGAATGTCTGATGCGGGCGCGCGCGGCAGGCGCCGCCGCCGAGACCCTGGCCGTTCTCGAGGATGTTGCGCCGGCCGCGGACGTCGCCAGCCTCTATGCTCGCGCGCTGACCGCCGTGGGCGAGCGCCAGGCTGCTCTGCGCTGGCATCAGCAGGCGGCGGAATCCGCCAAAGACGATGCGCGGGTCCTCGCGGCGCAAATCGCCGATGCGCCGTTTCTCGGTATCGAGCCGAAGCGGCTCGCGAGAATGTCGGCGGATTGGCTGGCGCAGTTCGCGCTTGCGCCGCAGCCCGCGCGCAAGCACATCTCGGGCCGCAGGCTGACCATCGGCTACCTCGTCTCGGCTTTCGTCGATCCCGAAGACGCGATTGCGGTCGCTGCCGTTGCACGCGCTCACGATCGTGCGCGGGTCACCGTGCTCGGCTTCGGGCTCGGCAATCAAACCGCCGAGCAGAATGCCGCTCTGATCGGCGCCTTCAGCAAATGGCGCGACATCGGCGCGCTCGATCCAGCGACCCTGGCGCGCACCCTCTCGGGCGACGGTGTCGACGTGCTTGTCGATGCCGGCGGTTTCGCCTCGGCGCAGCAACTCCGCGCGCTGACGCGTTTCGCGACCGGCCTGCGCGTATCCTGGCTCGGGAATCCCGCCGGCTGTCTCGCGCCGGCTTACGACGCGCGGTTGGCCGCCGCCGATTATCCCGTGCTCGACGCACGTCCAGCGGCCACGCGCGGTGAAGCAACGATTGCCTTTGGCGCCGACGCGACGCTCGCCCAGCTCGATGCCCGGACGATCTCGCTCTGGTCGGCGGTGCTGGCGCTCGTGCCCGACGCAAAGCTGGTGCTGCGCGCCCGCGACATGGAAAACAAAGCCAATCTGTCGCGCCTCATCGCGCACTTCGGCGAGACCTTGGCGGCGCGCATCGATCTTCGCGCGGTCGCAAGGGCATGCGAATTCTATCAGGCCATCGATATCGCTTTGTTGCCGCTTTCCGGCGCCTCGCCGCGCGCCGCGGCCGAGGCGTTGGCGAATGGCGTGCCTGCCGTCGCCCTGGCGGGCAGCGGTTACGGCGCTTTCCTTTCCGGCCGCGGCTTGGAAAAACGTTTCGTCGCCCAGGACATGGCTCATTACGTTTCGCTCGCGGCGGCTTTGGCGAACGGCCCCGAGGCGCGGATCCTGCCCGCCATCGAGAGCGGCGCGGCGAAACTTGCGCGGGCGATCGAAGAACTCGGCGCCTCGTTCAACCGCCGGGAGAATGCCGCATGAACGCCGCCGCCGCGCGCGCCGCTTTCGCCGAGCGCTTTCCGGAGATCGCTGCGCTGCTCGATCGCCCGGGCGCCGTTTCTTCCTCGCTGATCGAGGAGCAGGGCGAGATCGTCGACGCGACGGTCAATGACGCGCGGCTCTACAACGGCGACGCCCGCGATTTCGCCGCCAAGCAGGTCGATGCCTTTATGGCGAAGCCCTTGCGGCTGTTCATGGATCGGCCGACCGATGCCGGCCTCGTCAGTCCGATTTGCGTGCGCCTCCATGACGAGCTCGGCGCTTTCCTCGTCGAGCGCGGCCATGAGGAGATTAGCCGCCAAGTAAGCGACGATTCTCCGCGCTATCTAATCGTTTTCGGCCTCGGCCTCGGCCATCACATCGAAGAGCTGGTCAAGCGCACCAAGGCGCGCTGGCTGATCGTCGCCGAGCCGATCACCGATTTCATCGCGCATTCGTTTCATACTGTCGACTGGCCGCGCCTCTTCGCCCATTTCGAAGGGCAAGGCGGCGGCGTCGAGATCGTCACCAAGATCGATCCGGGCGAGATGGTGTCGGCGATCGTGCGCTACATGTCGGCGCAGGGCATCCCTTACGTCGACGGCAGTTTCGTCTTTACGCATTACCCGCTCTGGGCTTTCAGCGAAGGCCGTAACCGGCTTTACGAGGCCGTGGAGTTCGCTTTCATCAATCGCGGCTTCTTCGAAGACGAGCTGGTCATGATGACCAACGCGGTGACGAATTTCGCCGCGGGGCCCGCCTGGCTGATCGAGGGACGGCCGCGCTTGCACCGGCCCGAGCTCGCCGTGATCGTCGGCGCCGGCCCGTCGCTCGACGAAGGCTTGGAGCGGCTCAAGGCGATTCGCGACAAGGTCGTGCTGTTCTCCGCGGGCACGGCGCTGCGGCCGCTCTTGCGCAATGGCTTCGTGCCCGACTTCCACTGCGAGCTCGAGAACGTGCCGGCAACGGTCGATGCACTGAAAGAGGCGGGGACATACGGCGACCTGTCGCAGATCACGCTGATGGCGTCGGCCACCGTCGATCCGCGCATCCCGCCGATGTTTCGCGAGACGATCTATTTCTTCCGCGATTCCGTGAGCTCGACCATGATCCTCGGCGAGAAGCACCTGCCGATCGCCGGCGCAACGCCGACATGCGTCAACATGGCGCTATCGATGGCGGCATTCTTCGGCTTCACCGACATGGCGCTGTTCGGCGCCGATTGCGGCATCCGTCCCGGTAGCGACGATCACGCCAAGGATACGGTCTATCGCGATATCGGCGTGTTCCAGAAAGAAGGCGCTGTCGACGAGCGCTATCCGATGGAGGTGGAGGGTAATTTCGGCGGCATCGCGCGCACCAACTGGATCTACGATTCCTGCCGGCTCATGTTGTCCGAGGTGATCGAGCTCCGGCGCCTCAATGTCGTCAATGCGAGCGACGGCGCCTTCATCCCCTTCGCGGTGCCGCGCGTGCCGGAAGCGATCGATCCGCCGGGATCGGCGCTCGACCGCGCCGCCGTCCTCGCGGCGCTGAAGCGCTCGCTCGACGAGATCACGCCGGCCGCGATGTTCGCCGAGACCGATCTGAAGAAGGTCGCGCGGCAAGCCGACCGCATGTTCGCCGATCTCGATTCCGCCCTCGAGCGATTGGGGCGCGACGCGCCTGATTTTGCTGCCGTCTATCGCGCCATGACGGCGTTCCTCGCCGACGCCGGCAGCCGCTACGCTCATGCCGACTCGATCATAAGCGGCTCGCTGACGGCACTGCCGCGGATCGCCATGTTCTTCGGCTTCCGGATTGCAGACCCTGGGTTACGTTCAGAACTATTTTCTTTGTTTATCAAAGAGTTCCGACTAACTCTTGATAAGATGAAAGAAGAAACCGCAAAAGCGTTCGAGCGCCTTGCCGCGCTTGCCGACGCCGGCGCCACCGACGATGAAGCGGCGCAGCGACGCCGCGCCTAGCTCTTTCAGAAGCCGCGCTCCGCGGCCTGACGCGCTCGCTATTGCGCAAGACAGGCTTAAGCGAAGAGCGAGAGGACAGCCGGCGTCTGGCCGAGCTGAGTTTCGGCGGTCTTGGCGGTTTCGCCGACGGCGTTCGAGAGCGCTCCGAACACCGAGGTGACCTGGGTCGGCGGGTTGAGGATGCTGTTCAGCATGCTCGAGGTCTCGCCGGTATTGCCCATATTCAACTCGATCAGATGCAGCTCGTTTTGTTCGTTCACCTGGAGTTGCTGCGCTTCCTTGGTCGTCTCGGCGGTGGCGTTATCCTGCTCTTGCGACAGCATCGTCTGAAGCGCGTTGATCTGGCCGTCGAGCGCGCTGGCCTGGCTGCTGGCGATCGTCTGGTTCGAGCCGTTGATTTTGAGGATGTTTTCGATGAGGTTCTGCGCCGTCGTCACATCGGCGGTCGCCGCCGCTTGCCCGGCCGGCGTCGAGAGGTTGTAGCTCGCGCTCGATTGGATGCTGAAGCCATTCATCTTGAGCAGGCCGATGCCGTCGTTCTGGAACAGCGGGTTATAGGCCGCCACGCCCAAATCCGAGAGATCGGTGTTGAGCGCCGTGAGCGCGTTGTCGAAGCCGGTGCCGTCGCTGTTGCTGACCGCTTGCGCCATCGTGTTGAGCTGGCTCGTCATATCCGCGAGGATCGTGCCATTGGTGCCGAAGGTCGTCTCGGCCTTGCTGACCGCCGATTGCTGCGCTTGCAGCGAATTGATCTGTTGCTGCGAATAGTTGACCGACACCTGATCGACCGGATTTTGAATCGCCGCGAGCTGTCGGTTGAGCTGGTTCTGCAGGTCTTGCGAAATCTCGGCAAGCTGTGTGTTCTGCGTCAACGCCGCAGAATCCTGCGCCATTGTGTAGAGCGTGTTGATCAGCGAGTTGCCCGTCGAGAGAGGCGTCGTGGTGCTCATGACTTCCGGCCTCCACAATCGGCCGACGAGGTTGCCGGGCGGTTAATGTCCTAGCGTTGGCGGCGGGATTCGTTGATCAGCGCCAGCTCGGGCTCGCGGCTGAGGATATCGGCCGCGACATGCCAGCTTTGGCCCGCCGTGCCTTCGGGCAGCCGGTCGTAGACGGCGCGCAGGAAGGCGAGGTCCTCGGGATAGTCGAGCGTCCAGCGCTGCGCCGCGAGCTCGCCGCCCGGGCCGGGCAGGTTAACGCGATGGTAAGCACGATTGCGGCGGATCCACGGCGTCACATGCTCGTGGTCTTCCGCCGCGGTCGCGGTCGCCGCCGCCTCGTCGAGCGCTTCGATCGTAAAGGCCTCGCAATCGAGGCCGTGCGGCCAGGACGGCGGCATATTGTTGGCGGCGTAGTCGGCCTCCGTCTCGGCGCGCAGCCGCAGCACCGCAGCGCAGACATCCGGGTCGATGAGGGGGCAGTCGCTGGTCACGCGCAGGATGATATCGGCATCGACCGCGTGCGCCGCGCCGTGATAGCGGGCGAGGACGTCTTTTTCGGAGCCGCGAAAAACGGTCACGTCGAGTTTTTGCGCCAGCGCCGCGACCGCATCGCCGTCGGCGCCTTCGACAGTCGCGCAGACGACCGCATCGACCCCGGCGATCGCGCGGCAACGCCGCAGCACGTGATCGAGGACAGGTGCATGGCCGAGCGTTTCGAGGACTTTGCCCGGCAGCCGGGTCGAGCCGACGCGCGCTTGAACGATGCAAGCGGTGCGCGGCGCGGAATTCATGACGCTTGCTTTCGCGCCGCACGAAGCCCGAGCAGCTCGGCAAGGGTTGCGACCACAAAATCGACGTCTTCCGCACCCATGCCGACGAAAAGCGGCAGCGACAGCGTGCGGCGATAATAAGCCTCGGCACCCGGCAACACGCTTGCGCCGTAACGCTCGCGATAATAGGGATGGCGGTGCACCGGAATGTAATGGACCTGGCTGCGGATGCCGCGTTCCTCGAGCGCGCGAATGAGCTGGCCGCGGCTCAACCGGCTGTGGGCGAAATCGATCAGCACGCTGTAGAGGTGCCACGCGGCGCGGCAGTGCGCCTGACGCGCGATCGGCTTGACGAGCGGCGCGAATTCGCTGAGCAGCGCGTCGTAGCGGGCGGCGAGGCGCTGCCGCGTCGTCACGAATTGCGCGAGCTTGCCGAGCTGGCTGTTGGCGAGGGCGCAGTTGATATCGCTGAGGCGGTAATTGAGGCCGAGCACGACCATCTCGTAATACCAGGGATTGAACTGCGCGCTATCGAACCCCGCCTCTTTGTCGATCAGCTGCGCCGGGTCGCGCACGACGCCGTGATTGCGGAACATCGCTATGCGGCGGGCGAGCTCAGGCTGATTGGTGAGCGCTGCGCCGCCTTCGCCGGCGGCGATGGTCTTGACTGGATGGAACGAGAAGACGGTGATGTCGCTGTCGGCGCAGGAGCCGATCGGCTGCCACGCGCCGTCATGGCGCCGATAGAAGCTGCCGAGCGCATGACAGGAATCTTCGACGATCGCCAGGCCTTCCGCGCGCGCACGGGCAGCGATGGCCGGGAGATCGGCGCATTGGCCGGCGAGATCGACCGGGAAGACCGCGGCGGCGCGTTTGCCGGCGCGCTTCAGGCGCGCAAGGGCCGCCTCGAATTCCGCGATGCCCATGAGACCGCTCTCCGGGTCGCAATCGGCGAAGCAGATCTCGGCGCCGGCAAGGCGCGGCGCGTTGGCGGTGGCGGCGAAGGTGAGGGTCGGCACGATCACGGTGTGATCGGCGCCGAGGCCGAGCGCGAGGCTGGCGAGGTGCAGGGCCGCCGTGCCGTTGGCGCAGCTTATCGCCTGCGCGGCGCCGCATTGCCGGGCCAGAGCGGTTTCGAAGTCACGGACCAGCGGACCGGTGGTGAGCCAATCGCCGCGCAGCACCTCGGCCACGGCGGCGATATCGGCTTCGTCGATGGCGTGCCGGCTATAGGGCAGAGGCCGGGCGGCGGACATCAGTGTGCTTCCGCGATCAGAGCCTTCAGCCGCGGCGCATCGAGCCAATCGCTGTTGCTGTCGCTGGCGAAGCGGAAGCCCTCGGCAACCGGCGTTGCGCCGGAGGAGGCGTAGCGGTCGCGCTGCCACCAGGCGAAGCTCGGCTCGATCACATAGCGGTCGTCGAGCTCGAGGGTCTGGCGGGAATCATCGTCGGTGATCATGACCTCGTGCAGCTTCTCGCCGGGCCGGATGCCGACGATCTTGATCGGCAGTTTCGGCGCGAGCGCCTTGGCGAGGTCGGTGATCCGCATGCTGGGAATTTTGGGAACGAAGATTTCGCCGCCATACATCAGCCCGAGCGAGGTGATGACGAAATTCACGCCTTGCTGCAGCGTGATCCAGAACCGGGTCATGCGCTCGTCGGTGACGGGAAGGAATTCCGCGCCTTCCTCGATCAGCTTCTTGAAAAAGGGAATGACGCTGCCGCGCGAGCCGACGACATTACCGTAGCGCACCACGGCAAAGCGCGTGCTGCCGGCGCCGGCCAAATTGTTGCCGGCAATGAAGATCTTGTCGGAAGCGAGCTTCGATGCGCCATAAAGGTTAATCGGGTTGGCGGCCTTGTCGGTCGATAGGGCGATGACCCGCGGCACATCGTTGCGGATCGCCGCGCGGACTACGTTCTCGGCGCCCGAGACATTGGTGCGGATGCATTCGAAAGGGTTGTACTCGGCGGCGGGAACCTGCTTCAGCGCCGCGGCATGGACGATGAAGTCGACGCCGCGCGTCGCCAGCTCGAGCCGGTCGGCGTCGCGCACGTCGCCGATGAAAAAGCGCATGCGGTCGAGGCCGAGCGGCACGAGGCTCTGTTGCATCTCGTACTGCTTGTATTCGTCGCGCGAGAAGACGATGACGCGGCGCGCGCGGCTATGGCGCAACAGAGTGTCGACGAGGCGGCGACCGAAGGAGCCGGTGCCGCCGGTGATCAGCACCGACTTATCGTCGAACTGCCGCATTGCGGCGCCGATATGCTCGCCGAAGGCCTGGATGCGGCCTTTGCCGCCCGCGAGCGCAGGCGGAGGAGAAGCGGCTTGCGGCAACAGCGCCTCCGGGGCGCGCGCACGAGGGGCGGTCTTGGTGTTCTGAGCCATCGGTATCGAGACACTTTCGCAAAAAGAATGGCCGATAGTGGCCGCGTCTTGGTTAATAGGAGGTTGACGGCGCCGGCACCGCGGGCGCGATCGGCCGGCTCAGCCGGTCAAGTATTTGGCAAGGCTCAGCGATTGCAGGACGTTGATGGTCTGGTAGGACGCCTCGAGCTGGGTCTGCAGCGTGTTGAGCTGGGTGATGGCGGTCGCGCTGTCGACCTGCTCGATATTGTTCAGCGAGGTTTTGGCGAGGGTTATCGCGTTCTGATGTGCCGTGCTGAGCTGGTTGAGGTCGGCCTGCTGCTCGCCGTTGGTGGCGACGAGCTGCTGGACGGCCTCCGCGGCGTTGCCGAGCAGCTGCTGGCCTGTATTGACGTTGGCGACGTCGTTTGCGTTGGCCTGCGACAGCGGCGTCGAATCATTGGCGAAGAAATTGAGGACCTGAATGATCTGCGCGAAGGCGGTGTTGTTGCCGTCGATGCCGTATTGCAGGTTGACGTTGTTGTCGACCGTTGCCGAAGCGATGCCGTTATCGCCGCCGTAATAGGCCGTGCTGAGGGGGATCGCGGAGAGCAGGGGGTTCGAGTTGACCGCAGGCAGCCCGGCGGGATTGAAGGTGGGCGTGCCGGTCTGATTGCCCGAGAAGATATAGGTGTTGCCGTTCTGGGTGTTGAGATAGCTGCCGAGTTCGGTGAGGAGCTGCTGCGCGGTCTCTTGGACGCTCGCGCCGTCGGGAGAAAAAGCGTCGTTCGCGAGCGTGCCCTGGAAGCTGGTCGCGATCTTGGCGATGTTTTGCAGCGCGAGGCTCTGCGTCTGGAGCGACGTGTTCACCGTGTTGATGGTGTTGATGTAGCCCTGCTGCAGCGATTGGGTCGCCGTCAGATCGACGACTTCGGCGGCTTGCGGCGCGATTCCCGCGTAGGTCTGGCTATTCTGGCCGGTCGAGATCTGGGTCGACAGGTTTGTCACCTGTGCCTGCATCTGCTGCAGATACTGCAGCATCTGGTTCTGCTGCTCGATCGTGCTGACGTTGCTCGTCATCGGCGTTTATCCCTAGTTCCCGATGTTCATCAGAGAGTCGTACATCGCCTGAATGGTCGATATGACGCGCGCGGAAGCGCCGTAGGCGTTCTGATAAACCGTCAATTTCATGAGCTCCTGGTCGAGATTGACCCCGGTTTCGGATTGGAGCTGGTTCTGCATCTCCGTCTGGAGCTGGGACTGATAGGTGTTGTTCTGGCTTGCCGCCGCGGCCGAGGTCGCCGCCTGACCGATAATCTGCGCGGCGTAATTCGAAAGGTTGGTCGTCGAGCCCGAGGTGAAATTGCCGGCGGCCGCGAAATTCGTGTTGGCGGTGAGATTGGTCGCGATCGTCGAGGCGATGGTCGGGTCGGCGCCGCTGATGCCGTTGTAGAGCAGCCCATTGTCGGAAACGAGCGACGGGTTGACCTCGATCGTGGCCGCGTTGTCCAGCCCGCCGGCGATGTCCACATTGGCGAAGAAATGATTGGCGTCGTTGGTGACGTTGGTGCCGCTGTTGGTGGTATTGAGGTTGGCGTCGGTCGTGACGTTGTAGAGCGCGTTGGTGAACTGATTGAGCTCGTCCGTCACGTTGGGAAGCGTGGTATCGCGCAGCTGCAGCAGGGCGCCGATCTCGCCGCTTGTCGTCGACGATGTGACGTCGGTGCCGTTGAGGGTCAGGTTCGACATCGGCGTCCCCGCAGTTACGGTCCCCGACTGGGTGTAGCCGAATTGCGATACGCTGCTGCCGTCCACCAGTACTTGGCCGGTGCCCGCGGTCATCACCACCATCGTGCCGTCGGGACGGGTATAGGTGGTGACGCCGATGAGCTGCGCCATCTGCTGCACCGCCTGATCGCGCTGATCCTGCAAGGTCGCGACCGACTGCCCTTCGGCCTGAAGCTGGACGATCGATTGATTCAGCGTCGCGACGGTGCTCATCGCATTGTTGAGTGTCGTCACATCGGTCGCGATCTGGCTATCGGTGCTGGCGCGCAGCGACTGGATGCCCGACGAGAAGGAATTGAGCTCCTGCGCCAATTGCTGGCCGGCGTTGACGGCTGCGCTCTGCGCGACCGGGTCCTCGGGGGTCGCGGCATCGGTCTGCATCGCGTTGATGAAGCTGTTGAGCGCGTTGCTGAAGCCGCTGCTGCCGCCGACCTGGCCGAAAAGGCTCTGAAGCTGCGTCAGATAATTGTTCGTCGCCGAAGCCGCGGCGGCAACGCTCGTTTGCGTCGCCAGATTGGCGGTGAGGAGCTGATCCGCGACGCGCTGGATGACGCCGGTCTCGACGCCGACGCCGCCCGCCGGGGTGGTGACCGACATCTCGGCGGCGGTCTCTTCGGAATAACCCGGCGTTTGCGCGTTGGCGATATTCGCGGAAAGAACTTGGATCTGGGTTTGCGTCGCGCGCAAACCGCTGGCAGCGTCCTGAATGGCGAGATCGAGGCTCATGGCGAGACGACTCTAAAGACGACGATCGACGGTGACCCCGGCAAGCGTCGAACGCCGCAGGGTCGCCGGGGCATTCGGCCGCGGGCGCATATAGCCGTTCTTTGCGCTTTGCCGGCGCTCGATATGGCCGACGATCGCGCTAACGAGCTTGTCCGTCGCGGCATGGCCGACGCGCAGCGCCATCTCGTTGGCGATCGCGGCATCGCCGAGGCGCTTGCTGATCGCGCGCCATTGGTCCTTGAGCGGCTTCGCGACCGGTGCCTTGGGATCGATCGATTTGAGCGTGGTGCCGCAGAGCTTCGTGAGGCGCAGCTTGTCGGCCTGCAGCGGCGCGATTTCGTTGATCCGCATCGCGCGTAGCAGGCGCGTTTCCTGCTCGAGCAAGGCGGTCAGCTCGCTTGCCACGGCGCAAAGGCCGGGAATGCCCGACGGCGTGCTGCCGGCGGCGGGAGACGGGGCGGGTTTCGCAGAAAGCGCCATCATCACCTCTGCTGCTCTTTTTCTTGCATCTTGAGGATTTCGCGTGTGACTTCCGCGCCGATGCCGGTCGTGCCGCGTTGCGCCGCGACCTTGCTGTATTGCTGGATCATCATCGAGCGATAGATGCTCTCGCCCGAGCCGCCGCCGAACAGCGGGTCGGCATCGAGGCCCGAGAACATGTTCTCGAAGGCCTGCGACAGGAAATAGGCTTCGAAATCCTGCCCGGCCTTTTTGGCCGCGGCGACATTGAGATTGCTGCCGATGGTCGGCGCGCCTTGCTGCGCCAGCGAAGCGGTCGCGAGAACGGCGTCGGTGCTGCTCATCACATCACCTCGATATCGGCTTGCAGCGCGCCGGCGGCTTTGATCGCCTGGAGGATCGAGATCATGTCCCGCGGCCCGACGCCGAGCGCGTTGAGGTTGTTGACCAGCTCTTGCAGGCTCACCCCGCCATTGACGACCGCCATGCGGTGATCGCTCTGCTCGTCGACCTGGATGTTGGTCCGCGGCACGACGACCGTGCTGGCGCCGCCGCCGGGCGTGAATTGCACGTTGTTGCTGCCGGGCGCGCCGGGCAAAGCGGGATTGTTCGGTTGCGGCGCGGCATAAGGCTGCGTCGTGCCCTGGCCTTGCAGGGTCGAGTTGCCAGGGGCCTGAGCAAAGGGACCGCTTGCCGGCGGCTGGATCGGGTTGAAGATCGGATTCGGATTCTGCAACGTTCCCGTAGCGCCGAGCGGCGCGAAAGTCGTCGGCTGGCCGGCCGGCGCGAAGGCATTGGGTTGCGAGACTTGCGGCGTCTCGGTGATCTTCACGGTGAGATTGCCCTGAGCGACGGCGACCGTGCTGATGCGGACGTTCTCGCCCATGACGATGATGCCGTTCTGCTCGTCGATCACGACCTTCGCGACCTCGTCGGGCTCGACCTCGAGCTGCTCGATATCGGTCATCAGATCGACGATGTCCTGCTTCATCGACGCCGGAACATCGAGCACCACGGTCGACGGATCGGTCGGGTGCGCGATGTCCTCTTTCATATGCGCGTTGATCACCTCGGCGACGCGGCGCGCGGTGGTGAAGTCGGGGTTGTGCAGCATCAGGTTGACACTGTGCAGGTCGGAGAGCTTGAAGCCGACCTCGCGCTCGACGATCGCGCCGGTCGGGATGCGGCCCGCGGTTGGCACGCCCTTGGTCACGCTCGAAGCCTGGCCCTTGGCGACGAAGCCGCCGGAAGAGACCGTGCCCTGGGCGACGGCATAAACCTCGCCATCGGCGCCGAGCAGCGGCGTCACCAACAACGTTCCGCCCAAGAGGCTCTTGGCGTTGCCGAGCGCCGATACCTGAACATCGATGCGCGCGCCCTGGCGGGCGAAAGCGGGCAGGGTAGCGGTGACCATGACCGCGGCGACGTTGGCGGTGCGCAGGCTGGTGTCGCGCGCATTGACGCCCAGCCGCTCGAGCATGCCGATCAGGCTTTCCCGCGTGAAAATGGCTTGGTTCAGCGTATCGCCCGTGCCGTTGAGGCCGACGACGAGGCCGTAGCCGACCAGCATGTTGTCGCGTACGCCCTCGAAATCGGCGATGTCCTTGATGCGCGAGGCCGCATGGCTGGGCGCGGTCCCGGCGGCGAACACGCTGGCGAGGCCGCAGAGGAAGAGGACGGCAAGGTAAAGCGAGCGACGAAAATTGGTCATGGCCGGCTGCGTGAACATGGTTACCCGCGGCCGGCGATGCCAAAGCCGTGCCATCGAAGAAAGCGCGAAATTCCGCCCCTTTACGCCGTCGCCGCCGGGCAACGATCGGCAATCGCTGCCGGAGCGCGGCAGGTTTTGCCGGCCCCGGTTAAGCCTCCCTTAACCTTAACGGCGTCATCTTGCCGGCATGCGGATCGAGCAATCGACATCCCTGGCGCCGACGACGGCGCGCCGCGCCGCCCAAGCGCCGAGCGGCGACGGCCGCTTTGCCGAGGCGCTGACCGGCGAGACCGCCGCGCCCGCGACGAACGCGCCGCAGACCGTGGCGACGGTCGACAATCTGTTTCTGCTGCAGGAAGTCTCCGAAGATCTCACCGGTCGCCGCCGCCGCGCCGTCCAGCACGGCAATAGCTTGCTCGACCGGCTCGACGATATCCGCATCGGCTTGCTGACCGGCTCGCTGCCGCGCAGCCAGCTCGAAGGCCTGCGCCACCTCGCGCGCGCAGAGGTCGCGCGAAGCGACGATCCGAAACTCGCGGCGATCCTCGACGAGATCGAGCTTCGCGTCGCCGTCGAACTGGCGAAGCTCGAAAAGGTCGCGTAGTCCCCGCCCGCGTAAATGACAGCCGCGCCGGCCCGATCCGGCGCCGCGTTTGGGGGAGGGGGCATGCTCAAGACGGGAATCTTCGCCAATCGCTGGTGGATCGTGGTCGGAGCCCTGCTCGGCCTTGCCGTCAACACCGGTGTCATCGAAGTCTTCACTTTTTCGGTCTTCTTGAAGCCGATTTCGCAAGATCTCGGCTTCCAGCGCGAGACCATCGCGCTCGCCGGCGTCTTCGGATCGCTTTGCGCGACCG
>Ga0209061_1003755_pt1 | contig 15825 bp, 13 predicted proteins | sample Coa_R1_10_FD_187157 | JGI IMG/M metagenome (GOLD analysis project Ga0209061, IMG submission 187157) | Surface soil microbial communities from Centralia Pennsylvania, which are recovering from an underground coalmine fire - Coalmine... | ecosystem: Environmental > Terrestrial > Soil >...
AGCGGCTCCGCGGGCCAGCGCGGCGGTTCGGCGGGGCCGGGCTGCGCGGTGCCGCCGCTGGTGGCCTCCTCGACGGGGAGCCCCTGACGTATGCGGTTGGCCCGGTTGACGCCGCGGAGCACCAGTTCCGCCATCGCCAGCTTGGCATCGAGCGTTGACGCGGCGACGGCGCCCAGGTCCAGCGGCACCCGGTTCGCCAGCGCCTGGTCCCAGGGTGTCGCGACCACCGACACCTGCGTCCCTTCGAAGCTGGCACAGATGCGGGCGTACCACTTCGCCTGTTCCGCGTCGCTGTCGACGAACTTGTCCACGACGACAGTCGCCTCGTCCATGAGGCCGATCAGGTGCTTCCTCTCCTGCTCGGTCAGCGGCCTGTCCCTTTCGCCCTCGTAGTTCCGGTACCGGCTGAACACCTGGTCGATGGACCAGAAGCCCAGTTGCGAGGCCTCGGTCACGAAGACGTACTTGTCGCCGTGCAGCAGCGTTCCGACCTGAAGCTTGGCGAACAGCCCCGTCCCGCCGTCGTTGATGACGATGTTGGACATGCACTGCAGGAATTCCAGCACGGTCAGGTACTCCGCCTCGCCGAAATCCACGCCCACGCATTCGTCGGCCGTGTCGCCGCGGATCACCGCCACTCCCTGCAGCCAGGCAACCGAATCGCGCAGGTCGGCGTAGACCTTGATGCGGCCTTCCCTGCAGGCTTGATAGAAGCCGCGGATCGACAGCGTCCGCTGCTGGACCGGCAGCGCCTCCACCGGCGTGCCGCCGAGCCTGATGTACCCGTGCGGCATGTCGTCGTTGCTGTCGGCCAGTATGACGCGGTCGGCAGGCCGCGCGGCGGCGTAGATGGCCGCCAGCGTCACCGCCACGTCGGTCTTGCCGGTTCCGCCGAAGCCCGAGCCCACGGTTATCACGCCCGATTTGAGTGACGGCTCGCGGATGGCGGCTATCATCCGGCGCCGTCGCTGTTCGGCCAGTTCACGCCGGGCGCGTTCGCGCTTGCCGGCCGTGATGACCAGCCCGTGCCGGAGCGCTCGCCTGGAGACGGCGCCTCTGATGCCGTCCTGTGCCGGCGCGAGCATGTCGAGCCCGGGCGCCGGCGCGGGCGCGGACCAGGCGGCGCTGTCGCTGCCCGGGAACCCGGTCCACCAGGAGCCGGTCTGTTCTGGGAACTGGGACATTGCATCCTCCAAGGGCCGGGCTGTCCCGTCTGGGACCAATAAAACACATTGCGGCTGGTCTTCGCCGGATGCCGGGGGTATCGGGCGAAGACTTGCCGGAAATGTGAATGCAGTTCGTGTCACTTGCACGGCTTTACCGCGCGCGGCCTGCCGGTATGCGGAGCCGACGGCCGGCGCAGCCGATGGCCAGCGGCTCGCCGTCGGTTACGGCGATGATCCCGCGGGCCTGCGGGCCGCCGCCACTGGGCCAGGCCATGCCGTGGCCGCTGCTGCGCGCGAGGCCGCGGGCTGCCGGCCGGCAGCGGATGACCGGCCGCGGCAGCGGGGGTACCTCATCCCGCGCTCATGCATCGAGGCCCAGGGTGAAGGCGGGCTTGGGGGAGGTCTCCGGGAGCCTGTCCTGTTCGGCGAGACGCCGGATGGCAGTGCCGGTCGCAAGGAATTCGGTGGCATGCTCGCCCCAGACATGGTTCGAGACGGCGATGCCGACGCCGACGATCCCGGAGGCCTTCGCGCTCGCGGCCTCGGCCTGCATGCGGGACAGGGCGAGTTCGCGCGCGTCGTAGACGCCCTGGGTGAACTGGACCATTTCCTGGTTCTGGCCCGCCTGCCGCAGCGCCTGCATCGCCGACTGGTGAGCGATGTGGTAGACGCACGTGCCGAGCACGAACGCCACCGGCACCGCGCCGCCGGCGAGCAGGCGGAAGAAATCCTGCACGGACAGGTCCGAGGTGAAGGCCTGGCCGTCCGGGGCCCGGTGCGCCCCGCCTCGCCCGGTTGCCCGCACCGCCGTGCCGGTGGCCACGAATTCCAGCACCTCCTGGCCCCAGGCGTACATCTGCATCCGCAACTGCACCCCGACGATCCCGTCGGCCCCCAGGTGATTTGCCTCGGCCCGCATCCGGGACATGGCCAGCTCCCGGACGTTGTACATGGCCTGGCTCAGCACCTGCAGCTCCTGGTTCTGGGACCAGCGCCCCACCTGGAAGCCGATGTGATAGATCGACGAGCCCACCACGAAGCCCAGCGGCTCGAAGCCCGCCTCGCCGAGCAGGACGTACTCCGATACCGACAGGTCAGAGCTGAAGACCCCGGCCGGGTCCGCCCCGGCGGTGTGCGCCAGCCGGGTGTCGGCGGCCTTCGGTTCCCAGCTGACGCCCGGAACGGGCTGGTTGCTGCCGAACAGGGGCATCGGGCCTCCTCGGGTGGTTCCGGGTTGCTGCACGGGGTCGCAGCCGATCCCCCGGCACGTGCTCGAGCACGCTGAGATACTACATTTCCGCGGACGGCAGCGAGCAGGCACTGGCCTGGCGGTTGTCCGCGGCCCGCCGGACGGGCGTGCCGCCGTGAACGCCGGCATGGCGGCAGCGGCCTGTCCGCAGGCGGCAGGGGGCCGCCCGGCAGCGCGGCCAGCTCACCGCCCGGTGCCGGGAGCGAGTCGTTACCGGGCAGCGCGTCCCGGCCACGGTGTCCCGCCCTCGGCGCCGGCGTTGGCGGCCAGGCGGTCGAGAAGCTCGCCGAGCCCCGCGATCTGCGCGTCGTCAAGGCCGGCGCGCAGCCGGGCATCGAAGGCGGCGGCGGCGTCCCGAAGCCGCACGAAGGCGGACTCCCCCGCGGCGGTCAGCTCGACGACGTGGACGCGGCGGTTGGCGGTGTCCCGGCGCCGGGTGATCAGGCCCTGTGCGTCCATGACGTTCAGGTGGTGCGTCAGCGTGGCCTCGGTGACCCCGACCGCCTCGGCAAGCTCCCGCTGGTTGGCCGCCCGTCCCGTCTTCAGGTTCAGCAGCACCAGCCACACCGGGAGCGAACCGCCGGCCTGGGCCAGCGCGGTGTCGAAGGCCCGGCTCACCACCCGCGCGGCCCGCGCGAGCCGCAGCCCGATCGGCGGCACCGCCGGCCTGGCTGGAGGGTCGGCATGCGGTGGCATCACAACCGCATGCTACCACCAAAGATCGATATCTAATACTATGATATCGAAGTTTAGCGCCCGTCGCGCGCTGGGCAGGCTCCGGCGCCGTCACCGCCGCCGCGGCACGGCACCCGTGGGAGCTATGCGGTCCCCGGTCCCCGGCCCGCGACCCGCTGCCGCGGTGACCGCTCGCCGGCCCGGGGCCCGCTGCCGCGCGGTGTCCGCGCGCCGGCCCGGCGCCCGCGATCGCCGGCCCCGGGCCCACGATCCGCCGTCCCCGCGCGATCCGCGTCCCCGGGCGATCCGCGTCCCCGGGCGATCCGCGTCCCCGGGCGATCCGCCGTCCCCGCGCGATCCGCGTCCCCGCGCGATCCGCGTCCCCGGGCCCGCGATCGCCGCCCCGGTCCCGCGATAGGGCATGCCCGGTTGAATCATGGCGCCGGTGGCGGGTATTCCAGCCGCATGGCAGACCTGGACGCGATCGTGGTCGGTGCCGGGCCCAACGGGCTGACTGCGGCGGTCACGCTGGCCCGGGCGGGCCTGCGGGTGCAGGTCTTCGAGGGCGCGGAGACGGTCGGCGGCGGGGCGCGCACCGAGGAACTGACCCTGCCCGGGTTCCGGCACGACACCTGCTCGGCCATTCACCCGCTCGGCGCCGGGTCGCCGGCGCTGCGCGAACTCGGGCTGGAGCGCTACGGGCTGTCCTGGGTCCACCCGGACCTGCCGCTGGCGCATCCGTTCCCCGACGGCACAGCGGCGGTCCTGGCGCGCTCGATGACCCAGACCGCGGGCTCGCTGGGCGGCGGCCGCCACGAGGGCGCAGACCGCGGGAGTCGCGGCGATCCGGCCGCGTACCTGCGGCTGATCCGGCCGTTCCGCGGCCGCTGGGACGCGCTTGCCGGCGACGTGCTGCGCCCGCCGCTGGCCGGCTGGCCGCGTCATCCGCTGGTGTACGGCTGGTTCGGGGCGCTGGCCGCCCTGCCGGCCGCCGCGCTGGCCAGGGCGTTTGCCGGCGAGCGGGCCCGGGGCCTGATCGCCGGGCTGGCCGGGCACGTGACCGCGCCGCTGACCTCCCCGCTGACCGGCGGCATCGCGCTGATGTTCGCGCTGGCCGCCCACGAGGTCGGCTGGCCGTTCCCGCGCGGCGGGACGCAGGCCATCTCCGCTGCCCTGGCCGCCTTGCTTGCCGACCTGGGCGGGCAGGTGGAGACCGGCCGCCAGGTCCGCAGCCTCGCCGAGCTCCCGACGGCGCGCGCCTACCTGCTCGACACCTCGCCGGAGCAGGCGGCCGCCATCGCGGGCTCCCGGCTGCCGGAGTGGTATTCCGGCCTGTTCCTGCGCCGCTACCGGCACGGCCCGGCGGTTTTCAAGATCGACTACGCGCTGTCCGGCCCGGTGCCGTGGACCGCGCCCGCGGCCCGCCGGGCCGGCACCGTGCACCTCGGGCCGTCGCTGGCCGAGATCAGCGCGGCGCTCGTCTCGGCGCAGCGGGGCACGGCCCCACGCCCGCCGTTCCTGATCACCGCCCAGCCCAGCGTGTTCGATCCCGCCCGCGCGCCGGAGGGCTCGCACGTGTTCTGGGTTTACGCGCAGGTGCCCAACGCCTGGCGCGGCGACCTCACCGCCGCCATCGAGGCCCAGGTCGAGCGGTTCGCCCCCGGGTTCCGCGACCTGGTGCTGGCCCGGGCCGTCACCACCCCTGCCGACCTGGCCGCGCGCAACCCGAACAACGTGGGCGGCGACATCGCGGGCGGACGCTGCGACCGGCTGCGGCTGCTGCTGCGGCCGACCCCGTTCCCGGTGCCGTACGTGACCCCGGACCCGGCGATCTACCTGTGCTCGTCCGCCACCCCGCCCGGGCCCGGGGTGCATGGCATGTGCGGCTACCACGCCGCGCAGGCCGCGCTGCGCCGGCTATTCCAGTTACCGGGAGACCCCATGCGGTGGTTCGCGGCGCCCGACTACTGGCTGGCCCGGCTGGCGTTCCAGCGCGGGCTTGCGGCCATCTACCTGATCGGGTTCGCCGCCGCCGCCCTGCAGTTCCGCGCGCTGCTCGGCGAGCACGGCATGCTGCCGATCCCGCGGTACCTGCGCCGGGTGAGGTTCCGGCAGGCACCGAGCCTGTTCCACCTGCACTACTCGGACCGGTTCTTCGCCGCCGTCGCCTGGTCGGGAGCCGCGCTCGCGGCCGCCATGGCGGCCGGCCTCGGCGACGCGGTGCCGCTGTGGGCGGCGATGCTGGCATGGCTGGCGCTGTGGGCGCTGTATCAGTCGATCGTCAACGTCGGCCAGGTCTGGTACGGCTTCGGCTGGGAGTCGCTGCTGCTGGAGACCGGGTTCCTCGCGGTGTTCCTCGGCAACGCGTCCACCGCGCCGCCGGTGCTGGTGCTGTGGCTGCTGCGCTGGCTGCTGCTGCGGCTGGAGTTCGGCGCCGGCCTGATCAAGCTGCGGGGCGACCGCTGCTGGCGGGATCTCACCTGCCTGCGCTACCACCACGAGACCCAGCCGATGCCGGGCCCGCTGAGCTGGTTCTTCCACCACCTGCCCGACCCGGTGCACCGGGCCGAGGTGCTGGGTAATCACCTCGCCCAGCTGGTCGCGCCGCTGGCGCTGCTCGCGCCGCAGCCGGCGGCCAGCGTGGCTGCCGCGGTCATGATCGTCACCCAGCTGTGGCTGGTGGCCTCGGGCAACTTCGCCTGGCTCAACTGGCTGACGATCGTCATCGCGCTGGGGGTGGTGGACACCGGGCTGGCCGCCCGGGTGCTGCCGCTGCCGGCGGCCCCGCGGTTCGCCGCGGCGCCGCCGTGGTACCAGGCGCTGGTGATCGCGGTCACCGCCGTGGTGGCGGTGCTCAGCTACCGGCCGGCCCGCAACCTGATGAGCCGGCGGCAGCTGATGAATGCCAGCTTCGACCCGCTGCACCTGGTCAATGCCTATGGCGCCTTCGGCAGCATCACCCGGCGCCGGTACGAGCTGGTGATCGAGGGAACCAGGGAGCAGCAGCTCACCGCGGCCACGCGGTGGCGGGAGTACGAGTTCAAGGGCAAGCCGGGCGACCCGCGGCGCCGCCCGCCGCAGGTGGCGCCGTACCACCTGCGGCTGGACTGGCTGATGTGGTTCGCCGCGCTGTCACCGGGCTACGCCGAGGCATGGCTGGCGCCGCTGCTGTACCGGCTGCTGCGCGCGGACCGCGATGTGCTCCGCCTGCTGCGGGCCAACCCCTTCCCGGACGGCCCGCCCGCCTTCGTCCGGGTCAGCCGGTACCGCTACCGGTTTACCAGCTGGCGCCAGCTGCGCCGCAGCGGTGCCTGGTGGGACCGGACGCCCGCGGGCGTGTACCTGGAGCCGGTCAGGCTGCATGCCCCGGCGTCCGGCCCGCCGTAGCGCGCGGCAAGGCGGGCGGCGGGTTCCGCCCGTTCCCGTGCCGGGACGCCCGGCAGGGCACGCTGCTGGACGCGGGCACGGCGGGGTAGCTCACGGCAGGCGCTGGCTGGTCATCCGGCGGCGGGCGGCGAGATCACGACACCGCCGGGCCCGCGGTCGCGGGCGTGCTGGCCAGCCCGGCGCCACCGCGGGCCGGGGCCCGGAACACCTCGCGGGCATGCCAGGCGGCGTGCAAGCCGGAGACGGCGGGGAAGCCCTGCTGCGGCCGGGCGACCTCCCGGTCGCTCAGCGACAGCACCAGCGACTCCGCCGCCTGGGAGCGGCCGGCGAAGTGCGCCGACACGGCGACCTGCTGGCCGGAAATCCCGAGCACTCCCTTGTCGAACAGCTTGTGGTGCAGGGCGCACAGGCACAGCCCGTTCGCGACCTCATCGGGTCCGCCCAGCGCCCGCCACCGGACGTGCGCGGCGTCGAGCCCGACCATGGTCCCGCCCAGCCATCCGTCATAGCCGCAGAACGCGCAGCGGTATTCGTACGCGACCAGGACTCTCGCGCGGAACTGCGGGTCGCGTCCGCGCCGGGCGCGGCCCGACCTGGGTACCGTCTCGGCGGTCTCCAGGTCGAGACCGGCTTCGGCGCAGATGTCCTCGTGCAGCGACGGCTCGAAGTTGTCATCGAGGATGGCGCGGGCAAGCTGGGGCAGCAGGTGCGGCTGGCTGCGCAGGGACCGGACCAGGTCCGGGGCAAGCCGCCCCGCCGCGTGCAGGCCGCGCAGCGCCGTCGGAGCCGAGCCCGGGCTTCCCTCGCCGCGGTCGGTGGTGACCGTCCACAGCCCGTCGCTGGTCAGGTGGTGGAACGGGTAGGCTGCGCTGGTCCCGCGCGGCGGCCCGAACTCCCGCAGCAGCCTGCCGAGCTGAGCCTCGGCCTCGGAGAACGGGATCGGCTGGTCGCCGTTGCGCTGGAAGTGGCCCAGGGCATACAGCAGCAGCAGCGGCTTATGCGGCGCCCGCTCGCCCTGGCGCGTCCACTGCCGCATGCTGGCGACCCGCTCCACCCAGTCCACGGCCTGAAGCCTAACGCGCTGGCCGCGGTGTCCGCCGCGGCGCATGGCTGTGGCACCGTGACGGCTATAACCGTCACGGTGCCACAGCGGATCCGGCCGGCCGCCCTCCCGGCTGAGCCGCGTGAGCAGGCTGAGCCGCGTGAGCAGGCTGCGCTCGGCGGGTACGTGAGGCTGACGACGCGATGCGGCAGCGGCCGCCGGGCAGCGGCGGAGGAGGCTACGCGCAGGCCGCGCGGCTACGGGGCCGCGGGGCGGGCGGCGCCGGCCCGGCGGCGCAGGTCGCCGGTGCCGGGAACGAAGCCGTGCGAGGTCAGCCAGCGGCGCATCCAGTCCGGGTCGGGGTGAGTCGCGGGGATGACGTTGTAGACGTAGTTCAGGCCGCGGGCCGCGGCCTCCTGCTCCAGCCGGTCCACGATGAAGGCGCCGATCCCCTCGCCCCGCCTGGACCGGCCGACCAGGAACGTGATCTCCGCGTTGCCCCACTGGCTGTCCAGCCACCCGTACCCGACCACCGCGCCGTCGTCGTCACTGACCCGCCACCATTCGTCCGCCAGGGCGGCACCGGGCGCCGGCGCCCGGTAGCCGGTGGCGGCCAGTTCCGCCGGCCCGAACAGCCGCCGCCTGTCCGCGTCCCACCGCGGCGCGTCGTCCTTGATCCAGCGCAGTGCCATCGGGTAAGTCCGCCTTCAGGTTGTAGACGCGGCAGGCGTTGCCGCCCAGCACCAGCGCGGCGGTCGCCTCGTCCGGGCACAGCGCCGCGACGGCGCGGGCGTTGCCGGCGATGCCGGGGACTCCGGGCCAGTCCGTTCCGAAGATCATCCGGCGGGTCAGCCGGGCCCAGCTGTGCCGTGCGTAGTACTCGCGCAGCCGGGACGGCGGCAGGCCGGACAGCTCGATCCAGACCCGCTGGCTGGACAGCGCCATGAACGCCGCCGCGTCGTACCACCAGCCCCGGCCGCCGTGCGCCAGCACCACGTCCAGCCGCCGGAAATCGCGCAGCACGTCATCGAGCAGGACCGGATCGGCGAAGCCGTTCGACGAGCCCGGGAAGGTGCTGGTCCCGCAGTGCACCACCAGCGGGACCCCGGCCGCCTGGCAGACCTCGTACGCCGGGTACAGCGACCGGTCGTTCGCCGCCACCCCGGCGTGCACCGGGTGGATCTTCAGCGCCACCGCGCCCAGCCCGAGCTGGCGGGCGGCCTCCTCGTCGACCGGGTAGTGCAGGTGCGGGTTGACGTTGGCGATGAGCCTGATCCGGTCGCGGTTGAACGCGGCCAGCGGCAGCAGGTCCTCGATCGGCTGGATGCCGGTGACCTTAGGGCTGTACTCGGCGAGGACCAGCGCGACGTCGACGCCCTCGGCGGCGAGGTAGGCATCGAAACGCTCCGGGACCACGGTGCCGTCCGCGTCGTACACCGACTCGATCGCCGCCTGGTCGCCGAACTCGCGCGCCCACTGCCGCCATGCGGGCTTGAGCGTGGGCAGCCGCACCGGGTGCAGGTGCGCGTCGACGAGCAGGTGGCCGTCGAGCATCAGCCGGCCGCCTCAGCCGGGGCCGCGGGCACGGCGGCCGCGGGCACGGCGGCGGCGGCCGCCGCCGGGCCGCCGCGCCCGGGCAGCGTGCCGGGAACGCCCGGCGGCACCTCGGCCAGCCGCCGGCCGAGCAGGTACTCGCACGCGTTGGACAACTGCGCCATCGTCGCCGCCCCTCGCTGATCAGGCCAGGTGGACGTAGTCGTAGTCGAACGGCTTGCCGTTGATGCCGTTGCGCGGCGGCGCGATCCAGGCGGCGATCTTGCCCCGCTGGTACACCGGCCGCATCAGCGAGCGGACGAAGGTCTTGTCCACGTCGGTGGGCAGCCACTCCCCGCGCCGCCGCTGCCATTCCTCCGCGGACAGCCTCTCCCCGTCCGGGCTCGCCTCGATTCCGGCGAACGCGCCGACCTTGCGGTTGAACGCGACATGCGGCAGCCGCAGGCGGTGCGGCAGGCCCGCGCCCGCCAGGATGCGGTTCCAGCGGTTCACCCCGCTCAGGCAGTCGGCGATGTACTGGCGGCGCAGGTCGGTGTTGAGGCCGGTCAGCGCGGCCACCTCGACCTGGCCGATGCCCGGCTCGCCGTCGCCGGCGTCCACCAGCGCATCGACCATGATCGAGTCGCCGGTGAGCCTGTGGTCGTCCTTGCGCCGGTCCTCCATCCACCGGCCCTTGAGCCCGGCGGTGTAGTAGTTGGCGACGTTGGTGGAGGTCTCGCCGCCGAAAAGGTCGAGCGACACCGAGTAGTGGAAGTTCAGGTACTTCTGGATGACCGGCAGCGGGATCACTCCGTAGCCGGCCACGTCGTCGGTATCGTTTTCCGCCATCACCTGCGCGGTCCGCTCCACCACCCGGTCGACGCCGGTGGTGCCGACCATCATGTGGTGGGCCTCTTCCTTGAGCATGAACTCGCAGGTACGGCTCAGCGGGTCGAAGGCGGACTCCTTCAGCGTGCCGAGCTGGTACTTGCCGTCCCGGTCGGTGAAGTAGGTGAACATGTAGAACGACAGCCAGTCCGGCGTCTCCTCGTTGAACGCGCCGAGGATGCGCGGCGAGTCCTGGCTGCCGGAGTTGCGGTGCAGCAGCTCCTCGGCCTCCTCGCGGCCCTCACGGCCGAAGTAGGCGTGCAGCAGGTACACCATCGCCCACAGATGCCGTCCCTCCTCCACGTTGACCTGGAACAGGTTGCGCAGGTCGTACAGGGACGGCGCGGTCGCGCCGAGGTTGCGCTGCTGCTCCACCGAGGCCGGCTCGGTGTCGCCCTGGATGACGATCAGCCGCCGCAGGTCGGCGCGGTACTCGCCGGGGACCTTGTCCCAGACGGGCTCGCCCTTGTGCTGGCCGAAGCCGATCCGGCGGCCGGGGTCCCGCTCGGCCAGGAATACGCCCCAGCGGTAGTCCCGCATCGGCACGAAGCCCCAGTGCGCCCAGCCCTCCCGGCCCACGCTCACCGCGGTGCGCAGGTACACGTCCCTGGTCGGCAGCGCCGGCCCCATCGACTCCCACCAGGACAGGAAGTCCGGCTGCCACGACTCCAGCGCGCGCTGCAGCCGCCGGTCGGAGGCCAGGCCGACGTTGTTGGGGATCTTCTCGGTGTAGTCAGCCGCAGTTGTCATGCTCGTTCCCAATCGAAGCCCGGGCGCTGGCCGGTGCCGTACCTGCGCAGCGCCCCGCCGGGCCCGGAGGCGTTCGGCCTGGTGAAGATCCAGTTCTGCCAGGCGGACAGCCGCCCGAAGATCTTGGTCTCCATGGTCTCCGGGCCGGCGAACCGGCAGTTGGCCTCCATCCCGGTCAGCGCGTCCGGGCTGAAGCTTGCTCGCTCCTCGACGGCCAGCCGGACCTCCTCGTCCCAGTCGATGTCGTCGGGCGCGAAGGTGACCAGGCCCAGCCGTTCGGCTTCGCCGGCCAGCAGCGGCTGGCCGGCCTGCTTCTCCGCGGCGGCCAGCCCGTCCGGGTCGCCGAGGAACCTGGTCGCCATCCTGGTCAGCCCGTTGCCCATCGGCAGCGGCCCCAGGTTCATCTCGCCCACCGCGATCGCGGCGGGCCCCGCTGCCGGGCCGGCGTCCTGGAGCGTCGCGGCCAGCATGTAGGAGCGGTCCGCCGCCAGCGCGAGCTCCAGCAGCGACCCGGCGAAGCAGCTTCCCGGCTCGATCAGCGCGATCAGGCTGCGGCTGGTGACGTCCAGCCGCTTCAGCGTCCGCTTCAGGTAGTGGACGATCTCGTTGGCCAGCCAGTCGCCGCGGTGGCGCAGCAGCAGCCGGTCATGGGCCAGCACCAGCCCCGGGTCACCGCGGCTGCGCAGCAGCCAGGTGCCCAGACCAGGCTCGTTTGTGCGCAGGTCCAGGATCAGGTCGTCCAGCTCGCGGGTCACCGCCAGCGTCCAGAAGCCGGAGCCGAGGGCCCGCACGCCGGCCATGCCCGGCGGCGCGTCCCGGTCCGGCCCGGCGACGGTGATCTCGGCCACCCTGCGGTCCCGGTCCAGCCGCGCCGTCACGTGCCGGTAGCGGATCTGTGCCTGGCTGCGGGTCTTGTCCAGCCGGGTCAGCTCGATGCCTGCCGCGTCGGCCGGCCTGCCGGACCGGGCGGCAAGCTCCCGGGCGCGCTCGGCGACCACCTCGTCCCAGCGTGCCCTGGGCACGGCCTCGTCGGCCAGCCGCCATGCCACCGCCTTCTTCCCGCCGATCCCCTCCGCCCTGGTGGCCAGGTAGTCGGCGCGGTCCCGCCGGACGTGCCGCTTGTCGGTGACCCTGGTCAGCCCGCCGGTGCCCGGCAGCACCCCGAGCAGCGGGAGCTCGGGCAGCGAGACCGCCGAGGAGCGGTCGTCGATCAGCATGATGTGCTCGCACGCCAGCGCGAGCTCGTACCCGCCGCCCGACGCGGACCCGTTGACGGCCGCCAGGTACGTCTGGCCCGAGTGCGCGGTGGCGTCCTCGATCGCGTTGCGGGTCTCGTTGGTGAACTTGCAGAAGTTCACCTTCCACGGGTGCGGCGAGGCCGCCAGCATCCGGATGTTCGCGCCGGCGCAGAAGACCTTGTCCTTGGCGCTGGTCAGCACGACGGCCCGCACCCCGGGGTGCTCGAACCGCAGCCGCTGCACCGCGTCGTACAGCTCGATGTCCACGCCCAGGTCGTAGGAGTTCAGCTTCAGCTCGTACCCGGGCACCAGGCCCCCGTCCTCGGCCACGTCCATGGCCAGCGTGGCCACCGGCCCGTCCACCGACAGCCGCCAGTGCCGGTATCCGGCGGGGTCCGCCCGGAAGTCGACCGGGGGCATGGCGGGCGCCGCGGTGGCGTGACTCGACATGCTCATCCTCCCGTGCCTCGCCACACTGCTATTTTCTACGAAACGATAGCTATCCGTCAAGTCTTCGTAGCATGTTTGCGCGGCCGGCGCCTGCCGCCCGCCCTGCCGCCGGCCCGGCGCCCGGCAGGCCAGGCACGGCGCTGGTCTCCTCAGCGCTCAGCGCCCGGCCAGCCCTGCCGTTGCAGCTGGCGGCGCAGCGCCGCCAGGCCCCGGTGGGCGTGCACCTTGACCGAGCCCGGCCTGACGCCCATCGCGGCTGCGGTCTCCGCCTCGGACAGGTCGGCGTAGTAGCGGAGGATGACCGCCTCCCGCTGCCGCCTGGGCAGCGCGCCCAGCGCCGCGGCGACCGCGGACAGCTGCATCTGGATCATCGCCCCGTGCTCGGCACTGGGCATGTCCGGCGGCGCCTCAGGCCGGTTCCTGCCGGCCACCGCGCGGTGCCGCAGCACCGACCGAGAGTTGTTCACCACCGCCGCGCGCAGCGCAGCGGCCGGGTCCCGCAGCCGGTCCCAGGCCAGGTGCAGCGCCGCGAACGCGTCCTGCACCACGTCTTCGGCGGCCTGCCGGTCTCCGGTCAGCAGCAGCGCCAGCCGCACCATCGGCGCGTAGTGCACCAGGTACAGCTCGGTGAGCGCCTCCTGGCGGGTCCCGGCGGTGACCACGCCTCAGCGTAGAACCCCCGGCACCAGCCGCGCCAGATGACCCGCTGCCGGTCACCCCGGCCGCTCCGGGCCCGGGGCACCGTGCTTGGATGAGCTAAACGGCTCAGTGTCCGTGCCAGGAGCCACACGAGACCAGCGGAGGTACGGCGTGGACATCGGGATCGGCCTGCCCAACACGGTGCCGGGCACCGCGGGCGGCACGCTCGTCGACTGGGCGCGCAGCGCGGAGGAGGCCGGGTTCAGCACGCTCGGCACGATCGGCCGGATCGTGTACCCGAACTACGAGGAGCTGGTCGCGCTGAGCGCCGCCGCGGCGGTCACCAGCCGGATCAGGCTCACGACCGCCGTGCTGCTGGCCCCGCTGTACGCCAACACGGTCCTGCTCGCCAAGCAGGCGGCCTCGCTGGACCGGCTGTCCGGCGGGCGGCTGGTGCTCGGCCTCGGCCTCGGCGGCCGCGACGACGACTTCACCGCCAGCGGGCTGAGCACCCGGGGCCGGGGACGCCGCCTGGAGCAGCAGATCGAGCTGATGAGGCGGGTGTGGTCCGGCGAGAAGTTCGGCGACGCCGGCGGCATCGGCCCGGAGCCGGCGCGCCCCGGCGGGCCCGAGCTGATCCTCGGCGGCGCGACCCCGGCCAGCTTCGCCCGGGTGGCCCGCCTCGGCGACGGCTGGATCATGGGCGGCGGCACCCCGGAGATGTTCGCCCAGGGCGCGGCCGCCGTCGCGGAGGCCTGGCGGCAGGCGGGCCGCGCCGGCTCGCCGCGCACCATCACGCTCGCCTACTTCGCGCTCGGCCCGGACGCCCGCGCCCAGGCGGACGCCTACCTGCATCACTACTACGCCTGGCTCGGCGACTTCGCCGCCCGGATCGCGGCGGCCGCCGCGACCAGCGCCGAGATGGTCAGGTCGTATGCCGCCGCCTTCGAGTCGAGCGGCTGCGACGAGGTCATCTTCATGCCCACCGCGTCGCGGCCGGACCAGGTCACGCGGCTGGCCGAGGCGATCGCCTGACCCGCCGCGCCGTCGGCGCGCGGCACGTCCGCGGCACCGTCACCGGGGCGCCCGGCCGGCGGCACGCCCGCGGCACCGTCGCGGGGGCGGCCGGCCGAGGGTAGTGTTGCGATCTGGCGGGGGAATGAATGGCGCGCCGCCGGCGGGGCAGGTATGCGGCGAGGAGGTTGCGTCGCACGGCTGGGGAAACAGTGACTGGGACCGGAAACCTGAACGCGGGCCGGCACGTCGTGCAGTTCTACGCGCACGACGATGAGCTGGCCGAGGGGGTGGCCAGCCACCTGATGAAGGCGCTCGCCGGCGGGGGAGCGGCGATCGTCATCGCCACCGCGGCGCACCGGCGCGCGTTCGAGGCGCGGCTGGCACGGGCCGGGGCCGACCTGGCCGCCGCGCGCGGCAGCGGCGCCTACCAGGCGCTGGACGCGCGCCAGGTGCTCGATGAGTTCCTGACCGCGGGCCGGCTGGACGGCGCCGCCTTCGACCGCGTCGTCGGCGGGCTGGTCCGGCGCGCGCACGCGGGGGCGGGGGAGGCCGCCGGGGGCAGGCCGGTGCGCGCCTTCGGCGAGATGGTGGCCCTGCTGTGGGATGCGGGGCTGGTCAACGCGGCCATCGAGCTCGAGGAGATGTGGAACTCGCTCGGCCGCAGGCAGTCGTTCTCGCTGCTGTGCGGCTATCCGGTCGGCTCGGTGGCCCGCGACGGCTACCTGGACGCGTTCGCGGATATCTGCCGCCTGCACCGGCAGGTCATCGGCGGCACGCCGGCCGCGCCGCCGGGGTCCGAGGCGGTCCGCAGCTTCGCCTGCTACCGCGAGGCACCCGCGGACGCGCGTCACTTCGCGGTCGACGCGGCCCGCCGCCTCGGCGTCGGGGCCGCCGCCGACGACGTCGCGCTCGTGGTCACCGAGCTCGCCGCCAACGCCGTCATCCACGCCGGCTCCGGCTTCACGGTCGCCGTGGCGGTGCGGCCGGACGCGGTGCGGATCTCGGTCCGGGACGCGCGCCCGCTGCCGCCCGGCCAGGCGCTGTCCGCGGTGCCGGTGCACGGCCTGTCCGCGGTGGACGCGCTGGCCAGCCGGTGGGGCGTGCAGCCGCTCGGCCGCGGGGGCAAGTCGGTGTGGGCCGAACTGCGCCGGTAGCGACGGCGCCGGCGAGGGGAGCACGGATGATCCGCGTCCGCCGCGTCTACGACCAGCCGCAGGACGGCGACGGCGCCCGCGTGCTGGTCGACCGGATCTGGCCGCGCGGGCTGCGCAAGGAAGCGGCCGCGCTAGACGAGTGGCTGCGGGACGTCGCGCCATCCGCCGAGCTGCGGACCTGGTACCGGCACGACCCGGCCAAGTTCGGCGAGTTCCGCCGCCGCTACCTCGCCGAGCTGGACGGCGGCCGGCAGCGCGGCGCGCTGGGCCGGCTGCGAGCCCTGGCCGCGGCGGGCCCGCTGACCCTGCTCACCGCCACCAGGGACGTGGAGCACAGCCAGGCGGCGGTGCTGGCGCGGCTGCTGCGCGAGGAGGCCGGCCGCGACGAGGCCGGCGACGCCGCCTGCTACGCGCACCTGGTCTGCCCGGAATGTGGCGCGGTCACCAGCGAGGGTCACCGCCCGGGCTGCCCCGCGGCCGGCTGACATCGCAGAAATCTTAGTCGTAACTGCCGTTATAGCAGCAGTTACGACATGGATATCGATGGGGCGGCGCATCGCCGGGGCGCGCATTGACGCGGGCCCGGTGACCGGTCTAGAGTCCGTTCTAATACCTGAATCATCTCTCATATTTCAGG
>Ga0209061_1003756_pt1 | contig 15819 bp, 15 predicted proteins | sample Coa_R1_10_FD_187157 | JGI IMG/M metagenome (GOLD analysis project Ga0209061, IMG submission 187157) | Surface soil microbial communities from Centralia Pennsylvania, which are recovering from an underground coalmine fire - Coalmine... | ecosystem: Environmental > Terrestrial > Soil >...
CCTCGATGCGGTCGAGGCCGATGCCGAAGAGGAGATGGGCCTCGATCAGCTCGAGCCCCTTGTTCACCAGGGTCGCGGAGTTCACCGTGATCACCGGGCCCATGGACCACGTGGGGTGGGCCAGCGCCTGCTCCGGGGTGACGCCGGCCAGCCTGCCGCGGCTCCAGCCGCGGAACGGGCCGCCGCTCGCGGTCAGCACGAGCTGCCGCACCTCGCTGGCCCTTCCTGCGCGCAGGCACTGCGCGATCGCGGAGTGCTCGGAGTCGACCGGCACGATCTGGCCCGGTGCCGCGCGGCTGGTCACCAGCGGCCCGCCGATGATCAGCGATTCCTTGTTGGCGAGCGCCAGCGTGCGTCCGGCGTCGAGGGCGGCGACGGTCGCGGCGAGACCGACGGCGCCGGTGACGCCGTTCAGCACCACGTCGCAGGGCCACGCCGCCGCGGCGGCCACCGCGTCGGGTCCCGCGAGCACGTCAGGGAGCCTGCGCCCGCCTGCGCCCGCATCCGGCGCTCCCCGCGCCGCCGTCGGCCTGGCTGCCTCCGCCTGGAGCGCCGCCCGCACATCCGCCGCGGCACCCGGGTTCGCCACGGCGACGGCGGGCACGCCGAACTCGGCGGCCTGCCTGGCCAGCAGCCCGGGATTCCCGCCGCCCGCCGCCAGGCCGGCCACCCGGAACCTGCCGGGGTTGCGCCTGATCACGTCGAGCGCCTGGGTGCCGATCGAGCCGGTCGAGCCGAGGATCACCACATCGCGCGGCCGTGCGCCCCGCCCTGGCCCTGCGTATCCCGCCCGCTCCGTGAATTCCGCATGCCCCACAAGCCCCGCAGGTTCCGCAGGTTCCGCGCCGGAGAATTCCACCCGCCTATTCTGGCCCACCCGCGCCATGACGGCGACCCCGCACGTAACCGGCCCGGCGATCCTGGGTCAGCACAGCCTCAGGCTCCCCCGCACGATCCGCCGGGCGACCTCCTCGACGGGCTGGTCCTCGGCGAACGCGTGCGCCCGGAGCAGGGCCTCGGCGTCGCCGACCGCGCACTCGCACTGCACCGACACCATGCCCGCCGCCTGGTGCACGACAGCCTGGTAGTCGGCCTCCTCAACGACCGGCACCAGGGGCGTGGCGTCCTCCGGTGCCCCGGCTCCCCCGGCGAGCAGCGAATGGGTCAGCGCTTCGGCGATCCGGCCGGCGGCCTCGATGGTGTGGCCGCCGATCACCGGTTCCCGGTTGTACGCGCACAGCACGCCGAGGCGGGAGGCATCCAGGCGCATCGGCACCGCGATCACCGCCAGTATGCCCAGGTCGGCGATGGCCGGGCCGAACTGCGGCCACCGGTCCCTGAGCGTGCGGCCCGCGGCGCTGACGAGCGTGTCGTTCCGCGCGGCTTCCGTGGCCGGCCCCTCCCCCGTGACGATCTCGAGATCGGACGCGGCCCGGCCGACGGCGTCCGAGACCGCCACGACCCGGGTGCCACGCCGCTGGCCGCGCAGCGTTGCCGTGGCGCTTGCCGTGCCCATGGTGCTGGCTATGGCGGCCATGAACACCGGCCGCAAGGCGCTGGCACCCGGCCTGTCGAGCCATGCCGCCAGCCGGCGGGCATGCAGCTCGTGTATATCGGCTGACGTACGGTGACGCGCTTCGATGCGCCGTTGCAGCTCCGCCATCCTGGCGTAGAGAGGGCGGAAGGATTCCGGGCCCTCTGCCGACCGCGCGGCGTAGCCGGCCGCGAGAGCACCGGCCCTGGCGGCCCTCTGCTGCTCACTGGCGACCCGCCGCCACAACGCGGCGACATCCCCCCACATGTCAGCCCTGCCGCGAACCCGAGGTCAGCCTCACCCGAGGCATCGTGTGGGAGCGTATCCGCGGCACAGTGGCCTGGCAAGCGTTAGACGGGGTGAGGCCGGGAATAACGGCTGCACGCAGCCCGTGCCGCAAGCTGTAACGCATACCTCAGGTTAGGTTAACCTGACCGTGACGAGCCAACGCGACAGGTGGCGATCGTGCACAACCGGGAGACTTGGCTGGCTGCGGCGATGGTCGAGCTGGCAGACACCGCAGACGCCCGTTTCGACGAGGCGGCGTATGCGCGCCGCCTGGCCGGGCAGCTGGCGGAACTGCTCGCTCCCGCCGAGGTGGGGCTGCTCGTCGCCGACGGCTCCGGGCACCTGCTGCCCCGGACGGCGAGCACGGCCCGGGCAGCCGAGCTGTGGTCCCTGGAGGCGCGCCACGCCGAAGGGCCGTGCACGAACTGCTACCGGACCGGGGAGCCCGTCCTCAACGAGCCCCTCGGTCACCTCGCCGCGGCGGGCAGGCGGTACCCGCGGTTCGCGGCGGCGGCACGTGCGGCCGGATTCCGGATCGTCTCGGCACTGCCGATGGGACGCCGCGGCGGCGTCACAGGCGCGGTGGGCATCCTGGACGCCGGCGGCCACCCGCTCACCGGGACGGATGCCAGCCTGGCGCGGGCGCTGGCGGACGTGGCCGCCAGCGCCATCCTGCATCACCGGGCGTTCCGGCACAGCATCGAGACATCCAGGCAGCTCCAGCACGCGCTGGACAGCCGGGTGCGCATCGAGCAGGCGAAGGGCGCCATCGCCGCCAGGCTCGGCGTCTCGCCGGAGGTCGCGTTCGAGCTGCTGCGCGGCTATGCGCGGCGGCACAACCAGATGCTGGGCGGGGTGGCGGATGCGACGATCCGGGGCGACCTGCCCGTGCGGGATCTCGTGGCCGGCCGGCAGGCAGGCGCCGGCAGGGCCGCGCCGCGGCAGCCGGCTCAGTCCTGGAGGACCTCTTCCATCAGCAGGACGACGCCGTCACCGTCACCGTGATCATCCATGGGCGAGCAGGTCACCAGGCAGGTGATCGCCCGGCCGATGCGGTTGATCGCGCCCACCCGGACCGGCCCGGTCCGGCGGCCGGTTGCCAGGCACTGCTGCACGGCGTCGCCGACCCCTGCGGTCGGGAGCCCGAAGTCGAGGTTGAAGAATGCCTGATTGCGGACCTCGTCGGCGCGCAGGCCCCACAGCTCTTCCGCTCCCCTGTTCCAGCTTCTGATCAGGAGCGCGGAATCGAGCACCACGACGCCTGCGGCGACGCTGGACAGCACGCCTTCCAGGAAGGCGCGGGCCTCGTCGAGCTCGGCGGTGCGGACCCGGAGCTCCTCGTTCATGGTCTCCAGCTCCTCGTTGCCGGACTGGAGCTCCTCGTTGGTGGTCTCCAGCTCCTCGTTCGTGGACTGCAGCTCCTCGTTGGTGGTCTCCAGCTCCTCGATGCTGGACTGGAGCTCCTCGTTGGTGGTCTCCAGCTCCTCGTTCGTGGACTGCAGCTCCTCGTACGCCGTGTCGAGCTCTTGCCTGTTACGTTTGACCTCGAGCTGCAGCTTGGTGGCGGCCGTGGTGTCGACGAACATCACCAGCACGCCGACCGCCATCCCGTCGCTGCCCCACAGCGGCTGGATGTGGACGTCCAGATACTGGACCTCATCCACTCCCACGGTCCGCTCCGCCGAGCTGAGGCGGACCGCCCGGTGCTCGGCGTAGGCTTGCTCGATCAGCGACCTCAGCTCGACCGGCCGGTAGGAGATCTCCAGGTCCCTGAAGGGCCGGCCGATATCGCGGGAGGTCATCCCGAACAGCGCGCGCATCTGGTTGTTGACCAGCACGACGATGCCGTCGGCGTCGATGCCGAGGATCCCGAACGGCGCGGTCTCCAGGGCGAGGTCGCGAAGCTGGCGCTTCCTGCTCACCTCCCGTATCTCGGTGCCGGTCACGACGTCGATCTTCATCGGCGCCGGGTGGTACCTGGCCAGCGCCGCGCCCGGCCGCCGCCGGAACGTCCGCTGCCGCATGCTGACGACCTCGAACCGCTCGCCGTCGGACAGCAGCATCTCGGCCTTCCCGAGGAACAGGTAGGCGTTGTCCTTCAGCGCGAAGTGAAACCGGTCGATGACCTGCGACTGGGTCTCGACGTTGAAGTACATGAGCGTGTTACGGCAGACCAGCAAGTCGAGCCGGGAGATCGGCGCGTCGCGGGTGATGTCGTGCCGGCCGAAGATCACCCGGCGGCGCAGGTCCGGCCGGAACGCGAACTGAGTGCCGTTCCGCTCGAAGTACCTCTCCCTCAGCTCGGGCGGCAGCGGTTCGAGCGCGCGCGCCGAGTAGAGGCCGGCCCGGGCGTCGCGCAGCGCCTCCTCGTCGATGTCGGTACCGTAGATCTTGACCCGTTTCACGGCCTCCTCGATCCCGATCGTCTCGGCGAACACGATCGCCAGCGAGTACGCTTCCTCGCCGCTGGCGCAGCCGGCGCTCCATATCCGGATCTCGCCCTCGGGATCCGCGGTCGCCAGCAGCTCGGGCATGATCTCGCGCTGCAGGTAGGTCCATGCCTCGGCGTCCCTGAAGAAGCTGGTGACGTTGATCAGGATCGTGTTGAACAGGTGGCCGAATTCCCCGGCGCTGCTCTCAAGCCGGTCCCGGTAGTCCAGGTAGTCGGCTGCCCCGACCTCCTGCATCCGCTTGCGGATGCGGCGGGCCAGGGTCGACCGCTTGTACCCGGTGAAATCGAAGCCCCGGGAGTCGCGGATGAAGGCGAGCAGCTCCTCGAGGCTGTCATCTGCCTCGTCGTTTATCTCACCGTTGTTGTTTTCCGTCTGGTTCATGACGCCCTCGCCTCCACAAGCCCGCGGATCACCGACGCCACCTCGTCGAGCGGCAGCACGAAATCGGCCGCTCCGGAGGAGACGACGGCCTCCGGCATGCCCTTGAACTCGGCGAGTTCCGGGTCCTCGACGATCACCGTGCCTCCCCTGGACTTGACAGCGGAGGCACCCATCGCGCCGTCACTGCCCGAGCCGGTGAGGATGCATGCGATCGCCCTCGCCCCGTAGGTCCCGGCCACCGACTCGAACAGCAGGTCGGCGGACGGGCGCACGAAGTGGACGAGCTCACTGCTGGACAGGGTCAGCGTCCCGTTCGGGCCGACGAGAAGGTGATGGTTCGGCGGGGCGACGTAGATCGTGCCCGCCTTGGCACGTTCGCCCTCCCGGGCGAGCTGCACCGGCAGCTTCGCGCGGCGGCCGAGAACGTCCGCGATGATGGTCTGATGCCGCGGGTCGAGGTGCTGCACCACGACGACGGGAACGGGGAAGCCCGCCGGCAGCCCGCCGAGCACACGGCCGAGCGCGGTGATGCCCCCGGCGGAGGCCGCGATGGCCACGATGTCGTACGGCGCGCCCGGGGCTGCCCCGTCCGGTTCCGGGCCGCTCGCCGCTGGCCCCGGGCCGCTCGCCGCCGGTTCCGGGCCGCTCGCCGCTGGCCCCAGACCGTTCATCGCTAGCTCCAGCCACTCGTCCCCCCGTCACCCGGTGGACGGGCTCACACGCACACGGTACGCGCAACGGCGTGAAACCGCGACGTTCCCTGGCGGGGTACCCCGGCGGCAACCTGCCGCTGTGCCGCGGGCGGGATCGCGGGCGCGCTGGCCTATTCCTGGAAGCTGGGGACGAACTTGCGCCAAGCCGACACCCACCGCGAGTACGGCATGCAGTCCGCATGCCCGGTGCCGCAGCCGCGCACGGGAAGATGCTCGAACACGATGTTGCCCGCCGGCGCCAGGCTCGGCTCGTGGTACGCGGCGCAGATGGCCCGGGCGGGCCCGGCGCAGCCAGCGGGTGTCACGGGCGCGAGACCGGTCCAGGCGGAGGCCCGTTCCTGCACGTACCGCGAGTTGGACCAGGACAGCCACTGATACATGCAGCCGGGGTCCGGTGCGTGCCTGGATATCAGCCAGGACTCGACGTACCCCACGGTCATGGCGGCACCCGAGGCTGCGGGGACGGGAACGCTCGCGGCGGCCAGCCCGGCCCGGGTCATCTCGCTGACCTGATGGGTCATCACAGCGCCGATCACGTCCTGGCCGTCACCGAGCTGCCCGATGACCGTGGCGTCCTGCGCCCAGAAGGTGCTGACATCGTGCCGTACGGCGTCGATGGCGCCGAGCGCGGCGTCGAACTGGGCGGGGTCCAGCTCGAAGGGGTCGGAGATCCCCAGGGACGGCTGCGCCGACTTCAGGTACAGGGCTGCGAGCGCGATGGTGACCGGCGTGCCGGGCAGCAGGATCTTCCCCGGGTAACGGGAGGCGGAGGCGGGCCCGAAGATCGCGGCCCAGTTCCGCGGCGGCGGATTCACCTGGCCGGAGTCGTACCCGACCACGTAGGAGTCCCAGAGGTAGGGCATGCCGTAGACGGCGCCGCCCGGCCGCAGGCCCGGCGCGGAGCGCAGCGGGGTCTCGATCGACTGGTAGCCGGTGATGCGGCTGACCTGCAGCGGCGCGACAGCCCTGGCCCCGATGAGCTGCCCCGCCGCCTCTGGCGACGCCAGCACCCCGTCGTAGAGCGAGCCGTGGGCGGTGATGTCGTGGACGGCAGCGGAATCGGTCGGCGCGTCGGTCAGCTCCACCCGGCAGCCGGTGCCCTCCTGGAAGTCCCTGACCCAGTTGACGCCCGGGTTCGTGCTGCCGTCCTCCACGTAGCCCGGCGGGACGACAAGGCGCAGCATACGGTGCGCGGGGCTGGCCGACGGGGAACCGGCCGTCTTCGCCGCGGGCTTCAGGCCTGGCTTCGCGCCGCCGGAGCATCCGGCCAGCAGCATCAGCACCGTCCCGAGCACCGGGAGGGCCGTGAGCCAGCCTCGTCCCGGCCGGTGGCGCAGGGGGCGCCCGCGGCGAACGCCGCCCATCAAAGGCCCCGCGGGGGGACTGCCGCCCCCGCGCTGCGGGGGAACCGCGCTGCCATGCGAAGACGGCGGCCGGTCACTGCCGCGGGCCGCACGGCCCGCCCGGTGCCGGGCTGGGGTCGAGCCAGGTCGCAGCCCGGGAAGCTAGCGGCTTCAGCCGTCAGAGCAGTCACGTCGGTCTCCTGCCTCGATGCGGAGAACTATCCGGCCGGGGCCGGGGATACCAGGGCGTCATGAGCTTAACCGTCCGGCGGTAATGCTAAGCCCGGCAGGCACCCCGGCCTGGTCAGGCCAGGCCGGATATCTGCCGCGCCAGGCTGAAGTCCGCCGCGGTGAGGCCGCCCGCCGCGTGGGTCGACAGCGTCAGCGTCACGCGGTTCCACTGGATCAGGATGTCCGGGTGGTGGTTGGCCTGCTCGGCGAGGTATGCGACGGCGCCGGTGAAGAGCATGGCACCGCGGAAATCCCCGTGCTCGGTGGTGCGGGTGATCTGGCTGCCGTCCCGCGTCCAGCCGGGCGTCCGCGTCAGCTCCGCCGAGATCTGGTCTTCCGTGAGTAGCTCCATGATACTGCCGTAGCGTACTGTCCGTGATTAACGTGTCAACCTGGGTACCAAGGCAGCGGCTCCTGCCTGCCCGGGCATCCTCAGCACGTGTGCGGAGGGGGCGGACGTCATCCCGTCCTGCGCAGGCGGCCTCCATGGCGGGCGGGCGGAATACTATTCCGGGGTGACAGAACGACACGCACGGCCCGCCTCCCCACGGCAGCCGGGAGAACCCGCGGGCCATTCCGGGGAGGCAGCACCCCGGCCGACTCCGCTGCGCGAGGTGCACGAGCGTCTCGGCGCGACGATGACCGGCTTCGCCGGCTGGCTGATGCCGTTGCGGTACGGCAGCGAGACCGCCGAGCACCACGCGGTGCGCCGGGCCGCGGGCCTGTTCGACCTTTCGCACATGGGCGAGATCGCGGTGAGCGGGCCCGGGGCGGGTGCCGCGCTCGACTATGCCCTCACCGGCCTCCTGTCCGCGCTGGCCCCCGGGCGCGCCCGCTACACGATGATGTGCGCCGAGGACGGCGGCGTGCTCGACGACCTCGTTGTCTACCGGCCCGGCGATCGCGAGTTCCTCGTGGTCGCCAACGCCGCGAACACCGCGACCGTCCATGCGGAGCTGCAGCGCAGGGCGGCCGGCCACGACGCGCGGGTCACCGACAGGACCAGCGAGTACGCGCTGATCGCCATCCAGGGGCCCAGCGCCGCGAGGATACTCGCCCCGCTCACCGGTGCCGACCTCAGCGGCCTGAGGTACTACGCAGGCTGCTGGGATACTGTCGCGGGCCGCAGGGTGTGGCTGGCGCGCACCGGTTACACGGGGGAAGACGGCTTCGAGGTGTTCTGCCGGCCGGGGGACGCAGCCCACGTGTGGACCGCGCTGTCCAGCGCCGGGGCCCCCGCGGGGCTGGTGCCCGCTGGCCTCGCGGCCCGCGATACGCTCCGGCTCGAGGCCGGTATGCCGCTGTACGGCAACGAGCTCGGCCCGGACGTCACGCCGCACGAGGCAGGGCTGGGGCGGGTGGTCAAATTCGGCAAGCCGGGTGGCTTCGTGGGAGCCGCGGCGCTCGCCGAGCGCGCCGAGGCCGGGCCGCGCCGCGTCCTGGCCGGGCTGGTCCTCACCTCGCGCCGGGTGCCCAGGCACGGGTACGCCGTGCTGGCTGACGGCCGGGAATGCGGCACGGTGACCAGCGGCGCCCTGTCACCGACGCTCGGCGTGCCCATCGCGATGGCGTATCTGGAGCCGGGCGTGGTACACGGACCGCCTAAGCCGCGGCTCGCCGTCGACATCAGGGGCCGAGCCGAGCCCGCCGAGCTGGCAGAACTGCCGTTTTACCGGAGGAGACCGTAATCATGAGCGTTCCCGCCGAGCTGCGCTACACCGCGGAGCACGAATGGGTGGCCGTCGACGGCGCGACGGCCAGGGTCGGGATCACCGACTACGCCGCGCGGGCGCTGGGCGACGTGGTGTACGTGTCGCTGCCGGCGCCCGGCACCGCCGTCACCGCCGAGGAACCGTGCGGCGAGGTCGAGTCGACCAAGTCGGTGAGCGATCTCTACTCGCCCGTGGACGGGGAGGTCACCGAGGTCAACGAGGACCTGGACGACGACCCCGGCCTTGTCAACGCCGACCCGTACGGCGCGGGCTGGATGTTCAAGGTCCGGCTGCAGCCCGCGGACGACGAGGACGTGCTGCCGCCCGGCCTGCTGTCCCCCGAGGAGTACGAGGAGCTCACCAGGGAAGCGGGCTGAGCACGCCGAAGCGCAGCGGGGTGAGCACCCTGGCTCACCCCCTGCGGCGGCGGCGCCACACGAGGTAGGCGGCCAGGCCGGCGGCGAACGCGGCACCGGCGCTGACCAGGCGCGGGTCCAGCCGCTGCGCGCGCTCCCGCGCGCGGTCCGCGGCACGCCGGGCGGCGCCGGCCGGGCTGACCCGCTCCGCGATGGCGTCAATCGTCTGCGCCAGGTTCCTTCTGGCCTGCTCGATCTCGCGGACGAGCGTGTCAGGGCCGCGCTCGGCGAGCACGTTGGTCCTGTCAGCCATCGCAAGCGTCCTTTCCGCCCTCGTTCACCGCCGGGCCCGCCCTCGTGCACCGCCGGGCCTGCGATCGGCGCAGGCCCGGCGTCAGCCGTGCAACCCCGCTAGTCTCGCAGATCCACCGCCACTTTCACGTCATCTGGTTCCTTGGACAGTGCGCCGGGCCAGGACGACAGCGGCACGCGGCGGCTGATCAGCGCGGACAGCCATTCCTTGTCGGCCTTCGCGAGCGCATCCACAGCCTGGGTGTAGTTGCGCCTGGCGGCGTTGACGGTACCGACGAGCACGGCGTTCTCCAGCACGATCTCGGCGTTGACCTGGTTCAGGTTGACGGGGACGCCGCGCCGCCCTGACGAGATGCCCGCCAGGCAGATCACGCCCGCCTGCGCGACCTTGGCCGCGAGCTCGACGACCAGTTCGCCGATCCCCGTGCACTCCACGACCACGTTGGGCGACAGGTCGAGGTCTGCGATCTGGCCGTGGTGGTAGGTGGCGCCGAGCGCGGCCACCAGGCCCGGCTTCGGGCCGCTGGTGACCTGGTCGAGGACGTGCACCTCGTACCCCCGCTGCACGCCGAGGAGCGCGGCGAGCAGTCCGATCGGCCCGGCGCCCACCACGAGCGCACGCCGCCCGGTCACCGGCGAGCGCGCCGTGATCGCCTCGATCTGCTCCCATGCCTTCGCCACCACGCTGCCAGGCTCAGTGAGCACGCCGTGGTCGCCGAGCCCGGCGGGCACCGGGATGGCGAAGCGCGGGTCCACCCGCCAGCGCTGCGTACCGTAGCCGTTGCGGCCCTTGATGCCGCGCTCGGTGTAACGGCCGTTCTCGCAGAAGTCCCACTGGTCCGCCGCGCACGCGGTGCACGGCACGGGATCGGGGCGGCGCACCACGCCCACGACGAGATCACCGGCCTTGACGTTCGCACCCGGCGGCGCCTCGATCACCCGCCCGAGTGACTCGTGGCCGATCACCAGGCGATCGGAGCCCTCGGGCACCTGCCCGTAGCCCCGCAGGATCTCCCCGTCGGTCCCGCAGATGCCCACGAGCAGCCCCTCGACGAGGATCGGTCCGTCGCTCTCCGGGGGGCCGGGCACCTCGGCCACCGTCGCGGAATCCGGCTTCCCTGGTATGACGCTCATCGCCTTCATCATGGTCCCCGACCATAGTGCAGCGCTTGTGCCCTGGCGTCGCGGGGCCAGGGCACAAGCGCCTACGGGGCCGTCCCGGCTAGCAGCTCGTCTTGTAGATGTACTTGGCCACGTTCGGCTGGTTCATGTTCTGCCGGGTGATGGCAACGAGCGGGGTGCCGATGTTCTTGGTCACCGGCTTGCCCTCGATCGCGTTCGCCGCCTGCTGCACGCCGTCCTGGCCCTCCAGGTAGGGGTCCTGGGCGATGGCGAGCTGGATCGTGTCCGACTTCAGTGCCTGCATCTGCTGCGGGTCGGCGTCGAAGGTCGCGACCTTGACCATGCCGGATTTGCCCGCATGCTTGACGCCGGTGGCCGCCCCCTCCGCGCTGAGCACGTTCGCGGCGAAGACGCCGTTCAGGTTGGGATGCGCTGTGATGTCGCTTTCGACCTGGCTGGCCGCGGTGGCCGAGCTGTCGTTGTCGTACTGGGTGCCGAGCACGGTGATGCCCGGGTACTTGGCCTTCATCTCCTCCTTGAAGCCCTGGACCCTGGCGTCGGTGGTGCTGATGCCCGGGTTGACGTCGATCACGGCGACGGTGCCCTTGCCGCCCATCTGCTTGGCAAGCTGGTCGGCTGCGAGCTTGCCGCCGCCGATGTTGTCGGAGGTGATGCGGGACAGGCCGAGGGAGGAGTCGCTGGATGAGGTGTCCACGAAGATGATCTTCGTCCCCTCGCTTTGTATCCGCTGCAGCTCCGGGTTGAGGGCCGAGGCGTCGGTCGGCGCGACGATCAGCGCGTCCGGCCTGCTGGCCGCCACCGCGTTGAGTATCGGCGCCTGCTCGCTCGGCGAGAAGTCCGCCGGGCCCGTGACCTTCAGGTTCACGCCGAGCTGCTTGGCCTCCGCCTCGGCGCCGCACTCCATCGTGACGTAGAAGTCGTCGCTCTTCGTTCCCACGACGAGCTCGAAGTTCTTGCCCGCCAGCGCGGCATGGCCACTGCCGGCGCTGCTGCTGCTCTTCGGGCTGCTGCTCTTCGGGCTGCTGCTTCCGCAGGCGCTCAGCCCCAGCCCGAGGACCGCGATCGCGGCCACGCCGGTGACCTGCGCAGCCAGTCTTCGTGACATTCGTTCCTCCTGGTGATGTGAATCCGCCGGCCGGGCGGTCCCGCCTGGTGCCGCCCCGGGGCGTTCCCGCGGCCCGGGGCCCCGGTGCGCACCCCTGGCCATGCTCAGGCGCGCTCCCGCAGCCTCCGGCGGAACTGGTCGAGATAGACGGCGGCGGCGAGCACCGCCCCGGTGAGCACGTACTGCCAGTACTGGTTGACGCCGATGATGATCAGGCCCGCCGCGAGCATCTCGGGGATGAACACGCCGATGAACGTGCCGAGCATGGAGCCGCGGCCGCCGAACAGGCTGGCACCGCCGAGCGCGACGGCGGTGATCACGGTCAGGTTGTCGAGCGGGTGCCCGGAGATCGTGGTGGTGCCGAAGTACGCCAGGTCCATGATCCCGGCCAGGCCGGACATCAGGCCGCACAGGGCGTAGACCTTGAGCAGGTGGCGGTCCGCGTTGATGCCGGCCCGGATCACCGCCTCGGGGTTCGAGCCGATCGCGTAGGTGTACCTGCCGAACCTGGTGTAGGCGAGCGCCAGGCCGGCCAGCAGCGTGACGCCGAAGGAGATGATGATCAGCCACTGCACGCCGCCGAGGCTGCCCTGGCCGAGCGAGCTGGTGAGCTTCGACGGCACGGTCCGCAGGTCGGATCCGCCGGTGACCAGGTAGCTGATGCCCTCGGCCCCGCCGAGTCCCGCCAGGGTCGCGATCAGCGGCGGGATCTTCGCCTTCGCCACGAGCACGCCCTGCATCAGCCCCCAGGCCGCGCCGGTCGCGAGCCCGATCAGCACACCGATCCAGATCGTCCCGGCCGACGCGTGCGCGCCCCCGTTGTGGACGTAGTACTCGCCCGCCACCACCCCGGACAGCACGAGCACGAAGCCGACCGACAGGTCGATCCCCGCCGTGATGATCACGAACGTCTGGCCGACCGACATGACGAGGATCGGGGCCGCTCCCTGGCTGATGAGGGACATGTCGTTCAGGGTGAGGAACTTGCCGGGCGCGAGCACCGTGAAGCAGGCCATCAGCACGAGCAGCGCGAGCAGCGTCCACGATTCGTTGGCCGTGGCAAGCCGCCCGGCGATCCTGCGGCCGGCTATCAGGCCCGGCGGGGGCTGCCCCGGCGGCGCCCCGCCGGGACGTGCGGCGGTTCCCGCCCCGGGACCGCTGGCCACCGCGCCGCGGTCCTCCGGGGCGCCCGCTGCCCCGCTGACGCCGCCGGTCGTCATGGCTCGCCCCTTCCCTCGGTGGTCAGCGCTCCCGTCATCGCGCCGACGAGCTGTTCCACGGTTGCCTCGGACGCGGTGAACCTCGCTACGCGGCGGCCCATCCTCAGCACCTCGATCCGGTCGGCCACCGCGAGCACCTCGGGCATGTTGTGGCTGATCAGGACCACCGATATGCCGCGGTCGCGGACCCGCCTGATGTTGTCGAGCACGCGCCCGCGCTGGACGACACCGAGCGCGGCGGTCGGCTCGTCCATGAAGATGACCTTGCTCGCGTACGCCACCGCCCTGGCCACCGCCACCGACTGGCGCTGGCCGCCGGAGAGCGTGGCCACCGGTACCCGCACGTCGGGCAGCTCGACGCCGAGCTCGGCGAAGGCGGCGACGGCCCGGCGCCGCATCGCGGCGCGGTTCAGCACCCCCAGCGCGCGGAACCGGTAGATTTCCCTGCCCAGGTGCAGGTTGGCCGCCGCGTCCAGGTCCGGGGCGAGCGCGAGGTCCTGGTAGACGGTCTCGATCCCGTGACGGCGGGCATCCAGCGGGCTCGCGAGCTGGACCGCCCTGCCCTCGACGAGGATCTCGCCCCCGTCCGGCCTGATCGCCCCGGAGAGCGTCTTCACCAGCGTGCTCTTGCCCGCGCCGTTGTCCCCGATGAGCGCCGTCACCTCACCGGGGAACGCGGCGAAGCTGGCGCCGTCCAGGGCCAGCACATGGCCGTAATGCTTGACCAGGCCGCGTGCCTCCAGCAGTGGCTCGGCCACAGGTCGCCCCTTCCGCTCGCCGTTACCGCGCTTGCCTGCCGTGACATCTCCTCCGCCACGGCACAGTGATGTTGGTAACGTTCTCACCACGTGGCGCGATTCTTTAAGCCATCGCGCCGGATGTCAAGAGGCATGGCAAAACAGTGATAATCCGGTATAAATCCTTGACACTAACGTCACCTTAACCGTGGCATGGTGGCGTAGCCGTCGATCGCACGGGCGCCGGCTGTCCCGGAGGAGGGCAATTTTCATGCAACAAGCTGATAACGTTCCCATCTGGCGAGACGCCGGACGGTGACCACAAGGGATCGGACAGTGACCAAACGCCCGACCATGCGCGATGTCGCGGTCACGGCAGGCGTGAGCCTGATGACGGTGTCGCGCGTGGTCAACGGCGAGCGGGGGGTCCTGCCCGAGACCGCGGCCCGGGTGGAGCGCGCCATCCGGGAGCTCGGCTACCAGCGCAACGACATGGCACGCCAGTTGCGCCGTAAGAGCCAGCTCACCCAGACCATCGGCCTGCTCGTCGACGATCTCGCCAACCCCTTCTTCGCCGCGCTGGCCAGGGCGGTCGAGGACGCGGCACGGCTGCACGGCTGCGTCGTGCTCATCGGCAGCTCGGGTGACAGCCTCGCCAGGGAACGCGAGGTGGTGTCGGCGTTCTGCGCACGCCGGGTGGACGGCCTCATCATCGTGCCGGTCGCGGGCAGTCACCGCTTCCTCAGGGAGCAGCAGGAACGCGGCGTCAAGGTGGTGTGCGTGGACAGGCCCGCCGGCAACCTCGATGCGGACACCGTGCTCGTGGACAACCGCCGCGGCGCCTACCAGGCGGTCAGGCACCTGATCGACCAGGGCCACAGGCGCATCGGCTACCTGGGCGACCGCGACGGCATATGGGCCATGCGCGAGCGTTACGCGGGTTTCGCCGACGCCTTCGCCGACGACGGGCTCCGGCCCGACCCGGCCCTCGTCAGGCACGGGCTCCGCGGCCGCGCCGAGGCGGCGGGCGCTGCGCTGGCGATGATGCGCCTGCCGGACCCGCCGACGGCGATCTTCGCGAGCAACGACCTCGTCACCATGGGCACCATCGACGCCCTGCACGGCGCCGGCCAGCGGCGCGGCCGCGTGGCGCTGGTCGGGTTCGACGAGTTCGCGCTCGCCGACAAGCTCGACCCGCCCGTGACGGTCGTCGCCCAGGACCCGGCGGCGATCGGCGCCACCGCCGCGCAGCTCCTGTTCGCCCGCATCGCGGGCGACACCTCACCACCCAGGGAGGTGGTCCTGCTCACCCGCCTCATCGTCCGCGGCTCCGGCGAGATCGCCCCGTCCCGCCGCTGACCAGCCCGTCCACCGCTCCACCGTCACGGCGATGACCGGGCCGCCCGGCGGCTGCCCGGCGTACTGCCCGTACCGCCTCACGAGCAGCCCGATAGGCCCCCTCATCTCGTGCGTGCCGTCCAGGATCGACGCGCGGCCGTCCGCCCGCGCCCACCACAGCGCGCCCCAGTCGTCCTCGTAGTGGTCGGCGAGCACGGCGACCCGCGGGTTCTCCCTGATGTTGCGCAGCCTCTTCAGGTTCGCCGTCGTCTTCGGCTTCGCATCGACCGCCGTGTAGATGCGGTCGCCCTCGACGGCGAAGGTGATCGCGACGACGTGGGGCTGGCCGCTGGCATCGGCGGTGCCGAGCCGCGCGACCGGCGCGCCCGCCAGCCGTTCCCGCGCCTGACGTTCCGACAGCCTCACGCGGATCATGATTCCCCGCGGCCCGCCGCCAGAACGCCGCACCGCCAGGAGTTAGTGTGGGTGTCTGGAGAGCCGGGAAGTCTGGTCGGCGTCACCTCTGCCGGATTCGATGAGAGGACGCCGATGGCTACCGGAATGGCCGCCAGCGCGCCAGCCGCATGGAACCTGCGGGACCGGCCATGATGGCGAGCGGGTCGATCGGCGTGGCCGTGGCGATCATCGGCCTCGCGGGCACGGCGGCGGTGCTGTCGAACCGGCTGAGCATCCGGACGCGGGTCCCGGCGCCCGCGATCTTCCTGCTGTCCGCCGCGGCGGTCTCGGACCTGCTGCCGCAGGCAGCGAGGGTGTCGCTGACCACGGTGCAGAACGTGGTCACGGTGGCGCTGGTCATGATCCTGTTCGACGGCGGCATGCACCTGGGGTGGCGGCGCTTCCGGTCGGCCGTGGCCGCGACCGGGTGGCTGGGCGTGGCCGGGACGTTCGTCACGGCCGGCGCCCTGGCGGCTGCGGCCCACGTCCTGTTCTCC
>Ga0209061_1003759_pt1 | contig 15804 bp, 16 predicted proteins | sample Coa_R1_10_FD_187157 | JGI IMG/M metagenome (GOLD analysis project Ga0209061, IMG submission 187157) | Surface soil microbial communities from Centralia Pennsylvania, which are recovering from an underground coalmine fire - Coalmine... | ecosystem: Environmental > Terrestrial > Soil >...
ACCTTACGTGATCGCCAATTTCGTTTCTACGCTTGATGGAGTGATCTCGTTGAATATTCCTGGAGCATCTGGCGGCGGGCCGATCAGTGGCGAGAATCCCCATGATCACCTGGTGATGGGTCTCCTGCGAGCTGTTGCCGATGCTGTGATTGTGGGTGCTGGCACCCTGCGGGCGGTTCCCCCGGAGCATCGCTGGACGGCGGAGTCTGTCTATCCGGATCTTGGGGATGCCTACCAGCAGTTACGGCTCCGCCTGGGCAAATCGGAGCCTCCGCTTAACGTGATTGTCACCGCGAGCGGCCAGCTCGATCTAGAGCAGCCGCTCTTTCAGTCTGGGGAGGTGCCCGTGCTTATCGTCACCACCGCGCAGGGAGCAGCGTTCCTGAACGCGCGCAGCATCCCGCCAGCAGTACGGGTTGCGGGCGTGCAGCCGACCGGTCTCCTCAGCGCGACCGCAATGATTCAGGCGGTGTGTGAGGCCCGCCCATGCCAGCTTCTCCTGGTCGAAGGCGGGCCGCCGGTGCTGGGAGACTTTCTGGCCGAGGGGCTGCTGAATGAACTGTTTCTGACGCTTGCTCCCCAGATTGCCGGGCGTGACGCCGAAATGTCCCGGCCTGGGCTGGTCGAGGGACATCGCTTTGCGCCAGAGCACCCGTTGTGGGGAACACTCATCAGTGTAAAACGCGGGGGCTATCATCTCTTCTTTCGCTACGCTTTCCCAACCCAGGGTGGGAATGAGGTTTCCCATGTCGGTCTGTGAAAGAGTTTTTTCCTGCTCAAGGAAGTTGCAATGTTCAAATGCATGCTTGTTCCTCTGGATAGATCGCGCCGTGCCAGACAAAATTTTCAGTATCAAGGGAATTTGAGGTAATAACTGATATGGAATGGCAATCGGTGAATACCTCCTATTCACCTCTGCGGAAGCGCGAATCGTGCTGGTGGTCCACCAGGATATTTCTGCGCTTATGGAAGCTGAGCGCCTCAAAGATGGATTTATTAGCCTGGCCGCGCATGAACTGCGAAATCCGGTGACTGTCGTGGCTGGCTATGCCGAGCTTCTGCTCAGGCGAACAGCTCAGGGAAAAGGGCATGGATTAGGCTAGGAACAGATGGATATGGTGGGCGCGTGGAGTCCCGTTGTGTGGGAAGCCTCTCCACTGACCACCCTCGTCTCCGACGGCATTGTGCCTGTGGCGCATTCTGTTTCAATCCCAGGCGGGAAGCCCCTCCACGAGCCACCCAAAGTCTTCCTTCATGGCGCGGTCATAATCGACAGAGTTTCAATCCCAGGCGGCAAGCCCCTCCACGAGCCACTGGGATACATCCTGGAAATAATCTCCTGGATGCGATGTTTCAATCCCAGGCGGGAAGCCCCTCCACGAGCCACTTCTCTTCCAACTTCTCTCTGGAGTTATCCTCAGGGTTTCAATCCCAGGCGGGAAGCCCCTCCACGAGCCACGAAATTTATGTCAATGTTGTCAAAGGATATCCCAAAAGTTTCAATCCCAGGCGGGAAGCCCCTCCACGAGCCACCGGCCGGATTGTGCGTTGAAATCCTCCGGTTTCCAGGTTTCAATCCCAGGCGGGAAGCCCCTCCACGAGCCACGACCACTACGTTGGCGAAAACGGTCAGGGCATATAAGTTTCAATCCCAGGCGGGAAGCCCCTCCACGAGCCACCAGAAGAAATTTTATCAAGTGCGAATCTGGTGAGAAAGTTTCAATCCCAGGCGGGAAGCCCCTCCACGAGCCACCAGAAGAAATTTTATCAAGTGCGAATCTGGTGAGAAAGTTTCAATCCCAGGCGGGAAGCCCCTCCACGAGCCACATAATGTCTCGCTCTCCTGGACCACACCCACAATTAGAGTTTCAATCCCAGGCGGGAAGCCCCTCCACGAGCCACGCAGATACCTGATATGCGCCTAATCCATGCGCCGAGTTTCAATCCCAGGCGGGAAGCCCCTCCACGAGCCACGGAATAATTTGGAGTATTGCGGTAGCCGGAGTAAGTATGTTTCAATCCCAGGCGGGAAGCCCCTCCACGAGCCACTCTTCAGTCTTGGGGTAGGGATGCGCGACGATCAGGGTTTCAATCCCAGGCGGGAAGCCCCTCCACGAGCCACTCCAGTTCTACCGGTGTTTCAGATGCAACCTCATTTGCGTTTCAATCCCAGGCGGGAAGCCCCTCCACGAGCCACGTAGCAACCTTGCTCCCGCCATTGCGAATCGAGAGGTTTCAATCCCAGGCGGGAAGCCCCTCCACGAGCCACGCAATGCCTTTGCTCGTCTCGACAAGTGCAGGCTGTACGTTTCAATCCCAGGCGGGAAGCCCCTCCACGAGCCACGCGGGAGCGACTCTCTTTGGCCAGCATGCCTAGAAAGTTTCAATCCCTGGCGGGAAGCCCCTCCACGAGCCACCTTTCAGCGGATATGCGCCGTTGGTATGAATTCTTTGTTTCAATCCCTGGCGGGAAGCCCCTCCACGAGCCACACAATTCATTGGCCGGTGCTTACTTCAAAAGGGGTAGGTTTCAATCCCTGGCGGGAAGCCCCTCCACGAGCCACGTTGGCACACTGCCTGATGGAGTTATTTGCGGTTCGTTTCAATCCCTGGCGGGAAGCCCCTCCACGAGCCACCACGTGGGCTCCGTCGCGCCACATCTGATGAGCTAAGTTTCAATCCCTGGCGGGAAGCCCCTCCACGAGCCACAGCACTTGGCAAAATAATTGCTAGCGGGAATTATGAGTTTCAATCCCTGGCGGGAAGCCCCTCCACGAGCCACGGCTTAACGATTACCGGTCTCACTTCTGGTTCTATGTTTCAATCCCTGGCGGGAAGCCCCTCCACGAGCCACCAATTTTTGCGTGAAAGCAGAAAGCAAAAATAAAAGTTTCAATCCCTGGCGGGAAGCCCCTCCACGAGCCACGCCTTCCTTTCGGTTCGGCTGGCTGCTGTGACACACGTTTCAATCCCTGGCGGGAAGCCCCTCCACGAGCCACTCCATAGAGACCGGACGGTAAATACTGCTTTCATGGGTTTCAATCCCTGGCGGGAAGCCCCTCCACGAGCCACCGGATCAAATCGCCATTCATGGGCGCTCCCTTCACGCGTTTCAATCCCTGGCGGGAAGCCCCTCCACGAGCCACTGGGATAGGCATTGGTACAAGTCGGCTTATTGATATGTTTCAATCCCTGGCGGGAAGCCCCTCCACGAGCCACACCAAAGCCGCCAGGCAGACAGGTTGCGAACACGGATCGTTTCAATCCCTGGCGGGAAGCCCCTCCACGAGCCACAAAAGGAATTGGCAAGCGGGCAGATCTGACCATCATCGTTTCAATCCCTGGCGGGAAGCCCCTCCACGAGCCACACTGGCATCTTGATGCCATGTGCGAACATCTCCAGGGTTTCAATCCCTGGCGGGAAGCCCCTCCACGAGCCACCGGGGTGACTTCGACGCAGGTCAGCACTGATCAAAAAGTTTCAATCCCTGGCGGGAAGCCCCTCCACGAGCCACGCTGCCTCCAGGGCATCCAGAGCGATCTGGTTGTTTTTGTTTCAATCCCTGGCGGGAAGCCCCTCCACGAGCCACTTGCTCTGCTACCAGTATTGGTTGGCGCGATCCACGGTTTCAATCCCTGGCGGGAAGCCCCTCCACGAGCCACTCTCATTGAAGCGGCAGTGAGCCGCGAGAAAGGATAGTTTCAATCCCTGGCGGGAAGCCCCTCCACGAGCCACGCTACTTTGTTTCCACCGTTCAAATTGTTCTGAGGAGTTTCAATCCCTGGCGGGAAGCCCCTCCACGAGCCACGCAAGCAAACCGGTGCCGGGGAATGTTTATCGAACGGTTTCAATCCCTGGCGGGAAGCCCCTCCACGAGCCACTCAACGGCGGCCGAGCGCCAGGCGGCCGAAGAGAGTTTCAATCCCTGGCGGGAAGCCCCTCCACGAGCCACAGAGAGCAACTGCGCTTTGGTGCCACCGACCGCGATGTGTTTCAATCCCTGGCGGGAAGCCCCTCCACGAGCCACCCAAGCAGTTCCGCGAGCTGCTTTGGCGTGTAGAGTTTCAATCCCTGGCGGGAAGCCCCTCCACGAGCCACTGCCGCTCGGTTTTTACCTGCTCAATGAAACCAGCGGGTTTCAATCCCTGGCGGGAAGCCCCTCCACGAGCCACTGCCCATTGCCCTGCACGCGCTTTTTCCCAAGGGCAGAGTTTCAATCCCAGGCGGGAAGCCCCTCCACGAGCCACAGAGTAATGGGCCTTGGCCATGCCAAAAAGCAATGAGTTTCAATCCCTGGCGGGAAGCCCCTCCACGAGCCACGCCTATCTCGCCCGATGAGGGCTTCCTGATTGATTGTTTCAATCCCTGGCGGGAAGCCCCTCCACGAGCCACATCGAAATCCGAAGAGAAATCGATGGTATTGCCATAGTTTCAATCCCTGGCGGGAAGCCCCTCCACGAGCCACAGCCGTATTGCATGAGCGGCTCGCGGTGCTAGAAGCGTTTCAATCCCTGGCGGGAAGCCCCTCCACGAGCCACACCATAAATCCTGTTTCAGGTGTTTGTCGCTGAGAGGTTTCAATCCCAGGCGGGAAGCCCCTCCACGAGCCACGCCGAACTCGCGTATGGGCACTGGCTCCTTTATTGGTTTCAATCCCAGGCGGGAAGCCCCTCCACGAGCCACTAAGTTGTCTTCATGCTGCCAAAGAGGCGATGCACCGTTTCAATCCCAGGCGGGAAGCCCCTCCACGAGCCACTGGGGGTGATCAATGCGGCTGCCCACAAGAAGCCGGAGTTTCAATCCCAGGCGGGAAGCCCCTCCACGAGCCACAGAGAGAGTAGTGTTGCTGAGCTAAACGGCCCAACAGTTTCAATCCCTGGCGGGAAGCCCCTCCACGAGCCACGTAGGGACCCCGCTCCCTACGCGAAACAAGGAAAAGTTTCAATCCCTGGCGGGAAGCCCCTCCACGAGCCACATATAGCCAGTTTCATGTGCAGCGACGCCAGAGGCGTTTCAATCCCTGGCGGGAAGCCCCTCCACGAGCCACTCAGCATACTGGATAAAGTACAGGCACTTAAAATAAGTTTCAATCCCTGGCGGGAAGCCCCTCCACGAGCCACAGGCAAAGTGATCCTATTTGCTTTGCCAACGAATCGTTTCAATCCCTGGCGGGAAGCCCCTCCACGAGCCACCCAGAAATCGCCCCCCACACGCCTTTGAGCCAGGCGTTTCAATCCCTGGCGGGAAGCCCCTCCACGAGCCACGTATGATTGGCGCAGAGACAGAGGCTTTAGTGGGAGTTTCAATCCCTGGCGGGAAGCCCCTCCACGAGCCACTAGTAGCGGTTGTCTGTGTTCCCAGGATCGCGCTGGTAGTTTCAATCCCTGGCGGGAAGCCCCTCCACGAGCCACTCAAGTGTTGCGTAATCCGGCTCGCCGACTGGATCGGTTTCAATCCCTGGCGGGAAGCCCCTCCACGAGCCACCGGAAAATGTCCTGCCGAAGATGGACCGCTTTGTTGTTTCAATCCCTGGCGGGAAGCCCCTCCACGAGCCACAAGTCTTGTTGCAGGCGCAAGACATGGCATCAGGCAGTTTCAATCCCTGGCGGGAAGCCCCTCCACGAGCCACGCAAAGAGCGCCGCGATCTGCGCCGGGCAGTCGAGGTTTCAATCCCTGGCGGGAAGCCCCTCCACGAGCCACGAATAAATTATGATGTAAAAAAGGATAATGTATGGGTTTCAATCCCTGGCGGGAAGCCCCTCCACGAGCCACAAACAATGGCAAGAGTAGCTGTCGGATGGCGTTCTGTTTCAATCCCTGGCGGGAAGCCCCTCCACGAGCCACTCAAAAAATTCTGAATACTGCTAATAAAATGTGTTTGTTTCAATCCCTGGCGGGAAGCCCCTCCACGAGCCACCTCACGCCCTTTTGAAAGGACTGAGACGGCTTTTTTGTTTCAATCCCTGGCGGGAAGCCCCTCCACGAGCCACTCAGGTACCCGAACGTGCCAAGTGCGCCATGTGCGGTTTCAATCCCTGGCGGGAAGCCCCTCCACGAGCCACCTTGCTTTATATGCCTCCGGCACCAAGAGATTGATGTTTCAATCCCTGGCGGGAAGCCCCTCCACGAGCCACATGATCTATTAATGCTGGATTATGAAGAAAATGTGGGTTTCAATCCCTGGCGGGAAGCCCCTCCACGAGCCACTCAGCATGAAAAGGTTGCTCAGTTTCAGGCAATTACGGGGTTTCAATCCCTGGCGGGAAGCCCCTCCACGAGCCACGATGGTAAGCAATAGTTTCAAGACCAGCGTTATAGCTGTTTCAATCCCTGGCGGGAAGCCCCTCCACGAGCCACCCCTGCTAGGGGAAGATATGAATGAGTACCATGAATAGTTTCAATCCCTGGCGGGAAGCCCCTCCACGAGCCACGTACTATAGCCTGTACATCCTCATGCGTAAATCGAGAGTTTCAATCCCTGGCGGGAAGCCCCTCCACGAGCCACTCTAAGCAGTCATTGCCTGTTTTTTCATATGACATATGTTTCAATCCCTGGCGGGAAGCCCCTCCACGAGCCACATCGAGCGCTCTTTGCGCCGTTTGGCGCAAAAGTCGGTTTCAATCCCTGGCGGGAAGCCCCTCCACGAGCCACATTATGTGACTCGTATCTACGAGTCATACAATGAATGTTTCAATCCCTGGCGGGAAGCCCCTCCACGAGCCACGTTGAGCGCGTCACCGACTCGCTCAATGCGCTGATAGTTTCAATCCCTGGCGGGAAGCCCCTCCACGAGCCACGGCGATTAGCAACAATGCATCATCGGCACGATACTTCGTTTCAATCCCAGGCGGGAAGCCCCTCCACGAGCCACTGCGTGCGTGTTGGTCCTTCTTCTGGCATTGTATCAGTTTCAATCCCTGGCGGGAAGCCCCTCCACGAGCCACACTGTTCGGGTTTTTTTGTTCGGTGTTCGTGTCATCGGTTTCAATCCCTGGCGGGAAGCCCCTCCACGAGCCACGCCACAATACCAAAGCGTCTCCTTCGGCCCATGTCGTAGTTTCAATCCCTGGCGGGAAGCCCCTCCACGAGCCACGGCATTGCACTCAGCGAGGATGAGCAACTTCGTTTTGTTTCAATCCCTGGCGGGAAGCCCCTCCACGAGCCACTGGGAGTAACAGTTCGCACACCCAAACAACGTTCAGTTTCAATCCCTGGCGGGAAGCCCCTCCACGAGCCACATGATTTGAGAGAGGCGAGCAACAGGTCAACATCACTGTTTCAATCCCTGGCGGGAAGCCCCTCCACGAGCCACACCATCGTTTCTGATCGATTGACTTTTTCGTTGCTTTGTTTCAATCCCTGGCGGGAAGCCCCTCCACGAGCCACTTTGTCTTGCAGAGACCTCTGCAAGACCCATATTATGGTTTCAATCCCTGGCGGGAAGCCCCTCCACGAGCCACTCCAGCATGCCAGTACTCTCAGCGACAAACACCTGAGTTTCAATCCCAGGCGGGAAGCCCCTCCACGAGCCACCATGTGCGCCAGCAGGTGGGACTCATCACGATTGTTGTTTCAATCCCTGGCGGGAAGCCCCTCCACGAGCCACGCAAGACGCGTAGAGCAATCGAGCTGGCTAAGATTAGTTTCAATCCCTGGCGGGAAGCCCCTCCACGAGCCACCCATCAGGCGTATCTCAATGATGTCCTGATCATGACTGTGTTTCAATCCCTGGCGGGAAGCCCCTCCACGAGCCACCGTACTTTCGCGCGCTCTCCATCTTTAAGCATGAAAGTTTCAATCCCTGGCGGGAAGCCCCTCCACGAGCCACAAGAAAAGCTTCATCGGTTTCACCAGGATTGCGAAAGTTTCAATCCCTGGCGGGAAGCCCCTCCACGAGCCACCGTTCAGGTATGCATGCCTCTGCCATCCTCGATAAAGTTTCAATCCCTGGCGGGAAGCCCCTCCACGAGCCACTTGCTTTAGATATGCATATAACCAGTTATTCTTCTTGGTTTCAATCCCTGGCGGGAAGCCCCTCCACGAGCCACCTAAGCGCCTATAGCTGCACGAAATCCGATATCATCGTTTCAATCCCTGGCGGGAAGCCCCTCCACGAGCCACTTAAATGGTGTGTTTATGGCCTGAGCTACATCAGCGCCGTTTCAATCCCTGGCGGGAAGCCCCTCCACGAGCCACTAAAAAGGCCGGTCGCGCCAACAAAAAGTTTGGAGTTTCAATCCCTGGCGGGAAGCCCCTCCACGAGCCACAACGCTGAGCGCGGAATACTGGCGCGAGCCACTGGTTTCAATCCCTGGCGGGAAGCCCCTCCACGAGCCACGCCAGAAAGGCACTGCGTGGGTGATGGGAACCGACGCCGTTTCAATCCCTGGCGGGAAGCCCCTCCACGAGCCACGCAAAACTGAACGATAACAGCATCGAAATTAACATAGTTTCAATCCCTGGCGGGAAGCCCCTCCACGAGCCACGCGATAGCAGGCGAGGCGTTTCTGCGTATCATGCCGGGTTTCAATCCCTGGCGGGAAGCCCCTCCACGAGCCACAAAAAATGATCTATATCGATGAGAATGTGTATGAAGCGTTTCAATCCCTGGCGGGAAGCCCCTCCACGAGCCACAGATGTTGATCCACCGGTCAATGGGTCAGTTCAGTATTGGTTTCAATCCCTGGCGGGAAGCCCCTCCACGAGCCACCCACAATGGGGCATCAGCAGCAATTATTACATTTGGGTTTCAATCCCTGGCGGGAAGCCCCTCCACGAGCCACCCCGAATTGGAAATTTTGTGGGTGAAATTCAATTTTAGTTTCAATCCCTGGCGGGAAGCCCCTCCACGAGCCACAGCCGGGTGCATGAGCGGCTCGCGGTGCTAGAAGCGTTTCAATCCCTGGCGGGAAGCCCCTCCACGAGCCACGCCGATCACCTACAGAAAAGGCGCGCATGGAATAAGTTTCAATCCCTGGCGGGAAGCCCCTCCACGAGCCACCTAGAGGTATTAATTCAAAAGCATCATGTATTACAGTTTCAATCCCTGGCGGGAAGCCCCTCCACGAGCCACCATAACGGGTATTATGAAAAAACAGAAGAATTAAATGTTTCAATCCCTGGCGGGAAGCCCCTCCACGAGCCACGTACAGCATTCGCTTTTAGCGATAGTCCTGTTTATGGGTTTCAATCCCAGGCGGGAAGCCCCTCCACGAGCCACCACAAAATCGATCTGCCTACCCTGGTCGAGGCGCTCATGTTTCAATCCCTGGCGGGAAGCCCCTCCACGAGCCACCTCGAAGCGCGTCTTGAAACGCCCCTCTTTGAGGAGTTTCAATCCCTGGCGGGAAGCCCCTCCACGAGCCACCAACGCACTGGCTCAAGCAGCGTGCCGTGAATGGCAAGTTTCAATCCCTGGCGGGAAGCCCCTCCACGAGCCACGACACGACGGAGTAGCGCCAGTGACCGCGCTCGCAGTTTCAATCCCTGGCGGGAAGCCCCTCCACGAGCCACTCCCAATCCGATATCGACTGGCTTTCTCGCCTTCGATGTTTCAATCCCTGGCGGGAAGCCCCTCCACGAGCCACCCACACAAGCATGTGTGTGTGCGGGTATTTGCTGGAGTTTCAATCCCTGGCGGGAAGCCCCTCCACGAGCCACCGAAAGCACTGAGCGACGCTGGCATCAGCATTGTCAGCGTTTCAATCCCTGGCGGGAAGCCCCTCCACGAGCCACGCTCTGCCAGCTCATTACAAAGCGCTTTAATCGAAGGTTTCAATCCCTGGCGGGAAGCCCCTCCACGAGCCACGTTGCTCTCGCTCAATTTGAGCACGAATTTAAGCTTGTTTCAATCCCTGGCGGGAAGCCCCTCCACGAGCCACATAACGGCGGCCAGTCCCGCGCTTTGCAAGCTATGTGTTTCAATCCCTGGCGGGAAGCCCCTCCACGAGCCACTGGCGCATGATAGAGGAATAGATTATGCCATGTGCGAGTTTCAATCCCTGGCGGGAAGCCCCTCCACGAGCCACACCATCGTTTCTGATCAATTGACTTTTTCGTTGCTTTGTTTCAATCCCTGGCGGGAAGCCCCTCCACGAGCCACGGTGATTTCCCTTCCTCTTGGAAAGGGATTATAAATGTTTCAATCCCTGGCGGGAAGCCCCTCCACGAGCCACTCCAGCAGATCAGCGCGTACCATGCTGATTTCATCGATGTTTCAATCCCAGGCGGGAAGCCCCTCCACGAGCCACCAGAGAGAGCAAGAGTTAAAAGCCTTGCGTAAAGGTGTTTCAATCCCTGGCGGGAAGCCCCTCCACGAGCCACCAAGAGGCGCGTTTTTCCTCGATTTTCTTGGAAAAGTTTCAATCCCTGGCGGGAAGCCCCTCCACGAGCCACTTATACGCAATTGTGTCATAAGTCCTGCTAGCAATGTGTTTCAATCCCTGGCGGGAAGCCCCTCCACGAGCCACTCGGGCGATTGCCACATGGTGCCTGCCGCGCCAACAAAGTTTCAATCCCAGGCGGGAAGCCCCTCCACGAGCCACCAAGTAGATTTTGCTGGCGTAAGGCTGTCTCATAGAGTTTCAATCCCAGGCGGGAAGCCCCTCCACGAGCCACTCGGAAAACAACTGTTATTCGCCGTGTAACGGCGAGTTTCAATCCCAGGCGGGAAGCCCCTCCACGAGCCACTTCAATGAAAAAACGAATAATATAGCATTATGTAGGTTTCAATCCCAGGCGGGAAGCCCCTCCACGAGCCACGGTTTAACGAATCCTGCTACACCGTCCGGTATTGCAGTTTCAATCCCAGGCGGGAAGCCCCTCCACGAGCCACCGTGCATGGTCGTTTGCTGGTCGATGGCTCGCAGGTGTTTCAATCCCAGGCGGGAAGCCCCTCCACGAGCCACCTATGAGATACGTTCCATCCTCCAATTTATTATAAAGGTTTCAATCCCAGGCGGGAAGCCCCTCCACGAGCCACCCAATTACGGCATAAGCTATGCTGTGCAACTGGCAAAGTTTCAATCCCAGGCGGGAAGCCCCTCCACGAGCCACCCTGGTGTTGGCTTTGTGGCCTTGCAAGGCTCGACTGTTTCAATCCCAGGCGGGAAGCCCCTCCACGAGCCACCTTGCAACCAAACTTGCCTGGTTGCATATCTAACAAAAGTTTCAATCCCAGGCGGGAAGCCCCTCCACGAGCCACCCCTATATCAATCCAGCTTTAAATCCGGTACCGTTCCGTTTCAATCCCAGGCGGGAAGCCCCTCCACGAGCCACTCCAGACTAAGCAAGACGATTCGGACTGTTGATGAAAATGTTTCAATCCCAGGCGGGAAGCCCCTCCACGAGCCACCTTGTGATGTAGAAAAAGATAGGACAAGCCTCAAGGCGTTTCAATCCCAGGCGGGAAGCCCCTCCACGAGCCACCACACTACATGCGGATTTTTGCACGCTGATAATGAAAGTTTCAATCCCAGGCGGGAAGCCCCTCCACGAGCCACCAAATGGAGCATCCATGCGTATGGTAATCGAATACGCCGTTTCAATCCCAGGCGGGAAGCCCCTCCACGAGCCACCTCTTCACGGCGCAATTCTTCGACATTGGCAACAACGTTTCAATCCCAGGCGGGAAGCCCCTCCACGAGCCACCAACTTGCTCTCTGGGCCTCGGCGTTAAGCACGATGCGTTTCAATCCCAGGCGGGAAGCCCCTCCACGAGCCACCGCAACGGCCACGCCAACGATCGCCGTCGGAACCTTTGTTTCAATCCCAGGCGGGAAGCCCCTCCACGAGCCACCTACCCCCTCTCTTTCTATTATACCACCTATTATACGTTTCAATCCCAGGCGGGAAGCCCCTCCACGAGCCACCCGTAATAAATCCTCCTATCGCTCTTTTTTGTTTCGATGTTTCAATCCCAGGCGGGAAGCCCCTCCACGAGCCACCGGTGTTGGAAATGTCGGCTCATCTACGTTTGAAGCGTTTCAATCCCAGGCGGGAAGCCCCTCCACGAGCCACCTAAAGGACGGCAGGCCATTTTGCAATGGCCCGATCCAGGTTTCAATCCCAGGCGGGAAGCCCCTCCACGAGCCACCGATAAACATTCCCCGGCACCGGTTTGCTTGCTCCTTCAGTTTCAATCCCAGGCGGGAAGCCCCTCCACGAGCCACGTATGATACAGTATCCAGCGCTTAATTTAAATGGTAGTTTCAATCCCAGGCGGGAAGCCCCTCCACGAGCCACCTGCTTATATACGTAGATGCCTAAGCCTGCTACCGCAATGTTTCAATCCCAGGCGGGAAGCCCCTCCACGAGCCACTCAGTATAGATGCAAGACCGAATATGCAATTGCGCGTTTCAATCCCAGGCGGGAAGCCCCTCCACGAGCCACCGGCAACAACACGCGCAATATAGCCACTTAGTGGTTGGGTTTCAATCCCAGGCGGGAAGCCCCTCCACGAGCCACCCCATGTACATCATGCTCATAGAGATAAATAAGCTCAGTTTCAATCCCAGGCGGGAAGCCCCTCCACGAGCCACCAGCAAATTGTGGTACCACTGCTACGAATTGCTGATAGTTTCAATCCCAGGCGGGAAGCCCCTCCACGAGCCACCCACCTCCGTCGCTTTCGGGCAATATTATCAAAGTTGTGTTTCAATCCCAGGCGGGAAGCCCCTCCACGAGCCACCATCCTCACCTGTCTTTAGTACGGAGGATAATAGAATGTTTCAATCCCAGGCGGGAAGCCCCTCCACGAGCCACCCGCCGCCCCCGACCAGGATAGGACAGGCGAGGAGACGTTTCAATCCCAGGCGGGAAGCCCCTCCACGAGCCACCAGCGGGTGGCTCGCGGCGCTCTGGGAGCGGCGCCGTTTGGCGATTCGCGAGCCAGAAGGCTTTTTGGCCTGTATGGGAAGGCTTGAGGAGAGTATAGCCGAAAGTATGGGTTTTTGCAAGGGGCACTCAGGGGGCCTGAGAAGCCCGTTCGGGCGTTTGCCGGTTTTTGCGAGGCAGCGTGCGTGGCGCGACCACCGCTGCGTGCCTCGCAAAAACTGGCGATCTCTAGAGTAGATAGACGTTGTCTTCATGCGGGAGATTCCCTTGCCCTAAAATTTTGACTTTGGAGAGACATGCTCCACATAGTGAGTAGATACGTATGGTATCCTCCCGCTGGTGCATCTCTTTGAGCAAGCGTCCCTCTAATAGGATGCGTTGCTTGCGATTCAGAAAACATTCAAACACGCTGTATTGAACCCAGGTGCCAAAGCCAGTGAGGACACTGTGGACGCGCGTCCGCCTCCGGTCGTTCGGAATATCGTAGCTGATGACGTAGAGCGTGGATTCTTCACTTAGTCGGTGATCGGACACGGTTATCGTACCTCGAATGGGGGGTAAGCAGGAATCTCGCCGGTCAGCCATTTGGCCAGCAGCCTCGCTTGCAGCTCGATGCAGCGCCGATAGGTGGTGCGGTAGCCGAAAACGGGGTGCTGAATTTCCTCCTGGAGCCGTTCCTCGAATTTTGCATAAAAGGTTTTACGCACGTCTGGTTTGAGATGCACTACGCCCAGTTCTTGCTGGAAATCGCCGGCCGTCAGAATGTGGTGGTTGAGCACGTTGAGCACCACCGAATCGGCTACCAGCGGGCGAAATTCTTCCATCAGGTCTAAGGCTAGAGCCGGACGACCGTGACGCGGTTGGTGCAGGAAGCCAAGATACGGATCGAACCCGACTACCTGGATAGCTGCTGCTACCTGGTGGAGCAGCAGTGTGTAACCCAGGCTCAGTAAAGCATTGACCGGGTCGGTAGGCGGCCTCCTGCGCCGGTGAGTGAACGCGAAGGGGTCGCGCAATAATTTGGGGAAGACGCCGAAGTAGGACGCGGACCCATTGCCCTCGATGCCTAGTAGTGAGCCAATGGTGGGCGCCTGGGCGACCTGGCGACCCATCTGCTGGATAGCGATAGCTGCCTCGTTGAGTTCGCTATCCTGCAAGGAACGGTTCGCGCGCAAAAGCATTGTGCGCATGTTCGCCAGTTTGCCACGTACGCACGCCTGGGCCACTTTGAGCGCTCGCGCCTGGTCCACATGCGCCCGGTATTGTTCGCGCCGCACCAGGGCATTCTTCGCGGCAGGCGGAGATAGGCGCCCGCGAAAGTGCCCGTAAAGCGAGAGAAAACAGATCTCGATACCCTGGTCCAGAAGCGTGTGGATCGCCGGTGCGGTCAGTGTGACATCCCCTGAGACCACGACCTGACTCACTTTGATCAACGGCACTTCTACCTTGCGTTTATCAGGGTACTGGACAATCAGGTAGCCATCTCGCTTTTTGACGATTGATTGCTGTTCATTGAGATACAGCGTTGCCATGTCTTTTCTCCCTGACGACGTTGCTCATTGCATTTGCATTAGTAACACTTCCCTCGGTAAACAAAGCGGCTCCAGGCTGCAATCTTTGCATTTTGGATGCAGCGTGGGCAGCGCCGAACGCCTGGTAGTCCTGCCGATCAGCGGTGGGGGCAGTTCGCCTTGCTCCAGCAGTGCGAAGGCCAGACGAATCGTCTCTTCGGTCCGCTGACGCAGCGCCTCTGAAAAAACGACCTCCTCTCGCCGGGCTGAACCAAAATAGAAGAGGTAGCCGCGTGAGATGGCGCTTCCCGACATCTCCTCCAGGCAGAGCGCCTGGGCGCAGAGCTGCACGTGATCGTTCAACCATTCTCCCATTGCCCCCTTTTTGTATTCAATCGGCGTAAGCTGGCCAGCTTGCTCTTCGATCACGTCGGCAAAGCCGCTGAGACGCAGGCGCTTCGACCAGATCCAGACGCGCCGCATGATGATGAGACCGTGCTCGCTCGTCGTCTGGCCGCTATCGCTCCTCTCGTGGAGCAGCGTCCCTTCAAGCGTGTGATGATTGTCGATAAACTCGTGGAGCGCGCATTCGTAATAGAAGCGCCGCGGGCAGTATTCCAGGGCGTTCAGATACGAAAGCGAAAGCAGTTCTTCTGCCTCATTTTCGCTCTCTGATGCGCTCGTAGCCTCTCCAATCATATGTCGTTCCTTCTTAAATCAAACGCGATTGCCCCATGCCCATCGCGGTTTTGTAGCCGACACCAGTATAAAAAGCCAGCCAGCAGAGTAGCGTACACTGCTGTCTTACAGTGAGTTGGTTCGGCGAGAGAGGCTGCTCGTCAGGGCCGCGCAGGCTGTACGAGCAGGTACCGAGGAAGCCATGTTGAGGATGATGGTTGAACTGGACCCGGTGTGTTTGCAGAGCATAATTTGCAATAACGATCCCTTCTTCCCCGATGTAGCGTTCGATCTCTGCACGCTGGACCACGCTGGCAAGTTCAGGCGGGGCCAGCTCCTGCCAGCGCTTCGCCAGCCAGGGAAAGAGATAGTGTGGCAGCGGCAACAGTGCAAAATGCTTCCCATAGACGCTGCTGGCATTCCCGCGATGGAACGTGGTGAGCGTGGCAAATTCGAGCTGGAGTGTTTCCTCTGGCTTGAGACGTAATGCTCTGGCCTTTTCGATCAGCCTGGCAAAGGAAGTATAACCAGTCCAGCCCGAATCGTCCTCCGGGGAAGAGATTACCTCTTCCAGCAGGAAGGTTTGCTTGCCCAGGCGCATGAATGGCCGATTTCTGGCTCCTCCTTCTTGTGTGTGGTAGCGCATCAGTGAGCTATAGAACAGCGGGAATAATTCGCCCAGCAGCAGCGTCAGACGGATGGTGTAGACCTTTTCAGGGTCGAGTGGCAGATGGATATTCCCGCGCTCTGCCTCCCTGATCTTGTGCGGCGGGTATG
>Ga0209061_1003761_pt1 | contig 15798 bp, 16 predicted proteins | sample Coa_R1_10_FD_187157 | JGI IMG/M metagenome (GOLD analysis project Ga0209061, IMG submission 187157) | Surface soil microbial communities from Centralia Pennsylvania, which are recovering from an underground coalmine fire - Coalmine... | ecosystem: Environmental > Terrestrial > Soil >...
GAGCTGCGCAGCCTGCCGAATGACCTCGCCGAGGTCGTCGCGCGCTACCTGGCGGCCGCGGGACTCGACGAGGACCCGGACCAGGGTTACGCCTACGCCCGGGCCGCCAAGCGGCTGGCCGCGCGGGTGGGCGTGGTCAGGGAGGCATGCGGCATCGCGGCGTACCGGACCGGGCGGTGGGCCGAGGCCCTGGCCGAGCTGCGCGCCGCCCGGCGCATGACCGGACGCCAGGACTACCTTCCGGTCATGGCCGACTGCGAACGGGCGCTGGGGCGGCTGGACCGGGCGCTGGCGCTGATCCGCGAGGCCGACGATGCACGGCTCGACCGCGCCACCCAGATCGAGCTGCGCATCATCGAGTCGGGCATCCGCCGGGATCAGGGCCTGGCCGATGCCGCCGTCCTGGCCCTGCGTGTCCCCGAGCTCAGCAGCGGGCGGCTGCGCCCGTGGTCGGCCCGGCTGCTCTACGCCTACGGGGATGCGCTGCTCGCCGCTGGCCGCGAGGACGAGGCACGGCAGGCGTTCGCCCGCGCGGCTGCGGCCGACGCCGAGGGAGAGACCGACGCGGCCGAGCGCCTGGACGAGCTCGACGGCATCGAGGTCGAGGACCTGGCTGAGCACCTCGCCGGGGTCCAGGCGCCGGGCGGCTCCGGGGTCCAGGCGCCGGGCGGCTCCGGGGTCCAGGCGCCGGGCGGCTCCGGGGTCCAGGCGCCGGGCGGCTCCGGGGTCCAGGCGCCGGGCAGGGGAGACCGCGGCGGCGGCTCCCGTTAGCCGGGCTGCGCCGCGTTCAGCCAGTGCAGGATGCCGGCGACGTTCGACGCCGCGCCGCCGACGATGCCGAGCTTCGCGGCGATGGCGGGATCGGCGTCCGGGCGGGACGCCGCGTACCTGGCGCTGGTCCGCTCCCGGACCAGCGCCACCGCGTGGTCGAGGTCGAGGCCGGCGGCGCGCGCGGCGCGCGTGTGCTCCACCCAGATCCTCATCTCCGCCGCGGACCTCTCCAGCGTCTCGGCGACCGCGGCGACCGGCCCGTAGTGGCTGAACAGCAGGCGGGAAGGCCGCAGCGCGGCGAACTTCCGCAGGCTGGCCAGCGCCACGTCCAGGTCGAAGTCGGGCGGCGGCGTCGCCGGGCTGAGATCGCCGGTTTCCGGCATGTAGACGCCCGCCGCGTCGCCGACGTACAGGTCGCCGGTTCCGGAGTCGAGCAGGCCGACATGGTGCCTGGCGTGGCCGGGAGAGTAGTGGCTGTCCAGCCTGCGTCCGCCGCCCAGGTCGACGGTGCCGCTGTCCTCCAGGGCCCTGATGCGCCCGGCCGGGACCGGCGCGAGCGCCCCGAACAGCCTGTCCAGCGCGTCGCCGTAGACCCGCCGGGCGCTTGCCATCAGCCTGCCCGGGTCGGCCAGGTGCCGGGCGCCGCGCTGGTGCACGACGATCTCAGCCGACGGGTACATGGCGGCGATGTCGCCGGCGCCGCCCGCATGGTCGAGGTGAATGTGCGTGACCACGACCGCTGCCAGGTCTCCGGGGCCGATGCCGAGCGCGGCCAGGCAGTCCCGGACCACCGGCGCCGATGGCGCGGTGCCGGTTTCCACCAGGCAGGGCCTGTCGCCGCGGATCAGGTAGCCCGCCGTGATCCCGTCGTACCCGGCCATCCGGGTGTCGATCTGGAACACGTCGTGACCGAGCGCCGTCACGCCCGGCGGGGGCGCCGCCGCAGCCGCCGTTCCGGCCGGTTGCTGTGCCACGCCGTCATTGTCCCAGACCGGCGGCGCCCGCCGCGTCGGCCGGGTCGAACGTGCGCAGCACCAGGCCGGTCCGCGGCTTGGGGCCGAACGACGTGGACTTGCGCGGCACCCGCTCGCCGCGCGCGGCGATCTGGGCGACGGCATCGAACGAGACCGGGTTGGAGATGACCGCGGTGCCCGCGCCGGCCGCGGCCGCGCGCACCGCGTCGGCCGGGTCATGGTAGACCAGCACGGCGCGCTCGTCGTCGGCGATGCCCCACAGGCGGCCGAGCAGCAGCTGCCGCAGCACCGAGGCGTCGAGGGACCGCCAGGCCGCCGACGCGGCGGCCGGCATCGAGGCCGCGACCTGGACCGGGTCCGGCTGGCTGAGCAGCCGGAACCCCGAGCCGCCCGCCAGCAGGAACGCCGTTCCCTCCCGCCCCGCTGCGGCGAGGTGCGCCAGCGCCTCGGCCAGGCCGAGCCCGGGCGGAAGCTCCTGCACGGTGAACGCGGCCTTGGCGAGCTCGGCCGCGCGTCCCGGCGGCAGGCCGGGCAGCACCCGGTGGATGGCGCCGAGCCGCGGCGGGTAGGCGGCGGAGTCGACGAGGAACGCCAGCCCGTAGTCCCATGGCCCGGCACCCATGCCCGCCGCGCGCATCCTGGCCTGGATATCCAGGTAGGCGGCGTAACGGTGGTGGCCGTCGGCGATGAGGGCGCGGCGGGCGGCCAGGTCCGCCGCGATCGCCGACCGCTGGCCGGGATCGCCGAGACGCCACAGCCGGTGGGTCACGCCGTCTTCGGTGGTGACCGAGACCAGCGGCGCGCTTTCGGCCGCGACGCGGCCGATCACGGCGGCGGCACGGCTGCGCCCGCCGCCGTCGTAAACGAGGAAGATCGGCTCCAGGTTGGCCCGTGCCGCCTCCATCAGCCGCCGCCGCCCGGCCACCACCCGCGGCATGACGCCTTCGTGCGGCAGGATGCCCGCAGACTCCGGGGAGCCGAGCCGCACCAGCCCGATGACGCCCCGCTGCATCCACCCGGCGGCCGCGACCTGCTCGTACAGGTACAGCGCCGGCGCCGGGTCCCGGACCAGCACGCCGTCCGACAGCCACCGGCGCAGCAGGTCGGCCGCGGCCTGGCACGCGTCGCGGTCCTCGCCCGGCAGGATGAGGTGGACGACGTTGTGCGGGTCGGCCGCCCGCAGGTGCTCGAGGCTGCCGCCGCTGATCACGTCGTACGGTGGAGAGGTGACGTTCGCGAGGCCGCTCACCCGATCGGCGGCGTAGCGGACGCCGCGGAAGGGCGCCAGCACGAGACCGGAACCAGCATCGGACGGAAGGGTCTGCACACATGTCAGAAGGATCAGGCGCGAGCTCCGATTCCCGTCCGGAGGAAAAAGCCGCTGGCCAGCCGGTTCCCGGTGCCGAGGACGTGCATGCCTGGTACCGGCGCGGCATGGAGCTGCTGGGCCGCGGCAGCGCGGCGGCGGCGGCGCAGGTGCTGCAGCGCGCGTCGGCCGCGGAGCCGGGATCGCGCAGCGTCCGGGAGGCGCTGGCCCGGGCGCAGTTCGACGCGGGCAGGTACGCCGAGGCCGCGGACAACTTCCGGCTGATCGTGGAGGCGAGCCCCTCCGACGACTACGCCCACTTCGGGCTCGGGCTGTCCCTGGCCCGCACCGGGGACCCGGCCGCCGCGGCCGAGTACCTGGCGCTGGCCGCCGCCATGCGGCCCGACGCCGCGCACTACACCGCGGCGCTGCGCTCGGTGCGCGCCACGCTGCGGGCCATCCAGGCGGCAGGCGGGCCCGGCGAGGGCGACGCCGGATGAGCGCGGGACCAGGGCGGCAGCAGGCCGGGTCGCCGCTGCCGCGCGGCAGCGCGGAGGCGCTCGCCGCGGCGTACGACGTGGCGCTGCTTGACCTCGACGGAGTGGTCTACCTCGGCGGGACCGCCATTCCCGGTGCCGCCGACGCGCTGCGCAAGGCCGAGGCGGCGGGCATGCGGCTCGCCTACGTCACCAACAACGCGTACCGGACGCCCGCCGCCATCGCCGCGCTGCTGACGAGTTTCGGCGTCACGGCGGCGCCGCAGGACGTGGTGACCTCGGCCCAGGCCGCCGCCCGGCTGCTGGCCGAACGCCTGCCCGCGGGCGCGCCGGTCCTGGTCATCGGCGGCAGCGGCCTGCGGATGGCGGTACGGGAACGCGGCCTGCGGCCGGTGACCACCGCCGCCGAGCGGCCGCGGGCGGTCGTCCAGGGGTACTCGCCCGGCGTCAGCTACCCGATGCTGGCCGAGGGCGGGCTCGCGGTGGCCGCGGGCGCCCTGTTCGTCGCGTCCAACGGCGACCTCACGCTGCCGGGACGGCGCGGCCGCCAGCCGGGCAACGGGTCGCTCGTCCAGGTGATCGCCACCGCGACCGGGGTGCGGCCGCTGGTGGCCGGCAAGCCGGAGCCGCCGCTGCACCAGGAGTCCGTGCTGCGGACCGGGGCCAGGCGCCCGCTCGTCGTCGGCGACCGGCTGGACACCGACATCGAGGGGGCGCACCGGGTGGGCGCGGACAGCATGCTGGTGCTGACCGGGGTGACCGGCCCGGCCGAGGCGGTCCTGGCGCCGCCGTCGCAGCGCCCCGCCTACCTGGCCGAGGACCTGAACGGCCTGCTCGAGCCGCATCCGGAGGTGACCGGGCGCGGCGGCGCGTTCGGCTGCGGCGGCTGGACGGCGCGGCTGGACGGGGGCCGCCTCGACCTGGGCGGCGCCGGCACGCGCATCGACGGCCTGCGCGCCCTGTGCGCCGCGGCATGGGCCGGGGGCGCCGTCACGGCCGACATGGCACGGCCCGCGCTGCGGCGCCTGGGCTGCGCCGGCTGACCGCGCCGGCTGACCGCGCCGGCTGACCGCGCCGGCTGACCGCGCCGGCTGACCGCGCCGGGCGGCCCGCCGAGGTCCCGGCCGAGGACGGGGCAGCGGAGCCGGGCGGTGCTCGTGCGCCGATGCGCACCCCCGTGTATACTTCCCGCCATGCCACGCCGCGCGATCCCCGGTGACCACCCGGGTGTCACCGCGTCTGTGACGCGCGCGCTGTGCCTGTGTCCTTCGTGTTGCCGCTGACGACGACGCTCCGCAGACCGTTGCCGCCGCCGGGCCCGGATCCCGGGTCCGCTCACGAAGGATTCCCCGTTGACCGCCGACATGTCAGTTGCCCCGGAGATCGCCCGGCTCGCCGAACCCGCGCCGCAGGTCCCCGCGCAGCCGCCTACGCTGGGCGCGCTCGCCCGCCGCCTGCGCGCGATCGCCGCCGCGCCGGACCGCTGGTGGGGCCGGGTGCGGTTCGACCCGGACCGCCCGGTACGGATCGTCGTGGAGGAGTCCGGCTCCTGTGTCGCCTGGCTCATGGTCCTGCCGCCCGGCCGCCCCGGGCAGGACTGCGACTGCGACGTGGCGGCGATGATCGCCGGCGAGCCGGCGGAGTTCGCGGCGGGGGGTGCCGGCGAGCCCGCGGGAAGCGCGGTGCTGAGGCCCGGCACGCTGCGGGTGCACGGTCGGCCGCATGCGCTGCGCGGTTCCGGCGCCGGCTACTCGGTGAGCCTGCACGCCCGGGCACGCTAGGAACGGCTGGGCGGCCGCAGGGCGCGGGCGGCGGACCGGATTCAGCCGTGGGGCGGGCGGCCGCCCGGATGCGGCCGGGGCGCGGTCGGTCGCCCGGATGCGGCCGCGGGGCGGGCGGCGGACCGGATGCGGCCGCGGGGCGGTCGGCAGACCGGATCGATGTGGCGCCGTGCCGGCTATAGCCGGCTGAATGTCACAGCGACCCGGCCGGCCCGCCGGGCGCCGCGCCCCAGGGTCTCGATGTCCTCGCCGGACGCGTGGCCCCCGTCAGGGCAGGGTCAGGATCTCGTGACCGTCCTCGGTGACGAGGATGGTGTGCTCGAACTGCGCGGTGCGCTTGCGGTCCTTGGTCACCGCCGTCCAGCCGTCCGGCCACACGTCGTAGTCGATGGTGCCCAGGGTGAGCATCGGCTCGATGGTGAAGGTCATACCCGGCTCCATGATCACGTCGCTGCGCGGGTCGTCGTAGTGCGGCACGATCAGGCCGGAGTGGAACGTGGTGCCGATGCCGTGCCCGGTGAAGTCCCGCACCACCCCGTAGCCGAACCGCCGCGCGTACGACTCGATCACCCGGCCGACGGCGTTCAGCGGGCGGCCGGGCGCGACCGCGCGGATGCCGCGCATCATCGCCTCGCGGGTGCGCTCCACCAGCAGCCGCGACTCCTCATCGACGTTGCCGGCCAGGAAGGTGGCGTTCGTGTCGCCGTGCACGCCGCCGATGAACGCGGTGATGTCGATGTTGACGATGTCGCCGTCGTTGATCACCGTGTCATCGGGGATGCCGTGGCAGATCACCTCGTTCAGCGAGGTGCACAACGATTTCGGGTAGCCGCGGTAGCCCAGCGTGCTCGGGTAGGCGCCGTGGCTGACGAGGAAGTCGTGCCCGACCTGGTCCAGGTGGTCGGTGGTGATGCCGGGGGCGACGTGCCTGCCGACCTCGGCCAGTGCCTGGGCGGCCAGCTTGCAGGCGACGCGCATCCGCTCGATGACGTCCGGCGTCTTGACGTCCGGTTCCCCGATCCTGGGCTTCTTCCTGCCCACGTACTCCGGCCGCGGGATGTCCGCGGGAACCTGGCGGGTGGGGGAGAGCCGGCCCGGATGAAGCACTGTCGCCATGCTTTGCGAGTCTAATGTGCATGGACACCGAACACAGATGGTGGTTCTGCCTGCGGCACCACACGGTGGAGACCGACGACACCGGCTGCCCCGGCAAGGACCTGCTCGGCCCCTACCCGACGCCGCAGGCCGCCGCGCAGGCGCTGGAGACCGTGCGCCGCCGCAACGAGGAGTGGGACGCCCAGGACTGACGGGGGTGAGCAGAACACCCTACAGGCTAGGCTAGGCCCGTGAGCGAAGAACTGCCCGCAGTGGCCGAGGCGCGGATGGCGGAAATCCGGCGCAGCGGCACCTGGGCGTCGGCGCTGACCTCGGACGAGTTCGCCGCGATCCGCAGCACCGGCTTTGAGCCCGTCGGCCAGGTGCTCGGCGCCGCCGTGTACAACATCGGCTACACCGGCGGCTACAACTGCCCCGGGTCGTGGGGGTCGTGGGGGTACGGCATGCCGACCAGGACCGTCACCCAGGTGTCCGGCCGGGGTGGCTACGGCTCGTTCGCCCCGCTGGTCCAGGCGATGTACTCCGCCCGGCACAAGGCCATCGACAGGATGGTCACCGAGTGCGCCGAACTCGGCGGGCACGGCGTGGTCGGCGTCCGGCTGAGCATCGGGTCGTTCCCGGCCGGGGGCCTGGAGTTCCGCGCCATCGGCACGGCCATCCGCGCGCCCGGCGTGCCCGCGGTGTCCCGGTGGCCGGGACGGAACAAGACGCCCTTCACCTCCGACCTGTCCGGGCAGGATTTCGCCAAGCTGATCAGGAAGGGCTGGGTGCCGGCCGGGCTGGTGCTCGGCATATCCATCGGGTCGCGGCACGACGACTGGCTGACCGTGGGGCAGACCCGCTGGAGCGCGGGCAACGCCGAGGTCACCGGCTACACCGAACTGGTCAACGACGCCAGGCACGACTCGCGGGAGCAGCTTGAACGCGACGTCAGGCGGCTCGGCGCCGAGGGCGTCGTGATCGCGGACATGGAGATCCGGGTGCGCGAGCGGGAGTGCCCGGTGCAGGAGGGCCGCCGCGACCACGTCGTGGAGGCGACGACCATCGGCACCGCGATCGTCAGGTTCGCCGGCGCCGCGCCGCGGCACGACGCCCCCACGCTGGCCGTCATGTCGCTGGACCCGCAGCGGCGGCAGGCCGCCAGGGTACGCATCTGAAGGAGACGAGCATGACCGAGCAGGGCGAAATAGCGACCGAACTCGATGCCGCGGGCGTGCCGCAGGATGCCATGCGCCGCCTGGCGGAACTGCAGCCGGGCCGGGCCGGCGCGATCTTCACCTCCGACCTGTCGGTCAACGAGTTCCTGCTGGTGCGCGAGGCGGGGTTCCGGCCGCTGGGCCTGGTGCTCGGCAGCTCCATCTACCACGTCGGGCTGCAGATCGGCCGCTGGGGCCGGAACCAGGAGCTCGACGTGCTGTCGCAGGCGATGTACCACGCCCGCGAGCTGGCGATGACAAGGATGGAGGCCGAGGCCGACGCGCTGCGCGCGGACGGGATCGTCGGCGTCCGGCTGGACGTGGAGATGAAGGAGTTCGGCTCCGACATCGCCGAGTTCATCGCGGTCGGCACCGCGGTCAAGGCCGAGGACGGCGCCGGCGGCGGCGGCGTGGACAACTGGCGCAACAACAAGAACCAGCCGTTCACCTCGGACCTGTCCGGCCAGGACTTCTGGACGCTGATCCGGGCCGGCTACGCCCCGCTCGGCATGGTGATGGGGTCCTGCGTGTACCACATCGCGCACCAGCGCCTGGGCACCAAGATGGGCAACATCGGCAGGAACGTGGAGATCGAGCAGTTCACCCAGGCGCTGTACGATGCGCGGGAGCTTGCGATGAGCCGGATGCAGGCCGAGGCCGAGGCCCTGCACGCCGAGGGGATCGTCGGCGTCCAGCTGCGGCAGCACAGCCACACCTGGGGCTCGCACACCACCGAGTTCTTCGCCATCGGCACCGCGGTGCGCCCGCTGCGGGCCGATCACATCATCGAGCGGCCCACCATGGTGCTGAGCCTGGACGCGTAGCGGCCGCCGCGGCTGCTGGAGGCGGTCAGCCGCTCGGGCCGCTGACCGCCTCCAGCAGCCGCGCCACCCGCTCCCGCAGGCCCCGCACGCCGGTGCGGTACCGCTGGTAGCCGGCCGGGGGCTGGACGCGGCCGGTGGCGACGCCGAACTCCTGGTCGCGGCGCGCCCCGTCAAGCTCACCGCACGCGGTGCTGACCAGGTGCTGCGCCGCGCCGAACGACACCGCGCCGGGCCGGACCGTCATCGCCTCGTGGGCCAGCGCGTCCAGCTCCGGATCCCCCTGGTCGAGCGCGAACACCGTGGCCCCGGTCCGCCGCGCGTCGCTGAGCCGCTCCAGCAGCGGGACCGGAGCGGCCGAGGGGGCCACGACGAACAGCGTCTCGCCGCGCCGGGCCGCCTCGAGCCGCTCCAGGCCCACCCGCAGGTGCGACGGCGCCCGGTCCGGAACCTGCCAGCGCACCAGGGTGGGCGTCAGCTCGGGTATCCCGGCCAGCCGGCTCTCCTCGTCCAGGTGGGCGGTCAGGTGCCACGGCTCGTCGTCGGGCGTGCCGACGACCAGCAGCCCTCCCGGCGTGCGCGTCGCGGTCCGCAGCCCGCGCGCGAACGCGCGCGCCCGTTCCAGCCAGCCCGTCGCCGCCAGCAGTGCACGCAGCGTAGCCACCTGGTTCGCATCCACGCATCTATGGTGCCTCCGAAAGGCCGCGCGCGCAGCAAATCGGTACCGGCAGTTGCGATCCGGTGCGAACGATCACCGTAACCGGTGCCCGCGGCCCGCCCCGGCGGGCCGCGGGGTCCGTGACCGCCGGCCGCTCCCGTCTGGCAGGATCGGTGCCATGACCGAGCACGCAGCCCCGCCGGCGGACGGCCTCGTCATCGGCATCCTGGGCGGCACCGGGGACCAGGGACGGGGCCTTGCCCGCAGGTTCGCGATGGCCGGGAACCCCGTGATCATCGGCTCGCGCAGCCGCGACCGGGCGGCCGCCGCCGCCGGCGAGGTGGGCCACGGCGTCCGGGGCCTGGCCAACCGCGATGCCGCCGCCCGGGCCGACCTGGTGATCGCCGCCGTGCCGTACGAGGGCCACCGCGAGCTGCTGTCCGGCCTGGCCGCCGAGCTGGCCGGCAAGATCGTGGTGGACTGCGTCAACCCGCTCGGCTTCGACTCCCGCGGCGCCTACCCGCTGCCGGTCCCCGAGGGCAGCGCGGCCGAGCAGGCCGCGGCGCTGCTGCCGGGCAGCCGGGTGGTGGCGGCGTTCCACCACGTGTCCGCCGTGCTGCTGCTCGATCCCGGGGCGCAGCGCATCGACTGCGACGTGCTGGTGCTCGGCGACGACCGGCAGGCCACCGACCTGGTGCAGGCCCTGGCCGCCAGCATCCCCGGCGCCCGCGGCGTCTACGCCGGCCGCCTGCGCAACTGCCGCCAGGTCGAGGCGCTGACCGCCAACCTCGTGTCGATCAACCGCCGGTACAAGGCGCACGCCGGACTGCGCATCACCGACATCTGAGCCCTGCTTTCCGCACAACGATCCGTGGTTCCCGGTCACCTCGGCCGCGTGGCCCTCGGGGCCGCCTCCCGGCGAACGCCGCGGGCCCGGCGGGCGGGTCCGCGGCCCGCCACGCCGCCGGACCGGGCCTATGCCCCGGCCGGCGAGACCACGCGCCGCGGGCTGCTGGCCGCGATGAGGTCCCGCAGCCGCAGGATCTCGCTGTCCCGGGCCTCCAGCACCGGCTCGACGACGTTCATCGCGGCGTGCACCGCGCGTTCCGGGTCTCCCGGTACGCCATAGCGCAGGAAGCTGCGCGCCAGGGCACGCCGCAGCCGCGGTGCGGTGACGGCGAGCAGGTCCGCGTGATCCGGCCCTGGCTCACCGCGGACCGCGCGGCCGGCGCTGCGCGCCGGACCGGGAACGTCGCGGCCGGCGCTGCGCGCCGGAAGGGGAACATCGCGGCCGGCGCTGCGCGCCGGAAGGGGAACATCGCGGTCGGCCCTGGCAGCCGGCAGGCGCGCGGTGCCGCGCCGGCCGCGCCCCGGCGGGCGCGCCGCCCTGCGCCGGGGCGACCGGCCGGGGTCGGGCTCCCCGCCAGGGAGCGCGAACAGCGGCGTCATCACCTCCCGCGGCGGCATCGCAGGCGCCGGTCGCTTTGGTAGGGTCGGCTGCGGGAGCATTGGCGTGACCTTTCCCTTTCCGGATTTGTCTTCACAGCGCTAATGCTCCCCCTTTACTCTCGCCACGTCACACATGTCCAGGTCACACGGCGTGTCGTCCGTGCTCCGCACCGTCGGTCCGCCGCGCGTCACAGCATGGTGACGAGCATGTAGGCCATGCCGATCGCCATGGCGATCGTGTAGCAGGCCGCGAGCCTCGGCGCCAGCGCCGGGCCTGGACGCGCGGTCACCGTGAACCCAGCGGCACCTCCGGCGGCCGGCGTGATTACGGCGGCCGGGAGCGACCGCGCCGCAGCGTTGCCCGCCGCGGCGCGCGGCGCCGAGGCGAGCCTGTCGGTGACCCACAGGCCGTAGCCGAGCATGAACAGCGCCAGCACGAGGGTGAGCGCCGGGTTGCCCGCCGCGGCGGCCTGCCTCATCCCGGGCATCGCCATGCCCCCGCCGCCCCGCGGCCAGGCACCCGCCGGCAGCAGCATGTAGACCATGACCGCGCATTCGGCGGCGTGAGCGGCACGGTGTGCGCGGCGCGGGCCGCTGGCACGGGCCGCCTGCCAGGCGAACCACGCCGCCGCCGCCGCGAACACCGCGCTCCACGCGGTCGCGGGGAGCGGGGCAAGCCGCGGCTGGAGCATCCCGGCCATCGCGACGCCCATCAGGACGTGCAGCGCATCGGCGTCGCGTTCGGTCTGCCTGCCCCGCAGCCAGGAGGTGGCGAGGCGGCCCGCGCAGTAGGCGGCAATCGCGGCCATCAGCACCGCGAGGCCGCCCGCGGTCCAGGCCGGGCCGCTCACGTCAGCACCGGGAACGCGGCCGGGATTCACCATCGTGCATGACGGCAAAAGACTAGGCCTGGCCCCGCGCTCATGCAAGATTTGGCCCGCGTCAATGGCTTCCCGCATCGTCGCTGGTTCCGGGAGATGGCTGCGGGAATTCGCTTACCGCGCGTGCGGAGACCCCGCTCAAGGGGCTCGTTGCGCCGTTGCGCCAGCCATCCCCTCGGGTGGGGCCTGTTGCGCCATCGATCCCCGTCCGATCGGTCACCCGGCTGCTGCCAGGTCTCCACCTCGGCGGCTGCCGGGGACGGTGTGACTGGCGAGACTCCTTTCGGCCGGCTCGCGAGCAGGCTTTTACCCCCACCCGGTATGCCCGATACCAGGACAGGGTATTCGGCGGCGCGGCGAATTACCGGGCCGGGGTATCGCATTGCGCGCCGATCCGGAGCCGAGATAACGGAATCGCCAATGCGGCCCCTGGCATCGCCGGCGTCTTTTGCGCGCTATATATTTTTTCCTGCCCGGCGCATCGCGCTCTAGGGCCGGCGGGAAGGCGGGACTGGATGTGGCTGCGCTTACCGGTGTCGGGCCGCCGCCAGGCGGGCGGGAGGCCGAGCTGCCGATCCGCGGCATGCCGGCCTCGGTGACCACGTTCCTGCTCGCCGGGCGCTGGGATGCGGCCCGGGCGCGGCGCGGCGCGGGCGAGGCGATGCGGGAACCGGCCGCCGGGGCCCGGTCGGCCAGCGTGCTGGCCGATGACGGCGCCGAGCGGCACGTCCCGGCCGGGGAGCTACGCCCGGGCGGCCGGCTGGTGGCCCGTCCCGGTGAGGTCATCGCCGCCGACGGCGTCGTGGCGTGCGGCGGGTCACGGCGGGAGGCGCTGCCATGCCCGGGATGAACTCCGGGATCAATGTCAGCGACCCGACCGTGGTCGCGGCGTTCCGGGCCGCGCTGGTGCACCAGGGCCTCATCGCGCTGCTCATCTTCGCGGCGCTGGGGATGGGCTGGGTCACCGTCCGGGCCTGGATGGGCGCGGCGGCCTCGGGCAGCGCGCCGGCCGGCCGCGCCGCGGCCGGGTCCGCTCCCGTCCCGGCTGAGGCAGCCCCGGCTGAGGCAGCCCCGGCCGAGCCGGCCACTGCCGTGCCGGGCCCGGCCTCGCCTGGGCCCGCCGAGCCGGCGTGGCGGAAGGTGCTGCGGATCGGCTTCGGCCTGCTGTGGGTGTTCGACGGGGTCCTGCAGGCTCAGCCCAAGATGGCGGTCGGGCTCCCGTCGCAGGTGATAGAGCCGATCGCGGCCAGCTCGCCGCGGTGGGTGCAGCAGGTGGTGAACTGGGCCGGGACCACCTGGTCGTACCACCCGATGCAGGCCGGGGCCGCCGCGGTCTGGATCCAGGTCGGGATCGGCCTGTGGCTGCTGGTCGCGGCGCGCGGACCGCTGTCGCGGCTCGCCGGGCTGGCCAGCGTCGGGTGGGGCCTGGTGGTGTGGGTGTTCGGCGAGTCGTTCGGCGGCATCTTCGCGCCCGGGCTGACGTGGCTGTTCGGCGCGCCCGGCGCGGCGCTGGTCTACGCGGCCGCGGGCGGGCTGATCGCGCTGCCGGAGCGGGCCTGGCCAAGCCGGCGGCCGGGCCGGCTGGTCACGGCGGGCACGGGGCTGTTCCTCGCCGGCATGGCGGTGCTGCAGGCCTGGCCCGGCCGCGGTTTCTGGCAGGGCTTCGCGCACGGCCGGCCGGGCACGCTGGCCGGGATGACGCAGTCGATGGCCCAGACCCCGCAGCCCGGAGTCCTGTCCTCGTGGATCAGCGCCTTCACGATCTTCGACGAGGCACACGGGTTCGCGGTGAACCTGTTCGCCGTGGCCGCGCTCGCCGTCACCGCAGCCGCGTTCCTCAGCGGCAGGCCGCGGCTGATCCGCCCGGCCCTGGCCGGCTTCACCGTGCTGTGCCTGGCGGACTGGGTGCTGGTCGAGGACCTCGGGTTCCTCGGCGGCCTCGGCACCGACCCCAACAGCATGATCCCGATGGCGCTGCTGGCCGCCGCCGGCTACCTGGCCGTTGCCCGGGCACCGGCCGGGGCAGCAGAACGCGCCGCGGCGGGGGCAGCGGGGGCGGGCTGGCGGGACCGGGCCCGCCTGGCTTTCGGCGGGGCCCGGCCGGGGGCCCTGCGCGGGCTGGTCGCGAGCGCGGGCATCCAGTCCGTGGCGTCGGCCGGGGCCATCGGGCTGATCGTCCTCGGCGCGGCGCCGATGGCCATCGCGCAGGCCAACCCGGTCGCGGACACCATCCTCGCGCAGTCCATCGCCGGCCCGGGCACCCCGGTCGATTACCCGGCGCCGCCCTTCAGCCTCACCGACCAGTACGGCCGGGCAGTGACGCTGGCGAGCCTGCGCGGCAAGGTGGTGCTGCTGACGTTCCTCGACGATACGTGCTCGGTGGACTGCCCGCTGATCGCGCAGGAGTTCCGCCTGGCCGGGCAGCTGCTGGCCGCGGACACCCGGCGGGTCGAGCTCGTCGCCATCAACTACAACCCCATCAACACGCAGGTCAGCTACATCCAGGCCTTCGACCGCCAGGAAGGCATGGACGGGGTGCGGAACTGGCTGTACCTGACCGGACCCCTCGCCAGGCTCCGGCAGGTCTGGCGGCAGTACGCCATCGCCCCGCCGGAGATCCTCCCGGCCGGGTCGATGGTCGGGCACGGGGACTACGCCTTCGTCATCGACCAGGCGGGCCGCATGCGCCAGGAACTTGACTTCGACACCGGCCCGGGAACGCAGGCCACCATATCGTCGTTCGCCGCGGAGCTGACCGGCGCCGCGCGCCAGCTGCTGGGGTCCTCGTGACCGCGCCCGCCCGGCCGGCCGTGGTGGCGCTGGCTGCCGCCGCGCTCCTCGCGGGGTGCGGCAGCGCCGCCCCCGCCGCCAGCGGCCCGGGCCCCGCGGCCTGGGCACCGCCGGGCGGGGCGCCGTTCCTGGCCACCTCCCTGGTGACGAGCGCCGGCACGTGGGCGGTCGCGGTGATGGGCGGCTCGGTCGCCTCGCACAACAACTTCTGGCAGCTGTTCATGCGCCCGTCCGGCAGCAGGAGGTGGCAGCTGGACACCCCGCCGGGAACCGCCGACAACGGCGGCCTGGTCCTCGCCAACGGCGGCGGGCGGTCACTGATCACCGGGTTCCGGCCGAGCCAGGGCCTCACCTACACGCCGCTGATGGTCACCGGCGACGGCGGCCGGACATGGTCGTCGACCGGCCCGCTGGACGCCGCGCTCGCCAACGTTCCCGACGCCCTGGCCGTCGCTCCCGCTGGCGGCACGCTGCTCGCCCTGCTCAGCGGCGGTTCCGCCGAGCTGGCCGCACCCGATGGCTACACGAGCTGGACGACCCTTGCCACGCAGCGGTCCGTCGCCGCCAGCCCTCCCGGCCGCCGCTGCGGGCTGCGGGCCTTCACCGCCGCCGCGTTCGCCCCGGCGGGGACGCCGCTGCTCGGCGGCGCGTGCGGCCGTCCGGGGATCACGGGCATCTTCGCCTACGCCGGGGGGACCTGGCACGCAGCGGCGCCCGCGCTGCCGGCCGCCGCGGCGGGCCGGCCGGTGCGGGTGCTCCGGCTGGCCAGCACCGCCACCAGCACGGTCGCGCTGCTCGCGGCGGGCACCGGGCCAGCCGCGAGCGTGATCGCCGCCTGGTCCCCGGACGGCGGCGGCCGCTGGGCCGTGTCGTCCCCGCTGCGGCTGAACGGCAGGATGCCGAGCTCGGCGTCTTTGGGGCCAGGCGACACGGTGTCGATCGTGCTGGCCGGCGGCCGCGGCGAGACGGTGGCCGGCCCCCGGGCCCGATGGCGGGCGCTGCCCGCGCTGCCGCCGGGCACCGCCACGCTGGCCGCCGGCCCGGCGGCCGGATTCGATGCGCTCGCCGTCGACCGGACCACGATGACCGTCTGGCAGCTCGCGCCCGGGTCGGCCGCGTGGGTGAAGGAGCAGGTCGTCAACGTCCCCATCCAGTTCGGCTCGTCGAGCTGAGCTCCCGGCGCGGGCGCCGCCTCGACCGCGAGCCGGCGCCCCGTCCCGGGGTGAGACGATGAGGTGAGACGCGGCCCCGGCGGCGTCACGAAGGAGGATCGTCATGGCCTTCGAGCACATCGTGGTGCAGCGATCGGGCGAGTTCGCCACGGTCACCATGAACCGGCCGCAGCGCCGCAACGCGCTGTCGCTTGAGCACATGCGCGAGCTGATCGCGGCGTTCAGCGAGCTGGGCAGCAGCGACGTGCTCGGCATCGTGCTGGCCGGCAACGGCCCGGTGTTCAGCGCGGGCCACGACTTCGCCGACGTCGCCGACGCCGACCTGCCGCAGGTCCGCTCGCTGCTGATGACGTGCACCGAGCTGATGACGCTGATCCAGCAGGTGC
>Ga0209061_1003762_pt1 | contig 15784 bp, 15 predicted proteins | sample Coa_R1_10_FD_187157 | JGI IMG/M metagenome (GOLD analysis project Ga0209061, IMG submission 187157) | Surface soil microbial communities from Centralia Pennsylvania, which are recovering from an underground coalmine fire - Coalmine... | ecosystem: Environmental > Terrestrial > Soil >...
TCCTTGATAGATTTTCCTCACAGCGGCTCTCCTCTCAAAAAGAGTTTCCAACTCGAACTCTATCCGAGTTCGGGTCGAGAGCCGCTGCTTCCTTGTTCAGATTTCAACTACGCGAGGGGCAATTTCCCCGGCGCTGCGCAACACGCTTATCAGTCTCAAGAAGGCGTCGGAGCAAACTATTGATACCGTCACAAAAGACCAGGTACTCGAAGCGGGTTTCTCTGCGGACGCGAAGGATAAAGCCCGCACGATTATTGAGTCGTTTGAGAGCTTTATTCAGGAACACAAAGACGAAATCAACGCGCTACAGATCCTCTACAGCCGGCCCCACAAGCAACGCCTTACTTTGAAAGCCATCAAGGAGCTTGCAACGACCATCGAAAAGCCACCACGCGGCTGGACCCCCGACCTCTTGTGGCATGCTTACGAAAAGCTTGAAAAATCGAGAGTGCGAGGCGCAGGGGGGAAGGTTCTCGCGGACATCGTTTCACTCGTGCGATTCGCGCTCCACCAGGACGGAGAGCTACGGCCCTTCCGCGACCAGGTCAACGAACGATTTGCTCAGTGGATGAAGCAGCAACAAGCGAATGGCCGTCGCTTCACGGATGAGCAGCGCCAGTGGCTCGAAGCCATTCGCGACCACATCGCCGCTAGCCTTGCAATCAACATAGATGATTTTGATTACGTGCCCTTCCTCCAGCGCGGGGGTTTCGGTAAGGCGAACCAAGTCTTCGGAAAAGATTTGGTCCCATTGTTGGAGGAGCTTAACAGCACACTTGCAGCATGAGCGACCACACCGACAACTTGCCATGCGGCTGGGTAATTGCCCCACTGGACGACTTCTGTGAAATCGTTCAGGGCCAATCGCCCCCAGGGGACACTTATAACGTTGATCGGGATGGACTGCCATTCTTTCAAGGCAAGGCAGAGTTTGGAGAATTGTACCCGACCGCTGTGAAGTGGTGCTCGTCCCCGACGAAGATCGCAGAAAAAGAGGACGTTCTGATTTCTATCCGTGCCCCTGTCGGCCCCACAAACTTGTGTCCCGCACGGGCCTGTATCGGTCGCGGTTTGGCTGCCGTTCGTCCTTTGGGCAGCATCTCTCCTCGATACGTGCTTTACGGGCTTCGTAACACTCAAGACGAACTGGTCGCCCGGAGTACTGGCTCGACGTTTGGCGCTATATCAGGGGATACGCTCAGAAATCACGAGCTGCCAGTTGCACCTTTGCCCGAACAGGTAAAGATTGTCGAGGAAATTGAGAAGCAGTTCACGCGGCTCGAAGCGGGAGTTGCGGCGCTCAAGCGCGTCCAAGCCAACCTGAAACGCTACCGAGCTGCAGTGCTCAAGGCCGCCGTCGAAGGCCGCCTTGTTCCCACGGAAGCCGAACTTGCCCGCCGCGAAGGACGCTCCTACGAAACTGCCCACGAGTTACTCCAGCGCATCCTCGCCGAGCGCCGTGCACGCTGGGAAGCGGACCAACTCGCAAAAATCCGTGCTTCCGGCAAACCCTCCAAAGATGATAAATGGAAGGAAAAATACAAGGAACCCGAAGGCCCCGATGCGAACAACCTGCCGAGCCTGCCAGAAGGCTGGGCTTGGGCCACCACTTCACAGATCGGAGAAGTTCAACTCGGTCGTCAGCGTTCCCCGAAAAAACGCTCGAAGGACTACCCAACGAAGTACATCCGCGCTGCAAACATCACCGAGAAGGGGATCGACCTAAGCGACGTGTTAGACATGGAATTCGACCCGGACGAGCGACAGCGCTATTTGTTACGCAAGGGCGATATCGTACTTTCGGAGGCTTCCGGCAGCCCGACGCAGGTGGGCAAACCTGCCATCTGGCGGGACGACCTCCTCCCAGGTTGTTGTTTTCAGAACACCGTCATACGGCTTAGACCATGCGTTCCCGTCAGCGAGTACTTGCTCGCCGTTTTCAAAGGTTTCTATTGGAACGGCGTCTTCGCGAAGATTGCGGGCGGCGTCGGCATAAACCACTTGGGGGCGGATAAGTTCTCGTCTGTGGTTGTTCCTTTGCCTCCGCTGCCCGAGCAACTCCGCATCGTTGCCGATGTTGATCGTCGCCTGTCGGTTATCGAAGAACTCGAAGCCCAAGTCGAAGCCGACCTGAAGCGGGCGGGCCGGCTGCGTCAGGCGGTCCTGAAGCGAGCTTTCGAGGGCAAGCTCGTCCCGCAAGACCCGAGCGACGAGCCTGCTAGTGTCCTTCTCGAACGCATTCGCGCCAAGCGCGAAATGAGACAAGGCAAAGCTCCTGCAGCCACGCAGCCCCGATCGGGCGAAAGGCGCAGAAGATCAAGGGCACCTAGGAGAGCCTGAGCGATGCACGAAAGTTTATTCGGACACTTGGCAGGCCAATTCGGCCCAAAGCCGGAAAACCTCGCGACGGAAGCACTGTGCTACATCCTCGAAAGCTATCCAGGCGCACGAGATACCTTTATACGCTTCATCCGAAACATGGGCGTACACCCCCCAGGACCGTTGACATTTAGAACTCAGTGCGCCGGGCCTGAGAATTCAATTCCTGATCTAGTGGGCAGCGACCCTGAGGGACGTAGGGTAGTCATCGCAGAAGCGAAATTCTGGGCCGGGCTCACAGATCACCAGCCCGTGACGTACCTCAATCAGCTTCCACCTGATTCTGACGGCGTGCTCATTTTTATCGCCCCAAGCATGCGTTTCGCCTCGTTGTGGCCGGAGCTCGTGTCACGCTGCAAGACGGCCAGTCTTCCCATCGAAGCCGAGTCGGTCGAATCGGGCGAAACGAAATACCGGAAGATCGGTGCCCGGCACCTCCTTGCCCTTACGAGTTGGAGTGCCGTTCTCGCTGTAATCCTCGAAACGCTCGAAGCAGAAAAGAATCAGGCGGGCGCCAGCGACGTGCGGCAGCTCCAAGGCCTGTGCGAACGCATGGACAGCGAGGCTTTCCTCCCTCTTCACTCCGAGGAACTTTCGCCGCAGATTGCGAGGAGGACGGTTCAATTCTGCGCACTAGTGAACGAACTTAAGGACGCGCTGCAGACGGAGGGATTAGGAGACTGGGGGGGAACCGGGAACGATATCAAAATCGCTGCCCAGTATCGCTACCTGATCCTGGAGAATCACGTCTGTTGTTTGGGTTTTAATCCGGACCTTTGGGCCACGAAACGGTCCACACCCTTATGGCTTTGGATCGGTGGCGACGAGAAGTGGAAAAAGCCGGTTCCCGCTGCCACTATGGCGGCGCTTGCCCCGCTAGAATGCGAGGACCCGCCACGCTTAATCAGAGAAGGTTCTAGCGTGCTGATTCCGCTTAACATCCCTCTGAATGTTGAGCACGACACTGTCGTAAGCTCTCTCGTGGACCAGGTCCGCTTAATCGCTGGTTTATTGCGAAAAGCAGGCTCCGGCGCTGCGAGCAGTCTTTGACCTGCGTGGAGGCGACAACAAGAGATGCCCAACGGTTCAGCCGAGATCGTCCAAAAACTCTGGAACTACTGCAATGTCCTCCGTGACGCCGGACTGTCGTATGGAGACTACACGGAACAGCTCACCTATCTGCTTTTCCTAAAGATGGCCCACGAGCGCAAGCAGATTCAGCCTGACCGCGCACCGCACATCCCCGAGGGTTACCAATGGTCCGATCTGGTGGGGCTGGAAGGCGATGCGCTCGAAGTTCACTACCGGAAAACTCTGGAAATGCTTGCCCGCGAAACCGGGATGCTTGGCGCAATTTTTCGCAAGGCGCAGAACAAGATTCAAAGCCCCGCGTTATTACGGCGATTGATTGCCGACCTGATTGATCGTGAGCAATGGACGACACTCGACGTGGACGTGAAGGGCGACGCTTATGAAGGGTTGCTGGAGAAAAACGCCGAAGACGTGAAGACTGGCGCGGGACAATACTTCACTCCGCGCGCCCTCATCCGCGCAATTGTGGAGGTGATGCGCCCCGCACCCGGCGAAACCATTCACGATCCCGCGTGCGGTACGGGCGGTTTCTTGCTCGTTGCTCACGAATATATCAGCCATCCTGAGCACTACGAACTGGATAGCGAGCAAAAGAGGCATTTGCGCTTCAATGCGCTGAGCGGGTTCGACATCGTGGACGGCGTGACGCGACTGTGCGCCATGAACTTGTATTTGCACGGCATCGGCGGCGATGAGTCGCCCGTCAAGACGCTTGACAGTTTGGCCTCTCCGCCGAGCACGAATTACGAGATCGTGATGACAAATCCTCCCTTCGGTAAGAAATCCAGCATCACCGTCATCAACGAAGAGGGCGAGGAAAGCAAGGAGAAAGCGATTTATTACCGCGAGGACTTCTGGGCCACCACCAGCAACAAACAACTCAACTTTCTACAGCACGCCAAATCACTTCTGAAAATCCACGGTCGCGCCGCAATCGTCGTGCCGGATAACGTTCTATTCGAAGGTGGAGCAGGCGAGACCGTTCGGCGCAAATTGCTGCACGAATGCGATGTGCACACGCTTTTGCGTCTGCCCACCGGCATCTTCTACGCGTAAGGAGTGAAAGCGAACGTCCTATTTTTTGACCGCAAACCCGCCAGCGAAAAGCCGTGGACGAAGACTCTCTGGATTTACGACTTCCGAACGAATGAGCATTTCACGCTGAAGACCAATCCGCTTCAGCGCGACCACCTCAATGATTTTGTGACTTGCTATCACGCCGAGAATCGGCACGACCGCAAGGAAACGGAACGATTCAAGCCCTTCTTGTACGACGATTTGCTCAAGCGCGATAAGGTGAACCTCGATATCTTTTGGCTTAAGGACGAAAGCCTGGAAGATTCAGCCAACCTGCCCGATCCCGACGTAATCGCCGCCGAAATCGCGGAAGACCTCGAAGCTGCCCTAGACCAGTTCTCCCAAATCGCCTCCGACTTGAAGAAGTGAACACGTTTACCTTTTAAGTGCCTACTTTCCCGGGCTTGACATTTCGCCTTTTCTTCGCCTATCATAGCACCCATCGGCGTTCGGAGAAAGAGGGACCCGCCGTGATCGGTTATGAGCAAGCTTTCCAGCCCCGCACTCGGTTCTCTTCGCACTCCTCCAAAAGCGAACTTTCGCCCGCTCAATTCTTCAAGGCTGGACCACCACCGCGTACGCAAGCGCACATCCGTTCCATCCTAAAACCGGATTCACGCGAGAGCAGCAGGTTTCGCACGATTTTTTTCCTAATTTCGATTCCGGCCAGAACAGCATTTCTAAGGAGACGCAATCATGCGAGAGAATCCGAATTGCCATTGCCACATTTGCAGAGTTGAGCGCCACCTCTTCGCCGCCGTCGAACAGTTCCCCGGCCCTGACCGTTTCCGCAAGATCACCACGCTTTCGCCAGTGCTTGCGACGTTTGCCGATGCCCGCGCCCTCATCGGCCACTTGCACGCGCAAAGACGCGGCGAGTATCGCTCGCCATCGCCAAGTGAAGTGCTCCGCGCAATCATCGACGCAGGACGAAACATTGGCGATCCCGAGATGAGCCAGTCTGTTCTCGTCCTCGCGTTCATGCCGACCATTCATCGGACCTATCGCGAAATCCGCGCTTGGTTTCAGGAACTCTCGACTGAAGACATTGCCCAGCAAACGTTTCTGCTGTTCCTCGAACTCGCGGCATCCACAGCCGCAGGCTTGCTCGGCGGGCAGCTTTCCTTCGCGCTTGCCCGCAGTTTGCACCGCAACACGCTGCGCTGGGCCAGAAGAGAACAACTCATGCTTTTCGAAGAGGATCGCTTTCGCGAGGAACAGCAACACCGCGCCGAACCATCCGAGGATGCCTATTTCGAACCGGCCTCCTTGCTCGAAGATTTCCTCGATTACTGCGTTCGCAAAGAGATCATCTCCGCATTCGAGCGAGCACTGTTGTTGAAAATCAAGGTGGACGGCTTCGTCGCCAAAGAAGCGGCTGATACACATACCGTGCTCTCGCCCAAAGCCGTGCACATGCGCATACAACGAATCATGAAGAAACTCCAGGAAGCGGCAGGAAGCAATGTCATCGAAATGAAACTGCCAAAGCGTGTGGCATCAGTGGAGCAGAAACAAAGGAAAAATCTTTCAAAATGTGCGAGCACTTTTTCTTTGAGCATGGCTGCCGGAAATTTGGCTATAGGTAAGAGTAGAAGGCAACACTCGCTGGATATTCCGCCACGGCAGGCGACGGCGAAAGCGCAGCAGTTCTCCACACGAAAACAGGACTCGCTCGCACTGTCCCCAAGCCTGACTTCGGCGAATCAGCGCACGTGTGTGATTCGCGGAGCAGCCTCGCGGCGGTTTGCCGCACCTCAACCCACGGTCTCCGTGCTCACACCGCACGATTCAAAGAAATCCAGCGAGAGCTCGCCTTCGAATCCCGATGCGGGCCCGGCTCGCATCATCCGAAAGGAACTCGCCGGCAATGAAGAACATCCTGCAAAAGAAAATTGTCCCCCGCTGGCCCGCTACGAAGGACTTGCTCCGTCGCGCGCTTCCGCTTCTCTCGTTCTCGCTCATCTTCGCGTCGGCGGCATTCGCTCAGGCGCAAGGCGGCTCCCCTTGGGAGAACGCCGTCAACGTATTGATGCAGGCATTCACGACCACCATCGCTCGCGGTCTTTCGCTCGTTTCCATTGTGGTCGCAGGGTTGACCTTCGCTTTTGGTGAAGGCGGATCGAAGCGCATCCTTGCCGGTGTGCTCTTCGGCGTCGGCATGGCCATCGCCGCCGTCAACTTTCTCGCGTGGCTTTTTCCGGGTGCCTGATCTCGTTCGGACGGCAGGTACATGGCGAACGCAAGAAGAATTAACACGGTCTATCGGGCTCTCCATCGTCCGCTCACCGTTCTCGGCGTGGAGCGCAAGCTCTTCTTCTTCGCCATGTGCATGGGAGCCGCCACGTTCAACATGCTTTCGAGCTTGCTCGGCGGCATTTTGATGTTCCTGCTCCTGTACGTTTTCGCTCGCTGGGCCACGAACACCGACCCGCAGATTCTCCGGTTTCTGCTGTCAGCAGCCAAATTCAAGGTGCAGTATGACCCTGCAAAGTTCAGCCCGATCACGATTCGCAGAGACTCGAATGCTTAATCTCCGAAAAACTCTGAAGCCGTACACCGATACCGGCGCTCTCAACGAGCAGATCAACCTCTACGGTTTCATTGACCCGCACGCCTTCCTCACGAAATCCGGCGACGTGGGCGTCATCCTTCGGGTTCACGGCGTGGATTATGAATGCCTGGACGGAAACGCGCTCGACACTCTCACCAAACGGCTCGAATCCGCGTTTCGGCTTTTTGACAGCAACTTCCGCATCTACCAGTACCTCTTCAAGCGGAACCACGAAACTATCCCACATCGGAAATACGCTAACCCCATCGTCAACGCTGCCATCGAGAACCGCATTCGTCATTTTGAACAAAAGGCCGACAGCCTATATTCGCTTCAAGTGTTTTACGTCGTGATCTTTGAGGGCTTCCGCTACAAGCAAGCCCTTCTCAAATCACTCTCCGAGTTTCCGAAGAATCCGCGTAACGCGCTCCAACAAATCCGCGCCGCTCTTTCTTCGCGCAAGCAGGTCGCGTTGCTCGACACAGATCTCTCGAAAGCGCTTGCCACGCTCCATCAGAAGGTGAGGGGCTTCATCTTGCAGGTGAGCGACTTCGTTCGTGTTGACCTGCTACCGAAGCAGCAAGCATTTCGAGTGTTGAAGCGAACGCTCAATTTCGCGCCCTTGAAACTCCGGTTTGCCCGGCTCAAACACGATACGTTTCTCGACTACTACCTTTGCGAATCACACCTCGAATGCCATCGCGGGCATCTGCGCCTCGACGATTACTACGTTAAGGTGCTCACGCTCAAGGAGCCATCGGCGCAGAGCTTCCCGCTTATTTTCAAAAGCCTTCTCGAAGTCCAAGCGAACTTCCACATCGTGACCGAATGGAAAAAGGAAGACTCCGGTAGGACCCGCAAGACGATCCAGTCTAAGCGCCGCCACTTCCACAACACCAAGCGTTCCCTCATGAGTCATCTGAATCTCTCCGATGCTCCGGCGGCGGACGTTCTTGTAGACGACTCGAAGGAAGCGCAGGTTCGCGAGCTGGGCGAGAGCATCAAGCAGCTTGAAATCGAGGGCAACTACTTCGGCCATTTCTCGCTGAGCGTTGTCATCTACGACCCCGATTTGGCCAAGGTCGAAACCGCTTGCGCCGAGTTCTACAAGGTCTTCAGCACGCATGACGCCCAGCTTTACGAAGAGAAATACAACCTGCTTAACGCATTCTTTGCCACAGTGCCGGGCGGCTCCGCCTTCAATCTGCGAACCATGTATTTGCTCAACACGAATTACGCGGACTATTCGTTTCTCTTCACCCTCCACTGTGGCGAGCCTGAGAACCGGCATCTCCGGCAGGAGTATCTCGCCGTACTCGAAACAAATCACAACACGCCGTACTTTCTGAACCTCCATCACCGCGACGTGGCGCACACGATGATTCTGGGCCGCACAGGATCAGGCAAGTCGTTCCTCTTGAACTTCCTCATCACTAATATGCAGAAGTACGACCCGTACACTTTCATTTTCGACTTGGGCGGCAGCTTCGAAAGCCTGACGCGGCTATTTGGTGGTACGTACGTCCGCGTCGGTCTTAATTCACCGGGCTTCAAGATCAACCCGTTTTCGGTGCCACCGACCAAGGAGAACCTGGATTTCCTCGCGCTGTTTCTCAAAGTGTTGATTCACGGTTCTTCGCCGCTGGAACTCACACCCGCCGAGGAGCGCGACCTCTATCAGCAGGTCGAAAACCTGTACGAAATCGAGCCAAGCCTGCGGACGCTCACCGTCCTGTCGAATACACTTGATCGCCGTCTCGCCGACCGCCTCGCCAAGTGGACCACAGGCGGGCAGTTCGATTTCGTTTTCGACAACGCCGAGGACACGATCACCTTCTCCCGCTTCCAGTGCTTCGACTTTCAGGGCATGAACCAGTACCCGGAAGTGCTGGAGCCGTTGCTCTTCTACATCCTGCATCGCGCGAACGCGGTCATCTCCGATCCGAAGATGACCCACATCTTCAAGGCGTTCTTCATTGACGAGGCTTGGCTGTTTCTGAAGAACCCGATCATCAAGAGCTACATGATCGAGGCGCTCAAGACCTGGCGGAAGCAAAATGCCGCAATGATTCTCTCGACGCAATCGCTCGACGAGCTTCGCAAGTCGGAAATTCTCGACATCATCATCGAAAGCTGCCCGACGAAAATCTTTCTGGCGAACCCGGACATGGACCGGGAACTGTACCGCCGGCAATTCAATCTCAACGATAGCGAAATCGAGCTCATCTCGACGCTTCGGCCCAAGAGGCAGCTTCTCATCAAGGCGCCGGAACTGGCGAAGGTCGCCAATCTCGAAGTGGACGCGAAGAGCTATTGGCTCTACACGAACGATCCGTTCGATAACCGCAAACGGCTGGAAGCGTTCGAGGCCTATGGATTTGACAAAGGATTAGAAGCACTAGTGGCAGGTACGTCGTGGAAATCCAAACCTGGTGATGAGTCCTAGTGACATGCCCATCGACCTTCCGAATGTAAGAGAAATCGTTTGCTTAACGTGGTGCGAGTGCGAGCCAGAGTGGGTAGCCCATCATGGAAACGAAAGCTGAGATCAAGAACATCGCGAAAAGGACTCGTTTGCGGCTGTCGGGGAATAAACGGACATGCTCGTCCCAAGCCTTGCGAATAGCACGGCTACGTTTGATCTGCGTACGTAGCCCTACTGGCCCACCCCAATAACTTCGAAGTGCCTTCCGATCGTCAAGGCTTATGAGCGGAAGAACCTCTCTGACGATCATGACCATGGTCAGGACCGCCAGAAAAAAGAGGAGAACGGTAACGGCAAACAATCCTGCTTCCATTCCTAGATTGTAGCGACAACTTTCTTCGCGTTGCTGCCGCTGAGTGCCTAACAGCTTCGTCCTGGTAACGGCATCCTGACTCTCTATTTAAGGAGCTTCGACAAATGAAAGGTATATCTCTATCACGTCAACGTTGTGCGCCCGCGTTGCTCACGGTTCTGATGTGCAGCGTCTTCACCCTTGCTCACGCCGTCCCAATTCGTGCGGCGGACGAGACCGCCCGCGTCGTAAAGTACAGCCAGAACGACATTGTCACTGTCCATGCGAAGTTGCGCTATTCAACGCTCATCGTTTTGCCGCAGAACGAAGAAATCCTCGACTTCACGACGGGCGACAAAGATTTTTGGATCATCAATGGAGCGCACAACCTCTGCTACATCCATCCGGCCCAGACGGGTATTCGGAGCAATCTGAATCTCATCACCGCCAGCGGCCACGTCTATTCCTTCCTGCTTGAGGAAATCAGCAACGAGCCGAACGTTGAGCCGGACCTGAAAATTTTCATCCAGCCGAAAGAGCAATCCGGCATCGGCATGAATGCGTTCGCGCGAAATTTCGTGCCTGCCAGCGAAGTGGACGCCTACCAGCGGGAAATTCAGGGCGTCCGCGATCAAGCCGCCGCCCAGGTAAAGGCAGCCGAGGCCAGCGCCAAACAGCAGATCGAGCAATTCCGCTCCGAGTATCCCACGAAACTCCAGTTCGATTATGAGTTAGACCGCAAGGCCACGCGCGAGCCGTTTCTCGTTTCCGCAATCTTCCACGACGACCGCTTCACGTACATCAAGTGCGCTGCTTCCGAGAAGCCGGCCATTTATGAAATGAAGGATGGCAAGCCGAATCTCATCAATTTCGATCTGGACAACGGCGTGTACATCGTCCCGAAGATCATGGACGCCGGGTATTTGACGATTGGCAAAAAGAAAGTTGCCTTTACGCGACGCCAGCAGCAGTAGCGGGCGGCAAAACCCATCTCAACGAAAGCGAGAACCAATATGACCGAGCAAAACACCGCGCCCGCCGCTACACCGATTCAGGACAAGGCACCGAAACCGCCCGGCCTGATGCCCAAGAACGTCCAAGCATGGGTCATGCTGGGCTTGGCCGTGCTGATGGTTGGGATCATGTGGCTCACAGGCGGAAAGAAGGCCCAGACTACTCCGAAATCGAACGTTCCGACCTTCCAGCCACCGACACAGGCCGTGAACGAGGCGCAGATCAACGCGCTTCAGAGCAGGATTCAGGAACTCCAGCGGGAACAGGAAAGCGCGATCTCGCAGCAGAATAAATTCTTCGGTTCGCTCCCGACCGGCACGGAAACATCAACGCCCGCTCAGGTGTCCGGCCCGGCTCCCGAACCCGCGCAGCCCGATCCGGTGCAGGAAGAAAAGAAACGGAGAGCCTACGCGTCGCTGTTTGCCTCGAATGTGGCACTGAGCTATCGGAAGCAGTTCGCTCAGCCAGAGCGACCTGCGCCAAATGCTCAAGCTCCCGGCGAACTACCAGGACTGCCTTTCCCCACCCAGCAGCCTGACATGAATCAACTTGCTCAGATCCTCGGGCAGGTTCCGCTTCCAGCGCAGCAAGTCCCGATTCCGGCAGCCACTCCACAGGCCCCGAAACTGCAACCCGGAGCAGCACCGCCAGGCAAGTCGGGCAGTGAAACGAAGGCCCCAGCAAATCCCAACTCGCTGGACGCCGCCACCGGCAAAACCTACGTGCTGTTTGAGGGCACGGTTCTAGAAACCGCGCTCCTCAACCGCCTCAGCGGAGACTTTAACGGCCCGGTCGAATGCCTCGTTACGAACGACATTTACTCCCACGACCGCCAGCACCTTCTCATCCCTTCGGGCACGAAGGTTCTGGGGGAAGCAAAGCGCGTGGAAGCGTTCGGGCAAACGCGCCTTGCCGTCGCGTTCCACCGGCTCATCATGCCGGACGGCTATTCCGTCAGCCTGGATCAGTTCAAGGGCATGAATCAGATTGGCGACACAGGCTTGCGCGATCAGGTGAATAACCACTACTTCAAAATCTTCAGCGCATCGCTCGCTGTTGGCGCGATCGGCGGCATCTCCGAGGCCGAATCGAGCGGGCTTCTGAATCAAACCGGCATCCAGAGCATGGAGGCAGGCGTAGGCCAGAGCATGGGCCAAACCTCGCAGCGCATTCTCGACAAATTCCTGAATATTCTGCCAACGATCACGATCCGGGAAGGCCATCGCGTGAAGATTTATCTCTCTGGCGACCTCGCTCTTCCCGACTACGCCAACCACAAGATGCCTTCGGACCTTTAGCAGTTTCGGCGACATTCGGTTCAATGCGACGAGAATGGGTAGGGTCGTCTATCGGAAGTTGTTGTCAATCCGCTTTCCATCGATGACGATACAATAGACCCCGCTCCAATCCCTTTGCCAACGCCAACCCTTCTTGGTGCCCGGCGCATTGGCTTCGATGTAGGACGTTGCAAGTTCAGCTGAAAGCGGCTTGACACAGTGCGGACAGCGTGGCGCACATCCTCGCTTGAAACTGCCGCCACAGTCGCAAGCCTGCAAATACGGCTCCATTGCAGAGCACATTTCCTGTTGGCCCGGGCAATTCGGCAGTTTCGGCATCCGTTTGTCCCACATCGAAAGGATCGCCGTCTTCCCGCAAGAATCACAATAGGAATATACACAATCGCCGAATCCACAATGCGCAAGCCAGTAGCGAAACTGTTGCTGGCAGTGTTCGCAGGTTCCAATGCTTTCTTCTCTAGGCACGGGGCGCTCCTGTCGGCAGTAAATCTAGGCTAAGCACGCTAATTAACATTACTAAATCGAAGGTCAACCGACACATCTTTGGTTTGTTCTCGCTATACCAGCGCACCAACCCGTTGGCCCCGAATCCGTGGCCGTATCCGAGGAGGGAACATCCGATGAAAAAGAGAATCCTTGCAGTGTTGCTTGTTGTCGGGCTGTGCGTCGGCACCGCGTCCGCACAGTTCGGCTTTGGAATCGTTTACGATCCCACGAACTACGCCAACGCCGTCCTCCGTTACGGCCAACTTGTCCAGCAACTCGCGCAGCTTCGACAAACCTATGCGCAGATCGTCGAACGCTACAATCTCGCCCTCCGAATGGCACAGAATCTCCAAAACATGCCGGCCCGCTATCAAGCCCAGTTCTCCAACTGGCGCAACGTGGTCGCCCCAGACACCTACGGCAACACGGGAACGTGGGTAACCGGCATGAACACCGGGGCCGCAGGCGCAGTTAATGCCGGATATCAGCAGGCCACCGTCCCGCTCCTCCAGTACAACAGCCAAGAATTGAACGGCATGACGCCCGACGAACTCGACCGTGTGAAATCGCAGTACGCCTCCGTCGAACTCGCCGATGGCGCGAACGTCACTTCAATGGCGACCATCGGCGCGATCCGCGATGACGCCCAGAACATCGAGAACCAGATCGACAATCTCGAACAGGATTCACTGTCCGGCGATCCGAATCTCAACACGGAAATTTCCGTATTGAATAAGATCAACGCCACGAACGTGCTCACCCTTCGCACGCTTCAGGATTCCAACAAGCTCTTGCTCTCACTACTTGAGCAGAACGTGATCGCGGCGAAGCAACAGCGCGAGGAAACCGCGAACTCCATCAACGCTGAAATCGAGCGCCGCGCGACTCTCGCCGGCAATCTTGCTCAGGTTACCAGCACACTCGGCACCTCGTTTCAGAACTATCGGATGCCGTAATCGGCCCCCCCCAACCTCTCATCGCGTCGAAGGAGCGCCCATGCAGACGGACTTTCTGCAGTTCATCTATCAGGCCATCAACAACATGCTGACGCAGAATCTCGGCTTCTTCGACGCGATGGGCCAGAACCTCTTTCGCATGTTCGCCACCATCCTTGTTGCCTGGTTCGGAATCAAGATGGCTCTCGCCGCGGCGAGCGGCCATCATGTCCTGCACTTTGAAAAGCTCGCGAGCCTCATCCTGACTATCAGCTTCGGCTTCGGCATGATCAACTACTACAACCGCCCGCTTCCCGGCATCGGCACGAGCTTCCACAATCTCATCACCGACGAATCGCAATTCCTTGCCGCGAAGATCACGCGAAATCAGTTGCAGACGGTGATTGACGGAGTGAGCGATTTCGAGGCGCGGCTCGATTCGCCAATGTGGGGAGATTTTCTTGGCACGCTGGCCTACGTCCTCGTCATTATTCTGCTTGCGGCAGCGCAGGCCGTGACGATTGTGGTTGTCGCGTTCGGTTTCATCGCAACGGCTGTCTGCGTTTTAGTGGGGCCGATCTTCATTCCGTTTTTCATTGTCCCAGAGATGGAATGGCTCTTCTGGGGATGGTTCAAGGCATTCATCCAATATGCCTTCTACCAGGTCATCGCAGCGGCAGTGGTTTACATCATTGCGAACCTGCTTGTTGGAGTGCTTCGTCTCCCGCTGCCCGGCACGCTCTCAACCGTACAACTCTTGGCCTGGTTTCCGGTGCTCCTCATCACATTCCTTGCCTCGATTTACGCACTTCTGAAAGTGCCAGTCCTGACGAATCACATCTTCAGCGGCGCTTCGGGCGGCTCTTCCGGCGCTCTGCTTGGCTTCCTTGCGGCGCGCCTGAAGGGATAGCGCGGGGCCAGCCCAATTACGGGAGCAATTGGCTATGGAAAATGACGCGAGTTTTCACGACGCAAAGCGGCTCTATTTGGAACAGTACGGAGACCCGATGGTCACCAACACGTATCTGAAGATTGCGCTCGTTCTACTTGCGCTTGTCGCAGTCGGCCTTGGGCTGATTGATCTGCGCACGATCCGCACATTCCAGAACTTTCGCCCGCTTGTGATCCGCATTGACCAGTTGGGCCGCGCCGAGGCGCTTGCATACAGCAACTTCGAATACAAGCCCCAGGATGCCGAAGTCCGCTACTTTCTGTCCCAGTTCTGCCAGCTCTATTATGGGCGCAACCGCTACACCATCAACGATGATTTTTCGAAGTCGCTGTACTTCCTTGATGGCAAGCTCGCCACGGAAATCATTGATGCGTACAAAAAGAACGACATCATCAAAAGCTTTTTGGCCGATCCGACGAAGCCGGAAATCGACATCGACGTGAAGAACGTCTCGGTCGAGCAGCTCGAGAAGCCGCCGTACCGCGCCCGTGTGGACTTTTACATGGCGTACTACTCGCCCGCCGATCACAGCGAGCTCAAGCGCACGCTCTACACCGCCAATTTCGTGTTCTTTTTCAGGAGCCACGTACCCAATGAACTCATTCCGATAAACCCGCTCGGCTTGACCATCACCTACTTCCGCGAAGACGAAGCGTTCAATTGAGCCGAAGCCGGCTAAGACTTGAACGATCCGCATCTGTGGTGAGGGCGTTCTAGGGTTTCGGGATTGGCGGGTGCGGCACCGGGCGCACCATTAGCATCTTGCCGCTTCTGAGGGCGAACCACGTATCGGTCGGCGCAAACGCAAGCTGCTGGTTCAGGGAGTTGGATCGCACGCCGATGTGCACAAGCGGCTTTTCACTCCCTTTACGCCAAATGTAGACTTCGTCGTGTCCTGGGCTCATATCGAAAAAACGCCAGAAAGAAGCTACGCTGTAGGAACTCAGCACAACACCAAAATAATTGCCGGTTGGAGAGACGGCAAACGGAGAACCAGAAGCAATATTGGTATTTGCTCGGGATATCGCTGTTGCGAAGGCGGTCGTTCCATCAATTCCCCGGACAGAAATTCGGATTCCGGTCGCGGCCCAAGCGCCTAGAAGCAGTTGCAAAACTGGGTACAAGGCTTTGATTTTGCCATAGTTGGTTTCTCCCCATGGCGGTAAGAAAGAAGCGCAGCGCCAGGGGGAGGGCCGATGCCACGATACGGTCGGCTGCTG
>Ga0209061_1003763_pt1 | contig 15783 bp, 12 predicted proteins | sample Coa_R1_10_FD_187157 | JGI IMG/M metagenome (GOLD analysis project Ga0209061, IMG submission 187157) | Surface soil microbial communities from Centralia Pennsylvania, which are recovering from an underground coalmine fire - Coalmine... | ecosystem: Environmental > Terrestrial > Soil >...
CGTGACCGATTATGGCCCATTTTGTACCATAGTGTTACTCGCACCCCCTGCTCGCGTTACTTTCAAGTAGAAGAACTTGATTAGTAGGCGACCTGTTTTCTGCCCACAACAAGCCTGAAAACATGGGCACCATTCTTTCGATCTGGCAAATAGCCGGGCGGGATCGCGCGCAAGTAGCTCCGATCAAAGGACTTGCGCACCAGAGCATTTCTTACGCTAGATCGGAGAGAAAACAGACCAGTAGGAGGACACCCGCATGAAAATCATGGTGGCGGACGATGACCGTGACATGGTTGATGTGCTTAGTTACTGGCTCAAGGGCCACGGGTACGATGTGGTACGGGCGTTCGATGGAGAACAAGCGATCAAGCGCTGGCGTGAAACGCTGCCCGATCTGGTGATTCTTGATGTACAAATGCCGAAGCTTGATGGTTTCGAGGTGTGCCGCCAGATGCGCAATGAAACCAATGCAATGGTTTTAATTCTCACCGCACATGACCGTGAGGATGACGAGGTACGGGGTTTGGAGATGGGAGCCGACGATTATTTGCGTAAGCCGTTTAGTCCACGACAGCTCCTTGCACGTATTAAAGCCGTCATGCGCCGTTCATCAAACGCCAGGGGGCTGTCCAACTCATCATCGGTGACCGTTGGTCCTATTACTCTGGACGCTATGCGCCACGAGGTGACGCGCGATGGTGTGAAGGTTCGTCTGACTCCTACGGAGAGCCGTCTGTTGCATCTGTTAATTACGCATACAGGACAGGTGCTGACAACCGATATGATTATCGAGCGCGTCTGGGGCTACGACGAAGCTGGAGATTCGGGCCTGGTGAAAACACATATTCGCCACCTGCGCCAGAAGGTCGAGCCAGATGCCAATAGCCCCCAGTACATCATGACTGTGCCAGGGGTGGGCTACACATTTACTACTCCCGTCAGTGTCGAACAATAAAGCTGCATGGTTGGTAATGATTATCCTACCGGATCAGCAGGAACATTAACCGAATCGTAACTCAACCTCTACCAAAATGTGTATCAACATTGGTTACTATAACATGCGATGAGACAGGTAAAAGTATCATTCTGATACAACACTTATCGCTTGTCACAAAATCGAATGCACTTATCTAGAACTCGAGGAGAGAAGAACATGGCAATGCAAGTGATCCAGGAGGATACCCTTCTAACTTTCAAAGAGGCAATGAATTATCTGCGCGTAAGCCGTTCTACCCTGTATCGCCTGATGTGGTCGGGGCAGTTAACCGGGCACAAAGTTGGAAGCACATGGCGCTTTTATCGCGAAGACCTGCGCGCCTGTGTGGGCCGCGAGGTGTCTATAAGTATGGCTCATCCCAACATGGCGGCTAACTGAAGCTTGGGCAGCAGCTCTTCTTGCATGCTTTGTATCCAAGAATATGTATATATTTATGTTAGATTGTATATACATAACAAGAGGACTGGAGTTACCAGACTCCAGTCCTCTTGTTCTACTTTTCTGCGCGCCCGTTTACGTAAAAAATGCGGGCGGGGTCCCCATCTGAGCGACACTATGGCTCAACGGAGTGTTGCTGGATCTTTGCTGCCTTTGCCTGGCTAGAAGCGTAACGTTCAAACTCGTCTTCCAGGTCTTGCAAAATCTGTTGTTCGGCCTCGGAGAAGGAGACACCCTGTTTACGTGCGTACTCGATCACACGGTTCAGATAAGCGCGAGAAATTCTCTCGCGCTGCCATTCGAGCTCTGGCATAGGCGCCAGTTTAATCAGCGAAACTGGATAGAAATCGCTATCCATCAAGCTGGCGGCCAGTAAATGAGCATAATCACCAACAGTGCGGGGAACGGCAGGATTATGTACAAAATCTTCCTGTGTACTGGAGACGATCAGCACGCCCGCCAGACGGCCACCGCGCATAACTGGTGCCGCGCAGGAACTGCGCTCGTTTGGGTCCAGGCCGACTGGAATGCGTGCATCTGGGTCCTTAATGCTCCAGCTATAGACACGCTGGAACATTGCCGCAGACCCCGCGAGGGTCGTGCTGCCCAGGTACGCTTTGAAATCGAGCGCGAACGGCCAGGGAGCCTGCCCACGCATTTCCGCCTCATACAAAGAATGGATGCTCCCGTCGGCACGTGGGGGCATTAGTCGGGCGTAGGTCAGCGCCAGGCCGTGGTGATCCGGGTCAAGATGGAGCAAAGCATACTCAAAGATTGTCTCGATAATGTGCCAGCGTCGACTTGTATCGTCCACTGTGGTTGCAGCCTGCTCCATCACACGCCGGTAGAGCTCCTTTGGAACATCCCAGCGTCCTGGATGGTTAGCCGAGCCGCGTACACCTCCAGGAGCTGGTAACCCGGAGTGGGACGGAAGTGTCGCGCGAGACTGAGGCAGCACTTCCAGAAGCCGTTGCATGTGACTCTGACGTGGCTCAGAAGTGCCATTTAGCCAGCGATAGACAGTGTTATCGCTGACACCTATTTCGCGAGCAATGCGTAGTATCTCGTTGCGGTCATTTTTGACCAGGAAACCCAGAAGAAGCGCAAAAGGACCTGGCCCTCCCGCTGTAGCAGGAGGTGCATCATACAAACCATTAACTTCATTAGCTGGTTCAAGAGAGGGTTCTTCGGGTAGAAGGCCATTCCAGGCTTCCTGGGATGAAAGTGTCGCCGTCGCTTCCCTTACCATCAGGACTCTCCTCTTGCCAGCAGATCGGACTCGTGACTTCCTCGTCTTTGTTTCGGTTTTCTTCACGTCCATGCCTGCTTTCTTTTTCCCTCTCAATAGTAGCTACTAACAATTTCCCACGACAAATCAGTAAGTGTTGACACAATTGCCTCTCTGAGTATAGCACAAATTTTTGCATTTTACACTGTTTGTTCCCCCAGTTTTAAAAAGTTTCTTCTCTTGAGAAGAATACATATGTCTTTGATAAAGGATACGCTACCTGTTACATATTGCCAGGGATGTTACACAAGCATTTTTCATGAGATAAAGAATGTTCCTTTGAGGTGAGTGCGTCCGGCATTTTTACACAAGCATCAGTAATGTATGCCATGTCAAGACAAATTGCAAATGGATTATACATTCATGGTTACTTATACTATTACATTGTTCTTACCTAAAGTACTACATATGTCTACAAAGTATTGCAATTTCATCTAGAAAAAGCTATACTTGCTCCATATTCGGTTATTTCTCAGGTTTGGTGGGGCCGGTCAGGCTTTAGAAGAAGCGGGAAGAAACGCTTGAGTGCCGATCAGAGTTATAACCGGAGGGCAGAAAGAGATGTTCGCCGGTTTTGAGAAGGAGCGGGCAGGCATCTTATTGATGCATACACAAATATGGCGCGGGGATAGCAAGGGTCTGATATTCTCCCGAAATGTTTTCCCCACAAGGTCACGCAAGACGGAAGTATGGCAGTAGGATACCAAAGAGAGGCAGTATGTACCATGGCGATTGAGAACCTTGTCCACGTGAACGAGTGTGGTTTGCCCTTGAATGCTATTTCCTGGCTGGAAACACATCACCAAAGCAAGCTGGTTGAACGCCAGCAAATGATTCGAGATTTACATCTCAAACGTGGAAGCAATTTAGTCGATGCAGGGTGCGGCCCCGGACTCTGGACGCCACTATTGGCCAGAGCGCTTGGCCCGAGCGGGCGTATTATTAATGTGGACGTGTCGGCCGAGGCACTGATTACAGCTCAGCAGCGCAATCGAGGTCAGTGGTACGAAAAGCAGATTTCTTACAAACAGGGTTCGATGGAGCATCTTCCCGTCCCCTGCGGCTCTATCCACACTATTTTCAGCGCGAATGTCAGCCAATATCTGCCAGAACCTGTAGAAACATTTGCTGCATTGGGGCGCTACCTGGTTCCTGGTGGTCGTCTGGCGATCAAAGATATCGATTTTGGAACCATGCGTTTTTCCCATATTGATCCTGCCTTGCAAGCGCGCGTCTTTCAAGCGCGCGCGCGGTGGGAAAAGCAACGGTTCCAGGAAGGCTATCTATTTGAGGATAGCTGGGTTGGCTCCAAACTTGCGGGCTATCTTCGTGAAGCCGGCTATAAAAATGTCCAGGAGAAGAGCTACAAAATCGCGCGTCAGGCCCCGTTGGCTCCGAGTTTTCGTTCCTATGTACAAGGCATCGCTGAGTGGTTCGTGTGTGAAGGAGCTCCTTTCCTGGCAGAGGTTGACATGAAAGGCTGGCAGGACTGTTTTGCCAATGGGAAAGCCTGCGTGCTTGACCAAGATGGATTCTTTTATGAGGAGACCGAGTTTATGGTTACGGGCATCTGGCCTGATTCGCCTTCACACCATTATATCGATATGCACCTGACAACTATCGAAGTGCAACCGGCAGGCCGGTAGATAGTGCTGGCCCGACAGAAATGTTCTCTTTGGCTAAAAAAGACAGGCCCTTGCTTTTCGGTGTAAGGGCCTGTCTATAATAATGGAGATCTCCAAACTATCCCATCCCCTTTGCTTCTCCATCTTTCTCTGGTGTATTTTCAGAATCCTTCAATAGAAAAAGCTGCTAAAAATAAATTAGGCGCAAGACCTGCAAGAACATCAGCGAATCTGGCTCAGAGTATCAGCGATCAAGGCAATCGCCGATTCACCTACAATTGACCGCAACTGGTTGTGCAGGCGCCCAACGTGTTCCATGCGAGCCGTAATAAATTCGTGTTTCGATACGCCACAAGCAAGACCACTGATACCACGCCGCGCAGCCTCGTATTCAGCACTAATCTGTCCCAGGAGTCGCGCTACTTCACTTCCCTGTTTACTCATTTCCTGCATGCTCTCTCTCCTTTGCATAGCTGCCCACAAGTCCCGCTCATGCGGGAACACACTTTCCAATTGTACGTAGAAGACTAACAGAAGACCTACAATGTTCTTAACATGTTTAGACAACTTACCAAAGAGTTATTCATAGTATGCATGATTGTAGATATATTTGTCCAGTGTTTTCCCTTCCTTTTTTGGCCCTATTTACTATTTACACGTAATTTTTATAACTTTTTAATATGCCTGGCTCTGCTCTCCGCCAAAAAGGTAAATAATTGTTCGTACTTTTATACAAGTAACCGGTGATAATGTATGACATTGTAGACAGGAAGAAAGAGGAAGCGTAGTACTTTGGGGAGCTTTCTCTTGCGAAGTGATCGCGTATCTGGATCGCTCGCTGGTCTATACAAATGGCCTGGACGCAAGGAAAAGAGCGAGGCGGGGACCAGAAACACCTCGCTCTTCCTCGCAAGAAAGGGGATAGCGAATCAGTTACGTAAGGGTTTGCCTGTCACTAAGATGGACTGCATGCGTTCCTGTGTTTTTTCCATGCCGCTGAGTTTGAGAAATGCCTCGCGTTCCAGGTCGAGCACTTGCTGCTCTGTCAACGGAGTGACTGGCGAACATTCGCCGCCAGTTAGCACGCGGGCAAGCTCGCGGCCTATCACCGCATCGTGTTCGCTGATCTTACCCAGCAGTCGCAGGTTATCGATCTGCTGCTCCAGGACCATACGCGCACCAGGACCCGGCAAAAGCATCAGCGGCGGCTGTGGTGGCTGCCACTTGCCTGCTTCGTGCATTTCCACCAGACGTATAGCATCAGCTTTAGCATCGCGCAACAACAGATCGCGGTTCACCGTTACCGCGTCGGTTTTGCGTAGGAAGCGCAGCGCCTGCGCTTCTGCCGCGCTAGTTGAGACAGTAGCGAAGGCGATGGTTTCAAACGCCTTGCGCGCCGGAGCGAACGGGCCACCGGTTTTGCGGGCTTGCTGATCCTCCAATCCGGCACCGTGACGCAAAAGCAGCTCTTTGCAGCCTCCGCCAGCAGGCACCAAACCCACACCAACCTCAACCAGGCCAATATATGACTCGGCGTGTGCGCGCGCATGATGGCCATGCATAATGATTTCGCAGCCCCCGCCCAGAGCACGACCGGAGGGCGCAACCACCACCGGAATCGGGCTGTATTTGAGCGCCTGGTGAGCTTGCTGAAGCCGGTTTATCGCATTTTCCAGCAAAGCCCATTCGCCCTGCCTGGCTGCCATTAACACCAGGAGAACGTTCGCGCCGGCGGAGAAGTCGGCAGCATCGTTGTTGATGACCAGGCCATGGAAGCGCCTCTGGCCTTCCTCGACGGCGTAGTGCATGATCTCGATGATACCCTCGTCGATGGTGTTCATCTTGGTATGGAACTCGATACAGCCAATGCCATCGCCAAGATCGATCAGCGAGGCCGAGTCGTTCTCCCTGACGACGCCTCCCGCGGCTCTTGCTGCCGCCAGCGATATCGCGCCTTGAGGGGTGGGAACCGGTTTGTAGGTATCGGTGTGGAAGTCAAAGTACTGGCGGCTCCCCGGCTGACCAATATAGAAGGTACCCTGGCCCTTGCTCTGCACGCGTTGAACCAGCTCAGGCAACCGGGCATGTTCGCCGTGCGCCTGCATAACGTTTGCCAGGGTTTCGGGTTTCTGCAAGAGTACATCCCAGACCTCGAAGCTGCCTAGCTCGAAGCCGAAACCCCAGCGCATAGCCTCGTCCACAGCCACGATATTCTCGGCAATTTCGGGAGCCAGGGCGGCGGCGTAGCAGAGCGAGTCAGCGGTGGTTTCGCGGGCGAGCTGGGCGGCGCGGTCATCACCCTCCAGTACAGTCAGCATCTTCTGGACCGGATCATCGTAATTGCGCGCGTTGCCAATAGAATTGAAGCGATACTTCTGTTGCGGCTCGTACTCTAGAGTTTGAAGATTCAATTCCAGAATGGTTGAGGAGCCATCGGCATTTTTGATCTTTTTATAAAACCCCTGGCCGGTCTTCTCACCCAACCAGCCACGACGAATCATCTCACGAACGACTTCTGGCAGGCGGAAGGTTTCGCGTTCGGGATCGTCAGGCGCGTTCTCGTAGAGGTTGTCGGCTACATGCGCCAGCGTATCCAGTCCTGAAAGATCGGCGGTGCGGAAGACGGCGGATTTGGGGCGGCCCATGGCCTGGCCCAGAATCGCGTCCACCTCGCCGGGCGTATATCCCTCGTCGAGCGCGCGCCGCATGGTTGCCAGGAAGCCGTAGACACCGATTCGATTGCCGACAAAATTAGGCGTGTCTTTGCCGACCACTACCCCCTTACCCAGCACTTCGGTACTAAATTCCTGCATGAACTGGAGCAACTCAGGCGCAGTGTCTGCATCTGGAATGAGTTCTAGCAAGCGCATATAGCGAACTGGATTGAAAAAGTGGGTAATCAGGAAATTGCGGCGGAATTGCTCGCTGCGGTCTTCGGTCAAAAGGTGAGCTGGCAACCCGGAAGTATTCGAGCTGATGATAGTGTCCGGGCGCAGAACCGTCTCAAGCTGCGAGTAGAGGCTGCGCTTGATATCCAGGCGCTCCACGACAGCCTCGATGATCCAATCCACTCCGGCCAGATCTGCCAGGTTATCCTCGATATTCCCAATTGTAATCAACGCGGCAGCTTTACTGGTATAGAAGGCTGCGGGTCTGGCCTTGAGAGCCTTTTCCAGGCCCGCGCGCGCGATTGTGTTGCGGTCGCTGCCCGCGTCCGCCGGCACGATGTCCAGCAGCAGGCCGGGGATGCCGACGTTTGCCAGGTGGGCGGCGATGGCCGCGCCCATCACGCCCGCACCCAGAACTGCGGCTTTGCGAATCTGGTAAGTCATGGTCAGGCAATCCTCTCGATAATGGTAGCGACGCCCTGACCACCGCCAACGCAGAGGGTAGCCAGTCCCAGAGTCTTGTTCGCTGTTTGCAGGTCATTGAGCAGGGTGACGATCAGACGCGCGCCGGAGCAGCCCAGCGGATGACCCAGAGCAATCGCGCCGCCATGTGGATTCAGCTTCTCCTGGTCGATGCCTAGCGATTGCGCCACAGCCAGCGATTGCGCCGCGAAGGCTTCGTTGAGTTCGATACTGTCGATATCGCTCAGTTGAAGATTTGCGCGCTGAAGGGCTTTTTTCACAGCAGGCACGGGACCAATACCCATGATGTCAGGGCGCACGCCGGACACGGCCATAGTGATCACACGGGCCTGCGCGGGAATGCCCAGCTCTCTAGCCTTCTCAGCCGACATCAGCACAACAGCAGAGGCTCCATCGTTGAGCGGGCTGGAGTTCCCGGCGGTGACGCTGCCACCCTTGATGAAGGCCGGTTCGAGGCTGGCCAGGCGCTCCATTGACGTATCGCGGCGCGGCCCCTCGTCGGTATCCATTACACGCCCATTGGGCAACGGCACCGGTACGATCTCGCGCTTAAAGATGCCCTGATCGATGGCAGCAATCGCGCGCCGGTGGCTGCGCAGAGCGAAGGCATCCTGCTCCTCGCGGCTGATGTGATATTCTCTAGCCAGGTTCTCGGCAGTCATGCCCATCGGTATATAGCTGGACCGAGCGTACTCCAGTTCGCAGGGAGGATAGGGTGAACTGATCTCTTCACCTTCGTGTGTTGGCATCAGACGTGGATTAAAGCTAGGATTGAAGCCGCCCATGGGCACGCGCGACATGCTCTCTACGCCGCCGGCGATCATGACATCGCCCAGGCCAAGCATGATATTTTGCGCGGCCATATTGAACGCCTGCAAGCTGGAGGCGCAAAAGCGATTAACAGTCACACCGCCCGCCGTTTCAGGCAGACCGGCCAGCGCGCCAACCAGGCGAGCCAGATTCATCCCCTGCTCGCCTTCGGGGAAGGCGCAACCCAGGATAACATCCTCAATCAATGAGCGATCCAGTTGTGGAACGCGTTCAACAGCGGCTTTCACCGCAATTGCAGCCAGATCATCGGCCCGAACATCTTTTAAAGCGCCTTTATTTGCGCGCCCGATGGGGGTGCGCACAGCGCTGACAATCACAGCCTCTGCCATGAGCAGATTTCTCCTTATCTGAACAGCAGCGAAGTGTACACTTGCTATTTTCACGAGTCACGAATAATGCCGCGAGCGTAGCCGGTGAGCACCTCTTTGCCATGCTGATTGCGACAGACAAAACTGGCTTCCAGGTACGTGTGGCCTTCGCGTTTTTCCAGGAAGGTAACGGTATTTTCGCAGCGAACGGTATCGCCGGTAAAGACAGGGCGCCGAAACTCAAAGCTCAACGAACTGGCGAGCAGATTGAGATCGCCTCCCAGCTTGGTCGGCAGCGTCGCAGTCAGCAAGCCCTGCACAAGCAAGCGACCCTGGGCGTCTGGCTCCACGTGGTGAACGCCCAGGTCGCCTGAGATCTGGCCAAATTGCCGTACCTCCTCGATGGTGAAAATGCGTTCCCAGGCAGAAACATCGCCAACTTGCATGGTTCGCTCCTTTGTCTTTACAGTGGGTAGCCCTGCTTCTCAACGATCAGCTCGGCCAGGTCGCGTTGAAGAGCAACGCCGTTGACCAGGTAGTCGCCCAGATAGGTGCGAACACGCGTTAGCTCCTGCTCGACCTCTTCAGGTTCGTTATAGGTCATGATCATCTGGTCGAGGTTGAGGTGGATGCGCGAGAAGGCGAGCCAGGTTGCCAGTTGCGCCAGTTGCACATGCACGGCGCTATTCTCATCGCCGCGACGCACAGCCTGGGTTGCGCGGGCCAGGGCGCTATCTATAGCGTAGATCTCGATCAGTAGATTGGCCAGGTATTCGATGAACTCTTCCTCGTTCTCCAGCGCCTGCATGTATCTCATCGCCACGCGCATAGCCGCATATACCGTAACATCTTTCGCGCGCTCAAGGGCGTTGACCGCTGCGCGCAGATCAGCGGGAATGGCCTCGCCGGCGAAATCAACGGGCTGTCCGGCCTTGACCCGTGTCTCGATTGCCGGAAGGCGTTCCATCAACGGCACTTTGCCCGTCAGGACGCGTTTAAACAGCGTACCGGCAGCTACCAGACGGTTAATCTCATTGGTGCCCTCAAAGATACGTTGAATGCGCGCGTCGCGATAGGCTTTTTCGATGGGATACTCATGCATAAAGCCGTAGCCGCCGAAGATCTGCACACCTTCATCTACAGCCAGGGCCAGTACTTCGCTGCCGTGTACTTTAGCGAGTGAAGCTTCAACAGTATACTCCTCTATCGCCTTAAAAGCCTCCTCAGTGCTGCTGGCACTGAGGCGCGCATTTTCGACGTTGGCAGCAGTGCGGAAGACGGCGCTCTCTGCTGCGTAGGTTTCGGCCGCCACGCGGGCCAGCTTTTTCTTGATCATGCCGAACTCGTGCAGAAACTTGCCAAACGCCTTGCGCTCGGTAGTATAGGCTGCGGCAAGGCCCAAAGCACCGCGCGCACCTCCGGTCGAGCCGGCGCCCAGCTTGAGGCGACCAATGTTCAGGATGTTAAAGGCGATTTTGTAGCCCTTGTGGATCTCGCCGAGCAGATTCTCCACGGGAACCTTCGCGTCCTGGAAAATTACCTGACGAGTCGAAGAGCCTTTAATGCCCATTTTATTCTCTTCGGCCCCCGTTGAGACACCTTCCCAGCCACTTTCGACGATAAAGGCCGAAGGCTTGTTGCCATCAATGCGGGCAAAAGTGATCATCACATCGGCGAAGCCCGCGTTGGAGATCCATTGTTTGGTACCATTGAGGATGTAATATTTACCATCCTCGGAGAGTTTCGCGGTGGTGGAAAGGTTCATTGCATCAGAACCGACGCCCGGCTCGGTCAGGGCGTAGGCCGCGATCCACTCGCCGGAGGCCAGCTTCGGCAGGTATCTGGCTTTTTGCTCTTCGTTGCCATAGAAGACGATGGGCAGAGTGCCAATCGTGGTATGCGCGCCGAAGGCCACGCTGAATGATGCTTCGCGCAGTTCGGAGGCAACCAGGACACTGGTGAGCAGACCCAGTTCGGCACCGCCGTACTCCTCCGGTACATCGATGCTCAGCAGGCCCTGTTCTCCCGCCTTCTTGACCAGGCTGGGCATCAGACCTGGCTCCTGGCGGTCAATGGCCTCGACATTGGGGAGAACCTCACGCCAGGTAAAGGTCGAGGCGGATTCGGCTATCCAGCGCTGCTCCTCGTCACGCTGCTCCAGCGTGAAGATACGCTCAGCGCTTTCACTAACCGGCGTTGTGAGAAAAGCCGTGCCGGCTTCAGTAGGTTTCATCGTCGTCGACATTTTATACTCCTTCTGTCAGAGATGGCTTATCCGCTCCGCCGGGGCGCTGGCTGCGATCAGGTTAAGCGGCGGTCCTTGACCCCCCTGACTATACTTTTTCTGGTTTGGCGAGCATCGCACGCACCTCGCGGCGCAGAACCTTGCCAATGAGAGATTTCGGAAGATCCTCGCGAAATTCTACGATCTTAGGAACTTTGTACGCGGCCAATTCTTTTTTGCAATACGCGACAATACTGTTGCGCATCTCGTCTGAGGCCGTGAAACCAGGTTTGAGAACAATCACGGCGGCAACATTTTCACCACGATACTCGTCTGGCACACCAACTACAGCGGCTTCCAGGATAGCTTCGTGGCGATAAAGCACTTCTTCTACTTCGCGCGGATAGATATTGAAACCACTGGCTATGATCAGATCCTTGCTGCGGTCGGCGATGTAAAAGTACCCTTTTTCATCCATATAGCCCAGGTCGCCGGTATGCAGCCAGCCGTCGCGGAAAATGGCCCTGGTTTCGTCCTCGCGGTTCCAGTAGCCTTTCATAACGTTGGGACCCTTGACCATAATCTCGCCAATCTCGCCGGGGGGTAACGCTTTGCCCGTCTCGCTGTCCATAATCATCGCGTCGATGTTGGGCAGTGGCAGACCCACGCTGCCATTGACGCAATTTTCATTCAAGGGATTGCAGTGTGTAACCGGTGAGGTCTCGCTCAGGCCATAGCCTTCCACCACCTTGCCGCCGCTCATACGCTCAAAATCCTCTTGAACTTTGGCTGGCAGGGGCGCGGCCCCACTGATACAATATTTTACCGACTGCACGCGGTCGGAGTGGCCTTTGAGTTCGCGCATTACTGCGATGTACATAGTAGGGATACCAGCGAACATGGTGGGACGATAGCGTGCAATGGCTCTGACCACTTCCTTAGGCGAAAACTTGGGCAGAAGCACCAGGGTCGCCCCGGCGTAGATTCCCAGGTTCATGCACACGGTCATCCCGTAGGAATGGAAAAATGGGGCAACGCAGAGGCCGATTTCCTCTCCGTCGTGTGCTCTGGGGGTCCAGTGGCGAGTTTGCAGTGCATTGGCGAGCAGGTTGCGATGAGTCAGCATTGCGCCTTTGGAGAGGCCGGTCGTGCCGCCGGTATACTGGAGGACGGCAAGCTCATTACCCCCTGCTGGCTCCGGCAGGTTGAATACCTCTACGCCGCCTTTTGTATGCGGTTCCAGCATCTCGCTCATGGTGCGCAGCATGGCGTCCGAACGCAGTTCCTGGGGGGTCAGGCGCGGCTCTGGCAGCCTGGCTCGCCGCTGGCTCAGTGGGTAAAGAACGCGCAGAACAGGGGGAAGGAAGTCTGCGGGGCTGGTGATAATAATTTGCTCCAGACTGGTCCGGTCGCGTACTGCTCGTACAACAGGATAAAACATATCCAGCATCACAAGCACGCGCGCGCCAGAGTCGGCCAGTTGATGCTGCATTTCGCGCTCTGTATAGAGGGGGTTGGTTGGTACTGCTATCGCCCCAGCTTTGAGTGTGCCGTAAAAAGCGATTGGATATTGAGGGATGTTAGGCAGAGCGAGAGCCACGCGATCTCCCTTTTGCACACCGAGGCGCTGTAAGGCAAGCGCGAAACGCTTCACCAGCGTCGAAAGCTGAGCGTAGCTTATTTTTGTGCCATAATAGATCAAAGCAGTACGTTGTGGATAGCGGCTGGCCGCTTGATCCAACAGCCATGTCAGGGGATGGTCGGGAATATCTAGCTGGATCGGCACGCCCGGCTCATAGTATTTCACCCAGGGTCGAGCGGAAAGAACGGTTGCCTCAAGCTCTTTTTGAGAACTATTGACGACAGATGGGTCAGACATTTCGCGGCAGCTCCTCTCTGAGCCATAACAATAACTACTTCCCGTCTTACCATAATTATAAGGTGATAGATATGGGAATAAAACGTTGCCAGCTAACAAATTTTCAGGCATAATGAAAGGAGTAGCTAACGAATATGCGTAATCAGGATAGGAAGGAAACGTTATTAATAGCAGTGATTTCGCTCAACTTGTAACCTGTTTCCGCCAGCAGCGGGGCCTTTCGCAAGGCCAGCTCGCCCAGGCTACACGGCTCTCGCGCACGTATATTTATCATCTGGAAGCCGGTATGCGCCGTAATCCGTCGCAGCATGTGGTGCATAGCATCGCGCGAGCGTTAGAGCTGCCCCACGCTGAGAGGCAGCAGCTTTACGAGGCTTTTACCCGCCTTACCGGACGGCAAATCGACGATTATCCGGTAGAGGGCACGTTGCTGGATCTGGGCCACCTGGCGGAACTGCTGGTTCTGAATACCTCGTATCCGGCGCATTCGCTGGATCGTCTCTGGTATCTTCACTCCTGGAACGAGGCCGCGATCATTCTTTTCGAGGCCCAGGAGGAGGCCGAGCTTGCCACAGCCAGGCACGAGCGCACGCACTTGCTTGAACTGGTCTTTGGCACGCATCGCCGACGCCAATTTCATGGTTGGGAGAATCTTGCGCGCCGGCTGGTCAGTGACTTTCAGTACAATACCAGCACGCTTACCCATTTGCCGGAATATAAAGAGCTATGGAGGCGCTTGCGCGAGTTGCCTGAATTTCGGCGCATTGCTGCAGCTACCTATCCCGAAGGCAAACCAGCTCCATCGTTTGTGTTTCACGTGCAGCATAGCCAGCTAGGCCGCCTGGCTCTGCGCACGGCCACGACTATATTTACGGGAGTGAGCGCTTATTCGATGGTGAGCTATGTGCCGGGCGACCAGCATACGCTGGAGGTTTTCAGGCAATACCACTGGCAGCAGAATTAGAGAAAATGCTCTTCCGCGACAGGAGATGATTCACTTCTCAATGCATACACAAAATGGGGTATACTTTGGTGGAAGGATCGCCAGGAACCTTCTAACCTTCCCGGCAAAGAAACGTATACTTAACGAAGAGATTGCAAGCCTGTTATTCATTGCTTCTGGAATCATGAAGGGCCAGCGACGCGGCGCATAGAGGATAGACCTGTGACCTGCGACGTTGAGCATAAGGAGAGCATAAAAATGGATGCCAGATTTTATAACACTGAGGACATAGATCTGGAAAAACTCGCCACTGACCTTGAAAATTTGTTTCGCGCGCAGGGCTATGAAACTCAGCAACTTGGCGGCAAAGATCAGGTAATGGTACAGATGAAAAAAGGGGGAGAGCTGGCGGCGTTGGTCGGCCTGCAAACGGCCTTAACTCTGACACTTCAGCATACCAGCGGTGGCACGGTGGCGATGATCGGCCAGCAAAAATGGATCGATAAGGCTGCGGTTGGCGCAGTTGGCCTGGTTGGCGCGACCTTCATTCCTGTGCTCTGGCCGCTGCTGATCACGGCAGGGGCGGGCGCCATTAAGCAGGCAAGCCTGGGCAATCAGGTATTGAATTCGGTTGATGCGCTGGTTCGGCAGCAGAAGCCTGAAGCGCAGGCAGGGCCGATTCCAGGCAATCTGATGCCTCAGTTTCAGCAATACTGGGCACCTCCGCCGCAGCAGTATACGACGCCGGTTTACACACCACCAACGCCAGTCTATACACCGCCGACACCGGTTTACACACCACCGGCGGCCCAATCTACTCCGGTTTACACACCACCGGCGCCGGCCAAGCCACGCTGCCCCAGTTGCAACACGCCTTACGAGCCTGGAGATACATTCTGTAGCGGCTGCGGTCGCGGCCTGACCCCGCCGAAGTTGCTCTGCCCCAGTTGTAAGGTCGAAATGAAGCCGGGCGTGGCCTTTTGCCCAAAGTGCGGCGCGAACACCTTCCAGGCCACATCGTCGCAGGCAGCCAAAACTACACCTGCGGCAGCGTCCAAGCCATCTACGCCAGTATATACGCCGCCCAAACCATCCACGCCTACGTATACGCCACCTAAGAAGCCGCCTGTTCCGGTCTATACGCCGCCAGCGCAGGCTCCTACAGTGCCGGCCAGGCCGGAACCATACGTGCCGCCGGTGCCCCAGGAACCGCCGGTGATGCCCAAGCCTTCGGTCACGCTGGTTCCGGGCAAGCCGAGGCCCACGACGCAGCAGCCACCCAAGCCGCCTCCCGTGCCCGTCTATATTCCACCAACGCCGATGCAGCCGCCAACCGTTGCTGCCGGGCCACAGACACCTCCTCCGGCTCTGTCGTCAACCATCAAAGCCCGGCCATCTAGCGAGCCGCCCAGAGATCCCAACGCACCCTGGGGTACACTGACGTTTTCCAATGGCGACCAGGTGACGCTGGCGGGCGAACGCGTACTGGTCGGGCGCTATGATCATGACCTGGGTGGCGTGCAGCCAGAGGTCGATCTTGGCACCAGGGAGGGCGCCGATACCGTTTCTCGCGGCCACGCAATCATTGAGCACATCGGCAGTACCTACCAGATAACTGACCTGAACAGCACCAATTTTACCCGTGTCAACAACAAGCGCCTGGATGCCAACGTGCCCACCCCCATCAACGACGGCGATACACTGCAATTTGGGAAGATTACGTGTACGTTTAAGAAAATCTAGCATGCCTGTGCGAAAAGAGAGGGATAGAGGTAATGAGTTGCTTCTGTCCCTCTCTTCTATGCTGCAAAAAGGTAAATATGAACGCTGGCAGAATCGACCTGGAAACGACTATAGTCAGGGCGAGCATCTTATGATA
>Ga0209061_1003764_pt1 | contig 15776 bp, 9 predicted proteins | sample Coa_R1_10_FD_187157 | JGI IMG/M metagenome (GOLD analysis project Ga0209061, IMG submission 187157) | Surface soil microbial communities from Centralia Pennsylvania, which are recovering from an underground coalmine fire - Coalmine... | ecosystem: Environmental > Terrestrial > Soil > Unclassified...
CGTTTGGTCTTCCGTGACATGATCGGCTCCTTTCGCCGACCATTAGAACTATATCAGCAACACAGGACAAGACCAGTTTTGAAACAGTCTCTAGCCAATCCGACAAGGCCAGCAGATCACGGGTCATGGTCGAGAAGGTGCGGATCTCCTCAATGGCCTTGCCGGGGCGGTCGACGCAGCGAACACAGACGACGACGTTGTTCTTGTGGACATCAATGCCAGCACAACGGGGATAGAGGGTATCCATGGGTTTGTTCCCGCGGGTCTGTTCCCCGGAGGACATCGACGAGCAGACAGTCTGCTCTGCGTGCTCCCCGCTGGGCCGGGGGCGACAGTTTCGGGTTCGTGGCGATGTCCAGACCAAACTCTAAGGCGGGCTGCAAGCACCAATCTGACATACCGGCCTTCGTCCGGAGAAAAGACGCCAACAGTCAGGATAGGCGGCGTGCAGCCCATTTTCATGGTTTCTGGGTGCCGCGCAGCGGCATGATGACTCTAAGCACGACATCGGGCTTCATGCCTTGTCCTCATTCACTATGCGGTTGTTGGCAATTGTGTAGGCACAGTAGTGCTCTTTGCCAGTGTCGTGGTAGTAGCCACGCAGCTTCTTCCACTTGATGACGGCGAGTGTCGCGTTCAAGGCGTTGAGGTCAGCGATCTGCACGTTCCGGGAATACTCGTTCTCAGCCTCTCCGTCACTGAACGCAACCCGCCCCCGTAGGTGGTCGCGCTTCTCGGGAGTGCTGGTGGTGAGTGTTAAGATTCCCAGCAGCGCGTCATCCACGAGCTGGATTCCCATCCCCACGTCGATAAATGGCTTGCCCCACTCTTCCAGGCGCTCGACGATCATCCGCTTTGCCTTGCTCTTGTCGATGCAGATGAAAAGAAAATCCATTTCCCTCAGCAGTTCTACGTTACTCTCGTCAATGTAGCAGTCATGAGCGAAGATGCCTTGCCGCATCTTGGAGTACAACGCTTTGAGATATGTCACCTTCTTCGGCTTGCTCCTCAGCTCCTCGATTGACGGCGCACCGGGGCACCGAAACGCGCTGTGGTTCAGAAAAACATCCCCGTCGAACAGATGAATCTCGGGGACCGGGGTCTTCGCAATCTGGTCCAGGACATAGGCCCCTGTGCCGCCGGTGCCCACGATGCCGGTTTTGCCGGTTTCTAGCTTCTTGTTGGCGGCGATGATGCCGGCCTTGGTCGCAGCTGTGTCGAGGTAGTTAAAGACGGATTCGCCCTCCGCAGGGACAACCACGGGGTGCGTCTTCGCGGAAACGCCTGGTTCTAGCGTCTGCGCCGGAGCGGAAAGGATATCGATGTATGTCCTCATTTTCGCGTAGAAGTCCGGATACGGCGCGAGGGACGGCTTCCGCGAAATCTGATAGCTGATTTTGAGGTTATCGCCCAAATCCTGATTGGCTTGACTGACACCCGCCAAGGTAGTGCCGTCCGCGTTGCAGGGGCATTCGCCGATGAAGTAGACGACGTGGGTGTGGGGCGCAGCGACCACATCGCCGGCCACGTCGCCCAGCTCGGACACGAGAATGCCGCGCTTCACCTTCTTGTCGGGGTTCACGTATGGAACATCCCGGACAAGAAGGTGCGCGGGGAGCTTGACTGCGATGTCGTAACCGTCGGCGCGCAACTGGTTCAGGTCCCAGTTACGACTGACCCGTTTCTGTGACATGGAACTGCGTCCCGTTCTTGATTTCGACCGACTGCCCCGGTTGCAGGCTGCCGTCCTCATGATGGGCAGCGCCGGAGTAAGTGACCGTGAAGATCGAGTTGGCGGGAACAGGGGCGAACGCGAGGGCAACGACCTGCTCGAACGACACCATGTTGGTGGTTACGACCTTCCGGCGGGCGTTCACGATGATCGTGTAGTCCTTGTGGGCCTGCCCTTGTGCGGTTTCTTGTGTCATTCGTAACTCCTTTGCTTGACTTGGTGACCGACGTTCAGGAGCGAAACACTCGGCGTTCTGGCACACGCCAGAGACCGGCCGCAGGCCACACCGGCCCGCCGCGAGCGGTGGCCGCTGTGCTTGTACAGTAAACAGTAAACACGCCACCCACCACTGGCAAGGCCAGTTCGCGGAATTCTTCCGTGTTCGCCCGAACTGCCCGTATGGAAAACATCGCGGCGAACCTTGCCCCTGCTCAAGCAGCGGGTTATGATCTACCCGGCGTAAACTATTCAGTAAATGGGGACGCAGCCGGCCCCTAGCGCGGTTGCGACGCTTGGACCCGGTAGGCGCAACCATGACGGCAACAACTCCCTTGAGCGTCGGCCAGACCCTGACAGGGCCGCTTTTCAACGAGGCCATGCGGGTCGAGACCGTGGCGCCGGCCGGAGCTGGGTCGTGGGTCGTCGGCTTGGTGGGGCTACAAACCGAGCGTTTCCGCCGAGTCACTCTGTCTGACGCCGATCTCGCGGCCCTCACGATCCTCGGCTCGGCCAGCTCGTTCGATGGCGAAGGCAACCTCCTCCGGCTGGGCGTTCAAGCCTACTCCCTCGGCATCGCCTACGAGTTCGACCCGTACTTCGGCCTGTCCATCTCGCGTGTCGATCCCCTGCCGCACCAGCTGGAGGCGGTCTACGACTACCTGCTGAAGCTGGCTCGCGTCCGCTTTCTCCTGGCTGACGACGCCGGCGCCGGCAAGACCATCATGGCCGGGCTGCTGATCCGGGAGCTGAAGCTGCGGGGCATGTGCGAGCGCATCCTGATCGCGGCCCCGGCTAACCTGGCTTTCCAGTGGCAACGGGAACTCAAGGAGAAGTTCGAGGAAAAGTTCCTGGTCATCAAGGGCGACGACATCCGCGACCAGTTCGGCGTCAATCAGTGGCTGGAGCAGAAGCAGCTGGTCACGTCCCTCGACCTGGCCAAGCGCACCGAAATCCTGCCGGGGCTGCGCCAAGTGCATTGGGACCTGGTGATCGTGGATGAGGCCCACCGCATGTCGTGGACGCCGCCGGCCCGCAAGACCGCTCGCTACGCTCTGGGCGAGCTGCTGCGCGATAGCAGCGATCACATGCTGCTGTTGACGGCTACGCCCCACAAAGGCGACCCGGCGAATTTCAGCTTGTTCTTGCAGCTGCTCGATGCCGACGCCTACGCCGACGTTCGCTCGATCCGCGAGGCGATGGACCGCCGGCGTGCCCCCTTTTACTTGCGGCGGACCAAGGAGGCGATGGTCTACTTTCCCGAACGCCAGGCCGATGGGTCATGGGTCGCCAAGAAAATCTTCACCAAGCGCATTCCTCACACGGTTGATTTCCAGATCGACGGGGCCGAGTTCGACCTGTATAAGGCGGTCACGCGGTTCGTGAAGCGGCAAAGCGCCCGCGCCGCCGCGGCCGGCGACGATCCGCGCGCTCGGGCGGTCGGCTTCCTGATGGCACTCTACCAGCGCCGTTTAGCGTCCAGCACACACGCGGTCTGCTGCTCGCTGGAAAACCGGGCCAGGCGGCTGGAGATCGGCCTGAAGAAGGCCCAGGAGATCGCCCGCACCGCGCCGCCTGACCTTCCCGATCCCGAAGACCTCGAAGAAATGGACGAAGGAGACCGGGAGCGGCTGGAGGAAATGCTGGAAGCCATCACGCTGGCCGGCAACGCCACGGAAGTTCGGGCGGAGATCGCGGAGCTGAAGCAGCTGGCGGAGCAGGCGAAATCCGTCGAGCAAGCCGGTGTGGAAGCCAAGCTGTCGCGCCTCAAGAATCTCATGCAGGAACAAGGGTTCTTCGACCACCCCGAGAAGCGGCTGCTGCTCTTCACCGAATTCAAGGACACCCTCGATTACCTGGTCGCCAAGCTCAAGGATTGGGGCTTCCGGGTCGGCTGCATCCACGGCGGCATGCGAATCGGCTCCCGCGATGACTCCGGCTCGCGGCTGCATACCGAACAGCAGTTCAAGGACGGAGCCATCCAGGTTCTCGTCGCTACAGAGGCGGCCGGCGAAGGCATCAACCTCCAGTGCTGCCACATCCTTTTCAATTACGACATCCCCTGGAATCCGAACCGGCTCGAACAGCGGATGGGCCGCATTCACCGCTACGGCCAGCGGAAAGACTGCCTGATCTTCAACTTCGTGGCGACTAACACCATCGAAGGTCGCGTGCTGCAACGGCTCCTGGAGAAGCTCCAGGAAATCCGCAACGCCCTGAATGATGACGCCGTGTTCAACGTCGTGGGCGAAGTCCTGCCGGCCGCTCAGATCGAGCGGGTGTTGCGCGACTACTACGCCGGTCACTTAGGCGACGCCGATCTTGAAGACCGGCTGCTGCATAACGTGGACGAGAATCACTTCCGGGCCATTTGCCAGAATGCCCTGGAAGGGCTGGCGTCGAAGCGGCTCAACCTGGAAATGCTGATCGAGCGCCGGGCCAAGGCCCAGGAGCGCCGCGTCGTCCCTGAAACGCTTGCCCGCTTCCTCGCCGAGGCCGCCGAGCACGCCGAGCTGTCCCTCAAGGCGGTGCCGTCGCTGCCTCACACCTATGACCCCGGCAAGACGCCGACCACTCTCAAGAACTACGAACGAAACCCCGACTGGCGTCTGCCGGCGCTGGCAAGCAAGTATCCGCGCCTATCGACGCACCGGGAGACAGCGGAAGAGCACAATCTGGAATGGGTCACACCGGGACATCCGCTCTTCGAGGCAGTCCGCCGGCACACGCTGCACCTGGCGCAGGAGCATTTCCAGAAAGGGGCCCGCTTCTATTCGCTCACCCACGATACGCCGGCGCGGCTCGATTTCTACCGCGCTCGTGTGGTGGATGGTCTGGGGCATGTGATCCACGAACGGCTCTTCACCGTCGAACTCTCCGAAAGCGGCCCGCCACGCCTACTTGACCCCGCGGTTCTTAGCAACCTCATGCCGGCACCCTCACCCCAACCCTCTCCCCCAGGGAGAGGGCAGGGTGAGGGGTTGCCCGCCGTTGCTAACGTGCCTGAAGCGTCCGGCTGGCTCTATGAGCACGGCCTGAAAGCGTTCCTGGAGGAAGTGCGATGTGAACGGTTGGAGGAATTAGACCGGATTGCCGAACATGTCGAACTCTCGCTCACCGAGTTGCTCCAGAAAGCGGACGAGGAAATTGGCAAGGCCGCCGCCGACGTGGAACGCAAGGCACAAGGAGCCGAGGGCCGGCTCGCCCAGGCGGAAACCCGGCATGCCGACCTGCTCGCTCGACGGGATCGCCGGCGCCAGGAGTTGCAGCAGCAACGCTCCCTGACCTTGCAAGCCGTCGAACGGATCACATCGGTGCTAATCCTGCCGCATCCAGACCGAGCGTCGCCGGAGGTCCAGCGCCTGCGGCCCAACCCCGAAACCGAAGCCACGGCCATGCGCGTCGTCATGGAGCACGAGCGCGCCCAGGGCCGGCAGGTTTACGACGTTCACGAGAAGAACCTGGGCTACGACATCGTCAGCCTGGACCTCAATTCCGGTGAACTGCGGCTGATCGAAGTCAAGGGGATCGGCGACGCGGATGGCAGCGTGCTGCTGACGCCCAACGAACGCCGCGTGGCTGAGGACCGCCGTGATTGTTACTGGCTGTACGTCGTCACCCATTGCAACACCACGCCTCGCCTGCGGGAGCCGATCAAGGATCCGGCACGGCTGCAATGGACCGAAGTAGTCAAGGTGGCGCACTATCGCATCGACACCCAGAGCCTGAAGTAGGAACCGCAGATGATCCCGAAGGAATGCAAGCGCCTGGCCGAAGTGGACTTCCCGATTGCGGTAGTCTCGAAGCATTCTGCGCGCGAGAAGTCGATCCGCCACGGTCATCCGTCCACGCTGCATCTGTGGTGGGCGCGGCGGCCGTTGGCGGCGTGCCGGTCGATGCTGATGGCCCTCTTACTCCCCGACCCGTGCGATCCGAATTGCCCCGCCGACTTCAAAGCGAAAGCGCGAGGCCTGCTCAATCGTCCCATGTCGCCTGCGACCCCGGGCAAGACCGACGCAGACCTTCGGGCGGCGCTCTTACGTTTCATCGGGGATTTCGCCGACTGGGACAATGCTGGCCATCCCGTCTATCTGGAAATCGCCTGCGGCCTGGTCAAGGCAGCGCACCCGGAGGAGACACCGCTGGTCGTTGATCCGTTCGCGGGCGACGGGTCCATCCCGCTGGAAGCGCTGCGGCTCGGCTGCGATGCCTTCGCCAGCGACTTGAATCCTGTCGCTTGCCTGATCTGCAAGGTCCTTCTCGAAGACATCCCCCGCCACGGGCCGGAGCTGGCCGAGGAGCTGCGCCGCGTCGGGGCCGAGGTGAAGAAGGCCGCCGAGCGGGAGTTGGCCGAGTTCTACCCAGTCGATCCCGATGGGGCGCGGCCCATCGCCTATCTCTGGGCGCGAACAGTTCGGTGTGAAGCGCCCAACTGCGGCGCCGAGATTCCGCTGATGCGGTCGTTCTGGCTCTGCAAGAAGGCGGATCGGCGGCGGGCGTTGCGGCCCAAGATCATTCTCCCCTCTCCCCCCGGGAGAGGGGTCGGGGGTGAGGGCAGGGCCGGGGGTGAGGGCGGGGTCGGGGGTGAGGGCGGGCCTAAGCCCATCAAGGTCAAGCCTCCCCTACCACCCGACCTACTCGAATTCGCTCGCAACCTGCGGAAAGAACAAACCGATGCTGAAGCGCTGATGTGGTCCCTGCTCCGCGGCCGCCGGCTTGCTGGTCGAAAGTTCCGGCGGCAGCATCCAGTCGAACCCTATGTCCTCGATTTCTACTGCCATGAACTCCAACTTGCCGTGGAACTGGATGGCGGCCAACACAACACACCCGAAGGCCGGCAACACGACGAAAAGCGCTCAGAGTTCCTGACTGCAAAGGGGATTCGTGTTCTGCGTTTTTGGAATCACGATGTCATTCAAGATACTGAGGTGGTGTTGGAAGCTATTTGGAATGCCATAACGGATCAGGGCACTTTACCCTCACCCCCCACCCCTCTCCCGGAGGGAGAGGGGAGCCAGAAGCCCTCTCCCTGCGGGAGAGGGTTGGGTGAGGGCACGCCTTGGAATGCCATAATGGATCAGGGCACTTTACCCTCACCCCCCACCCCTCTCCCGGAGGGAGAGGGGAGCCAGAAGCCCTCTCCCTCTGGGAGAGGGCAGGGTGAGGGCACGCCTTGGAATGCCATAATGGATCAGGGCACTTTACCCTCACCCCCAACCCCTCTCCCGGAGGGAGAGGGGAGCCAGAAGCCCTCTCCCTCTGGGAGAGGGTTGGGTGAGGGCACGCCTCGCGTCGAATTCGAGATCTTCACGCCGACGACCGAAAAGGACGTGCGCGGCGGCACCGTCAGTCGGGCCAAGGCGACCTGTCTCTGCTGTGGTGCTGTGCTGCCCCCGGAGCGTGTTCGCGCCCAGCTTGCCGCCCAGCGGGGCGGGGCCGATGTTATTTTTGAACCCTCACCCCCAGCCCCTCTCCCGGAGGGAGAGGGGAGCCAGAAACCCTCTCCCTCCGGGAGAGGGCAGCTGACCAGTGAGGTCAGCCGAGTCGTCACAAGAGAGAGGGGGAGCCAGAAACCCTCTCCCTCCGGGAGAGGGCAGGGTGAGGGCACGCCTTGGAATGCCATGACGGATCAGGGCACTTTACCCTCACCCCTAACCCCTCTCCCGGAGGGAGAGGGGAGCCAGAAGCCCTCTCCCTCTGGGAGAGGGTTGGGTGAGGGCACGCCTTGGAATGCCATAATGGATCAGGGCACTTTACCCTCACCCCTAACCCCTCTCCCGGAGGGAGAGGGGAGCCAGAAACCCTCTCCCTCCGGGAGAGGGCAGGGTGAGGGCACGCCTTGGAATGCCATAACGGATCAGGGCACTTTACCCTCACCCCTAACCCCTCTCCCGGAGGGAGAGGGGAATCAGAAACCCTCTCCCTCCGGGAGAGGGCAGGGTGAGGGAATTCCCAAACGTATCGGCGGGGCTAGGCTCCTCGCCGTAGTCACACTCCGCGACGGCGAACCGGGCCGACACTATCGCCTGCCCACCGACTCCGACTACCAGGCCGTTTGGAAGGCCCAGCAGCGGTTGAAGCAAATCATGGAGGATTGGAAGAAAAAACCCTCACCCCCAGCCCCTCTCCCGGAGGGAGAGGGGAGCCAGAAGCTCTCTCCCTCGGGGAGCCAAAAGCCCTCTCCCTCGGGGAGCCAAAAGCCCTCTCCCTCGGGGAGCCAAAAGCCCTCTCCCTCGGGGAGAGGGTTGGGTGAGGGTTTATGCCCGATCCCGGATGAGCCGCTCCCGCCGATCGGGACGCTGGGCTTTCGCGTGCAGCGGTACGGCATGCTACAGTGGGGCGACCTGTTCACGGCGCGGCAGAAGGTGGGGTTGGCGATACTGGCGCGGCTGACGAGTGAACAATCCACCAAAGAAACAACCGGCCTACACGACCCTATGGCGATGGTAGTCAACCGCTGCGCTGATCGAGGATCGAGTTTGACCAGATGGGATAGCACGACAATCAAAATCGCGAGTGGTTTCGCCCGCCAGGCTCTGCCAATTGTGTGGGACTTTGCCGAGGTGGCACCGTTCGGAACAGGAGCCGGGGACTACGGCCATATGATCGACGGTGTCGTTGAAGTCGTTCAGGAATTCGGCACGGCACGTCCGACGAAAGGACAGGTCCAAGGTGCCGACGCGGCCCATCATCCATTGCCTGACGATGCCGTTGGGATCTTCTTCACCGACCCACCCTACTACGATGCCATACCCTACTCCGATCTCTCCGACTTCTTCTTCGTCTGGTTGAAGCGAACGCTTCCTGGCCACCCGCTGCTCCGTGACCCCTTCGACCCAGCGAATCCTCTTTCACCCAAGCTGCAAGAGGCGGTGCAGGACGAGACGAAGCTAGTACCCTCACCCCCAACCCCTCTCCCGCAGGGAGAGGGGAGTAGAAAGCCCTCTCCCTGCGGGAGAGGGTTGGGTGAGGGTCTAGTGCCCAAGGACCGGGCCTGGTTCGAGGACACGATGGCCAAGGCGTTCGCCGAAGGCCGCCGTGTGCTGCGCGAAGATGGCATCGGCTCGGTTGTCTTTGCCCACAAGACGACCGAAGGTTGGGAAGCATTGCTCGGCGGCTTGATCCGCGGCGGCTGGACGATCACCGACTCCTGGCCGATCTCGACCGAGATGGCGACGCGTCTTCGCGCCCGTGAATCCGCGGCGCTGGCCACCAGCATTCATCTCGTCTGCCGGCCCCGCCCCCTCACCCCCAACCCCTCTCCCAATGGGAGAGGGGAGGGTGAGGGTGGGGTTGGCGACTGGGGCCATGTGCTGCGCGAGTTGCCCAAGCGCGTTGCTGACTGGATGAACCGTCTGCAAAAAGAAGGCGTTCGCGGTGCCGATCTCGTCTTCGCCTGCATCGGGCCGGCCCTGGAGATTTACAGCCGTTACTCCAAGGTCGTGGATGCCGAGGAGCGCGAGATTCCCCTGGGCGGCGACCCGGAAGCCAAAGAGCCACACAAACGGGGCTATCTGGCCTACGTCTGGGAAGTCGTCGGCCGGGCAGCTCTGGAGCAGGTTCTTGGGACAGCCGGCCCCTCACCCCGACCCTCTCCCGAGGGGAGAGGGAGACTAAATGAAGGTGCGGCCGGAGCGCTCGAAGAGGATGCACGATTGACGGCCCTGTTCCTGTGGACACTCCAAGCGACCGACGGTTCCCTCCCCTCTCCCTCCGGGAGAGGGGCCGGGGGTGAGGGCAGAGATGCCAAAGACCCTCACCCCGACCCTCTCCCAGAGGAAGAGGGAGATACCGACGATGAAGAGGAAACTCCAACGAGCAAGAAGACCAAAAAAGGGCTGTCCTTGCCGTTCGACGTGGTCCGGCGGTTTGCGCAGCCGCTCGGCATCCACCTTGACGCCTGGGAAGGCCGCATCATCAAGACCGATAAGGGCGTTGTCCGACTGATCCCGGTACTGGACCGAGTGGAACAGCTCTTCGGCAAAGAAGGTGCTGAAGCGGTTGCTGACCGGCTGGAGAAACACCATACCGGTCCCGTGCAGATGACGTTGTTCCCCGCAGCCGATGAACCGGCCACGCCGACCGTTCGCGGGCGACGACGCAAACCCTCATCCCCAGCCCCTCTCCCGGAGGGAGAGAGGAGCCAGAAACCCTCTCCCACCGGGAGACCGTCCCATCTCGCCAGCGGCCTGTTCGAGGGAGAGAGGAGCCAGAAACCCTCTCCCACCGGGAGAGGGCAGGGTGAGGGAGATGAATCGCTCCGCAAGCATCGCGGCGCCACCACGCTCGACCACGTTCACGTCGCGATGCTCCTGCAAGCGTCCGGCCGGGCGAGCGCCCTGCGGGCGCTACTGAAATCCGAGATCGAGCGCGGGCCGGATTTCCTGCGGCTGGCGAATGCCCTGTCGGCGCTTTATCCGAGAGATAGCGACGAAAAACGGTTGCTCGACGCCATGCTCCTGGCGGTACCGAGATGAGAACACAAGGAGAAAGCCATGTTCGACCGGATTACGTTCGATCCCAACATCATGGGTGGGCGTGCCTGCATTCGCGGCATGAGGATACCCGTGTCTGTGATCGTGGGGCAAATTGCCCACGGAGCGACCTGGGATGAGGTGCTGCGAGGTTATCCCGACCTCGAACGCGAGGACATTCAGCAAGCGCTGGAATACGCCGCCTGGCTGACCCACGAAGAAGTGCGAACGGCATGAGGACTGGCCATGCGTTTCCTGGCAGACATGGGCGTTTCGCAACAGGTGGTCGAGTGGCTGCGCACGAAGGGCCACGACGCGGTCCATCTGCGCGACGAGGGGTTACAACGCCTGCCCGACAGCGAGATTTTCCAGAAGGCTGCCCGTGAACAGCGGATTGTGTTGACCTTTGACCTGGACTTCGGGGAAATCCTGGCCGCCAGCGCTGGCCAGATCGTCAGCGTTGTTCTGTTTCGCCTACGCAATACGCGGGCCGATTTCGTGATTCAACGCCTGGATGATGTGCTGAAGCAGTCGAGCACCGAGCTTTTGCAAGGAGCCATCATCCTCGTTGAGGACAGCCGGCATCGCGTGCGCAAACTGCCCATTGGCAGTTGATGAGGAGCAACTCATGGAACCTTGGTACAAGATCGTCAATCCCCGCAAAGAGGTACGGGAAGGACGGTCCTTTAACCCGGACGAATTTGCCATCGCGCTGGAACAAGTCATCGCCGGCACTGCGCCGGAGGATTATCGGGATCCAGCTCAGTTTTTTGCACGAACCTGCTGGACGCGGGCATTACGCGAGCACTGCGGTATGGTGTTGCGGCGGCTTGCAGGCCGGACTGAGAACACGGCGCCCGTCCTGACCCTGATCACGCAGTTCGGCGGCGGCAAAACGCACACCCTGACGGCCCTCTACCACCTCGGCACAAGCGGCGAGAAAGCGGCCGGCTATTCGGGGGTCTCCGACCTCTTGCGCCACTCAGGCCTCTCGTCGGTTCCCCAGGCGCGGATGGGCGTATTCGTGGGGAACGCTTGGGACCCGCAGGAAGGCCGAGAGACCCCGTGGATCGACCTTGCCCGCCAGCTTGCCGGCGACAAGGGCGTCGAGGCTTTAGGCACGGCGGCGAAAACCACCCCACCCGGGACCGAGTCCATCACCCGCGTCTTTCAGGCGGCCAACGCTCCGGTGCTGATCCTTTTCGATGAAGTGCTTAACTTCCTCAACCGGCATCGCAGCCTGGCGGAGCCTTTCCATGCCTTCCTCCAAAACCTGACCGTGGCCATGACGGGAACGATCCGTGGTGCCGCGGTGATCAGCCTTCCGCGCAGCCAGGTCGAGATGACCAACTGGGACATGCAGTGGCAGGACAAGATCACCAAGGTTGTCCGCCGCGTCGCCAAGGACCTGATCGCCAATGACGAGGCAGAAATCAGCGAGGTGATTCGCCGGCGCCTGTTTGAGGATCTGGGGTCGGAGCGGACGCGCAAGAACGTGGCCAAGGCCTACGCCGACTGGTGCTTCGAGCGCCGGGCGCAACTCCCGCCCGAGTGGACGGCTGTGGACACCCTCATCCCTCGCCTCTCTCCCAGTGGGAGAGGGGTTGGGGGTGAGGGAAAAAAAGCCCGCGAGTTCCTGCAAGCCCGCTTTGAGGCGTGCTATCCCTTTCACCCGGCGACGCTCTCCGTCTTTCAGCGCAAATGGCAATCCCTGCCGCAATACCAGCAGACCCGCGGTACGCTCGCCATGCTGGCGCAGTGGATTTCGTGGGCCTACCGGGATGGCTTTACCCAGGCACGGCGCGAACCGCTCATCACGCTCGGCTCCGCCCCGCTCCACGTCCCCGAGTTCCGAAGCGTCGTGTTGGGGCAACTCGGCGAAACCCGCCTACTCACTGCCATCGAAACCGACATTGCCGGCGAGCGGTCTCACGCCCGGACCCTCGACGCCGACACCAAGGGTGTGCTGCGCGACATCCATCGCCGCGTGGGCACGACGATTCTGTTCGAGTCCTCTGGTGGCCAGGTCGATAAAGTGGCGCACCTGCCTGAACTACGCTTTGCCCTGGGCGAGCCGGAGATTGACACGACCAGTGTGGACAACGCGGCCGTGGCGCTGGTGAACAAGGCGTTCTTCATCCAGCCCGTCGGGTCCGACGGCTACAAGGTCTATCACAAAGCCAAGATCGACAAAGCAGTCCATGACCGACGGGCATCGCTAGATGAGGAGCAGGAAATCAAGCCGGCGCTTCGCCATCTGGTCAAGGAGGAGTTCAAACGGGGAGCCAGTATCCCGGTCGAGCTGTTCCCCACGGACAGCAGTGCCGTGCCGGATTCGCCGCGCTTGACGTTGGTGGTCCTCGATCCGGCCTGCGAATGGGACGGGGGCAGCCCTCACCCTGTCCTCTCCCACGGGGAGAGGGTTGGGGTGAGGGAAATGATCGCCGAGTGGACCAGGAACCGAGGGAAATCCTCCCGTCTCTATCCGGGGGCGCTGGTCTGGTGCGTGCGCAAGCCGGGCCGTGACCTGCGTGACAAGGTGGAAATGCTCCTGGCCTGGCGGCGCGTCCAGTGCGAGGTCCGCGACGGCGTGTTGGGAGCGGACTACGAGAAGGCCGACCATCAGGAAATCCAAGCCAAGGTCGCGGATGCCGAGGAGGATGCCAAGGATGAAGTCTGGGGCGGCTACCGCTTCGTGGTCTTGGCCGACAGCACCGATCCGAGCGGCCTCAAGGTCATCGACCTGGGGGCTGGGCATTCCAGTTCCACCGAAACCCTGTGCGGGCGCGTCATCGCCGCCCTCAAGGCGGAGGCATTGCTCAACGAGTCGGTAGGCGCGGGCTACATCGACCGCAACTGGCCCCCGGCGTTCAAGGATTCCGGGGCCTGGCCGCTGACCAGCCTGCGGCAGAGCTTCCTTAACGGCGCGTTGACGCGGCTCCTCGACCCCGATGGCGTCTTGAAAACGAAGCTTGTCGAGTTTGTCGGTCGTGGCGACTTCGGTCTCGGCTCGGGGGCGAAGCCTGACGGCACTTACGAGCGCCTGTGGTATCAGGAGATCGTTCCGGCCGATGAAGTCGCCTTCGAGCCGGGAGTGGTGCTGTTCAAGAAGGCCAAGGCCGAAGAACTCAAGCAAAAGCCCGCTGCCGAACCCGGCGGAGCCGGCCCCGCGCCTGAACCGAAACCCCCGGAGCCGCAGCCAGGTCTGCCTGCGGAGCCGACGCAACCGGGCGCGGAGCCTGGACCGCCGATCCCGACCAAGGCGCCGATTCGGGTTGCGGGAACCATCCCAGCGGAATTGTGGAACCGCTTTGGCACCCGCATCCTGCCAAAGCTGCGATCTGGCGAGGGTCTCAAGATCACGGTCGATCTGAGCGCGACGTTCGAGGGCACCGGCAGCAACGAGGTGAAGTCCGATCTCCGCCAGGTCCTGAGCGATCTTGGACTGGATGGATCATTTACCATCGAGTGAGCAATAACACATGCCTGCAAAGCACGATTCATTTGGACGCTTGCTGCGGGACAAGCGCTTGGAGAAGGGGTTCAGCCTACGCAAGTTCGCCGAGGCCGTCGGTGTCAGCCCGACGTATCTCTCGCAAGTGGAGCAAGGAAACGTCCAGCCACCAACGGCCGACCGCGTAAAGCGCATGGCGGAACTCTTGGAGGAGAACGCCGACGAGTGGATTGCACTGGCAGGCCGTGTGCCCGAGGACTTACCCAAGATTATCCAGGAGCAGCCGACCGAAATATCCGAACTGTTGCGGGAGGCGAGCGGTCTCACCGCTGACCAATTGCGGAAGCTTAGGGAACAGGCGAGGAGATTGAAGGAACGGGGCAGCTGAACGAGGCGGAGGACGACAGCATGAGCAGCGAAGTGCCCTTCCTCAAAAAGGAAGTAATCGAGAGCGAGGCTGCCCTGGTGCTGGCCGAGTACGGCAGGGAGCACGGGGAAGTGACCGCGCCCCCGGTTCCCATTGATGAGATCGTCGAGCTGCATTTGAAGCTAACGCTCGAAATCATGGACTTACAGCAAATCTTCGGGTTCGGCGATGTGCATGGGGCGATTTGGTTCCGGTCGCAGCGTGTGGGGATTGACCAGAGCCTTGACCCGCACCGCCATCCTGCCAAGCGCGGCCGCTACCACTTCACGCTTGCACACAAGGCCGGCCATTGGCGGCTGCATCGGAGCCTGTACCTGCGCCGCCTGGATCAACCGGGGCTGTTCGCCGACCAGGAACAGAAGCCCGATTACGTTTGCCGGTCCAGCGAGAAGAAGAAGCCAGTCGAGTGGCAGGCTGACCAATTCGCCGCAAACCTGCTGATGCCGCGCGACCTAGTGAAGCAGTCATGGGTCGAATGGCGAGGAAACATGGAGGCCATCACCCTGACCGACCTGGCCGACGTGCGTCGGCAGATTCTGACTGCCGAAGTGTTACGGCGCGGCGGCTTCAAGGCCAACGACGCTGCTACTGACGACATGGTGCTGGAGCATTGCAGCCGGCCGCTGGCGGACAAGTTCCAGGTTTCCGCAGAAGCCATGCGGATTCGGCTCGAAGGCATGGGGCTGCTGGTGAGAAAGAAAGAGGCGTCACTGTTTTAGCCTCCGTAGAAGTGGACAGCCGATATGGGAAATCGCTCCATGATCGTTCAACACATTCTTCTTACTGCCCTTGGCAAGGAACAGCGGAGCACCCTCTACGAACTGCGTGGCCGTAGCGCTGAGGAGCCGCTGGCACCGTTGGCCCTCTTGCGGCTCTTACCCCCAGACGCGAAGCCTAACCGTGTACTCGCACTTTGCACCGAGGGGGCCAAGCAAGCGACGTGGGAAACCTTTGCTAATGGCGTTCACCAGACCTTGCGCATTGAGGCCGAGCGGCTGGACATCCCTGACGGAAAGACCGCCGACGAGATCCGCCAGATCATCGAAGCGGCAGCTGAAAAGTTCCCAGAAGGGGCCGAGCTAACGCTAGACGTTACGCAAGGGCTGCGCCATTTCCCCTTTGTCGCTTACGCACTTGCCCTGTACTTGACCTCGTTGCGAGGCATCCGGCTGCGGGGAGCGTACTACGGAATGCTGGAAGGATTCGCACGCGATTCCAAGGAACCACGTCCGATTGTTGACCTGCGGCCACTTCTGGAGCTGCCAGAATGGTTTCATGCGGTGCGGGTCTTTCGCGATACGGGTTCGACCGGGCCTCTGGCGGTCCTGATGCGCGGTCTCCGAGGCGAGTCGGTGGGTGACGCCGATACCATCATCGCGTCGTTGGAGAAACTGGCCTTCACCTATGAGGCCGGCCTCCCCGTTGAGCTTGCCTATGTGGCAGCACAAGTGGCGTCGTCATTCGCCAAAGGAT
>Ga0209061_1003766_pt1 | contig 15770 bp, 11 predicted proteins | sample Coa_R1_10_FD_187157 | JGI IMG/M metagenome (GOLD analysis project Ga0209061, IMG submission 187157) | Surface soil microbial communities from Centralia Pennsylvania, which are recovering from an underground coalmine fire - Coalmine... | ecosystem: Environmental > Terrestrial > Soil >...
TGCCGGGGGACAACATCAAGATGACGGTGGAGCTCATCAGTCCGATTGCGATGGAGGAGGGGCTGCGCTTTGCGATCCGCGAGGGCGGCAAGACCGTCGGGGCGGGCGTGGTCTCAAAAGTGCTGAAATAGGCTTTTCTTCCGGCGCGCAGCGCCGCTGCATGATGCGGGTCGCGCGTGGGCGCGATCCCGCAGGAGAGTCGGGCGCAAGCCCATGAAAGTGTCCGTCGAAATCGCCGGGAGCGATTTCGGCCAGTTAACTAGGCCAGTAGCTCAATTGGCAGAGCGGCGGTCTCCAAAACCGCAGGTTGGGGGTTCGATTCCCTCCTGGCCTGCCATCGATTTCAAGTGAACGACACACAGCGCATTCCATCATCCGGCGCCGCGGACCAGCTGAAACTCGGCGCCGCCATCGTGCTCCTCATCGGCGGCATCGTGGCCTATTACATCCTCGGCAGCGCCGAGGCGGCGTGGCTGCGCTGGCTCGCCGTCGGGCTCGGGATCGTGCTCGCCGCGGCCGTGCTCGTCCCGTCGAGGTACGGCGCCGAATTCAAGCAGTTCGTGCTCGACGCCCGCGTCGAGCTGCGCAAGGTCGTCTGGCCGACGCGCCGGGAGACCGGCATGACGACGCTCATCGTCTTCGGCTTCGTCATCCTTGCGGGCGTGTTCTTCTGGGTAGTGGACCTGGTGCTGGCCTGGGCCACGCGACACCTGACCGGTCAGGGGGGCTGAACGTCATGGCGTTGCGCTGGTACGTCGTGCACGCTTACTCGAACTTCGAGCACCGGGTAGCCGAGGCGCTGAAGGAGCGCATCAAGCGGCAGGGTCTCGAGTCGAAGTTCGGCGAGATCCTGGTCCCGACCGAGGAGGTCGTCGAGATGCGCGACGGCCAGAAGCGCAAGAGCGAGCGCAAGTTCTATCCGGGCTACGTCCTCGTGCAGATGGAGATGGACGAGGAGACGTGGCATCTGGTGCGGGACGTGCCGAAGGTCCTGGGCTTCATCGGCGGCACCTCGGATCGGCCGGCGCCGATCACGGACCGCGAGGCGATGCAGATCCTGCGGCGCGTCGAGGAAGGCGTGGACAAGCCGCGGCCGAAGGTGCTCTTCGAGCCCGGCGAAGTGGTGCGCGTCATCGAGGGGCCGTTCAACGACTTCAACGGCGTCGTCGAGAACGTGAACTACGAGAAGAACCGGCTGCAGGTGGCCGTACAGATTCTCGGGCGATCGACGCCCGTGGAGCTCGATTTCTCGCAGGTGGAGAAGGCTTGAGAGTGCGGATCGGGCGGCCATGCCACACGAGGCGACATCTCAGGACAGCAACGTATTCGGGGAGCCTGATCGGCGGTAGGACCCGAGGAGAGAACTAGATGGCGAAGAAGGTTCAAGGCTACGTCAAGCTGCAGGTGCCCGCGGGCTCCGCGAATCCCTCGCCGCCCATCGGGCCGGCGCTCGGGCAGCAGGGCGTCAACATCATGGAGTTCTGCAAGCAGTTCAATGCCGCGACGCAGAAGATGGAGAAGGGCCTGCCGATCCCCGTGGTGATCACGGTGTATTCGGACCGTAGCTTCACGTTCGTGATGAAGACGCCGCCCGCCTCCGTGCTGATCCGCAAGGCGATCGGCATCGAGAAGGGCAGCGGCACGCCGAACACGAACAAGGTCGGCAAGATCACCCGCCGGCAGCTGGAGGAGATCGCGAAGATGAAGCAGCCGGACCTCACGGCGGCGGATCTCGACGCGGCGGTGCGCACGATCGCGGGCAGCGCGCGCAGCATGGGCGTTGAAGTGGAGGGGGTGTAGTCATGGCTCACGTCGCCAAGCGCGTGCAAGCCTGGAAGGCGCGGCTCGAGCCGGGCAAGCATTATCCCCTCGAGGAGGCCCTGAAGCTGGTGAAGGAATTTGCGCGGGCGAAGTTCGACGAGTCGGTCGACGCCGCGGTCAATCTCGGCATCGACGCGAGCAAGTCGGACCAGCAGGTGCGCGGCTCGACCGTCATGCCGCACGGCATCGGCAAGTCGGTGCGCGTCGCCGTGTTCACGACCGGCAAGAACCAGGACGCGGCCCGCGCCGCAGGGGCGGACATCGTCGGCCTCGATGACCTTGCCGCGAAAGTCAAGGCGGGAGAGATCAACTTCGACGTGGTGATCGCGAGCCCGGACGCGATGCGCGTCGTCGGCCAGCTTGGTCAGATATTGGGCCCCCGCGGCCTCATGCCGAACCCGAAGGTGGGAACGGTCACGCCCGATGTGGCGACCGCGGTGAAGAACGCGAAAGCGGGGCAGGTCCGCTACCGGGTGGACAAGGCGGGCATCGTCCACTGCACGATCGGCAAGGCGAGCTTCGAGGTGAGCGCGCTCAAGGAGAACCTCCTGGCCCTGGTCGCGGACCTGCAGAAGGCGAAGCCGTCCGCCGCGAAGGGCCAGTATTTGAAGCGGCTCTCGGTCTCCTCGACGATGGGACCGGGGATCACGGTGGATACGTCGACATTGGTTTGATGCGGTACGGCTCGCGAGAGCCGCCGTCGAAGACCGCAGGCGAGGCGATGGCCTCTCAATGACTGCCTGCGCAGATGGTGAGCCGCCAACGGCCGAGGGGTGCTCCTCCCGACCGTGAGGGTCGCCGTCGAGGGTGGAGCCCGGTAAGGGACGCGGGCTTCGCGTGTGATCTTCACAAGGCGAGGAGAACATCTGTGCCTCTGAAGCTGGAAGAGAAGAAGGCGCTGGTCGAGGAGATGGCCCGGGTGGCGGCGAACGCTCAGTCGGTCGTCGCTGCGGAGTATCGCGGGCTCACGGTCGCGCAGATGACGGAGCTGCGCGCCAAGGCGCGGTCGGCCGGCGTGTACATGCGTGTGGTGAAGAACACGCTGGCGCGCCGGGCGCTCGCCGGCACTTCGTTCGAGCCCGTCGGCCCCGCGCTCAGAGGGCCGTTGGTGCTCGCGTTCTCGCGGGATGATCCCGGCGCCGCCGCGCGCGTCGTGAAGGAGTTCGGCAAGGCGAACGACAAGCTCATCGCCACGCTCGTCGCGCTCGGCGGCCAAGTGCTGCCCGGCAAGGACATCGACAGGGTGGCGAGCCTGCCGACGCGCGAGCAGGCGGTCGCCCAGCTGCTCGGGGTCTTGAAGGCCCCGATCGAGAAGCTGGTGCGCACGCTCGCGGAGCCGCAGGCAAAGCTCGCCCGCACGCTCGCGGCCGTCCGCGAGCAGAAGCAGGCTGCCGCCGCGGGGTGAACGCGCCCGCTCATCGCATCCGCGCGATCGCATTCGTCACAACAGACTTGGTATCGGATTGAGGAGACCCCACATGGCCGTTACGAAAGATGAAATCCTCGACGCAATCTCGAAGATGAGCGTCATGGAGGTCGTCGAGCTGATCTCCGACATGGAGAAGAAGTTCGGCGTCACTGCCGCCGCTCCCGTCGCGATCGCCGCCGCTCCAGGCGCCGCCGCGCCCGGCGCTGCGGCCGCCCCCGCGGAGGAGAAGACCGAATTCACCGTCACGCTGAAGGAGTACCCGGCGGACAAGAAGGTGAGCGTCATCAAGGTCATTCGCGAGATCACGGGCCTCGGGCTCAAGGAAGCGAAGGACCTCGTGGAAGGCGTGCCTTCCACGGTGAAGGAGGCAGTCTCGAAGGCGGACTCGGAGACGATCCGCAAGAAGCTCGAGGAAGCCGGGGCGAAGGTCGAGATCAAGTAAGGTCTCGATGGCAGCGAGGACCCGCGATCCGATCAGGGCGCGCGGGTCGTGCTACACATTGCGCGTGATGGGGTAGAATGGCGCATCCCCCACTTCACCCCATCAACCGCAGCGCGCGTCCGATGCGCGGCGACCTGGAAGCGGCAGCTCTCCGGGAAGCCGGCGTGTCGGCCGCACTTTTTTCGTTGAGGTGACCCGAATGGCCTATTCCTTCACCGAGAAGAAGCGCATCCGGAAGAACTTCGGCAAGCAGCCGAGCATTCTCGATGTGCCCTACCTTCTCGCCATCCAGCTCGACTCGTACCGCTCGTTCCTCCAGGCCGACGTGCCGGAGGACAAGCGGCAGAACGTCGGGCTGCATGCGGCGTTCCGGTCGGTGTTCCCGATCACGAGCTACTCGGGCAACGCCTCGCTGGAATACGTGAGCTACCGGCTCGGCGAGCCGGTGTTCGACGTGAAGGAATGCCAGCTCCGCGGCCTGACCTACGCCGCCCCCCTGCGCGTGAAGGTGCGCCTCGTCGTCCTCGACAAGGAAGCGGCGGGCAGCAAGAAACCGGTGAAGGACGTGCGCGAGCAGGAAGTCTATCTCGGGGAGCTGCCGCTCATGACCGAGAACGGCACGTTCATCGTGAACGGCACCGAGCGCGTCATCGTCTCGCAGCTGCACAGAAGCCCTGGCGTATTCTTCGACCATGACCGGGGGAAGACCCACTCCTCGGGGAAGCTGCTGTTCTCCGCGCGCATCATTCCGTACCGCGGCTCGTGGCTGGATTTCGAGTTCGATCCGAAGGACTGCGTGTTCGCGCGCATCGACCGGCGGCGCAAGCTCCCGGTCACGATCATCCTGCGCGCGCTCGGGATGAGCGAGGAGGAGATCCTCGGCACGTTCTTCGACACGAACTCGTTCTTCCTCGGGCGCGACGAGATCGCGCTGCACCTCGTGCCGCAGCGCCTGCGCGGCGAGACGGCGACGTTCGAGATCCGCATCGGCGAGAAGGTGATCGTCGAGGAGGGCCGCCGCATCACCGCCCGCCACGTCCGCCAGCTCGAGGACGCCGGCGTCACGCGCCTGCGCGTCCCGCGCGAGTACGTGTACGGGAAGATCCTCGCTCACGATGTGGTCAATACCGAGACGGGCGAGATCCTGGCAAAGGCGAACGAAGTCCTCACGGCGGCTAGCGTCGAGAAGCTGATCGAGGCCGGTATCGCCGAGGTGAAGACCCTCTACGTGAACGACCTCGATCGCGGCCCGTACATCTCGGACACGCTGCGCATCGACCCGACGAAGACTCGTCTCGAGGCGCTCGTCGAGATCTACCGCATGATGCGCCCGGGCGAGCCGCCGACGAAGGACGCGGCGGAGAACCTGTTCAACAATCTCTTCTTCAATCCCGAGCGGTACGACCTCTCGGCGGTGGGACGCATGAAGTTCAACCGCCGCGTGCGCCGCGAGGCAGGCGTGGGCTCGGGCGTGCTCTCCAAGGACGACATCATCGATGTGCTGAAGGTGCTCATCGACATCCGCAACGGCAACGGGACGGTCGACGACATCGACCATCTCGGCAACCGCCGGGTGCGAAGCGTCGGCGAGATGGCGGAGAACGCCTTCCGCGTCGGGCTCGTGCGCGTCGAGCGCGCGGTGAAGGAGCGCCTGACGATCGCCGAGAACGAGCCGCTCATGCCGCAGGAGATGATCAACGCGAAGCCCGTCGCGGCCGCGGTGAAGGAGTTCTTCGGCTCCTCGCAGCTCTCGCAGTTCATGGACCAGAACAATCCGCTCTCGGAGGTGACGCACAAGCGCCGCGTCTCCGCGCTCGGGCCGGGCGGCCTCACGCGCGAGCGCGCGGGGTTCGAGGTGCGCGACGTGCACCCGACCCACTACGGGCGGGTCTGTCCGATCGAGACGCCGGAAGGCCCGAACATCGGCCTCATCAACTCGCTCGCGGTCTACGCGCGCACCAACGAGTACGGCTTCCTCGAGACGCCGTACCGCAAGGTCGAGAACGGCCGCGTCACGGACAAGATCGAGTATCTCTCCGCGATCGAGGAAGGGGAATTTGCGATCGCGCAGGCGAATGCGCGCCTGGGACCGGACGGGGAGCTGGCGGACGAGCTCGTCTCGTGCCGCTTCCAGAACGAGTTCACGCTCATGCCGCGCGAGCGCATCAACTACATGGACGTGAGCCCGAAGCAGATCGTCTCGGTCGCCGCCTCGCTCATCCCTTTCCTCGAGCACGACGATGCGAACCGCGCGCTCATGGGCTCGAACATGCAGCGCCAGGCCGTACCGACGCTGCGCTCGGAGACGCCGCTCGTCGGCACCGGCATGGAGCGCCCCGTCGCGATCGACTCGGGCGTGACCGTCGTCGCGAAGCGCGGCGGCGTCGTGGATTCGGTCGATGCCTCGCGCATCGTGGTCCGGGTGAACGACGAGGAGACCGCGGCCGGGGAGCCGGGCGTCGACATCTACAATCTCACGAAATACACCCGCTCCAACCAGAACACGTGCATCAACCAGCGCCCGCTGGTGCACGCGGGCGACCGCATCGCCCGCGGCGACGTGCTGGCCGACGGCCCCTCGACCCACCTCGGCGAGCTCGCGCTCGGGCAGAATCTGCTCGTCGCGTTCATGCCCTGGAACGGCTACAACTTCGAGGATTCGATCCTCATCTCCGAGCGGGTCGTGCAGGAGGACCGTTTCACGACGATCCACATCGAAGAGCTCACCTGCGTCGCGCGGGATACCAAGCTCGGACCGGAGGAGATTACCGCGGACATCCCCAACGTGGGCGATGCGGCGCTCGCGAAGCTCGATGAGGCGGGCATCGCCTTCATCGGCGCGGAAGTGCGAGCAGGCGACATCCTGGTCGGCAAGGTGACGCCGAAGGGCGAGACGCAGCTTACCCCCGAGGAGAAGCTGCTGCGCGCGATCTTCGGGGAGAAGGCCTCCGACGTGAAGGACACCAGCTTGCGGGTGCCGCCCGGCATGGACGGCACCGTCATCGACGTGCGCGTGTTCACGCGCGACGGCGTCGATAAGGACTCGCGGGCGCTCGCGATCGAGAAGGCGGAGATCGAGCGCGCTCGCAAGGACTTCGCGGATCAGCAGCGCATCCTCGAGGACGACCTCTTCCACCGCGTGCGGGACATGCTCCTCGGCAAGACGGCCGCCGGCGGCCCGCGGAAGCTCAAGTCGGGAGCGAGGATCACCGCGGATTATCTCGATGAACTGCCGCGCGAGGAGTGGTTTGAGATCCGACTCGAAGATGAGGAGGCGAACGCCCAGCTCGAGCAGGCTTCCGAGCGCCTGAAGACGCAGCGGAAGAACTTCGAGCAGCGCCTCGAGCAGAAGCGGGGCAAGATCACGGCGGGCGACGACCTCGCCCCCGGCGTGCTGAAGATGGTGAAGGTCTACCTCGCCGTGAAGCGCCGTATCCAGCCGGGCGACAAGATGGCGGGACGGCACGGCAACAAGGGCGTCATCTCCACGATCGTCCCGGTCGAGGACATGCCGTACCTCGCCGACGGCACGCCCGTCGACATCGTCCTGAACCCGCTCGGCGTGCCCTCGCGCATGAACGTCGGCCAGGTGCTCGAGACGCATCTCGGCTGGGCGGCGAAGGGGCTCGGCCTGAAGATCGGCCGCATGCTGGAGCAGCATGCGGCGCAGCGCGAGCTGCGTGCGTTCATCAAGCAGGTCTACAACGAGACCGGCGGACAGAAGGAGGACATCGACTCCCTTTCCGATCAGGAGCTCGTCGAGCTCGCGCGCAATCTCACGGCCGGCGTGCCGATGGCGACGCCGGTGTTCGACGGCGCGAGCGAGGCGGAGATCAAGCGCCTGCTCGCGCTCGCCGACCTGCCGGCGAGCGGGCAGACGCAGCTCTTCGACGGCCGCACCGGCGAGCGCTTCGATCGCCCGATCACGGTGGGCTACATGTACATGCTGAAGCTCAACCATCTGGTCGACGACAAGATGCACGCCCGCTCGACGGGGCCGTACTCGCTCGTCACGCAGCAGCCGCTCGGCGGCAAGGCGCAGTTCGGCGGCCAGCGCTTCGGCGAGATGGAGGTCTGGGCGCTCGAGGCGTACGGCGCGGGCTACACGCTGCAGGAGATGTTGACGGTGAAGTCCGACGACGTGAACGGCCGCACGAAGATGTACAAGAACATCGTCGACGGCAATCACCAGATGGACGCCGGTATGCCCGAGTCCTTCAACGTCCTCGTGAAGGAGATCAGGTCGTTGGGGATCAACGTCGAATTGGAGCAAGACTGAGGTGGATTCTCAGAGTGGGGATCTTTGCTACGTGATCCGGGTGGCGCGCGGCGCGATCCCGGACGGAAGTTGGGCGTAGCCCACGAGAATATGGCCGCAGGCCATGAGGAACATATGAAAGATCTGCTGAAGCTCTTCAAGCAGCACGCCCCGGTCGAGCATTTCGACTCGATCAAGATCGGGCTCGCTTCCCCGGAGATGATCCGCGCGTGGTCCTACGGCGAGGTGAAGAAGCCGGAGACGATCAACTACCGCACGTTCAAGCCGGAGCGCGACGGCCTGTTCTGCGCTAAGATCTTCGGGCCCGTCAAGGACTACGAGTGCTTGTGCGGGAAGTACAAGCGCCTGAAGCACCGCGGCGTCGTCTGCGAGAAGTGCGGCGTCGAGGTCACGCAGTCGAAGGTGCGGCGCGAGCGCATGGGCCACATCGAGCTCGCGAGCCCCGTCGCGCACATCTGGTTCCTGAAGTCGCTGCCCTCGCGCATCGGTCTCATGCTCGACATGACGCTGCGCGAGATCGAGCGCGTGCTGTACTTCGAGGCCTTCGTCGTCATCGATCCGGGCATGACGCCGCTCACCCGCGGCCAGCTGCTCACGGATGAGATGTACCTCGAGGCGATCGAGGAGCATGGAGACGAGTTCGACGCGAAGATGGGCGCCGAGGCCGTCTACGAGCTGCTGCGTACGATCGACTTGCAAGCCGAGCTCATCAAAGTGCGCGAGGAGATGGGCTCCACGTCGTCGGAGACCAAGCTCAAGCGCCTCTCGAAGCGTCTGAAGCTCATCGAGTCGTTCATCGAGTCCGGCAACAAGCCCGAGTGGATGGTCATGACCGTCCTGCCGGTGCTGCCGCCCGATCTGCGTCCGCTCGTGCCGCTCGACGGCGGACGGTTCGCGACATCGGATCTCAACGACCTCTACCGCCGCGTCATCAACCGGAACAACCGCCTGCGCCGGCTGCTCGAGCTCAACGCGCCCGACATCATCGTGCGCAACGAGAAGCGCATGCTGCAGGAGGCCGTCGATGCGCTGCTCGACAACGGCCGCCGTGGACGCGCGATCACGGGCTCGAACAAGCGCCCGCTGAAGTCGCTCGCGGACATGATCAAGGGCAAGCAGGGCCGGTTCCGGCAGAACCTGCTCGGCAAGCGAGTCGATTACTCGGGCCGCTCGGTCATCGTCGTCGGCCCGCAGCTGCGCCTGCACCAGTGCGGGCTGCCGAAGAAGATGGCGCTCGAGCTCTTCAAGCCGTTCATCTTCCATAAGCTTCAGCTCCGGGGCGAGGCCTCGACCATCAAGGCCGCAAAGCGCCTCGTCGAGCGCGAGGGGCCGGAGGTGTGGGACATCCTCGAGGAGGTCATCCGCGAGCATCCGGTGCTCCTCAATCGCGCCCCGACGCTGCACAGGCTCGGCATCCAGGCCTTCGAGCCGGTACTGATCGAGGGCAAGGCGATCCAGCTGCACCCGCTCGTCTGCACCGCGTTCAACGCCGACTTCGACGGCGACCAGATGGCGGTCCATGTGCCGCTGTCGCTCGAGGCGCAGCTCGAGGCGCGGGCGCTCATGCTCTCGTCGAACAACATCCTCTCGCCTGCAAACGGCGACCCGATCATCGTCCCGTCGCAGGACGTGGTCCTCGGCCTGTACTTCATGACCCGCGAGCGCATCGGCGCGCGGGGCGAGGGCATGGTGTTCTCGGACGTGCACGAGGTGCACCGGGCCTACGAAAGCCGCTCGGTGGACCTGCAGGCGCGCGTGCGCGTGCGCCTGACGGAGCATCTGCCCGGCGAGAACGGCGCAACCGTCGAGCGCGTGCGCTCGGTCGACACGACCGTCGGCCGCGCGCTGCTCTACGAGATCCTGCCGAAGGGGCTCTCCTTCGACCTCATCAATCAGGACATGACGAAGAAGGCGATCTCCGCGACGATCAATGCCTGCTACCGCACCCTGGGCCTCAAGGAGACCGTGATCTTCGCCGACCAGCTGATGTACACGGGCTTCCACTATGCGACCCGGGCGGGCGTGTCGTTCGGCATCGACGACATCGTGATCCCGGAGCAGAAGACAAAGCTCGTCGCCGCGGCCGACCGCGAGGTGAAGGAGATCCAGGATCAGTACGCCTCGGGCCTGGTGACGAACGGCGAGCGCTACAACAAGGTCGTGGATATCTGGTCGCGCGCGAACGATCAGGTCGCGAAGGCGATGATGGAGAAGCTCGGCACCGAGGAAGTCGTCGACTCGAAGGGTCGCAAACAGAAGCAGAAGTCCTTCAACTCCATCTTCATGATGGCCGACTCCGGCGCCCGCGGCTCCGCGGCGCAGATCCGCCAGCTCGCCGGCATGCGCGGCCTGATGGCGAAGCCCGACGGCTCCATCATCGAGACGCCGATCACGGCGAACTTCCGCGAGGGCCTGAACGTCCTGCAGTACTTCATCTCCACCCACGGGGCCCGCAAGGGCCTCGCGGACACGGCGCTCAAGACCGCAAACTCCGGGTATCTCACCCGCCGGCTCGTCGATGTGGCGCAGGACCTCGTCGTGACGGAGGCCGACTGCGGCACGAAGCAGGGCCTCGCTATGGCGCCGCTCGTCGAGGGCGGCGATGTGGTCGAGGGCCTGGGCGAGCGGGTGCTCGGCCGGGTGCTGGCCCGCTCGGTGACGAAGCCGGGCTCGGAGGAGGTGCTGGTCGCCGAGGGCACACTGCTCGATGAGAAGCTGGTGCGCCTGCTAGAGGCCGAGGGCATCGATCAGCTCACGGTCCGCTCCCCGATCACGTGCGAGACGCGCTACGGCGTGTGCTCGCGCTGCTACGGGCGCGATCTGGCGCGCGGGCGGCCGATCTCGATCGGCGAGGCGGTCGGCGTCATCGCGGCCCAGTCGATCGGCGAGCCGGGCACTCAGCTCACCATGCGGACGTTCCACATCGGCGGCGCGGCGTCCCGCGCGGCCGCGGCGAGCAGCGTCGAGGTGCGCAACAAGGGCGTCGTCCGCTTCCACCACATCAAGACCGTCCAGCACGAGAAGGGCCACTTGGTCGCGGTCTCGCGCTCGGGCGAGATCGGGGTCGTCGATGATTTCGGCCGCGAGCGCGAGCGCTACAAGATCCCGTACGGCGCGGTCATCTCCGTGAAGGAGGGCGATGCGGTGGCCGCGGGCCAGGTCGTCGCGACGTGGGACCCGCACACGCACCCGGTGGTCACCGAGGTCGCGGGCTTCCTCAAGTTCCAAGACTTCGTGGACGGCCTCACCGTCATGTCCCAGGTGGACGAGGTGACCGGGCTCTCGAGCACCGTCGTCCTCGATACGAAGCAGCGCGGCGGCAAGGACCTGCGCCCGACGATCAAGCTGGTGAATGCGAAGGGCAAGGAGGTGACGTTCGCGAACACGGAAATCCCCGCCGTCTACACGTTGCCTCCCGGCGCTCTGGTGAGCCTCGAGGACGGCGCGAAGGTATCGGTGGGCGATGTGATCGCGCGCATTCCGCAGGAGTCGTCGAAGACCCGCGACATCACCGGCGGCCTGCCGCGCGTCGCGGACCTCTTCGAGGCGCGCAAGCCCAAGGACCCCGCGATCCTCGCGGAGAAGAGCGGCACGGTGAGCTTCGGCAAGGAGACGAAGGGCAAGCGCCGCCTGATCATCACTTCCGATGACGGCGAGAAGTACGAGGAGCTGATCCCGAAGTGGCGGCAGCTCAACGTCTTCGAGGGCGAGACGGTCGAGCGGGGCGAGATCATCGCCGACGGCGAGCCGAACCCGCACGACATCCTGCGGCTGCAGGGCGTCGAGGCGCTGGCGAACTATCTCGTGCGCGAGATCCAGGACGTGTACCGCCTGCAGGGCGTGAAGATCAACGACAAGCACATCGAGGTGATCATCCGCCAGATGCTGCGCAAGGTCGAAGTGCTCGATCCGGGCGAGACGCCGCTCCTGCGCGGCGAGCAGCTCGACCGCTCGCGCGCGCTCGACATCAACGATCGGGCGCGCGAGGAGGGCAAGGCGCTCGCACGGCTGCAGCCGGTGCTGCTCGGCATCACCAAGGCCTCGCTCGCGACGGAGTCCTTCGTCTCTGCGGCGTCTTTCCAGGAGACGACCCGCGTGCTCACGGAGGCCGCGGTCCGCGGCATGAAGGACGACCTGCGCGGGCTCAAGGAGAACGTCATCGTCGGCCGGCTCATCCCGGCGGGCACGGGCTTCGCGGCGCATGCTCATCGCCGGCGGCGGCCCGAGACGACGGAGCGCCGCACCTTCATGGACGTGGGAGGAGGGCTGCCGGACATGGAGGAGTCGAGCGTCGGAGAGGAGGAGAGCAGCACGACTTGAGCGTGCGGCGGGGGCGGCGGAGCGCGCTGCGGCGCGGCGCGCCCACCGCGGACGCTCACTGCGCGTCGACCGGGGCGCTCATGGCGCTCGTGCGCGCCACGCATTGACACTGCGAGGGCCGGATACTTAGAATCCGCGGCCTTTGCCCGATCGGGTCCCCGCGGAGCTCGTCCGGCTCCCGGCGCCGGATCGACGGCTCTATGGCACCGGGCCGCGCCTCATCGGGCGGCCCGGTGTTTCATCTGGTACTCATTTCCAAGCGATCTCTACATGGCGACGACAGGTCAGCTCATCCGGCACCCCCGCCGGCTGCCCCCGGAGAAGACGAAGGTGCCGGCGCTCGGCGCTTCCCCGCAGAAGCGCGGCGTGTGCACGCGCGTCTACACGGTGACGCCGAAGAAGCCGAACTCGGCCCTGCGCAAGGTCTGCCGCGTGCGGCTGACGAACGGCTACGAGGTGACGAGCTACATCGGCGGCGAGGGCCACAACCTGCAGGAGCATTCGGTCGTCCTCATCCGCGGCGGCCGTGTGAAGGACCTGCCCGGCGTGCGCTACCACACGGTCCGCGGCACGCTCGACTGCGCAGGTGTCGGCGAGCGCAAGCAGGGCCGGTCGAAGTACGGCGCCAAGCGCCCGAAGAAGTGACCTGAAGGAGGCTATCGCATGTCACGCCGCGCCCAAGCTCCGACCCGGACCATTCTGCCGGACCCGAAGTTCAGCAATCCGATGCTGGCGAAGTTCATGAACGTCGTCATGAAGAACGGCAAGAAGTCCGTCGCCGAGCGCATCGTCTACGGCGCGCTCGACCGGATCGGCGAGAAGACGGGCAAGAAGGGCGCCGAGGCGATCGAGGTGCTGTCCCAGGCTCTCGACAACGTGAAGCCGGTCGTCGAGGTGAAGTCGCGCCGCGTCGGCGGTGCCACGTACCAGGTGCCGGTTGAAGTCCGCTCCTCGCGCCGCCAGACATTGGCGATGCGCTGGGTGATCGAGGCGGCCCGCGCGCGCTCCGAGAAGTCGATGGCTTTCCGCCTCGCGCACGAGCTGATGGACGCCGCGGAGAACCGCGGCGCCGCGGTCAGGAAGCGCGAGGACACACATCGCATGGCGGAGGCCAACAGGGCCTTCGCCCACTACCGCTGGTAGGCGGCCGGCCCGTAAGAGGCGGCGGCCGCATCGGAGACCCCGGAAGGTTCGATTTTTTTGAGGCTCACGCTCCGCGAGAGCGGCCGGCCGGACGCCTGCTTCGTTACTCTTTTGACTCAGGACTGACAGTGCCCCGCACAACTCCCATCGAGCGCTACCGCAACATCGGCATCTCGGCGCACATCGACGCCGGCAAGACCACGACGACGGAGCGCATCCTGTTCTACACCGGCGTCTCGCACAAGATCGGCGAGGTGCACGACGGCGCGGCCGTCATGGACTACATGGAGCAGGAGCAGGAGCGCGGGATCACGATCACGGCCGCGGCGACCACGTGCTTCTGGAAGGGGATGGACAACACCTTCCCCGAGCACCGCATCAACATCATCGACACGCCCGGCCACGTCGACTTCACGATCGAGGTGGAGCGGTCGCTGCGGGTGCTCGACAGCGCGGTCGCCGTGTTCTGCGCCGTCTCCGGCGTGCAGCCGCAGTCGGAGACCGTGTGGCGGCAGATGAACCGCTATGGCGTGCCGCGCATCGCGTTCGTGAACAAGATGGACCGCGCCGGAGCGAACTTCATGCGCTGCGTGCAGCAGATCAAGGAGCGCCTGCGCGGCAACCCCGTCCCCATTCAGCTGCCGATCGGCGCCGAGGACGCCTTCGAGGGTGTGATCGACTTGATCCGCATGAAGGCGATCTACTGGGACATGGAGACCCAGGGCATGCGGTTCGAGTACCGCGACATCCCCGCGCATTTGAAGGAGCAGGCGGAGGAGTTTCGCGGGAAGATGATCGAGGCGGCGGCGGAGGGGAACGAGGAGCTGCTGCACAAGTACCTAGAAGGCGGCGCGCTCTCGGATGAGGAGATCCGCCGGGGGCTGCGCGAGCGCTCGCTCAGGAACGAGATCTGCATCTGCATGTGCGGCTCGGCGTTCAAGAACAAGGGCGTCCAGGCGGTGCTCGACGCCATCATCGAGTACATGCCTTCGCCGATCGACATGCCGGACGTGAAGGGCACGGATTCTGACGGCAATCCCGCAACGCGCAAGGCTTCCGACGAGGCGCCGTTCGCCGCGCTCGCTTTCAAGATTCTGAATGACTCATTCGTGGGGAATCTGACGTTCTTCCGGGTGTACTCGGGGACGCTCAATTCGGGCGACACGGTGTACGTCCCAACGAAGAGTAAGAAAGAGCGCATTGGCCGCCTCCTGCAAATGCATGCCTCGGAGCGCACGGAGATCAAGGAGGTCCGCGCCGGCGACATCGCGGCGGCCGTGGGCCTGAAGGACGTGATCACCGGCGACACGCTGTGCGATCTCGAGCATCCGATCACGCTCGAGAAGATGGTGATCCCGGAGCCGGTGATCTCCGTCGCGGTCGAGCCGAAGACGAAGGCCGACCAGGAGAAGATGGGCGTCGCGCTGCAGCGCCTCGCGAAGGAGGACCCCTCGTTCCGGGTCAGCACCGATCAGGAATCGGGGCAGACGATCATCTCGGGGATGGGCGAGCTGCACCTCGAGATCATCGTCGATCGCATGAAGCGCGAGTTCAAGGTCGAGGCGAACGTCGGCAAGCCGCAGGTGGCCTATCGCGAGACGGTGCGCGCGAAGGTCGAGTCGGAGGGCAAGTTCGTGCGCCAGTCGGGCGGCCGCGGCCAGTACGGCCACGTGTGGCTGCGGCTCGAGCCGCAGGAGGCGGGCAAGGGCAACGAGTTCGTCAACGCGATCGTCGGGGGCGCCGTGCCGAAGGAGTACATCCCGGCGATCGAGAAGGGCGTGCGCGAGGCCTGCGAGACCGGCGTGATCGCGGGCTACCCCGTGGTCGATGTGAAGACGACCGCGTTCGACGGCTCATACCACGAGGTCGACTCGAGCGAGATGGCGTTCAAGATCGCGGCGTCCATCGGCTTCAAGGAGGGGTTCAGCCGGGCGAAGCCCGTGCTCCTCGAGCCGATCATGAAGGTGGAAGTCGTGACGCCCGAGGAGTACTCGGGCGATGTGATCGGCGATCTCAACCGCCGCCGCGGGCAGATCATGGGCATGGACGAAACGCCGGCGGGCAAGACGATCACGGCCGAAGTGCCGCTGTCGGAGATGTTCGGCTACGCGACGACGGTGCGCTCGATGAGCCAGGGCCGCGCGACCTTCACCATGGAGTTCGCGAAGTACACCGAAGTCCCGCCGAACATCGCGGAAAGCATCATCAAGAAATGAGAGTCTTCTTCCGGCGCGCGGCGCCGTTACATGATCCGGGTCGCGTGTGAGTGCGATCCCCGAGAGGAGAGTTGGGCGAAGCCCGTGAGAACAACACCATGAGCAAAGAGAAGTTTGAGC
>Ga0209061_1003767_pt1 | contig 15767 bp, 15 predicted proteins | sample Coa_R1_10_FD_187157 | JGI IMG/M metagenome (GOLD analysis project Ga0209061, IMG submission 187157) | Surface soil microbial communities from Centralia Pennsylvania, which are recovering from an underground coalmine fire - Coalmine... | ecosystem: Environmental > Terrestrial > Soil >...
CGAGCCCCTCCTGGGCTGCCCAAGTGGCGACACGCGCCACCTGACGATCCAGATCGGGACGCTGATCCGCAGAGGACACGCGAGCGGGCGGTCACACCGGCCGGGGACCGCGCCGGGGCGTCCACCAAGATCAGGTGACCGACTCGCCGGGCCGGGACGGGGAGCTTGCCCGACTGGAACCAGCGGTAGGCGGTCACGGGGTGGATGCCTTGCTCGCGCGCCCACTGCTTCAAGTTCATGGAAGTGGATTGTAGTGTATAAGCGCGTCAGCTGTTGTCAACCCATGGCCTTCGATCATTGGGCCCGGGTTCGAGGCCAGACGACCACACCGGCTGTGCCCTCCACGAGGAGGGTTCCCTGCCTCGACCAGCCAGGTCCTGGCATCGGCATCGGGATCCAGCATCGCTCGGTGACCACGGCCAAGCCGGGTTGAGCAAGGAGTAAGGCCAGACCCAGGGACGGTGGGGGGATGGCGGGGCTGCCACGCCCGGGCGACGGAGAGGCCGGATGGGTGCGGAGGGTCGCGTCAGCACTCCTCGGCCCATCCGCCCCGGGGCCAACCGGGTCCGGCTCCCGGCCGCTCCCGCTGACCTCGAGCGGATGATGGAGGCTCAGGTTCCCCGTGCCTTGACGACCCCTTCCCTGACCAGGAAAAATTGGCTCAGCCACTTAGCCAGATTTCACAGGAAGGGGCAGGAGGAGATCACAGGTTGACATCCGATCACCGGGAGGTGAGGAGGCTTGCGAACCGGATTCGCCTCCACGCTGCCCGCATGGTGGCGAAGGACGGGCTTGGCTATCTTGGCCAGGCGCTCTCCTCAGCTGAACTGTTGGCCACCCTCTTCGCCTCCTTCCTTCGGCCTGGCCGTGACCATTTCGTTCTCTCCCCTGGCCACTACACGATCGGCGTCTTCGCGGCCGCGGCAGAGATGGGCTGGCTCGAGCCCACCGAGCTGGCCAGCTACGGAGCTGACGGGGCACGCCTGGAGGCGATCGGCTCTGAGCGGTCGCCGGTCGTCGACCTCACCTGTGGCTCGTTGGGCCAGGGGCTCTCGGGTGCGGTTGGCCTGGCGCTCTCGGATCGCCTTCGGGCCCGCGACGCGCACACCTTCGCCCTCCTCAGCGACGGTGAGCTGGAGGAGGGGCAGGTGTGGGAGGCAGCAATGTTCGCCGCCCACCACCGGCTTCACCGCCTGACCGTCCTTTGCGACGCCAACAACTCGCAGGTGGACGGCCCCGTCGACAGCGTGACCACGCTGGAGCCGATCGTCGATCGGTGGCGGGCCTTCGGCTGGGCCGCAACCGAGGTCGACGGCCACGAGGTGTCGGCCATCTCGGCCGCGATCGAGGCCGCGTTGGGCGCATCCCAACCCACGGTGATCGTGGCCCGCACCGACCCACGACGAGGGGTGAGCACCTTGCCGAAGGATGCCGACTACCACTTCGTCAAGCTCCCCCCGGAGCTGGCTGAGCCGGTCATCCAGGAGCTGGAGGCGAGCAGTGCGTAGGCCACCCTATCCCACGGTCCTCAAGCCCTACGGCAGCGCTCTGCTCGAGCTGGCGCGGGCCCGCCCTGAGGTGGTCTGCCTGAGCGCTGACCTGACCCGGCAATGCGAGGTCGACCTCTTCCGCGAGGCCATCCCCGATCGCTTCTTCAACATCGGGATGGCCGAGCAGAACCTGATGGGCATCGCCGGCGCCCTGGCCCGGCAGGGACACATTCCCTTCGTCCACAGTTTCGGCGTCTTCTGCACCCGGCGGGCCTACGACCAGGTGGCGATGGCGATTGCCTATCCCTGTCTGCCCGTTCGCCTGGTCGGGTTCATGCCCGGCCTCTCCAGCCCAGGCGGTCCCAGCCATCAAGCCATCGACGACCTCGCCCTGATGCGGGCGTTGCCCAACATGACCGTGCTTGACCTCGCCGATGCGACCGAGATCCGTCAGGCGGTTGGGGCGATCGTCGACCTCCCAGGTCCTGCCTACCTCCGCCTCAAGCGGGGCGAGATCCCGGTCATCTTCGACGACGGCCATCGTCTCGACCTCCACCGGGCCCAGCTCCTGCAACCGGGGAGCGACCTGGCCATCGTGGCGAGCGGCATGATGCTGCCGGCGGCCTTGGTGGCGGCCGACGCACTCTCAGCCTCCGGCCTCGAGGTGGCGATCCTCCACACCCCGGTGGTGAAGCCGCTGGACGTCCGGACCGTGGTCGAGGTCTGCGCTCACGTCCGGGGGGTGGTGGTGGCCGAGAACCACTCCATCGTGGGCGGCCTCGGCTCGGCCGTCGCCGAGGCTCTGGCCGAGGCCGGGTGCCATTGCCGGCTCCGGCGGGTGGGCGTGCCCGACACCTTCGCGGAGGCGGGGAGCATGCCCTTCTTGTTCGAGCGCTACGGGCTCTCGTCACGTCACCTCGTGGCCGCGGCCTGGTCGCTGTTGGGGCGCTCGGACCCGCCGCCGAGCCCACCTACCGTTGTCACCCCCCCTGGGCAGTACGCCCCGGTCTAAGCCGATGAGGAGGTTCGCTCGATGCTCGCAACCGAGACCCGCAGCATGATCGCTTCGCCCGGCGCCGTGATGGGGGTCGACTGGGAGCGCCGCGTCGACTTCGATCGACTTCGCCGGGAGCGCTTCGCCCGCCTCCAGGCCGAGCTCGAGCGATCGGACCTGGGTGCGCTGCTGCTCTTCGACATGAACAACATCCGCTACGCCACCGCCACCCACATCGGGAACTGGGCGAGGGACAAGCTCTTCCGCTGCGCCCTGGTGATGCGGGGCGAGCACCCCATCCTCTGGGACATCGGCTCTGCCGCCCGTCAGCATCGCCTCTTCGCCACCTGGTTCCCAGCGAGCAGCTGGCAGGCTGGCCTCTCCAGCTGGAGAGGCTCGATTCCCGAGGAGGTCGGTGTCGAACGCGGCAACGCTCGTCGGATCGCAGACGAGCTCCGCGAGCGCCGATTGGACCAGGAGCCCCTAGGGGTGGACGTGGTCGAGCTTCCGGTCCTCCGTGCGCTGGAGGCGGAGGGACTCACGGTGGTCGACGGCCAGGGCCTGATGCAGCGAGTCCGGCAGATCAAGACCGTCGACGAGATCGCGCTCCTCGACCACGCGGCCGGGATGGTCGACGCCGCCTACGAGGAGCTGTACCGATACCTCCGCGTGGGGGTGCGCGAGAACGACTGCGTCGCGCTAGTCAACCATCTGCTCTACGAGATGGGCTCGGAGGAGGTGGAGGCGGTCAACGCCATCTCTGGCGAGCGCTGCAGCCCCCATCCCCACGTCTTCTCCGACCGTGTCATCCGCCCCATGGACACCGCCTACTTCGACATCATCCACTCCTTCAACGGCTACCGCACCTGCTACTACCGGACCTTCAACGTCGGAGGAGCCAGTGCCGAGCAGCGGGACGCCTACCGGCGAGCCCGTGAGTTCATGGACAACGCCATCGCCGAGATCCGGCCTGGGGCCAGCTCCGCGGACATCGTCCGCCACTTCCCAGCGGCCCCGGAGTTTGGCTTCGAGTCCGAGGTCGAGGCCTTCGGGCTCCAGTACTGTCACGGGATCGGCCTGGGCAACTGGGAAGCCCCGCTCATGAGCCGATTCCACTCCTTCGAGCACCCGATCCAGATCGAGGAGGGGATGGTCTTCGCCATCGAGACCTACTGGCCGACCAAGGACGGCTCATCGGCCGCACGCATCGAGGAGGAGGTGGTGGTCACCGCCGACGGTTGTCGGGTGATCACGCGCTTCCCGAGCAAGGAGCTCCTGGTCACCGGGACCCGGTACTGGAACGGGCTCGGACCTTCAGATCCGCAGTGGTCTCCCGCCGGCGACGCCCCCAACGGGCCCCGGCTGGTGAGCCCGCGACGGCGACGAACGACCCGGAAGGAGAAGGACGGAGGGAGGTAGCGAGCCATGGCACTCGGAAGGCTTCGTCGATTCCTGGCCCTCGGCGGTCTGGCCGTGGTGTTGCTGATGGCCTGTGGCGGGGCGGCCCAGGGAGCCCAAGGGACGAGCAACAAGCCGATCGTGATCGGAGGAACGCTTGGCCTGACCGGCGCCTACGCCGGCCCCTCGGCCGAGTACAAAGCGGTCTACAACTACTGGGCGCAGCAGATCAACGCCAGCGGAGGGCTGCTGGGTCGAAAGGTCAAGCTGGACATCTACAACGACGAGAGCACGCCCACCACTGCCCAGACGCTCTACAACCGCCTGATCGACACCGATCACGTTGACCTGCTGCTGGCGCCGTACACCACCGCCGTCGGCGGGGCCATCGTGCCCATCGCGCTCTCTCACCACATGGTGCTCTTCAACGGCGGCTTCGTCGGCATCAAGATCTTCGACAGCGCCGACGGCTGGATGGTCGGCACCTACACCTATCAAGAGCCTGACTACACACGTGGCGTGTTCGAGCTCATCAAGACTCTGCCCGCCGACCAGCGCCCCACCAAGGTCGCCATCCTCACCGCGCAGAACCCCTTCACCGTGGTGGACCACGATGGCAGTGGTCGCCAGGATGGGGCGTTGAACTATGCCAAGCAGGCGGGCATGCAGGTGGTGATGGACGAGCAGTACCCGATGACGACGACCGACTTCAGCGGGTTGGTCCAGCGGGCCAAGGCCTCCGGTGCCGACCTGTTCTTGGTCTTGGGGCTGCCCAATGACTCGCTGGAGATCGCCCGGACCGTCTACCAGGTCGGCTACAAGCCGAAGATCTACTGCACCTGCGGGTCCCAGATGACGACCCTGCCGGCCTGGGACCAACTGGGCGCGGCCGGTAACGGGGTGATGGGGACCACCATCTCCTGGCCGAACCAGGGATACCAGGGACTGGCGAGCCTATCCGCCTTCTTCCAAAAGCGCGGGTATCACGACATCCCGGCCTACGGCGTGGTCGCCTACGCCATCCTGCAAGTGTTGCAGCAGGCAGTGGAGGGGGCGAAAACGCTCGACCAGGCCAAGCTCCGCGCCTACATCTTGAGCCATACCTTCCACACCGCCGCCGGCAACATCAGGTACCAGTCGAACGGGACGCCTCGGTACAGCGAGATCATCCTGCAGTACCAAAACGGGCGGAACCAGGTGGTCTGGCCCGCCGCGTACGCCACCGCCAAGCCGGAGATTCCGCTTCCCTAGCCCGGGTCCGGGGATCAGAGGGAGTCGAGGGGTGAGCGAGGGCACCTGCCTACGGGTCCGTGAGGTCACGAAGCGCTTCGGTGGCGTGATCGCCGTGGATCGTGCCAGCCTGACGTTGCCGCCGGCCTCCATCCTGGGCCTGATCGGGCCCAACGGCTCCGGCAAGACCACCTTGCTCAACATCATCAATGGCATCCACCGACCCGACTTCGGTGACATCGCGCTCGGCGAGGTGACGCTGGTCGGCCGTCCCCCTCACCAGCTGGTGGACCTGGGCCTGAGCCGCACCTTCCAGAACACCCATGTCTTCAAGACCCTGACCGTCTACCAGAACATGTTGCTCCCGACCCTGCACCTGAGGCGCGACGGGCAGGGACGGTCACGACGAGCCCTGGAGCTGCTCGAGTTCGTGGGGCTCCAGGCCCATCGGGACCAGCCAGCCAGCGAGCTGTCGGGAGGGCAGCAGAAGCTGCTCGAGTTCGCCCGCGCGTTGGTCACCGAGCCGCGGGTGGTGCTCATGGATGAGCCCTTCGCCGGCATCCATCCCCAGGTCAAAGCCCTGCTCTTGGAGCGGATCCGGGAGCGAGCTCGCACCGGCACCTCGTTCCTGATCGTCAGCCACGAGATCCCCGAGCTGATGAGCCTCTCCGACGCCATGATCTGCCTCGCCCAAGGCCGGTGCATCGCCTCTGGCACCGCCATCGAGGTGGCGGAGGACGAGCGGGTGATCGAGGCCTACCTGGGCCACCAGGTGGTGAGCTGATGCTCGTCGCCCCGGAGCTGGTGGTGGAAGGGCTGGAGGCGGGCTACTACGCCGGTCAGTCGATCCTGCGGGGCGTGAGCCTCCGCGCCGCCTCGGGGAGGCTGACCGTGATCCTGGGACCGAACGGCGCCGGCAAGTCGACGGCGCTGCGGGTGTTGGCTGGCCTCTTGCTGCCCACGGCAGGTCGAGTCCTCGTCGACGGCCAGGATGTCACCCGCCTCCCCGCCCATCGTCGCGCCCAGCTCGGCATCGGCTTCCTGCCCCAGGGCCGCTCGGTGTTCGGCGCCTTGACCGTCCACCAGAACCTCGAGCTGGGCGGCTGGACCCTCCGTCGGCGCCGACGAGACCTGGAACGGGCGGTGGAGGCCAGCTACGAGCGGTATCCCAAGCTCCGCCCTCTGCGCGACCGACCCGCCGGGAGCCTGAGCGGTGGGCAGCAACGGCTCGTCGAGATCGCGCGGATGATGGTCGCCAACCCGGGGCTCATCCTGATCGACGAGCCCTCGGCGGGCCTGGCGCCCAACCTGACCGAGGAGGTCTACCAGGAGCTGACCCGCCTGCGGGCGGAGGGTAGGACGGTCCTGCTCGTGGACCAGAACGTGCGCGCGGCCGTCGAGGTCGCCGACTACGTGTTCACCCTGGAGTCAGGACGTAACCATCTGGAGGGAGATCGCGCCCGCTTCGAGACCGAGCTGGGGGCGCTGATCAGGGCCTGGCTTCGCGTATGAGGACGAGAGGCATGAGGCAATGGTGAGCTTGCTGCTCCAGGCCGTGGTGGACGGCATCTTGCTGGGCCTGATCTACACGATCATGGCCTTGGGCCTGAGCCTGATCCTGGGGGTGTTGGGCGTCATCAACGTCGCCCACAGCGTCTTCATCATGCTCGGCTCTTTCTTCGCCTTGGGGATGCTCACCATCCTCCACCTCGACCCCACCGTCTCCTTCGTGCTCTCAATCCCTGTCTTCTTCCTGGCCGGGGCAGCGGTCTATCGCCTCCTCATCGAACGTGTCCAGCGCGCCCCGTCCACGATCGGCATCCTCGTCCTCTTCGGACTGATGGTGGTGGTCGAGACCGCTGGCATCCTGCTCTGGACCACCGACACTCGCGTCATCACCGTCGGCTACAGCAACCTGCGGCTCTCGGCCGGGCCCGTGACGGTGAACGGCGCCCGTCTGATCGCAGGCGGCCTCTCGCTGCTGGCCACCGCCGGCGCCTACTGGTTCCTCACCCGCACCTTGACCGGACGCGCGGTCGTGGCCATGGCCGACAACCGTGACGCCGCCAGCGTCCTGGGGATGAACGTGGGTCGGCTGTCGATGCTGATCTTCGGCCTGGGCATCGCTGCCGCCGGCGCCGGCGGGGTGGCGATCGGGATGACCTTCCCCTTCGCTCCCCAAGATCACATCCAGTGGCTGTCCTGGGCCTTCCTGATCGTGATCGTGGGCGGCCTGGGACGGGTCGAGGGCACTCTCTTTGGTGGGTTGGTGATCGGCCTGATCCAAACCCTGGCCGGGATCTTGCTCCCCTTCAGCTGGGTCTTCCTCCTCATGTACATGCTGCTGCTCGTGCTCCTCATCGTTCGCGGCCAAGGCCTCGGCGGGTTGCGGAGGCGCGAGCTGTGAGGTCGGGGCTGGAGCCGGCGACCGGGCTGGGACGGCTCTGGCTAGACCTGCGCCAGCTCCGACCTCGAGTCTGGGCGCCGATCCTCGCCGTGACGCTGATCGGCCTGGTGGCCCTGGGCCTCGCCAGCGACGACCTGGCCCTCCTCGACTCGCTGGGGGTGATCTTCATGTACGTGGTTCTCACCCAGGCCTGGAACGTCTTGGGCGGTTACGGGGGCTACATGAACTTCGGCATGGCGGCCTTCTTCGGCGTGGGAGCGTACACGACCGCCGTGATCAGCCACGATTGGCCAGTGTCGCCGGTGCTGGCCACCGTCGCCGCCGGACTGGTCAGCGGGCTCTTCGCCCTGGTCGTCGGCATCCCTACCCTCCGCTTGCGGGGCGCCTACTTCGCGATTGCGACCCTGATCGTCACCTTCGCTGTCGAGCTGGTAGCGCTCAACGCGCCCTTCACCCAGGGCTCGCTGGGCATCTACCTGAAGGTGCTCCCCCTGAGCCCCCTCCAGACCGAGCAGTTGTTCTACTTCGTCTTCCTCGGCCTGATGCTGGCGGCCACGGCGACCGTGTTCCTGATCGAGCACAGCCACTTTGGCTGGGCGCTGGTTGCGGTTCGGGAGGACGAGAACGCGGCCGAGGTGCTGGGCGTGCGGACCACCCGGGTCAAGATCCTCGGCCTCCTCCTCGGAGCGGTGATGGCGGGGGTGGTCGGTGGCATCTATTCGTACCGGGTCCTCTACATCGAGCCCACCGGCACCTTCACCATCGACATCTCCCTGAACGTGGTCCTGATGGCGGTTTTGGGAGGGGCGGGATTCTGGCAGGGCCCGCTGATCGGAGCCCCGGTGGTCATGGCGGTCGGCGACGTGCTTCGGGTGGCGGTGGCCAACGAGATCAACCGGCTCATCTTCGGGGCGATCCTGATCGTGGTCGCGCTCTTCGCCCCCAACGGGGTGATGGGGTTCCTGCGTGGCGTCCGGGGACGCCGGTTCACGATCTGAGGAGGGGCGATGCGAGCTGCCGTGTACCACGGGCGAGGGGATGTTCGGGTTGAGCAGGTCCCGGATCCTCCTCCTCCGGGGCCTGGCGAGGTTCGTCTCCAGGTGCTGCGGACCGCCATCTGTGGCACCGATGTGAGCGAGTACCTGCATGGTCCCTTGCTCATCCCCCTCACCACCCGCCACCCGGCCAGCGGGCACCTGGGCCCGGTGGTCATGGGGCATGAGGTGCTGGGACGGGTACTGGAGGTAGGCGAGGGTGTCCGGACGCTTGCGCCGGGGCAGCGAGTGGCGTTGGGGGCTGGCGTGTGGTGCGGACGCTGCGCCTGGTGCCGAGAGGGCCGTCCCAACCTCTGCCAGCACGCCTACACCATCGGCCTGCAGGCACACGGCGGCTTGGCCGAGCTGGTCACCGTGCCCGCCGCCATGAGCCGACCGGTCCCCGACCTCTTGGCTGACGACCACGCGGTCATGGCCCAGCCGATGTCGATCGCCCTCCATGCCCTCCGGCGGGCGGGGATAAGGCCAGGACAGTCGCTGGCCCTGATCGGCGTCGGCGGTATCGGCGCCTTCATCCTGGCCGCGGCCGCGGCCAAGGGAGCGGCTCCCCTGATCGCGTACGACCTCTCTCCCAGCCGCCTGGGCACCGCCGCCGTGCTCGCCCCTCGAGCGCGCCTCCTGTCCACTGACGCCGAGGTACGCGACGCGGTCTCCGAGCTTACCGGAGGAGCGGGGGCCGACCTGGTGGTGGAAGCCTCAGGGTCCCCGGCTGGCCTCGCCATGGCCCCCGACCTGGCCCGGCGCGGCGGCCGCCTGCTCCTGGTCGGCCTGCAGGCGGAGCCCCGTCCGCTCGACTTCCACCGCCTGGTGACCCGGGAGGTGGACGTGATCACCTCCAACGCCCACGTCTGCGACGTCGACCTGCCCGAGGCCCTGGAGCTTCTCGCCACCTCGGGGATCGGGCCTCACGTCCTCGACCGCGTGATCGCGCTCGAGGAGGTGGTCCCGAAGGGCCTGATGGCGCTGGCCAGGGGAGCCGTGCGAGGCAAGGTGGTGGTGAGGCTGGAGCCGTGACCGGCGCTCGGCTCGGCGGCAGGCACCCCACGACCAAGCGATCGAAAGGAGGGAAGGCATGCATCATGTCGCCAGGGTCTCGGAGACCCCGCTCCAGGAGCCAGAGGAGGATCGAGCCCACATCCACGGCTACCGCCGCGGTTCGTTGGTCGACCACCGTTGCGGAGCCGTCCATACCGGCCTCGGGCTCTGCCTCCTGGAGGCCGACGGGATGCTCGGCCTCCATCTCCATTCCTACGAGGAGTCGTTCTTCGTCCTCGAGGGCAGCCCGATCCTGGAGCTGGATGGCCGGGCCTACCAGCTGGAGACCGGCGACTACGGCGTCGTCCAGGTAGGCGTGCGCCACGGCTGGCGCAATCCCACCGACCGCCCAGCCCGCTGGCTGGAGGTGCTCTCGCCCCAGCCCCGGTCACGCCCTCGGGACACCTTCTTCCTCGGCGGCGAGGTGTCCGCCCAAGGCGAGCGCCCCGATCTCGCCGATCCCTCGGTGCGCTTCCTCGGCCGCTTCGAGGCGGCCCAGCTCCCACCGCCCCACTACCTCCAGATGGACGGGTACCGCGGCACGAACGTGGAGGGGATCTCGCTCAAGATGATGGTCGATCGGGTGCTCGGCGCCCAGCACCTCACCATGTTCATGGTCGAGTTCCAGCCCGGCGGGGCCGGGAACGTGCACGACCATCCCTTCGAGGAGTGCTACTTCCTGCTCGCCGGTGAGGCCGAGGCCGTCCTCGACGGGACGCGCTACCAGGTCCGGGCCGGCGATGTGGTCTGGACCGGGGTGGGGGGGACCCACGGCTTCTTCAACACCGGGCGGACGCCGGTGCGCTGGATCGAGACCCAGGCCCCCCAGCCGCCTGGGCAACAGGCCTTCCGCTTCGCTGCCGACTGGGAGCACCTGGAGCGGAAGCTGGGCTACCGAAACCGGGAGGAGGCACGGAGATGAAGGAACGGTTCACCATCGCTGCGGTTCAGCCCAACTCGGTCTGGGGCGAGGAGGAGTGGCGAAACGTCCAGACGGCCGTCGAGGCCATTGAGGAGGCGGTCAGCCAGGGCGCCGAGCTGATCACCTTCCCGGAGGGGTTCCCCGGCCCCTGCAACGGGCCGCTGGACAGCGGGGGGAGGCTGGACGAGCCGCCGATCGTCACCCTGCGCAAGCTGGCCAAGCGACACCGGGTCTATCTCGTGGCCAGCGACCTCGAGGCGAACCCAGAGCTCCCGGACACCTACTTCCTCACCCTCAAGCTGATCGACCGCTCGGGCGAGATCCAGGCCAACTACCGCCGGGTCCAGCCCGACAACCAGTACCTGAACGAGTACCTCCACACCCGGCGCCACGTCCTCCCTGGCGACCAACTGATGGTGGTGGAGACGGACCTGGCCAGGATCGGGCTCTTGATCTGCTCCGAGCTCTGGGTCCCGGAGCTGCCACGGGTCCTGACCCTGATGGGGGCGGAGGTGATCGTGGCCCCGGTGAACGGCCGCCACTCGGAGACCCGCTTCGGTCCCCATCTCTGGGAGCAGTGGCGCTGCCTCGCCCGCACACGAGCGGCGGAGAACCTGAACTACGTGATCGTGACCCAGAACATCCATCTGCCTGGCTCCAACGGCATCGGGATCATCGCCGGCCCCGACGGCCCGGTGGCCACCGTGGACGGGGCTGGGATCGCGTACGGCGAGGTCGACATGGCACGCCTGGCCTGGCTCCGCACCCACTACTACGAGCCCGTGCTCTTCGAGCCCCCGGAGTCGCCCGAGGAGCCCGAGTTCAGCTGCCGCCCCGGTCAAATCCACGAGCGCCGGCCGGAGCTGTACAGCAAGCTGGTGGAGCCGCAGGCGGACGCCTTCGACTACTTCTACTATCGTCGGGGCCTGGAGGCCTGGCGAGAGGAGTTCGATCGTGTGCACCGCTACCAGCCCGATCGTTACGTGCCCTACGTCGATCGGCCGGTGTGGCGGCCCCGGCAGCCAGCGTGAGGGAAGGGGGGAGGCTTGCAGCCTCCCCCGGCGCCGCCGGCAGGGCTATCCTCCACCGGGCACGGGCTCCACAAGCCCATCTTTCCCCCATCGCATCTGAGCGAGCGATGGGGATCCGCTGCCGATGCCCTCTGGCGGGCTCTCGGTCGCGGAGTTCTCACCTCGCTGCCCACGGCCGCTCGCGAGACGGCACCCGGGCCTGGACGACGGTGCGATCTTCACGAAGGCTCACCGATGGTCGGTACGCTGCCTCCACAGCGGTCAACGGTCGTCCCCCTTTCGATGGGGGCTCAGGGGGCCTGGCGGCCGGATTGTGCGCTTCTCACCAGGGGATCGGGCCGACCCCTGATGCGAGACACACGACGATCTTGCCGCAACCAGGGGTCAGGCTAGTGGGATGAGACCGAGAACGCTCATCCCCGCTCCACCTCCCGCCTTCCTCGGTGCCATGGGGCTGGCATGGGACCCTGCCTCGGCACTGACCCCGATCGCCTCCCCACGGCGTCTGGGGGAGCGGCGATGAGGGCCCTGCTCCGCTCCGTCCTGGCCTTCCTGGGCGGGACCGACGCCCCGCCCAGACGGCATTCTCCGGTGCCCCACCTGCACTTCGACCGGGCCCGGCGGTCCTGGGTGCCGTGCCCGGCGTCCGAGACCTACCGCCGCACCCGCCCGAGCTGACACGGGCCGGGGCTCGGCCACCCGCGCGTCGGCAGGTCTGGCGACGGTCGCCCTGTCGACGCTGATCGGGACACCGGCACGCGCCGCCGGCAAGGTCCAGGCAGCGTACCCTGGCCCGAAGGCCAGGGTGTGCACCGGGAGGGAGGGGCCGGTAGGGAGACTCGAGGAGGCAACCGCGGCCCGGCAACGGACGGGAGATGCCACGCAGGACGGTCGGCCAATGGCTTGCCCTGCCGGCGTGGAACGTCCGGCTGTCAGCCCGGCCCATCCGCTCGCGCTCCGGCCCCGAGCCCGGAGCCTGGCTCGACGGGTCAGGCAGCGCCGGATGCTTCCGCGACAGGACGATCGTCGTTTCAACGCCCAACCGCTGCCTTGCGCCCTCTCATGTGGGTGGGCCCTCCCTGCCTTCGGTGACGACCGCACCGCTCCCCGGCCAGGTCACGCTCCGGGTGGGGATTGAGAGGGGCCACGCCGTTGACGTTGACATGGCCATGGCGACTCAGGGAGGCTCACGCGCGTCGCCACCCGTGCACCTCTGCTCCGGATCGAGATCTACGCCGGCCGCTGGCCGGGCGAGCGCACGTGGCCAACCCAGGCCCCGCGATACGGAACTCAGGCTCTGAGCCCAGAGGAGGACACGGAACCGTCCTCATGGTTCCTCTAGGGACCGCTCACCTTCCCCATCGGGAGGACCGCATGCGAGGGCGATGGGCGGCCCGCCTGCACCCGGCCCGGCGTGGCCAGGCGGGCATCAACCACGGTCGAGGAAGACCGACCCGGCATGAGATCAGGGGCGTGTGGCCATCGCCCTGTCGCCCTGGTCAGGGCGTCAGCCGTGGCCGGGCATTCCTCACCGACGGGAGGGAAAGCGGGGCGGCCGTTTCTCTCGGAAGGCGCGAGCTCCTTCCAGCATGTCCTCCGAGCCGATGGCCTGTACGAGCATGCCCACGCCGGAGCGGAAGCTCTCCTGGCAGAGATTCCACCAGGCGTTGGAGCTCAGCTTGGCGATCTCGAGGTAGCGGCGGCTGGTGCCGAGCAACTCACGTGCCCAGCGCATGACCTCCGCCTCCAGGTCCTCGTCGGGGACCACGGCGTTGATCCAGCCCATGGCGAGCGCCTCTCGGGCCGTGTAGCGACGGCAGAGGAAGGAGACCTCCTTGGCGCGCTTCTCCCCGATCGAGAGGGCGAGCAGGTTGGTCCCGCCCAGGACGGGGGCGCTCCCCACCTTGGGGCCAGTCTGGCCGAAGATGGCGCTCTCGGCGGCGATCGCCAGGTCGCAGGCGACGACCAGCTCATTGCCACCACCAACGGCAGGGCCATTGACGGCGGCGATCACCGGCGAGGGATGGCTTCGGATCTCGGTGAAAAGCCGTAGCGCCCCCTCGAACAGCTCGCGTAGCCGCTCGGGGTCCGGCTCAGCCAGCTCCCCCAAGTGGCCGCCGGCGCAGAAGGCGCCATCGGAGCCAGTGATCACGAGCACCCCGGCTTGGCTCGAGCGGACGGCCGCGGTCAGCTCGGCCAGGAGGGGGGGATCGAAAGCGTTCCGCACCTCCGGCCGCTGGATCCGAAGCCAGGTCACTCCCTCCCGTTCCTCCACCTGCAGGCCTGACCCCATCTTCACCACCATCAGTCTCCTGCAACGGGGCGGGCTCTGGCCAGAAGCGACCGCCCCAGCCCGAGCGCGCCAGCCTATGATCGCTGTCGTGGAGGGGCACGAGCGTCGGGGCCTCGCCGTCTCCGTCCAGAGACCGGGGACGTCACAGCGGCCCAGGGGCGGCCGACCGCCGTCCCCGCGCTCCCCGAGACGCCCGCCGACCAGGGCTGCCACGTGAACCGAGGTTGGCCACGCCCGCCGCTGCTGCACTGGCCGCTGACCCTGCCCTTCGTAGGGCTGTTGGCCCTGCTCCTGCTGATGCTGGCCGTCGCCCTGCAGGTCGGCATCCTCGAGTACGTCTATCGCAAGCTGGGGTTGGACCAGGGCTGGGTCCTCGGTGTGCTCGCCATCTCCATCCTGGGCAGCGGCATCAACGTCCCCATCGCCCGACTCCGCTCACGACGCCCGCTCTGGCCAGCCCAGGTGGTGTCCGTCTTCGGCCTGCGCTATGTGGTCCCTCCGGTCTGGATCCCCCAGGTGACCGTGATCACCGTCAACGTCGGAGGCGCGATCGTGCCGACGGCCCTGGCCGCCTACCTCGTCGTCCACGACCACCTGGGCACCGGCACCATCCTGGCCACCGCCGTGGTGGCCCTGGGTGTCTACCTGGTGGCACGACCGGTCCAGGGTCTGGGGATCGTGGTCCCCGGCCTCCTGCCGCCGCTGCTGGCGGCGGCCATGGCCTTCCTGGTCGGCGACAGCCCCATCCCGGCGGTGGCGTACGTGGCGGGCGTGATCGGGAGCATGCTGGGCGCTGACCTCCTGCACCTCCCTCGCCTCCGCGACCTCGGCGCACCGATGGCCTCGATCGGGGGGGCCGGGACCTTCGACGGCATCTTCTTGAGCGGGATCGTCGCCGTCCTGATCGCCAGCCTCTGACCCGGCGCAGCGGCAGCTTTCTCGGATCGGTCCCTATCATCGTGGCGGTGGCCCACCTCCTCTCGGTCAACGTCGGGGCCGCCCGGGCCATCGGTCCCGGGCCGGGGGTCAGCGGCATCGACAAGCGCCCGGTGCTTGTCCCCGTTCGCATCCGGCTGCCCGAGCCCGGGGGCAGCGGGCTGGTCGGTGACCAGATCGGTGACCACGCCGGTCACGGGGGTGCCGACCAGGCGATCTACGCTTACGCCCGCGAGGACCTCGACCGCTGGGAGGCCGAACTCGGCCGGCGGCTGCCCTGCGGCACCTTCGGCGAGAACCTGACCACGGCCGGCCTGGACGTCACCGGGGCCCTGATCGGGGAGCGATGGCGGGTGGGAGAAGAGGTCCTCCTCCAGGTGACCGCTCCCCGGATCCCGTGCCGGACCTTCGCCACCTGGATGGGGCTGCCGGGCTGGGTCAAGACCTTCACCCAGGGCCGCGCTCCGGGCACGTACCTGCGCGTCCTCCAGGCAGGCGAGGTCCGGACTGGCGACCTGATCACGGTCGAGCACCGCCCCGACCACCGCATCAGCGTCGAGGTGGCCTTCCGAGCCCTCACCGACGAGCCGGAGCTGCTGCCCCAGCTGGCGGCGGTGGAGGACCTCCCCGAGGCGCTCGGGCGCCGGGTCCGCCGGCGCCTCTCGGCTGGCGCTGCATGGTCGTAGGAGGGAGGGAGACGAAGCCGGGCGGAGAGCCGAGCCCTGGCAATCGGGGTCGGCTCCATGGGCAGCATGACCTCCTGGCGGCCAGCCCGGCGCGGGGTCTCGGCCTTGGGCCGGGAGCAGTTCGTCCCCGGCCACAACGGGGCTCCGGGCACAGGGGCTCCCGCATCATCCGGAGCGCCTCCTACGAAGGGAGGGGTTAGCAACAGCTGACGTGTCCACACGCTCACCATTCACCTCTGCGAGCTCGAGGCAGTGGGCAGGCGAGCAGGGCATCCATCCCGTCACCGCCT
>Ga0209061_1003768_pt1 | contig 15755 bp, 11 predicted proteins | sample Coa_R1_10_FD_187157 | JGI IMG/M metagenome (GOLD analysis project Ga0209061, IMG submission 187157) | Surface soil microbial communities from Centralia Pennsylvania, which are recovering from an underground coalmine fire - Coalmine... | ecosystem: Environmental > Terrestrial > Soil >...
TTGGCGGTTTCGCTGGCCAGGCTCCCCCGGCAGCCACCGATATGGTTCCTTGCCTGGTAACCCCGAATGAGATGTCCGCCGTCGCGCTGGACAGGTGCCGGATTCTGGCCTCCCGCGGCGGCGGCCACGGTCTGCCGGACCCGGCCGATGGCGGCCACCTGCCCGGTGGCGCATAGCCTCCGCGGCGAGCGCCTCGCCCTGCACGCACGCGGCGAGGTGCGGGTGCGGCTCGCCGATCGCCAGCTCATGGCGGACCTTCGCCAGGCCGATGTAGGTGCCCGCCAGGTTGTAGGACGCGCTCGGCGCCGAGACCGCCCCGGGGCTCAGGTGGCGCCCCTCGTTGGTAAGGCAGGCTGGCGCCTGGCGCGGTCCCGGCACGGGGGCTAGCGTCGGGCTATGGTCGTATCGGCGGGCAAGGGGAAGATCTTCACCGCGCGGGGCAGCGTGATGGCGTTCAAGGCCGTCGCCGGGCAGACGAACGGCGACTTCTCGCTGATGGAGCGCACGCTGCCGCCCGGCGGGCGGCGGCCGCCGCCGCACCGGCACGTCAACTGCTCGGAGGGCTTCTTCGTGCTCGACGGGACCGTCACGTTCGTGCTGGACGGCAGCGAGTTCAGCGGCCGGCACGGCGACTTCCTGCTCGTGCCCCGCGGGGCGGCGCATACGTTCGGGAACGGCGGCGCCGGGACCGCGCGGCTGCTCGTGCTGCACGCGCCCGCGATGGACGCCTACTTCGCGGAACTGGACGAGCTGTGGTCCCGGGAGAACCCGCCCGCGCCGGAAGAAGAGCGCGCCCTGATGAGCCGCTACGGGATGGAACCCGCCTGAGGTTCGCGCCGGCCGGCCGGCGCGAACCTCAGGCGGCGCCGGCGGCGAAGGACTCCGCGTCGCGCAGGACGCGCAGGATGTTGCCGCCGGCCAGGGCCGCCAGGTCGGGTTCGGACCAGCCCCGGCGCTGGAGTTCGGCGAACAGCGCGGGGTAGCGGGATACGTCGTGCAGGCCGGCGGTGACCTCGGAGGTCCCGTCGAAGTCACCGCCGAGCCCCACGTGGTCGACGCCGGCGACGGCGCGCACGTGGTCTACGTGGTCCGCCACCTGGGCGAGCGTCGCGGCGGGCGCCGGGCGTGCTGCCTCCCACTCGGCCTTCACGGCATGGACAGCCGACAGGTCCTTAGGATCAAGCCCGCGTCGTTCCGCTTCCGCCCGCAGATCCCGGTACCAGCCGTCGCACTCGGCGGAGACGAAGAACGGCACGAACGTCACCATGCACACGCCGCCACCCGCCGCCAGCCGCTTCAGGACCTCGTCGGGCACGTTGCGGGGGTTGCCGCAGAGCGCAAGCGCCGAGGAGTGCGAGAAGATCACCGGCGCCCGTGCCACGTCCAGCACCGCGTGCATCGTGGACGGCGCCGCGTGCGACAGGTCCACCAGCATGCCCAGCCGCTGCATCTCGGCCACGACCTCGCGGCCGAAGTCGTTCAGGCCGCCGACGCCGGGCTCGTCGGTCGCCGAGTCGGCCCAGCCCACGTTCGAGTTGTGGGTGAGCGTCAGGTACCGCACGCCGAGCGCGTACAGCGAGCGCAGCACGCCGAGCGAGCCGCCGATGCAGTGGCCGCCCTCGGCGCCGAGCAGCGAGGCGATCCGCCCGGCCGCGAACGCCTTCGCCACGTCGTCGGCGGTGAGCGCCAGCTGGAAGCGGTCCGGGTAGCGCCGGATCATCCGGTGCACCAGGTCGATCTGCTCGAGCACGGCGGTGACCGCCGCGTCGCCGGCCAGCCGCGCCGGCACGTAGACCGACCAGAACTGGCCGCCCACGCCCCCCTCGACCAGGCGCGGGATGTCCGTGTGCGTCGTGGCGACCCGCCCGGCCAGGTCGATCCGGTCCAGGCCGCCGAACTTCTCCCTGATCTCCCACGGCAGGTCGTTGTGCCCGTCGATCAGCGGGAAGCGGCTGAGCATGGCGCGCGCGAGGGCGACGGTGAGGGCTGAGCCGTCGGCTGTAGTCACGAAGTCAGGGTAACGGGCAGCCGGCTGCGCGCGGCGAGCCGCCTCACGCGGCTTCCGGCACCGCCTCGGGGAAGCCGTCCGTGCCGTCGGCCATCGTCGGGGCCGCGGCGGCATCGCTCACCCGCGCGGCGAAGACCGCGCCGAGCGCCATCAGGGAGGCGGCGCAGAGGAAGGCCAGCCGGTAGCCGCCCAGGTCCCGCGGGCCGGGCCGGGTCGCGCCGAGCACGGTGCCGAGCAGCGCCACCCCGGCCGCTCCCCCGGCCTGGCGCAGCGTGTTCAGCAGGGTCGACGCCTGCCCGGTCAGCGCCGCGGACACCGTGGCCAGGCTCGCCGTCTGCGACGGGACTATCGCGAATCCGAACGAGCAGCCGGTGAAGTACATCAGCACCGGGATCAGCCACGCCGCGTCGCCGGGTTCCGCGAGCGCCATCCCGCCGATGGTCACGATGGTGCCGCACATCCCGGCAACCATCAGGCGCCGCGGCCCGACCCGCTTGTACAGCCGCGAGGTCACCTGCACCCCCGTCATGCCGCCGATCGCCTCGGGGAACGTCGACAGGCCCGAGTGCACCGCGCTGAAGCCCAGGCCGTCTTGCAGCAGCAGGGGAACGAGGAACAGGGTGCCGACGAATCCCGCGCCGGCGAACGCAAGTTGCAGGTTCGTGGTGCGGAACAGCCGGTCGGCATAGATCCGCAGCCGCAGCATCGGCTCGGCGGTCCGCAGTTCCACGGCGACGAAGAGGATGAGCAGCAGCACGCCGGGCATTCCGGTGGCAAGCACCGAGGGCGAGGCCCACCCGGACACCGCGCCCGTCGACAGTGCGTAAAGCAGCAGCGGGAAGCCGGCCCCCGCCAGCAGGAACCCGGGCAGGTCGAAGCGGCCCGGCCGGTGTTCGGAACCGCGGGGCAGGAACAGCCCGCCGAAGACCAGCGCCGCCGCCCCGACGGGCACGTTGATGTAGAAGATCCACCGCCAGGACAGCCCGTCCACGAGCAGGCCGCCGATCACCGGTCCCAGCGCGGGCGCCATGAGCGTCGGCACGATGAACAGCCGGTTCGCCCGGATCCGCTCGGCAGGGGGGAACGCGCGGAACATCATCGCCATCCCCACCGGGACCAGCACCCCGCCGCCGATCCCCTGCACGGCGCGCAGCGCGACAAGCTCCGGCAGCGACGTAGCCGTGCCGCACAGCGCGGACGCGGCCGTGAACAGCCCGATCGAGCCGAGCAGCACGCTCCTGGCGCCGAACCGGTCCCCCACCCACCCGGACGCGGGCATCGCCACCGCCAGCGCCACCAGGTACGCGGTCGCCACCCCGCTCACCGACGCCGCCGGCACCGCGAAGTACCGGCTGAGCGTGGGCAGCGCCACATTTACCACCGTCGCGTCCATGATGTTCAGGAACATCGCCGCGACGTACACGGCGCCGACGACGGCTTTGGCGGGGATCGCGGCCTTCACGGTGTACTACAAGATCGCGCGGGTGCGGCGTGTTCCCGCGCCGGCTTTGGGGCGGTGGGCCACCGCCCCCGGAAGATGAGGGCGGTGGGCCACCGCCCTCATCAGGGCGGCCGGCCGCGCCGGGGCCGCGCCGGGGCGCCGGTGACGTGCCGGTCGGCCGGTGACGCCGGTGGGCCCTGTGACGGCTCCCGCCCGGCCTCGCGGGCCGGGCGGGAGCGCTTACCTGCGATGGCCCAGGCCGAGCTTGCCGAGCCGCCAGCCGGCCACGAACAGGCAGATCAGGCCGATGGCGACAAGGACGCCCATGTCGGTCCCCCACTGGGCGGCGGTGTGGGCCCATAGGGCGTCGGGATGGCTGCCCGCCGGGTTGATCTCGTTCAGGTTGGCCGTCGAGGCGAGCGCGCCCAGGCCCCAGCGGGCCGGGGCGATGTCGGCGATCCAGCCCGCCGCCCCGTTCAGCGGGAACACGCCGCCGGAGAGCACCACCTGCACCATGGTGAGCACCACCAGCGCCGGCATCGTCTGCTCGGGCTTGGTGACCAGGGCGGAGACCGCGAGGCCGACGAGCATCGAGACCACGCAGAGCACGGCGACGGCGATTGCGATCTCAAGGAACGCCGCGCCGATCACCGCGCCATGCGCGGGCATCTGCTTGCCGGCGAGGCCGATGACGACGATCAGCAGCGTCTGGATCACGCTGACCAGGCCGAGGACGAGCACCTTCGAGAACAGGTAGGCGCCGGCCGAGAGCCCGGCCATGCGTTCCCGCTCGAAGATCTCCCGTTCCTTGATGATCTCGCGGATCGAGTTGGCCATGCCGGACAGCGCGGCGGCCATCACCAGGATCAGCAGCGTCTGCTGCGCGCCGGCGTTGGAGTGCATCGGGCCGCCGAGGCCGCTGCCGGACACCGCCCGGACGAGGCCGCCGAGGATGAGCGGCAGCAGCGCGGTGAACATCAGGTAGCCACGGTCGACCGACATCACCCGCGCATAGCGGCGGCCCAGCGTGGAGAGCTGCCGCAACCGGCCGCGCTGGCGCGGCGGCGGCGCCTCCGCCCGCTGCTCCGCCCCTGGCGGCAGCGGCTGCGCCACGGGCGCCGACATCCGCGCCGTCACGTACTTCGCGTAGTCGGCTGATCTCTTGTACTCGCCCATCCAGTCACGCTGGGGCTCGCGGGAGAACGCCTGGAAGACATCCGCCCAGTCGTCCTTGCCGAAGTACTTCAGGCCCTCCTTCGGCGGGCCGAAGTAGGCCATCTTCCCGCCGGGGGCGAGCACGATCAGCCGGTCGCAGAGGTCGAGCAGCTTCGGCTCGACGTCGTGCGTGATGACCACGACCGACTGGCCCTTCTCCGCCTTCTTGTCGGCCATCGCGCGCATCCGTTCCATCAGCTCGCGCTTCAGGTGCGGGTCGAGGGGCGAGGTCGGCTCGTCGAGGAAAAGGAGGCTGGGCCTGGTCAGCAACTCAAGGCCGATGTTGACCCGCTTGTTCTGGCCGCCGGACAGCCGGTCGACGCGGGTGTCCCCGTGCTGGGTCATCTCCAGCTCGGCGAGCACCTCCTCGACGCGCTGGCTCCGCTCGGCCTTCCCCGTGTCGGAGGGGAACCGGAGCTCGGCGGCATAGCCGAGCGCGGTCCTGGCGGTGAGCTGGTCGTGCGTGACCGACTGCTGCGGCACCAGCCCGATCCGGTGCCGGAGTTCCTCATAGCTCTTGTACAGGTCGCGGTTGTCGTACAGCACTGTGCCCTTGGTGGCGGGGCGCTTGCCGGTCAGCGCGTTGAGCAACGTGGACTTGCCCGCGCCCGCCGGGCCGATGACGGCCATGAAAGAGCGCTCGGGCAGCGGGAAGGTGATGCCCTCGAGCAGCACCTTCGGCTTGCCGTTGTCCGTCACCTGGACGAGGAGGTCGCGTGCCTCGAATGAGACCGCGCCGTCGTCGACGTACTCCCGCAGTTCCCCGCCGGCCAGCCGGAACGTGGCGTGGCCGATGCCGATGATGTCGTCCTCGCTTATTTCCGCCTGGTCGACACGCACGCCGTTGACGTAGGTGCCGTTGTGGCTGCCCAGGTCGACGATCTGGTACCGCCCGGCCGGCGACCTGCGCAGCTCGGCGTGTTTCCTGGAGACGCTCAGGTCGGAGATCACGAGGTCGTTATCCGGGGTGCGGCCGATCCGCATGACCTTGGCCGGCAGCGCGAGCCGTGCGGTGGGGCGCCGGTCGACGCTCGGCAGGTGCGTGAGGTCGGCATGGCCCTGCGGCACGGGTTCCGGCGGGCGCGGTGGCTGGGGCTCGAAGCGGAGCAGCGGGCCGTCTTCGGGGTTGCCGAGCCGGACCACGCAGTTAGCGCGGATGTCGACGCGGTTAGTCCGCTCGGTTCCCACGTAGGTGCCGTTGGTGCTGCCCAGGTCCTCAAGCACCCAGCACCGTCCGTCTGCCCGCAGGACGGCGTGCCGCCAGGACACGCGCGCGTCGGTCAGCACGATGTCCGCGGCCGGGTCGCGCCCGATGCGGTACTCGGTGCCGCTTTCCAGCCGGTGATCGGAGCGCCTCGTCCGTACCAACAGCGGTGGCGCGGCATACGGTTTCTGTGCCACCTGATTACCCACCGCCGGATTCCCTCCCGCTTGTCACTCTTCTGTGGTTACATATACGCTTGCTTGCGCCTTCTGCGCGTTCTTGGTGTTTATCGTGACTTCTCAATGTCGTGCGTGCTCTATATGCGGCCTGTGCTTCTCACACTTCAATACGCGCTTTCGCGGCCATTGGCTGCCTCCCTGCCACCGGGTACGGTATCGCCGACCGTGCGCCCGGCGCCCCCCGGTGTCCGCTCACGTCCCTTACCGTACCGGCTTCCTGCGCCGACTACGGTCGCACAGAGTCGACCGCCTGCCCGGTTGCCATGTCCCCTTGAGTGTAGGGCGCGGACGTGAAATCCGGAATCTGGTGAACTATAACTGCGAGGGAGACGTTTTAAACACAGGGCTGATACTCATCGATAGGTGAACGCGCCGGCAGCGACAAGACCTGGGGGCTGACAATGAGCACAGATCCGACCCGGCCGATGAGCCCGCCGGCGCCCGCCGGCGCCGGCGGGCCAGAGCAGCCCGGACCGCGGGAGCATGACAGCGCGCGGCCCGGCGCCGTGTCCGGCCAGGGCGCGGCCGGCCAGGGCGCGGCCGGGGGGCCGGCGGACCGCCCGGCCGCCGGCCCCCCGGACACGGCGCAGCCCCCGGCGGCTGGCCGCCCGGACACGGCGCACCCCCCGGCGGCGGCACCGACCCGGGCCCAGCCGACGGTTCAGCCGGCGGCACCGACCCGGGCCCAGCCCACGTTCCAGCCCGCTCAGCCCACGTTCCAGCCCGCACGGCCGCCGCAGCCCCCGTTCCAGCCGCCGCAGCCCCCGTTCCAGCCGCCGCGGCCCGGCCAGCCCGCCCATCCCCCGGCCGGGGCAGCCGGCTGGCCGGAAGGACCGGGCCTGGCACCGGAGCCCGGCGGGACGCGCCGGGGGGCCGGCGGCAGCAACGCCTATCCGGGCTACCCCGGCGTCCCCGCGCCGCGGCGCCGCCGCCGGCGGCGCTGGACGATGGCGCTCTTCGCCCTCATCGTCTTGCTGATCCTGCTGGTGATCGGCGACCGGGTGGCGCTGGCGGTCACGGAGAACGCGATGGCGGATCAGTTCGTGTCGAACGGCCTTCCGGTCAAGCCGTCGGTCACGATCGAGGGGATCCCGTTCCTGACCCAGCTGGCCGCGCGCGACTTCCGCAAGGTCGATATCTCAGCCAGCAACATCCCGGCCGGCCCGGTGACGATCACGAGCGCCAGGGGGACGCTGACCGGGATGCACCTCAACTCGTCCTTCAACGGCGCCACGGTCGACCACGTCAGCCTGACGCTGTTCACGGCGTTCTCCGCGCTCGCCGACGCCGCCGGACTCGGCAACGGGACCGGCATCACGATGACCCCCGACGGGACGGACAAGCTGAAGATCACCGCCAGCATCGCCGGGAACTCCATCGATACCGAGGAAGCGCAGATCTCGCAGACAGGGCCCCGGCAGATCAGCGTCAGGCTGCTGGACAACGGCAGCCCGCTGAGCGGGCTGCTGGGCTCGTTCGCCGACTTCTCGTTCAGCCTCCCGCAGGGGGTCCCGGCCAGCCTGCGCATAACCGGCCTGTCACTCAACGCGCAGGGCCTGACGGTGACGGCCGCGGCCGACCACGCCACGTTCAGCAAGTGATCGCCCAGGCGGCCGCCGCACGCCGGCATGAACGGCCGGTATAAACGATGGTGGAGCCGGAGCAGCGAGGGAGCCTGACGTGAGCGAGTACCCGGACCGGCCGCGATCGTACCTGGACCAGCCGCGATCGCGAGGCGGATGGCCCGCGCAGCCACCCCGGTACACATCCGCCAGCCCGGACGGCTACCAGCCGGGGAACCCCGGCCAGGGCGCCGGGCCCCGCCCCTTCGCGGGCCCCGGCCGCGGGCCGGCGCCGCGCCGCCGGCGGCGCGGCCGGGGCTGGATCGCACTCGCGGTCACGCTGGCGGTGCTCGCGATGCTCCTGGTCGCCGCCGACCAGGCCGCCAGGGCGTACGCGCAGAACATGATCGCCAGCAAGATCCAGTCGTCGGGGGGACTGGCGACCAGGCCCTCGGTGACCATCGAGGGCTTCCCGTTCCTGACACAGCTCGCCGCGCACGACATCCGCACGGTCGACCTCAGCGCGAGCAACGTCCGGGAGAACAAGCTCGACATCTCAAGCATCAAGGCGAAGGCGACCGGCGTGCGCCTCAGCTCCGGCTTCAGCAGCGCGACGATCGATCACATAGCCGGCACCGCGTTCATCTCCTTCGCCTCGCTGGAGAGCGCGGCGGGGGTGCGGGGCGCCACGATCACGGCGGACCCGGCGGCCGGCCCGAACGCGGTGAGCGTGGGCGTGGGCCCGCTCACCGCCACGGCGCAGGTCGCGCAAACCGGGCCTGACCAGATCACCGTGAAGATGGGCAGCCTGGGCGGCATCGCGTCGTCGCTTATCGGGTCGCTGCCGGACTACACCATCCAGGTGCCCAGGCTGCCCGCCGGGCTACAGGTCCGTAGCGTCACGGTGGTCAGCCAGGGCATAGACGTCAACGCCTCGGCGAGCGACACCACGCTGTCGCAGTAGGTGTCAGGGGACAAGCACGGCCGCGCCGTCAAAGCGGCCCGCCTTGAGATCCGCCAGCGCCCGGTCGGCGGCGTCGAGGCCGTATTCGTGGACCGTGACCGACAGCCGGTGCGACTGGGCGAACCCGAGAAACTCGCGCGCGTCCTCCCGGGTGTTGGAGGTCACGCTGCGTACCTGCCGTTCCTGGAACAGGTGCCGCTCGTAGGACAGCGCCGGGATGTCGGTCAGGTAGATGCCCGCGATCGCGAGCGTCCCGCCGCGGTCGAGGGCGGCCAGCGCCGGCGGCACCAGGTCGCCGACGGGCGCGAAGAGGATCGCCGCGTCCAGCGGTTCGGGCGGCATGTCGGCCGGGCCGCCCACGAACGTGGCGCCGAGCGAGCGCGCCAGCTCCCGCGCCTGTGCACCGCGGGTCATCACGTACAGCGTCGCCCCCTGGGCCAGCGCCACCTGAGAGGCCAGGTGAGCGCTGCCGCCGAAGCCGTAGACGCCGAGGCGGCCGCCCGGCGGCAGCGCCGCGCGCTTCAAGGCCCGGTAGCCGATGATCCCCGCGCACAGCAGCGGGGCGAGCTCGGCATCGGAGTATCCGGCCGGCAGCCGGTGAGCGTAAGCGGCGGGAACGGTCATGTACTCCGCGTAACCGCCATCGGCGTCCCAGCCGGTGTAGGACGACGACGGGCAGAGGTTCTCCGAGCCACGGCGGCAGTACCGGCACTTGCCGTCGGTGGAGCGCAGCCAGGCCGCTCCGGCCCGGTCGCCGACCGCGAACCCGGAAACGTCCCCTGACCCGACCGCCGCCACGACGCCGACCACCTCGTGCCCGGGTATCACGCCCGCCCGGTGCACCGGCAGGTCCCCCTCGGCGACGTGCAGGTCGGTCCGGCACACTCCGCATGCCAGCACGCGGAGCAGCAGCTCATCCGGCCCGGGGCTGGGGACCGGAGTTTCCCGCGGCACCAGCGGGTGCCCGGTTTCCACTGGCCCGGGCCTGTCCACATGCCATGCCCGCATCACAGCGCCTCCATCACAGCTTCACAGCGCCTCCATCGCGGCCGCCTTCCCTCGTACCGCTCGTCGCTCAACGTTAGCCCGCGGCCGCGCCCCGGGAGCGCCCGCCCCCGCTGAACGGCGGCGGGCGCGGGATTAGCGGCGGGGCCAGGATGCGGGGTTAGCGGCGGGGCCAGGATTAAGGCGCGGCCGGGCAGCGGAAAGGAGCCGGGCAGCGGAAGGGAAAGGCATCTGCTGGAAGGTAAGGAGGACTGGAAGGTGCTGGAAGGTAAGGAGGAGTCGAATGTGAACGAAGTGAAATCGGAAGCAAAGGAGCCTGGCGTTCGCCTTCTGGCGCCGGCGGCGAGCGGCGTCCGGCTCAGCCGGTAAACTGCGGCCTCATGCCGGACGCCGCCGAAGCCACATGCGCGTTCTGCGCGATCATCCGCGGCCGCGCACCCGCGGTCAAGATCCTGGAGACCGGGCGGCTGCTGGCCTTCCTCGACCACCGGCCGCTGTTCCGCGGCCACACGCTGCTGGTTCCCAAGACCCACCTGCGGCTGCTGTCCGACCTGCCCGCGCAGCAGACGGCGGAGTTCCTCATCACGGCGCAGCGCCTGGAGCGGGCAGTCGAGGACGGGCTGGGCGCGGCGGGCACGATGATCCTGGTCAACAACGTGGTCAGTCAGTCCGTGCCGCATCTGCACCTGCATGTGATCCCGCGCAACCCCAGGGACGGCCTGCGGTTCTGGCTCGGCCCGCGGCACCCGTACGACGCCGCGCACCCCGCGGAGGAGTACGCGGCGAAGATCCGCGCGGCGCTCCCCGCCGGGTAGCGCGTCACGGCCTCCCGCCGGGTTGCCCGTCACGGCCTCCCGCCGGGTTGCCGTCACGGCAATTTCGCCGGGTGATGACGCGATGCACGGACGCCCAAGCAACCATCAGTCTCAGGAAACGCAGAAGAAACCGACATCACCCTGCATACTAGGATGTAAAACCCGAAGGGAAAGAATCGGAACTCAGCTTTGAACCTGCGCTCGATGGCTCATAATTGGCAAGAGCGCACCGTGCACATACCTCAGGAGCCGCCCGTGACACCCGGCAGAAGGGTTGGCCGAAAGGCACCGCCGGTGAACGTGAACTCGTCGGTGCGGAGTCTCATTCTCGGTGTGGACCGGTCCGGCAGGATCGTCCAGCATGACCGGACGGCTCCCAAGATTCTGGCACGTTCCTCTGGCGAGCTGCTGGGAGTTCACCTAAACGACATTACGTCGGGCAGCCCGGGCACCCGCCCCGGCGACAAGGAGGCGGTCACCACCTTGCTGGAGGCGGTGAAGGCCGAGCGGGAGGGGAACGCAGTCCTCACGGTCGCGCTCGCCGACGGCGGAACCGCTGACGCCGTGGTCACCGCCAAGCCGATGCAGACCGGCGACAGCGACGTGGCGGCCTTCGTCATCTTGCAGATCCCCGTGCCCACCGCCGAACGGTTCGTCGATCCCGCTCTCATGCGCGACATGCTGCTGCGCGACACGTTCGCCGGCATCGACGACACGCTGGACTTCAGCGAGCTCGCGGAGATGCTGATGGCCCGGCTGGTGCCCGCGTTCTGCACCGCGGGCGAACTGCTGGTGCTGGAGAGCCTGGTCGGCGGCAACGAGATGCCCGCGCACAGCCCGGACGCCAGTCATCCGCTGCGCCGCCTCGCGGTCGTGCACGACCAGAAGAACCCGGCCTGGCAGGCCGCGTTCCCGACCGGTGAGATCCTGCGGTACCCCCCAGGATCGCCGTATGTGCGGTGCATCGAGTCCGGCAAGCCGGTGCTCGAGCACTCGATCACCGCGGAGTCGGCGCGCAAGCTGGCGAAGGCCTGGCGGCGCAAGCCGGTCGCCAGCCTCATGTCCGACGTGTCGATGCTGCTGCTGCCGATCGTCGCGAAGGGCACCACGCTCGGGTTCTTCAACTGCATCCGGCAGGCGGGCACCCGGCGCTTCGACGCGTACGACATGGAGATGGGCATGGAGTTCGCCTCCCGTGCCGCCGTCTTCTTCGACAATGCGGGCCGGTACAAGCGCGAGCACGCCACGGCGCTGATGCTGCAGCGGTCCATGCTGCCCACCGGGCTGTCCGCGCCGTCCTCCGTCGAGGTGGGGCACCGGTACCTGCCGGGCAGCCAGCTTGTCGAGGTCGGCGGCGACTGGTACGAGTCGATCAAGCTGCCCGGGGCGCGGGTGGCCCTGGTGGTGGGCGACGTCGCCGGGCACGGGGTGCGGGCCGCGGTCACCATGGGGCGGCTGCGCACCGCGATCCAGACGCTGGCGATGCTCGAGCTGCCGCCGGCGGAGTCGCTACAGCAGCTCGACGAGCTCATGCAGAACATCGGCGAGCGGGAGCCGCACTTCGCGACCTGCGCGTACGCCGTCTATGACGCGGTGACCGGCGAATGCGAACTCGCCGTGGCCGGGCACCTGCCGCCGCTGCTCGTCTACCCGGACGGCCGCAGCGAACTGCTCACGGTCACCCCGTCGCCGCCGCTCGGCGTCGGCAACGGGGTGGTCGACACCAAGCGGTTCACCGTGGAAGACGGCAGCCTGTTCGTGCTCTACACCGACGGGCTGGTGGAGAGCAAGGACCGGGACATCTCCGACGGCCTCGACAGGCTGCAGAGCGCGTTCGGGGCAGGGGCGCCGCAGGCGCCGCTGGAGGATCTGTGCAAGACCTCCCTGGACGGCGTGTACTCCGACGCGCAGCGCGACGACATCGCGGTGCTCATCGCCAAGCTGCGCCGGATCCCCGAAGACCAGCGGATCTGCTGGACGCTGGTGCACGAGTTCACGTCGGTGCGGGAAGCGCGCATGCTGATCCGCGACCCCCTGAAGCGGTGGGGCCTGGAAGACCTGGAGCCGGTCACCGAGCTGCTGGTCTCCGAGCTGGTAACCAACGCGATCAAGTACGCCAAGGGGGAGATACTCCTGCGGCTGATCCTGGAATCCGACAGCCTGGTGTGCGAGGTGCACGACTCCTCGCCCGCGCTGCCCCGGGTGCTCCAGGTCGACCGGGACGCGGAGAACGGGCGCGGGCTGCACGTGGTGTCCCAGTTTGCCGCGCGCTGGGGCGCGCGGCGTACCCACTCCGGCAAGGTGGTCTGGTGCGAGCAGACCGTGCCGGAGTCGGTCATGGAAGCGCTGCGGGCCGCGACGGGGACGTCGCCGGACGTCTCGGTGGCCGTGCCGGACGCCGTAGCGTCCGGCACGGCCACCGAGACCGAGGCAGCGTCCGCGGTCGTGACCGTCCCGCGGTTAGCGCTCGCCGGCTACAGCCGCCACCGTCCGTTCGGCATGGCCGGCGGACCTTAACCACCGCGGGCGCCGCAAAGCCGCGGGAGCCGCGGCGGGCCGGCATCGCGGGAGCCGCGGCCGGGCGGCGCCGGCGCCGGGCGCTATTCGACGGTGACGCTCTTAGCCAGGTTGCGGGGCTTGTCGATGTCGCGGCCCAGCTTGGCGGCGGCGTGGTAGGCGAGGATCTGCAACGGGACGTTCAGCACGATCGGCTCCAGCTCGGGTTCGGCCCTGGGGACGCGGATGGTCGCGTCGGCCAGGCCCTCAGGGATGTCCGTGCTGGTGACGGCGATGACCGGGCCACCGCGGGCCTTGATCTGCTCGATCGTGGAGATGTTCTTCGCGACGAGGTCGTCGGACGGGACGATCACGACGCTGGGCATGTCCGCCTGGATGAGCGCCAGCGGCCCGTGCTTCAGCTCCCCGGCCTGGTACGCCTCGGCGTGCACATAGGAGATCTCCTTGAGCTTCTGCGCACCCTCGCGGGCGACCGGCCAGCCGCGGACGCGGCCGATGAAGAACATGTGCTCGGCGCCCGCGTAGCGGTGGGCGACCGCGGCGATCTCTTCCTCGGCGTGCACGATCTTGCTGACCTGTTCGGGAAGGCTCCGCAGGCCGCTGACGATGCGCTGGCCGCTGGCCGCGCTGAGGTCGCGGACCCGGCCCAGGAGCAGCCCGAGCAGGGCGAAGCTGACCGCCATGTTGGTCAGGGCCTTGGTGGAGGCGACCGCGACCTCCGGGCCGGCGTGCAGGAAGATGCCGTGCCCGCACTCGCGCCCGATCGCGCTGCCGACCACGTTGACCGCGCCCATCACCTGGCCGCCCTTGCGCTTGAGCTCCTGCACGGCCATCAGCGTGTCGATGGTCTCGCCGGACTGGCTGACCGCGACGTACAGCGTGTCCGGGTCCACGACCGGGGAGCGGTACCGGAACTCGCTCGCGGGCTCGGCGTCGGCGGGGATCCGGGCCAGCTCCTCCACCAGCATCGCGCCCATCTGGCCCGCGTAGTAGGCGGACCCGCAGCCGAGGAACTTGACCCTGCGTATGGCGCGGAGCTGACGGGCGTCGAAGTTGATGCCCCCCAGCCGTGCCGTGGCGAAACGGTCGTCGAGGCGTCCGCGCAGCGCGCGGCGCAGCGCGTCGGGCTGCTCGTGGATCTCCTTGTGCATGTAGTCCCGGAAGCCGCCGAGCTCGTAGTCGTCGGCTTCCGCGTCGACGGTTGTGGGGGTCTTGACGCCGCCCGCGCGCTGCCCGTTCAGCGTGGTCGTGTGGTAGTCGTTCGCCCGGATCGTGGCTATCTCCCCGTCTTCCAGGTAGATCACCTGACGGGTGTAGCGGACCAGGGCCGCGACGTCGGAGGCGACGAACATCTCGTTTTCGCCGAGGCCGAGGACGATGGGGCTGCCGTTGCGGGCGACGACCAGCTGGTCGGGGTTCTTGACGTCGAGGACGACCAGGCCGTAGGCGCCTTCGACGCGGCGGAGGGTACGGGCGACGGCGTCTTCGAGGGAGATGCCGGATGCGCCGCCGGAGGCGCCGCCGAGCTCGGCGGCGATCATGTGGGCGAGCGCCTCGGTGTCGGTGTCGCTTGCCAGCGTGACGCCGCTGGCCTGGAGCTGCGCCCTGAGCTGTTCGGCGTTCTCGATGATGCCGTTGTGCACCACCGCGATGCGGCCGGCGGTGTCGGTGTGCGGGTGGGCGTTGACCTCGTTCGGCTCGCCGTGGGTGGCCCATCGTGTGTGACCGACGCCTATGGTGGTCTTGATGTTGCTCTTGAGCTTGTCCCGGAGGTCCTGGACGCGGCCGGCGGTCTTCGTCACCTGGAGACGGCCGCGGTACACCACCGCGAGGCCCGCCGAGTCATAGCCGCGGTACTCCAGCCGGTGCAGTCCTTCCACCAGGACGGGGATCGCGTCCCGCCTGCCCACGTACCCAACAATGCCGCACACGCGCGTTCTCCCTCCGGTCAGGCCTCCCCCGGCCGTCTTCCGGACGGGGCGGCTTTCCGCTGTCAGCGGCTGTCGGCCACTGTCAGCCGTACACTATGCGCCGGAGCTGCCGCTCGGACATCTCCGGAGCTCCGAACCTGCGCACCGCTAGCTCGGCCGCGATCAGCGGCCAGATCTCGTCATTCTTACGATGGATGCCCCGCAGCTCGCCGTGGCGGCGTTTCACGAATTCCTCGATGGTCTCCCCGAAGTAGGCCGTGACGTCCGCCACTACCCGCATCGCCGTCGCCTCGGGCAGCCCCGTGGAGGCCGCGATATGGCGGACCAGATCCTGCGGGTAGACATCGCTCATAACGGTGACAGTGTGACAGCCGGCCTCGTCCTAGGCAATATTCCTGCCCGATATCGGGCAGGAATTCCTCGCTTATCTGTCTGATGGCCCAGCATACTCCTCACGGCAGGTCATTTACGGCGGTTTGCGGCGATACGTACCGGCGGCTTGCGGCGACCCGCGCGGGCGGCTTGCGGCGACCCGCGGGTCGTCCGCGGGAGGCACCCCGCCCCCGCCCGGGAGCACCGTGCGCGGCCCGGGGCGGCATCGCCCCTCCGCACCCCTCCGCCGCTCACCTCGCACACCTTACGACCACTTCGGCGGGTGAAATGTCCCATTATGTCCATGCGGGAAGTGTGCTAAGTCGCGGGTGACCGCCGCGGCCCACGCAGAAGGGGCCGTCGTGGCCGCGGCAGCAGGACCGCCATAGCCGAGGAGCGCCCGGGAATGCGAGCAGGACCGTCATGGCCGAGGAGCGCCCGGGAATGCGAGCAGGACCGTCATGGCCGAGGAGCGCCCGGGA
>Ga0209061_1003769_pt1 | contig 15751 bp, 13 predicted proteins | sample Coa_R1_10_FD_187157 | JGI IMG/M metagenome (GOLD analysis project Ga0209061, IMG submission 187157) | Surface soil microbial communities from Centralia Pennsylvania, which are recovering from an underground coalmine fire - Coalmine... | ecosystem: Environmental > Terrestrial > Soil >...
GGAGTTCACCGTGTCATCCGAGCAGCTTCGTATCACCCTCGCCGGACGCGAGCACGTGGTCGAGGCTGGCACGACGGCGGGGGAGGCGCTGAAAACCCTGACCATGCCGAACGGGGACGTGGTACCCCGGGCCGCCACCGGCGCGCCCGGCGGGGCAGGGCACGGGGTGATCGCGGCGAGGGTCAACGGCGAACTGCGCGACCTCGCCTGGCCGGTCGCCGACGGTGACGCCGTCGAGCCGGTGGAGATCGGCAGCCCGGACGGGCGGGCGATCCTGCGGCACTCCACCGCGCACGTCATGGCGCAGGCCGTCCAGGAGCTGTTCCCCGAGGCGAAGCTGGGCATCGGGCCGCCCATCGAGAACGGCTTCTACTACGACTTCGACGTGCCGGACCCGTTCAGCCCCGACGACCTCAAGTCGATCGAGCGTCGCATGCGGCAGATCGTCAAGCAGGGGCAGCGGTTCTCCCGGCGGGTCGTCAGCGACGAGCAGGCGCGCGCCGAGCTTGCCGCCGAACCGTACAAGCTGGAACTCGTCGGCCTGAAGGGCGGCGTGGCCGTCGAGGAGTCGGTGGAGGTCGGCGGCGCCGAACTGACCATCTACGACAACCTCGACCCGGCCACCGGCGAGGTGCGCTGGAAGGACCTGTGCCGCGGCCCGCACCTGCCGACCACCCGGGACATCCCCGCGTTCAAGCTGATGCGCAGCGGCGGCGCGTACTGGCGGGGGAGCGAGAAGAACCCCCAGTTGCAGCGGATCTACGGCACCGCGTGGGAGTCGCGGGAGAAGCAGGACGAATACCTGGCACTGCTGGCCGAAGCCGAACGGCGCGACCACCGGCGGCTCGGCGCGGAGCTTGACCTGTTCTCGTTCCCGCCGGAGATCGGCAGCGGCCTCCCGGTCTTCCACCCCAGGGGCGGGATCGTCCGGAAGGTGATGGAGGACTACTCGCGGCGGCGGCACGAGCAGGCCGGGTACGAGTTCGTGAACAGCCCGCACATCAGCAAGTCCGACCTGTTCGAGACTTCCGGGCACCTGGGCTGGTTCGCGGAGAACATGTACCCGCCGATGGAGCTGGAGGGCGCGCGGTACTACCTGAAGCCGATGAACTGCCCGTTCCACATCCTGATCTTCAAGGCGCGGGGGCGTTCGTACCGTGAGCTGCCGCTGCGGCTGTTCGAGTTCGGCACCGTCTACCGGTACGAGAAGTCCGGTGTCGTCCACGGCCTGACCCGGGTGCGCGGCCTCACCATGGACGACTCCCATATCTTCTGCGCCAGGGAGCAGGCGGGCGCGGAGCTGAAGAGCCTGCTGGCGTTCGTGCTGGACCTGCTGCGCGACTACGGGCTGAGCGATTTCTACCTGGAGCTGTCCACCCGCGACGACACCAAGCAGAAGTGGGTCGGCAGCATCGAGGACTGGGACCACGCGACCGCCATGCTCCGGGAGGCCGCGGAGGAGTCGGGCCTCGAGCTCGTCGACGATCCCGGCGGGGCTGCGTTCTACGGGCCGAAGATCTCGGTGCAGGCCAGGGATGCCATCGGCCGGACCTGGCAGCTTTCCACCATCCAGCTCGACTACAACGAACCGCAGCGGTTCGGACTGGAGTACCAGGCGGCGGACGGGACCCGGCAGCGGCCCGTGATGATCCACCGCGCGCTGTTCGGGTCGATCGAGCGGTTCTTCGGCATCCTGCTTGAGCACTACGCGGGGGCGTTCCCGCCCTGGCTCGCCCCGGTCCAGGTGACCGGCATCCCGATCGCGGACGCGCACGTGCCTTACCTGGAGAAGGTGGTGGCGCGCCTGCGCGAGCAGGGCATCAGGGCCGAGGTGGACTCCGGCGACGAGCGGATGCAGAAGAAGATCAGGAACGCGCAGCGGCAGAAGGTCCCGTTCATGCTGCTGGCCGGCGACGCCGACATGGCGGCGGGCGCGGTGTCGTTCCGCTACCGCGACGGGTCGCAGAAGAACGGCGTCCGGATCGACGAGGCCGTCGCGGAGATCGTCACCGCCGTCCGCGACCGCGTCCAGGTGTGACGCCGGTGGAACCGGGCCAGGACGAGGCACCGTGGCCTCAGCAGGGAGCGGGCATCCCCGACGCGTTCGCGCGGCTGTGGATGCCGCACCGCATGGCCTACATCAAGGGCGAGGGGAAGCCCTCGGGCCCAGGCGAGGACGAGGGCTGCCCGTTCTGCCGCGCGCCGACGCTGAGCGACGAGGAAGGGCTGATCGTCGCGCGCGGCAAGCTGGTGTACACGGTGCTGAACCTCTACCCCTACAACGGCGGCCACCTGATGGTCTGCCCCTACCGGCACGTCGCCGACTACACCGAACTCGACCGCGCCGAGACGGCCGAGCTTGCCGAGCACACCAAGCGGGCGATCCGCGCGCTCCGCGCGGCGTCGGGCGCCCAGGGCTTCAACGTCGGCATGAACCTCGGCGGCGTCGCCGGCGCGGGCATCGCGGCGCACCTGCACCAGCACGTCGTCCCGCGCTGGGGCGGCGACACGAACTTCATGCCGGTCGTCGGCCACACCAGAGTGCTGCCCCAGTTGCTGCGCGATACCCGCAAGCTCATCGCCGAGGCCTGGCCGGCCGGCTAGCCAGCGGCCAGCCGCCGGGCGCAGCCCGCCACCGGGGGGTTCCGGGGAGTGTCCTCCGGGACAGCACTTCATGCCGGTCGTCGGCCACACGAGAGCGCTGCCCAGTTGCTGCGCGGTACCCGCGAGCTCATCGCCGGGGCCTGGCCGGCCGGCCGACGGATGGGCCGGCCGGCGGACGGCCCGGCCGTGCCCCGGCGGGGACGGCCGGGCGTGGCTGCCCCGGGCTGCCATGATCCCGGGCATAGGTTATGGGCTAGATTGTCACGCTGGGGATGTCCGTCACGGGCTGCGTACCACCTATCCGAGGGAGAAGCGATGAACACGGCTGGCGTTGCGGCGCTGACCGGATCGGTGGTCGCGGCCGACGGGTCGTCGATCCTCGTCGAGGGCCTGGAGAAATCCTTCGGCACGGTCAGGGCGCTGCGCGGCGTCGACCTGGCGGTACCGGAAGGCAGCGTGCTCGGCGTGCTCGGGCCCAACGGGGCGGGCAAGACCACCATGGTCCGGATCCTGACCACGTTGCTGCGTCCCGACCGCGGCCGGGCGGTGGTCGGGGGGTACGACGTGGTCCGCTCGCCCGCGGCGGTGCGCCGGGTGATCGGCCTGGCGGGGCAGTCGGCGGCGATCCAGGAAGAGCTGACCGGGCGGGAGAACCTGGAGATCGTCGGGCGGCTCTACCACCTCGGGCGCAGGACCGCGCGCCGCCGGGCGGGGGAACTGCTGGAACGGTTCGGCCTCACCGAGGCGGCCGACCGGCCGGCGAAGACCTTCTCCGGCGGGATGCAGCGCCGCCTCGACCTGGCCGCGAGCCTGGTGGCCGAACCGTCGGTGCTGTTTCTCGACGAGCCGACCACCGGCCTGGACCCGCGGTCACGGCAGTCCATGTGGCAGGTGATCCGCGAGCTCACCGCCGCGGGCACGACACTGCTGCTGACCACGCAGTACCTGGAGGAGGCCGACGAGCTGGCCGACGAGATCGCGGTCATCGACCACGGCCAGGTGATCGCCGCGGGCACCGCCGAGTCGCTCAAGGACCGCATCGGCGGGGACGTCCTGGAGTTCACCGTCACCGATCCGGCGCGTCTTCCCGGCGCGGTGACCGCGGTCGCGGGGCTGTCCGACGCCGAACCGCAGGCCGACCGCGAATCGGGGAAGGTCTCGGTGGCCGTGGGAGCGCGGGGGTCCCAGGCGCTTGTCGAGGCGGTGCGCAGGCTGGACGGGGCGGGCATCGAACCCAGCGGCATGGCGCTGCGGCGCCCATCTCTCGACGACGTGTTCCTCACGCTGACCGGGCACGCCGCCGAGGCCGAGGCGCCGCCGAAGGGCAGGCGCCTGCGTGGCAGGCGCCGTAGGCCGGACGGCACTGGAGGGGCAGGCTCATGACCACTGCCGCGCTGCGGGCGCCGTTGCCGAAGCCGCCGTCGCTGCCGCGCCGGTTCGCGGACGCGGTCGCCGATTCGCTCACGATCACCCGGCGCAACCTGCTCGTGTGGATGCGCGTGCCGGCTTTCCTCGTCTTCACGCTGGTCCAGCCGGTGATGTTCGTGCTGATGTTCCGCTACGTGTTCGGCGGGGCGATCAAGGTCGGCAACGCCGGCGGCTATGTCGACTTCCTCATCCCCGGCATCATCGCGCAGTCGGCGGGGTTCGCCTCGATCGGCACGGCCATCGCGCTGGCCGAGGAGCTGAAGAAAGGCGTCATCGACCGGTTCCGGTCGATGCCGATGGCCCGCTCGGCTGTGCTGTCCGGGCGGCTGATCGCCGACACCGGGCGGATGCTCGCGACGATCGGCGTGATGGTCGGCGTCGGCTACGCCGTCGGGTTTCGCTTCCGCAACGGCGCGGGTCCCGCGGTGGGCATGATCGCGCTGGCCACCGCGTTCGGGCTGACCGTGTGCTGCATCGCCGCGTTCATCGGCCTGGCCGTGAAGGACCAGGAGACGGTGCAGTCGGTCGGGCTGATCTGGCTGTTCCCGCTCACCTTCGTCAGCTCCGCGTTTGTCCCGGTCTCCTCGATGCCGAGCTGGCTGCAGCCGTTCACGATCCACCAGCCGGTCAGCCAGGTGATCGACGCCATGCGGGGCATGGCCCTCGGCGGCCCCATCTGGGTCCACCTGTGGCAGGCACTCGCCTGGCTGGCCGGGGCCCTGATCGTGTTCGGACCCCTGGCCGTGCGGGCCTACCGCCGCGCCTGATCCCCCCGCCTGATCCCCCGCCGCGCCTGATCCCCGCCGCCCGCAGCAGCGGGCTCAGCTCCGCGTCAGGCAGCTCCGCGACGATGACCTCCGCCGGTGCCAGCGGCCGGCCGGGACCGGGCAGATGCTCGTCAGGGCGGCCGGGAACCCAGATGACGCTCATGCCAGCACGCTAACGCCAGGCCAGCACGCTAACGCCAGGCGCCCTGCGCGAACTGAGTGGAGCCGCGTTGCAGTGTGGACGTTACGGGATCGTACGCCGGTTATGAAAAACCCGGCCCATGCCCGGCCGCAGGCGGGTCAGCATCAGAATCCGTCCGCTCGCGACTCGGAGGGCGGGAGGGCCGCTGCGGGGACCGGCCGGCAACCGGTCATGCCGGCGGGCAACAGGCAGGCGGTCCGGCGGCGGCCACTGGCCGGCGATGAGCTTCGCCAGCCGGGACAGCGAATCGTCGAGATCCTGGGTGGTCACCACGTCGGCGAGGGCCAGGCGGACGGCCGACAGTTCCCGGGCGAGGAACTCGGTGTCGGCCTGGGCCCGCGCCGCCACCTCCCTGTCGCGGTCGATGTTGGCCCGGTCACGGTCGTCCTGACGGTTCTGCGCCAGCAGGATCAGCGGCGCGGCATAACCGAGCAGCCGGCGCAGGTCGGCGGCCTGGACGGACTCCATCGCCGTCAGCAGCCGCTCCCGCTGCTCGGCCGGCATCTCCGCGAGGAGGTCCGCGGCGTCGTCGGGCTCCATCTCCTCCACGACATCGGCGCTGCGATCGGGACCGAGGCTGTTCAGCAGGCGAACCTGGTCCTGCTCGGGCATTTCCTCCAGCAGATCGGCCAGCTCCTCATCACCCAGCGCCGCAGCGAGCTGGCTGCGCCGGGCCGCCGGCATCCCCTCGACCGCGGTCGCGAGATCGGTCGGGTGCATGTCCCGGAGGCTGGCGAGCTGCCCGGCCATCGCGCTGGTCCTGAACAGCTCCCGGCACTCGTGCCACGGCACGACGCCATGGAGCGGGACCGCAGGCCCCGGCCACGGGCGATGGCCAGGGAACGTACCTCCCAGCCGTCCCTGCTGCGCTCGGAGGGCGCGATGGAGACATCGAGCACGGTCCCGCCCCCGGCGCGGCGGTTGTACAGCTCCGAGGCCAGGATCTCCCCGGTGCGCCTGGTGAACCGGTCCAGGTCGACGGTGGCGCCGCGCAGGTGCGTGCCGTCGACGGCGATCTCGGTGATCCTGGTCAGGCTGACGAAGATGCGGCGGCGCTGCAGCGTCACCACCAGCCCCAGCGCCCGGGGCGGCTCGTCCCGGACGGCAGGGAGGATCACGACGTCCCGGACACGGCCGACCGGGATGCCCTCGCCGTCGAGCAGGGGGCGGCCCCTCAGCCGGGACGTGAACACCTGGCGGTCAGCCATGTCCCGGTGACCTCCCCTTGATCGTCAGTTACCGCCCGTGGCCCAGGCCGAGGTTATCTGCTTCCCCGCTGCGCCGGCCTTGGCTGTCAATCCTCGTCGGCTGTGTCAGTCCTCGTCGTCATCGTCCAGGCGCGCCAGCCAGATGGCGAGCCGGTCGACCGGGACCTCGAGCTCCGGATTGAGGTCCACGAAATGGCGCAGGCGGTCGGCGAGGACGGCGAAGGTTACCCGCTCTTTCGTGCGGCTTTCGAGTTCCTTGATGCCCCGGTCGGTGGGCTGCATGGTCCTTCCCGTGTTCTGGCGTGCTGGAGATGGGTCCTGGGCAGGGGTACCAGCGGGACGGTTGACCTGCCGCCCGGTCCCGGCGGCGGGCCTGCATGCTCCTGGCCCGCTTGGTTTTCACTATTAATACATATTCTATTCGTAGAAATTTCAGGGAGCCCGTCACGCAGCGCGCCGGGACGCTCGCGGTGCTCGCCGGCGCCGATCTCGCCGGCCTCGCCGGCTGGGAAGCACCGGGCGAGGACCTGCTCCCGGTCGTCGTCCTGGTGCCCTGTGCCGTGGTGCTGCGATCCTGGCCGGGTGCCGCGGGGCCAGCGCGCAAACGCCACGATCGCCCTGATGACCAGGCTCCAGAAGATGAGCGTGGTGAGGGTGCCGAGCCCCACCCCCGCTGGCGCATCCCCGGGCCCCGGTATCACCCCATGTCGCCGGGCCTTCGTGCCGCAGGCGGCTCCGCGCCACCGCCATCCTCTAACTCCCGGCGCGCCCGCCCGGCTAACTCCCGGCGCGCCCGCCCGGCTAACTCCCGGCGCGCCCGCCCGGCTAACTCCCGGCGCGCCCGCCCGGCTAACTCCCGGCGCGCCCGCCCGGGCACCATGGGGGACAAGGCATCGGTCCCCGGCTGCCGGCCACCGGGGTATTGCCGGCCAGGACTTTCGGCCCCGGGCATCAGGTGTGCGTGGCCACGGTCAGCAGCACGGCGGAGTCCTGCAGCGCCGCCAGCTCGTGAGCCGATTCCGGGATGACCAGCAGGTCGCCCCGCCGGCCCTCCCAGGAGTCGCCGCCGGCGGTGAGCCGGACCCGCCCGTGAAGCACCTGGAGGGTGGCCTCGCCCGGGTTCGCGTGCTCGCCGAGGACCGCCCCCCTGGCCAGGGCGATCACGGTCTGGCGCAGCACCCGTTCGCGGCCGCCGGCGACGGTCTGGGCGGCGCGGCTGCTGGCGGCGCCGCTCGCCCGCTCCAGCAGCTCCCGGGCCAGTGCGTCCAGCGAAAGCTTTCGCATGCGGTGTTCCCTTCTTCCCCTCGGGATGCGCAGATGTGCGCAGCGCCGTGAACGGGTCCTGAGCGCCGTGAACGGGTCCTGGGTGCGGGAGAATCGTATCCGGTTCCGCTCCGGATGCTCGCGCACTCGCGGCAGCGCCAGGGCCGCGGCCGGCAGGCGGCCGCACCAGGGCTGCGCGGTCGGCAGGGCAGGATGACAAAGCCGGACCGTGCCGCGGGCCGGATCGCCTACGACGCAGGGCGGCCCACGCCTCCATGCCCTACCGGGAGGGTTCGCCTCCTGACGAGCGGAGGGAGGTGGCTGGGCGGGCGGCGAGCTGGCGGAGCACGTAGGGGAGGATGCCGCCGTGCCGGTAGTAGGCGGCCTCGGCGGGGGTGTCGATTCGCACGGTGACGGTGAACTCCTGCGTGCCGCTCGGGCCGGCGGCGGTGACGGTGACGGTGCGCGGTATCTCCTGGGCGTCGGCCAGGCCACTGATGGTGTAGGTTTCCTCTCCGGTCAGGCCAAGGGTGGTGGCGTCCTGGCCGGGTGCGAACTGCAGGGGCAGGACGCCCATGCCGATCAGGTTGGAGCGGTGGATGCGCTCGTAGGAGGCGGTGAGGACGGCGCGCACGCCGAGCAGGGCGGTGCCCTTGGCTGCCCAGTCGCGGGAGGACCCGGAGCCGTATTCTTTGCCGGCGATGACCAGCAGCGGCACACCGTCGGCGGCGTAGCGGGTCGCGGCGTCGAAGATGGTCATCTGCTCGCCGGTGGGCAGGTGGCGGGTCCACCCGCCCTCGGTGCCGGGGGCGAGCTGGTTGCGCAGCCGGATGTTGGCGAAGGTGCCGCGGATCATCACCTCGTGGTTGCCGCGCCGGGATCCGTAGGAGTTGAAGTCGCGTGGCTGGATACCGTGGTCGGTCAGGTACCGGCCGGCCGGGGAATCCGCCCTGATAGCTCCGGCGGGGGAGATGTGGTCGGTGGTGACCGAGTCGCCCAGCAGCACGAGCACCCGGGCGTCCACGATGTCGGCCAGCGGGGCGGGCTCCGGCGCGAGATGGTCGAAGTAGGGCGGCTTGCGCACGTAGGTGGAGGACGGGTCCCAGGCAAAGGCCTCGCCGGACGGGACCGGCAGGGACCGCCACCGCTCATCGCCGGCGAACACCTCCCCGTACTCGCGGGTGAACATCTCCGGCTGCAGGCAGGAGGCGATGACGTCGCTGATCTCTGCCTGGGAGGGCCAGATGTCGCGCAGGTAGACTGGCTGCCCGTCGCTGCCGGTGCCCAGCGGGTCGGTGGTCAGGTTGGTGTCCATGGTGCCGGCCAGCGCGTACGCGATCACCAACGGCGGAGAGGCCAGGTAGTTCAGCTTGGCCTGCGGGTGGATACGGCCCTCGAAGTTGCGGTTGCCGGACAGCACCGAGCAGACCGCCAGGTCTGCCTCGGCAACGGCGGCGGAGACTGCGGGGATCAGCGGGCCGGAGTTGCCGATGCAGGTGGTGCAGCCGTAGCCGACCAGGTTGAAGCCGAGTTTGTCCAGGTATCCGGTCAGCCCCGCCCGGTCGTAGTAGTCCATGACCACCCGGGAGCCCGGCGCCAGCGAGGTCTTCACCCACGGTTTCGGTGCCAGCCCCCGCTCGGCCGCCTTCTTGGCCAGCAGCGCCGCGCCGATCATCACCTCGGGGTTGGAGGTGTTGGTGCAGGAGGTGATCGCGGCGATCACCACCGCCCCGTGGTCAAGCTCCACGGTCCGGCCGTCCTCAAGCGTCGCCCTGACCAGCCGGCGTGGCCGCTGGCCCACCCCGGCAGCTGCGCCGAAGCCGGCAGGTTTGTCACCGTCCCGGTTGCCGGTGACCGCGACCGGGTCGGAGGCGGGAAAGGATTCCGTGCCGGCTTCGTCCAGCCCGGCCGGGTCCGGTTCGTCCGGGACGTACTGGCCCAGCACCGTGCGGAACGCCTGCGGCGCCTCCGCCAGGGGGATCCGGTCCTGGGGCCGTTTCGGCCCGGCGATCGACGGGACGACCGCGGACAAGTCCAGGTCCACGACCTGGGAGTAGACCGGCTCGCGGCCGGGGTCGTGCCACAAGCCCTGCTCCTTGGCGTACGCCTCCACCAGCGCCACCTGCCAGGGCGGGCGGCCGGTGAGCCGCAGGTAATCGAGAGTCACCTCGTCGATGGGGAAAATCGCGCTGGTGCAGCCGTACTCCGGGCTCATGTTCCCGATCGTGGCCCGGTTGGCCACCGGCACGCTGGCCACACCCGGGCCGAAGAACTCCACGAACGTGCCGACCACGCCGACCGAGCGGAGCAGCTCGGCGATGGTCAGCACCAGGTCGGTGGCGGTGGTGCCCTCGGGCAGCTGGCCAGACAGCCGGACCCCGATCACCTGCGGGATCAGCATGGACAGCGGCTGGCCGAGCATCGCCGCCTCGGCCTCGATGCCGCCGACCCCCCAGCCCAGCACGCCAAGTCCGTTGACCATCGGGGTGTGCGAGTCGGTGCCCACCAGCGTGTCGGGGAAGGCGGTGCCGTCCTCGGCGAACACCACCCGGGCCAGGTGCTCGAGGTTGACCTGGTGGCAGATCCCGGTACCGGGCGGGACCACCCGCAGCCCAGGCAGCGCCTGCTGGCCCCAGCGCAGGAACGCGTACCGCTCGGCGTTGCGCCGGTACTCCAGGTCGATGTTGCGCTGCAGGGCGTCCGGCCGGCCGAAGACATCGGCGATCACCGAGTGGTCGATGATCAGCTCGACTGGGCGCAGCGGGCTGACTGTGGCCGGGTCGCCGCCGAGGCCGGTCATCGCCTCCCGCATCGCGGCCAGGTCCACCAGGCAGGGCACGCCGGTGAAGTCCTGCATCAGCACCCGGGCCGGGGTGAACTGAATTTCCGTGCCCGGCTGCGCCGCCGGATCCCACCCGGCCAGCGCCTCGATCTGGGCGGCGGTCACCAGGTGCCCGTCCTCGTTGCGCAGCAGGTTCTCCAGCAGGATCTTCAGGCAGTACGGCAGCTGCGCCGCCCCGCCGACCGCATCCAGCCGGAAGATCTGGTAGCTGTCGCCGCCGGCGGTCAGCGAGCCGGAGGCGCCGAAGCTGTCCGCGGCCATCAGGCGCTCCCGGACGCGCCCGTGCCGTCGGGCAGGTCGAGGCCATCCAGGCTCATCACGTCCGAACGCAGCCCGGCCGCGAGCCGGTTCCAGCCGTTGATCGCGACGATCGCGAACGTCAGCGCCGCGATCTCTTCCGGGGAGAACTCCGCCCCGACCACGGCGTAGACCTCGTCGGGGGCGCCGGTGCGGGGCAATTCGGTCAGCGCCTCGCACCAGGCCAGCGCCGCCCGCTCCCGGGGACTGTAGTACGGGGCCTCCCGCCAGGCGGCGACCGTGTCCAGCCGGGCCTGATGCTCGCCGCGGGCGCGGGCGTCCCGGTTGTGCATGGCCAGGCAGTAGGTGCAGCGGTTGATCTGCGAGGCCCGGATCCGCACCAGCTCCAGCAGCTCAGGCTCCAGCGTGCTGCCGCGCACCGCCCGCTCCAGTCCCGCCATCGCCTGAACCCCGGCGGGGAACACCTTCCTGTCATCGACCCGCATCGCCGCGGACCTCCCTCCCAGTTACGTCACCCCGGCCGACCGCCGACCTGGGAGCCTCATCCGGTTCCATGTTTATCCCAGCCTCGCCTCAGCCTGCCGTGTGCGGCGCTTCCGGCGCCGCCACGAGCGCGGAACCCAGCCCCGCCGCAGCTGCGGCTTACCTCAGTGCCCCGATCCAGGACACGGTCGCGCGCAGTGCTTGCAGGTTCCTTGCGGCCAGGCATGGAAGCCGCTGTGCTGCCGCGCCGGAGAACCTCGGCGGTCACCGGACCACCGACGAGGTACGTGACCGGCTCGCCGCCGCCGGCCGGCCGTTGTCCCGTTCCGGCGTGTACAACGTGCTCACCTCGCTGGCCGAGGTCGGCCTCGCGCTGACCGCCGGCGTCGGCGCCGGGCCGGTGCTGTATGAGGTCGGGCAGGAGTGGCATCACCACGTCGTGTGCCGCTCCTGCCGCCGTGTCTTCGACGTCGGGTGCCTTGCCGGGGCCAGGCCCTGCCTGACCCCGGGCACCGACGCGGGCGCGGCCGACGAGGCCCAGGTGATCTTCCGGGGCACCTGCGCGGCATGCGCTGCCCCGGCCCGGTAGCCGTCGGCACTACGTCGGCCTCGCACTGCTCAAGCCCGCCCAGTCCACCCCCAGCGTCACGCCGTCATGAGGGACGGCCGAGGAGGTTTTCGAAGCCGCCAACCTGCTCCTCGAAGGCGCGGGCCGCCTGGAGGACGCGGGCGTCCTGGCCGTGCCGCCCGATGAGCATCATCCCGGCCGGGAGCCCGGCCACCTTGCCGCACGGCACGTTGACGGCGGGATGCCCGGTAACATCGAACGGCGCCGTGTTAGGGATCATCTCCAGCGCCCGGGCGACGTACTCCTGGCGGGGCGCGTCCGGGCCGGGGATGGGCGGTGCCGTCATCGGCAGCGTCGGCATGGCGAGGATATCGACGTCGGCGAGCGCGTCGTCGTAGCCGGCGCGCAGCATGCGCGCGAGGTTCTGGCCCTTCGCGTAGTAGCGGCCGTGGTAGCGCCCGGCCATGTAGTCGCCGAGCAGCCACACCAGTTTCACGGTTTCCGACAGGTCCTGCGCCCGGGTCCGCCGGCCTCGTGCGTACACGTCGATGAGGCTGGTCGCGTACAGGCCCTTCCAGTTCGTGCCGAACCCATTGCCGTTGATCATCAACGCGGCGGCACCTTCGACCGCGATCGCGTTCCAGATGTGGATACCCGTCCGGTGCAGCGGTACCGACACCTCCCGGACGCTGCCGCCGACCTTCTCGAAGCGGGTGACGGCGGCCCGTACCGCCTCGTCGACAGCGGCCTCGGACAGGCCGGGCCAGCCGAAGCCCTCGGTCACCACGCCGACGCGTAGCCCGGACCCGCCTTCGTGCAGGCGCGCGGTGTACGGCTCCGGCGAGATGCCGGCCGACTGCCGCGGGTCCAGGCCGTCCGGCCCGGCGATGACCTCAAGCAGCGCCGCGGCGTCGGCAACGGTCCGCGCGATCGGCCCCAGGTGGTCCAAGGTCAGCTCGATCGGGAACGCCCCGGTGTAGGGCACGAGGCCGTACGTGGGTTTGTGGCCGACCGTGCCGCACCAGCAACTCGGGATGCGGATCGAGCCGCCCTGGTCGCCGCCCAGGGCCATGTCGGCCTCGCCGACCGCGACCAAGGCGGCGCTTCCCGCCGATGAGCCGCCGGTCGTGCGCCCCGGGTCCCAGGGGTTGCGGACCGGGCCAGTCGCGCACGTGTGGCTGCCGCCGGAGAAGCACAGGTCCTCGCATGCCGCCTTGCCGGCGATCTCTCCGCCGGCGTCCAGGATCCGCGTCACCACCGTAGCGTCCATATTCGGCACGTAGCCGTCCAGGGTCTGCGAGCCGTTCATCATCGGGACGCCCGCGACCGCAATGTTGTCCTTGACCGCGATCTTCTTCCCGGCCAGCGGCCCTTCGCGCGCGCCGCGGATAGAACACCGCCAGTACCACGCGTTCAGCGGATTATCCCGCGGGGCGGGCCGGTAGCCGGCCTCGCGCGGGTACCGCACCGGCGGCAGCGGCTCCGCCAGCCGGTCGAGTTCCGCGTACGAGGCGAGGGTAGTCCCCATCAGCGCCTGAAACGACGCGAGGTCTTCGTCGGTGAGCTGCAGGCCGCGCGCGTCGGAGAGCCGGCGCAGCTCGGTCAGCGCCGGTTGGCGAACTGCCATGGCGGCCTCCCTCGTCTTCAGCCAGGCCCGATGGGGTACGGCTACCGGTCAAGCATGGTGATGATCGTCGGCGGCCGCGGCCTCGCTCACCGCGCCGCGCAGCTCGCCGGGGCTGCACAGCCCCTTGTCCACCACAAGCAGCTCCAAGGCCCGTAGCCACCGCTGGTAGTAGTTCCACGACGATAGATCGCCGCCGTGGTCGCGTTCCCAGGCGGCGATCTCGCCGATCAGCCGACCCTGGAATTCCTCCCACCGGAACAGGCGAGCCTGGTGCAGCGCGACCGCGAGCCCGAAGGCCCGGCTCTCCCACGGAGCGTCAAAGACCAGCTCACCGTTGCGGCGCGGCAACCCCGCCGCGCCGGGCATGTTCGAGATCACACGGTCTACGCGGACCCTGGCACGTACGGCACGGGGCGGCGGGCCGCCGCGGCGGCGGGCCGCCTTCGCTGCCCCGGCGGGGGCGTCACGAGCGGCCACTGGGCGCCTCCACCTCGGCCACGCCGATCATGGCCTCCCGGGTGACCAGGCCGGCCAGTTCCTGCTCGCTCATACCCTCTGTGCCAGCGGGCCGCTGCGGCAGTACCCAGTACCTGATCTCGGCGCTGGAGTCCCACACCTTGACCTCGACGGAGTCATCCAGCTCCAGCCCGAAGTCTTCACGCAGCGCGCGCCGCGGCTCGCGGGTCATCTTGGACCGGTACGCCGGGTACTTGTACCAGTTCGGCGGCAGCCCGAGAACGGGCCACGGGTAACACGAGCACAGCGTGCACACCACGACATGGTGCACCTGCGGGGTGTTTTCCAGCACGCGCATGTGCTCGCCCTGCATCCCCCCGATGCCGAGCTGCCGGCATGCCGCGTTGGAGTCGGTGAGCAGCAGCTCCTTGAACGCCGGGTCGGCCCAGGCCCGGGCGACCACCTTCGCGCCGAGCATCGGGCCGATGTCGTTCTCATAAGCGCTGACGAGCTGGTCGATCGCGTCCGTCGACACCAGGCCCTTTTCGACCAGCAGCGCCTCCAGCGCCTTGGCGCGGACGGCGATGTCCTCTTCCGGCTGCGGGAACGTGCCCGCGACCGGGGGTGGGCTTTCGGCTTGGCTGCTCATGCCGGCTCCAGGTAGCTCTCCCACAGATCGACGTAGATCTCTTCGCCGGGCTCGGCGTCCTCCCCCCACAGTTCGCTGGCGGGAAACCGCACCGAGTACACGTGCTGCGGGTGCTCGCCCCGCCGGTGAGCGTTGGTGTCCGGAAAGACGAACGAGGGGTAGACATGGTCGACGACCCCGGCCCTGCCGCGTACATACCGCGGCAGCCTGGTGTGGCCGGGCGGGTGGATGTTGCGGGTGCGTACCTTGTCGCCGGCCGCAAACCGGGGGCTGGCGTCAGTCTCCATCGCGGTCGAGGCGCCCTGGCGCGCCAATCCCAGTAGGGTGCTGGCCAGCTCGGGGTCCGCGCGGGTGGGCACCGCCGCGCCGGGGTCGCGCCGGACCTGCGCGGCCTTCTCCGCGACCTCCTCCGCCGAGATCACCCCATGCGCGATGAGGTTCGCCTGCATGCTGTGCAGCCAGTGCTCGTAGTAGCGAGAGCTCAGGTAGTCCACCGGGTTCATCCGCTCGATGGCGTGCCGGAACTCATCCAGGTTGTACGAGCCCTGCCCGAGGGTGGCCAGCATCATCCCGAACACCCGCCGCTCCCAATCAGAGTGGAAGACGGGCTCGTTCTCCTCGCGCTCCACCGCGCCAAGCCCCTGAACCCCGCCCAGATCGTGGACCCCGTCCACAGGCCCAACCCCCTCGGCCGCCCAACGACACCCCGGTTCGGGCTCAGCCGCTCGACGCCGCATCAGCGGGCGCCTGCCCCCGCCCCGTGTCGTCCAGGGTAGGCAGGGAGTAGATACCCGTCAAGGAGCGCGGGCGGCGCCAGCGGTGAGGCTACGGCTCGGGCCGGGATGGTCCGGCGGTGACGTTGGCGGCCCATCGCGCCTCGACATCGCCCAGGCGCCAGTAGGCCAATGCCAGTGCCCAGACGAGGACGAACAGCCCAGCGATGCAGAATCCGGCCAGGTTGATGTTGAAGCCGGCCATCAGCGACCAGAAGGCGCCGGGCAGGTGCATCTCGGTGGCGAGAAGACCGAGGATCTCGATGGTGCCGATGATGAACGCCGCGCCGATGGACAGCCCGGTGATGACAAGGTTGTAGTAGACCTTGCGGACCGGCCGGGCGAATGCCCAGCCGTAGGCGAAGTTCATGAAGCAGCCGTCGAGGGTGTCGAACAGCATCATGCCGCCGGAGAACAGCAACGGCAGTGCGAGCACGGCGTAGAAGGGCAGGCCCTGGATGGCGGCATAGGCCGTGGCGGCGAGCAGCACGACCTCGGTGGTGGTGTCGAAGCCGATGCCGAACACCAGGCCCACGAAGTACAGCTGCCAGGTATGGGTGACGGAGCGCATGAACCGGCCGAAGAACCGGTACATCAGCCCCCGGGCCTGTAGCTGGGTCTCC
>Ga0209061_1003773_pt1 | contig 15732 bp, 15 predicted proteins | sample Coa_R1_10_FD_187157 | JGI IMG/M metagenome (GOLD analysis project Ga0209061, IMG submission 187157) | Surface soil microbial communities from Centralia Pennsylvania, which are recovering from an underground coalmine fire - Coalmine... | ecosystem: Environmental > Terrestrial > Soil >...
CCCGGCGCGGATACCACGTGCATCCTCCCGGCGCGGATACCACGTGCATCCTCCCGGCGCGGATACCACGTGCATCCTCCCGGCGCGGATACCACGTGCATCCTCCCGGCGCGGATACCAGGGGCCTGGCCGTGGCGGGCGTCTGCCAGCCTGCAAGATCGCCGGCGGATTGGGGCTGACAGGTACCACCCGGATCTGGCTGATAACGCCGTGATGACGGCTAAAATACGCAAAAGTGCTGTGACTGGGTTAATCCATCGTGCCTGCTGCCGTGACCGTGCCCGCGGCACGGAGCCGCGGCCTAAAGTGCTCTCGCTAACACCGCGCCGTCAGGTTACGGATGGCCCGCAGATAGGTAGGGTCTAGGTAGTTCAGTCCCGGAAGGAGGTGAGGGCCGTGGGAGGCAAGGACGACAGTCAGCGTGCCGCACGGCACGACGATGAGGTTCAGGGCCTTACCGCGCAGATCTCCTTCCTCGATGAGGAGATCGCCACGCTCCGCCGCAGGCTCTCAGATTCACCCAGGCAGGTACGGATCCTGGAGGAAAGGCTGCGGGAAACCGAAGCGAGCCTGGCCGCGGTGACGGCCCAGAACGAGCGGCTCACGACAACGCTCCGCGAGGCGCGGGACCAGATCGTCGCGCTGAAGGAGGAAGTGGACAGGCTGGCCCAGCCGCCGTCCGGCTTCGGGGTCTTCCTCGGCGCGTGCGATGACCACACCGCCGACGTGTTCACCGGCGGGCGCAAAATGCGGGTGCACGTGAGCCCGGCCATCGACCTCGACACGCTGAAGCCGGGCCAGGAAGTCGTGCTCAACGAGGCGCTCAACGTCGTGGTCGCCGAGGGGTTCGAGAGCGTCGGCGATGTCGTCATGCTCAAGGAGCTGCTCAGCGACGGGGAGCGGGCGCTGGTCATCTCGCACGCGGACGAGGAGCGGGTGGTCCGGCTCGCCGAACCGCTGCGCGACTCGGTGCTGCGGAGCGGCGACTCCCTGCTGCTCGAGCCGCGCTCCGGATACGCCTACGAGCGCATCCCCAAGGCGGAGGTCGAGGAACTCATCCTGGAAGAGGTCCCGGACATCTCCTACTCCGACATCGGCGGCCTGGCCTCCCAGATCGAGCAGATCCGGGACGCGATCGAGCTTCCCTACCTGCACGCGGACCTGTTCAGGGAACACCACCTCCGCCCGCCGAAGGGCGTGCTGCTCTACGGCCCCCCGGGCTGCGGCAAGACGCTGATCGCCAAGGCGGTGGCGAACTCGCTCGCCAAGCAGGTCGCGGCGAAGAGCGTGCTCGGCGGCGGCGCGGGACCTGCCGCCGGCAAGAGCTTCTTCCTGAACATCAAGGGCCCCGAGCTGCTCAACAAGTACGTCGGCGAGACCGAGCGGCACATCAGGCTTGTCTTCCAGCGGGCACGCGAGAAGGCCAGCGAGGGCATGCCGGTGATCGTGTTCTTCGACGAGATGGACTCGGTTTTCCGCACCCGGGGATCCGGGGTGTCGAGCGACGTCGAGAACACCATCGTCCCGCAGCTCCTGTCCGAGATCGACGGCGTCGAGGGACTGCAGAACGTCATCGTCATCGGCGCGTCCAACCGCGAGGACATGATCGACCCGGCCATCCTGCGGCCCGGCCGGCTCGACGTCAAGATCAAGATCGAGCGGCCGGACGCCGAGGCGGCGAGGGACATCTTCTCCAAGTACCTGACCCCCGATCTGCCGCTGCACCCCGACGACCTCGCCGAGCACGGCGGTTCCCCCCAGGCGACCGTGGAGGCGATGATTCAGCGTGTGGTCGAGCGGATGTACAGCGAGACCGAGGAGAACAGGTTCCTCGAGGTCACCTACGCCAACGGCGACAAGGAAGTCCTCTTCTTCAAGGACTTCAACTCCGGCGCCATGATCGAGAACATCGTCGACCGCGCGAAGAAGATGGCCATCAAGGAGTACCTGGACACCGGGCAGAAGGGGCTGCGGGTGTCGCACCTGCTCGCCGCGTGCGTGGACGAGTTCGGCGAGAACGAGGACCTGCCCAACACCACGAACCCGGATGACTGGGCGCGTATCTCCGGGAAGAAGGGCGAGCGCATCGTCTACATCCGCACCCTGGTGTCCGGCAAGCAGGGCACCGAGGCGGGCCGGTCCATCGACACCGTGGCGAACACCGGCCAGTACCTGTGACGTGCCGGCGGAGCGCGCCCCGGGGCTTCCCCGGGGCGCGGTGCGTGCCGGCGGCTCGTGCGCGGGGCCGGCCAGCATAGGCTTTCCTCTATGAGCGTGCGGCGGGTGATGGGCACAGAGACCGAGTACGGCATCGCCGTGCCCGGCCAGCCGGGGGCCAACGCCATGGTGACCTCGTCCCAGATCGTCAACGCCTACCAGGCGGCGACGGCGGCACGGGCGCGCCGGGCGCGCTGGGACTTCGAGGAGGAGAACCCGCTGCGGGACGCCCGCGGCTTCGACCTGGCCAGGGAGAGCGCGGACGCCACCCAGCTCACCGACGAGGACCTGGGCCTGGCCAACGTCATCCTGACGAACGGCGCGCGCCTGTACGTCGACCACGCCCACCCCGAGTACTCCGCACCCGAGACCACCAACCCGCTGTCCGCGGTGATCTGGGACAAGGCCGGCGAGCGGATCATGGCGGAGGCAGCCGAGCGGGTCACCGCGATCCCCGGCGCGGCCCCGATTCAGCTCTACAAGAACAACACCGACAACAAGGGCGCGTCCTACGGCTGCCACGAGAACTACCTGATGCGCCGGTCAACTCCGTTCGCCGACATCGTCAGGCACCTGACCCCCTTCTTCGTCTCGCGGCAGGTGATCTGCGGGGCGGGGCGCGTGGGCATCGGCGCGGACGGCAGGGGCGCCGGCTTCCAGCTCAGCCAGCGCGCCGACTTCTTCGAGGTGGAGGTCGGCCTGGAGACCACGCTCAAGAGGCCGATCATCAACACGCGGGACGAGCCGCACGCGGACCCGGAGAAGTACCGGCGGCTGCACGTGATCATCGGCGACGCCAACATGAGCGAGGTCGCCACCTACCTCAAGCTCGGCACCACCGCCCTCGTGCTGTCGATGATCGAGGACAAGTTCCTCCAGGTGGATCTCTCCCTGGAGTCCGCGGTCGCTGACCTGCGGGCGGTCTCGCACGATCCGTCCTGCCGCCGCCTCGTCACCCTCCGGGACGGCAGGAAGATGACCGCGATACAGCTCCAGGCGGAGTACCTGGAGTACGCCCGCAAGTACGTGGAGGACAGGTTCGGCCCGGACGTCGATGAGATGACCGCCGACGTGCTCGACCGCTGGGAGTCGGTGCTGAACCGGCTGTCCGAGGACCCGATGCTGCTGTCCGGGGAGCTGGACTGGGCGGCCAAGCTGGAGCTGCTCGAGGGCTTCCGGGCACGTGACGGCCTCGCCTGGGACCATCCGCGGCTGCAGCTTGTCGACCTCCAGTACTCCGACGTGCGGCCCGGGCGCGGGCTGTACAACAGGCTCGCCGCCAGGGGCAAGATGATGCGGCTGGCCGACGAGGCCGAGATACGCAGGGCCGTCGAGGAGCCCCCGGAGGACACCAGGGCCTACTTCAGGGGCCGCTGCCTTCGCCAGTACGCGGACGCCGTCGCCGCGGCGTCCTGGGACTCGGTAATCTTCGACATCCCCGGGTGCGAATCCCTCCAGAGGGTGCCGACGCTGGAGCCGCTGCGCGGCACCAGGGCGCACGTGGGTGCCCTCCTGGGCCGCTGCAGGACGGCCGGTGAGCTGGTAGCGGAGCTGACCGGCCAGGGCCAGGGGTAAGGCTCCGGCGCCGTCAGGGCCCTGGGGCATGCGCGCCGGAGGTCCCAGATCCGTACCGATCCAGCATCCGGAGGTTGAACGGGATGCCAGCGGGCGAAGATAGCGTTTGACTGGCTGGGAACGTCCGAGCGACGGAGGTACCGGTATGGCAACGAAGGACACAGGCGGCCAGCGGCAGACCACGAGGCGCGCCGAGGAGATCGAGGAAACCGAGACGCCGTCACAGGGAGATGTCAGGGAGCGGCACGAGAAGCTCACCGACGACGTCGACGCGATCCTCGACGAGATCGACGAGGTGCTGGAGGAAAACGCCGAGGAGTTCGTGCGGTCCTACGTCCAGAAGGGCGGCCAGTGACGCCCTGCCCGCCTGCGTGCCGCGCGGGCGGGCGTTCCCGGTGCGGTAACATGCACCGCGCCGGGGGAGGGAGGCACCTCGCCCTGCCCACCGGCCTGCGGCCGGTTTCGCCGTGACCAGATGTGCCCGCCCGGGGGGACGGCCCCCGGGCCCCGGGGCCGCAGTAGGGTCTGTGGGGAAGGCCTGGCATGAAGACGACGGGAAGGATCCGCGTGTGCGCTGACTTCGACGGAAGGGGGCGGTTTCCCGGGGCGTTCATGGCGGCCGGGACGTCATCGTTTACTGACTTCCTCGCCTCGTACGCCCCCGAGCTGCTGCCCGGCGGGCCGCTGCGCCACGGGCGCGGTGACGGCCCGGGGACGCTGCCATGGGAGCCGGGCGGGGGCGGCCAGGCAGTGCGCGACCTGCCGCGTGCGACGACGATCGTGGCGGCCACCTGCGATGGGGGAGTTGTCGTCGCCGGCGACCGGCGGTCGACGGCGGGTAACCTGATCGCCAAGCGGGACGTGGAGAAGGTGTTCCGCAGCGACGAGTACTCCGCCATCGGTATCGCGGGCGTGGCCAGCGTCGGCCTCGAGTTCGTGCGGCTGTTCCAGGTCGAGCTCGAGCACTACGAGAAGATGGAGGGCCGCGCCCTGTCCCTGGTGGGCAAGGCCAACCGGCTCGCCACGATGATCAGGTCGAACCTGATGGGTGCCATGCAGGGGCTTGCGGTCGTCCCCCTCTTCGCTGGCTACGACGAGGACACGGGAACGGGCCGGATCTTCAGCTACGATGTGGCGGGCGGCCCCTACGAGGAGCACAGGTACCACGCCATCGGCTCCGGGTCGGTGTTCGCCAAGAGCTCGCTGAAGAAGCTGTACAGGGACAACATGCCCGTGCTGGACGCGGTGCTCGCCTGCGTGCAAGCGCTCTACGATGCTGCCGACGACGATTCCGCGACCGGCGGCCCGGACCTCACCCGGGACATCTACCCGGTGATCGCGATCGTGACGGAAGACGGCTTCACCCGGCTGTCCGAAGCCCAGGCCGAAGAGCACGCACGGGCGGTGGTCGAGGAGCGCATGCTGTCGCCCGACGGGCCGCCCGCCCCGCTCCGCGCGCTGCCGCCGCCGGCCGACTAGCGCCTGCCGGCCGCCGCGGCTCGCTATAGGCTGCCAGTGCGGGCCGGCCGCCACCACGGGCCGGCCAGCCATCGGGGCCGGGATGCTTTCGCCTACCGTGGACGGCAGCGGCACGTTCCCGCCGGGCACGATCCCAGCCACCTCGCAAGTAGATCCCAGCCACCTCGCAAGTAAAGGAAACGCCTGCGGTGACTATGCCGTTCTACGTCTCACCAGAACAGGTGATGAAGGACAAGGCGGACTACGCGCGGAAAAACATCGCGCGGGGCCGCGCCGGGGTGGTGATCCAGTACGCGGGCGGTATCCTGTTCGTCGCGCCGAACCCGTCACGCGCCCTGCACAAGTTCAGCGAGATCTACGACAGGATCGGGTTCGCCGGGGTCGGCCGGTACAACGAGTACGAGAACCTGCGCAAGGCGGGTGTGACGTACGCGGACGTGACCGGCTACCAGTTCGACCGGCACGACGTGACCGCCCGCGGCATCGCCAACTGGTACGCGCAGACGCTCGGCGGGATCTTCAGCGAGCCCGCCGGGAAGCCGTTCGAGGTGGAGATTCTCGTCGCCGAAGTGGGTGAGCAGCCCGCCGACGACCAGATCTACCGGATCACCTTCGACGGCTCGGTGACCGACGAGCATGGCTTCGCCGCCATGGGCGGCCAGACCGACCAGGTCGCCACCGCGCTCAGGCAACGGTACCGCGACGGGATGTCGCTCACCGAGGCGCTCAGCGCGGCCCTGGCCGCACTGTCCGCTCCCGGCAACGGCGAGCGGCCTGACATGTCGGCGAGCCAGCTCGAGGTGGCCGTGCTCGACCGTGCGCGCACGCACCGCACGTTCCGCCGCCTTCAGGGCGCGCGCCTGGAAGCGCTGCTCGCCGAGGCCGGGGCCGCCTCGGCGCCATCGCAGTCCGCATCTGGCGGGACCGGGACGCCGGCCACGCCCGGCGGGGCCAGCGAAGGGGCCGGCACGCCGGCGCAGCAGGGCGGCAGCGAGCCTGGCAGCGGCGGCACCGGCACGTAAGACCAGGAGCGGCGTGTGCCGCCCGGCATTACAAGGGGGATGGCGCGTGCCGCCGGGCTTACAGGGGGATGTTGCGGTGGGTGCCGCGCGCCTGGGGCGCGTCCGCGATAGCGCGCGCGATGGCCTGCCGGGTCTGCGCCGGCTCGATGATCTCGTCGATGACCCCGAGGTCGACGGCACGCTGCAGGCCGCCGACGGTCCTTTCGTGCTCGGCGGCGAGCGCTTCCTCGGTCTCGCGGAGCTTCGCGGGATCCGTGGCGGCGAGTGTGCGGCGGTGCAGGATCCGGATGGCGGGCACCGCGCCCATCACCGCGACCTCGGCGCCCGGCCAGGCGAAAACCCGCGTCGCGCCGAGCGACCGGGAGTTCATCGCGATGTAGGCGCCGCCGATGGCCTTCCTCGTGACGAGCGTGACCCGGGGCACGACGGCCTCGGCGAAGGCGTGCAGCAGCTTGGCGCCGCGGCGGACCACGCCGTCCCACTCCTGGCCCACGCCGGGCAGGTAGCCGGGCGTGTCCACGAGCACCACGAGCGGCACGCCGAACGCATCGCACATCCTGACAAACCTGGCGGCCTTCTCCGCCGACGCGGTGTCCAGGCAGCCGCCGAGGCGCATCGGGTTGTTCGCGATGATCCCGCAGGTGCGGCCGCCGAGCCTGCCCAGCGTCGTGACCACGTTGGGCGCCCATTTCGGGTACAGCTCGGTGCCCGGGGCGTCCAGCAGCGCGCCGACCAGCGTGTGGACGTCATAGGCGCGCCGCGGCGAGTCGGGCAGCAACCCCGACAGGTCGGCGCCGGCCACCTCGCCGTCCGCCTTGCCCTGGTCGCCGAGCAGGGACACCAGCGTCCGCGCCTGGGTGAGCGCGTCGGTGTCGCTGCCGGTCACCACGGCTGCCACCCCCGAGCGGCGGGAATGCGGCTCGGGACCGCCGAGCCGCGCCATGTCGACATCCTCGCCCGTCACGCTGCGGACGACGTCGGGGCCGGTGACGAAGATCCGTCCCTCGCGGGACATGATCACGATGTCGGTCAGCGCGGGCCCGTAGGCCGCGCCGCCGGCCGCCGGGCCGAACACCACGGAGATCTGCGGCACCGCGCCCGAGGCGCGGGTCATCGCCGCGAACACCGTGCCGACCGCGTGCAGGGACGCGGCGCCTTCCGCGAGCCGCGCGCCGCCGGAATGCCACAGCCCCACCACGGGCACGCCGCGGGTCACCGCCTCCTCGTAGGCGGCGACGATCGCGGCGCAGCCCGCCGTTCCCATGGCGCCGCCCTGCACCCGCGGGTCGGAGGCGAACCCGACCGCGCCGGTGCCGCCGATGCGGCCGGTGCCCGCGATCGCGCCGCTGCCTGCGTCCCCGGCGATCAGCTCGAGAGTTCCCGGGTCGAACAGCGCCTCCAGGCGGGTCATCGGATCACGTGGCAGCGAAGCCTCCGGGGCCTGCGGGGCCGCCCCGGCTTCCCGTGGCACCCTGCCGGGGCCGCAAGCCGATGACCCGGTGGCGCTGCGGTTATCAAGAACGGTCACCCGAGCCTCCTTATGGAGCGGTGGACGGCTGCCGGGCACGGGCAGCCCGGCTGCGGACAACGGCAAACCTGCGCGCACCGGCGCGCGGCGGCACCTCCGCTAGGGCGCCGTGAAGACCACGCACACGTTGTGCCCGCCGAAGCCGAACGCGTTGTTCAGCACCGCCATCGGCGCGCTGCTGCGCGGGCGCAGCTCACGGGGCTCGGTGGCGATGTCGACGGTCACGTCGTCGTCGGGGTCTTCGAGGTTGATGGTCGGCGGGGCGACCCTGTCACGGAGCGCGAGGACGGCCGCCACCGATTCGACGGCGCCGGCGCCGCCGAGCAGGTGACCGGTCATCGACTTGGTGGACGACACGATCACCCCGTCCGCCGCCGTGCCGAGCGCCTTCGCGATCGCCTGCGCTTCCACGCCGTCGCCCTCCGGCGTGGACGTCGCGTGCGCGTTGACGTGGGTGACCCGGTCTGCCGCCACCCCGGCGTCGGACAGTGCCCGCGTCATGGCCAGCACCACGCCGCCGCCGGCCGGGTCGGGGTGCGCGATGTGGTAGCCGTCCGAGGAGTAGCCCACGCCGGCGGCCACGGCGTGGACGGCCGCACCGCGCGCCGCCGCGTGGGCGGCCGACTCGAGGACGAGGATGCCGGCGCCCTCGCCGAGCACGAACCCGTCCCTGCCCTTGTCGAACGGCCGCGACGCCCGTTCCGGCTCGTCGTTGCGGCTGGACAGGGCGCGCATGACCGAAAAGGAGGCGATGTTCACCGGCAGGATCGCCGCCTCGGTGCCGCCGGCGATCACCGCGTCCGCCCGGCCCGACCTGATCATGTCGATGCCGTACGCGACAGCCTCGGCTCCCGACGCGCACGCGCTGACCATCGCGTGCGCCCCCGCCCTCGCACCCATCTCGACGCTGATCCAGCCGGCCGAGCCGTTCGGCATCAGCATGGGGACGGTGAACGGAGAGATCCGCTGCCAGCCTTTCTCCCTGAGCACATCGTTGGCGGTCAGCGTGGTCCCGATCCCGCCGATGCCGCTGGTCACCACGACGCCAAGCCGGTCGGGGTCGACGGCTGGCTGGCCGGCATCCGCCCATGCCTGCCGGGCGGCGACGAGCGCGAACTGCTCGCAGCGGTCCATCCTGCGGGCCTGCACGCGGCCTATCGCCTCGGCGGGATCGGCCGTGACGGTCGCCGCGATCCGCACGGGAAGGCCGGCGGCCCAGTCGTCGTCCAGCGCGCGCACGCCGCTGCGCCCGGCGAGCATCGCTGCCCAGGTGGACGCGGTGTCACCGCCGAGCGGCGTGATCGCGCCGAGACCCGTCACGACGACGCTTGTCTGGTCAGTGCCCACTGTGATCGGCTCCTAGGGTTCTGCGGCAGGGCGCCGGTGCCCCCGGCACGCGGTGCGCGCCCGGCTCAGGCCGCCTGGCCTGCGTGCTTGTGCACGTAGTTGATGACATCCTGGACGGTCTTGAGATCCTTCAGCTGGTCATCGGGGATCTCCACGCCGAACTTGTCCTGCGCCGCCACCGCGATCTCCACCATGGACAGCGAGTCGATGTCGAGGTCGTCGACGAAGCTCTTCTCCGGGGTGACCTCATCGGCAGGGACACCGGCGATCTCGTCGATGATCTCACCGAGCCCGGCGAGGATTTCCTGCTCTGTCATTGCCATCTGCCTGCTCGCTCCTTCTCCTGGTTGTTGCGTGCCCTCCGGGGTCCTCCGGGGCCCTTCGCGGCAGGGCCCGGCCAGGGTATCGTGCCCCCCGCGCGGCGGGGGCACCTGCCCGCCTCCTCCGCGCCCCGGATCTCCCGGGAGTACCCCCTGACGCGCGGCTAATCGGCTCCCTCGGGAAGCAGCCGGGCCAGCGGCTGCCCCGGGCTGACGGGATCCCCGTCCTTGACCAGCCATTCGAGGATGGCGCCGCGCCATTTCGGGATGACAGGATGCCGGTCGCTGCGCGCTACCACGTGGCCGAGTTCCGTGGCGGTGCCAACCGTGGCGCCGGGACATGCCCCGGCCGCCTCCGGTGATGCCGAGCGGAAGGTGCCGGCGAGCGGCGCGACGAGGAGACGCCATTCGGGCAGATGACCGGCCGAGGCAACCGCCATCTCGTCATCATCGTCCGCCCACGGGCTGCGTTCGGTGCTCATTGCGCCTCCTGCGTGGTCCGGCCCGGCGCTGCCGTGAGCGAGACGCCGCCGTGGCTGGCGAGCAGCGTGCGTGCCGCGTCCAGGTCGCCGGGGCTTTTCAGCGCGAGCAGTGCCGCACCCGGCAGCGCGCGGCGCGCGAGGCCGGTGAGCGTGCCAGCGGGCGGCAGCTCGATGAGCGCGGTCACCCCGATGCGGGCCATGGTCCGCATGCACTCGTCCCAGCGGACCGGCGCGGCGACCTGGCCGACGATGCGGTCAAGCCACTGCGCGCCCGAGGAGATGACCGCGCCGTCGGCGTTGGACAGCAGCGGCACCTCCGGGTCCGCGGCGGTGATGCCGGCGGCCGCCGTGCGGAGCGCCCCCACGGCGGGGGCCATGTGCCGCGTGTGGAACGCCCCGGCGACCGGCAGGGGACGCAGCCGCGCGCCGGGAGGCGGGCAGGCGGCGAACGCAGCAAGCTGCTCCAGCGTCCCTGCCGCGACGATCTGCCCGGCGCCGTTGACGTTGGCGGGCGTCAGGCCGTGTGCCTCGATCGCGGCGAGCACGGCTTCCTCGCCGCCGCCGAGCACGGCGGTCATCCCGGTGGGCTGCTGCGCGGCCGCCTCCGCCATGGCCCTGCCCCGCACGCTGACGAGCCGGAGGGCGTCGGCGGCGCTGAGCACCCCGGCGAGGGCGCCGGCGGTCAGCTCGCCGACACTGTGGCCGGCTACGGCCACGGCGGCCGCGCGCGACGGGCGCGGAGGGCCCGACCCGCCGAGCAGCGCCTCTGCAACGGCCAGGCCGGCGGCGACGAGCAGCGGCTGGGCGATCGCCGTGTCCCTGATCTCGTCGGCGTCCGCCTTCGTGCCGCACCGGATGAGGTCGCAGCCCGCCAGCTCCGACCAGGCGCCGAGCCGGCCGGCGACACCGGGAAGGTCGAGCCACGGCGTGAGGAACCCCGGGGCCTGGGCGCCCTGGCCGGGCGCGGTGATGACAAGCACCCCTTCACTGTGCACTGTAGGAGTCCGCCACATGCGGCGCAGACGTGACGAATTTTCCGGGACGGACCTTGTACCTTTACGACAAATAGCAGTCACCCGGCCCGGCGGTGCCGCGTGCGGCCTGCGGTTACGCGTTCTTGGCGGCGAGGCGGCCGAGGATGACGGACACCCAGAGCGTGAACGCGTCCCTGCCGTCGGAGGGTGTGTAGCCGGTCAGCTCGGTGACACGGCGCAGCCGGTAGCGGACGGTGTTCGCGTGGACGAACAGCAGCCGCGCGGTCGCTTCGAGAGAGGACCCCTGCTCCAGGTAGGTGGTGAGCGTGTCGACCAGCGCGGAGCCGCCGGCCAGCAGCGGCTCGTACACCTGCTGGACCAGCGCGTCACGCGCGTCGCGGTCACCGTCGAGTGCCCGCTCGGGCAGCAGCTCGTCGGCGCTGACGGGTCGCGGCGCGTCGGGCCACGCGGCGGCGGCGCGCAGGCCCGCCAGGGCCGCCCGGGCCGAGGCGGGCGCGGCGCGCAGGTCGGGGACCACGGGGCCGACGACGAGCGGGCCCGCGCCGAATCGCCCGGCGAACCGCTCAGCCGCGCTGAGCGGGTCATCAGTGCCGCCGAGCAGCAGCACGAGACGGCTTCCCTGGACCCCCGCGAGCAGGTCGAGCCTGGCCCGCCTGGCGTGGGTGCGCAGGTCGTCGATGAGCGTCTCGGCCTCTTCGCCGTCGATGGCGCCCGCGATGACCGCGACGGGGGAGGAGGACCAGCTCAGCGCGGACGCCCAGGAGCGCAGGGCCTCCTCGTCCTCGCCGCGCACCAGGGAGTCCACGACCAGGGCCTCGAGCCTGGCGTCCCACGCTCCCCTGGCCTCCGCGGTTCTCGCGTAGACCTGCGCGGCGCCGAAGGCGATCTCCCTGGTGTACCTGAGCGCCGCCTCCCGCAGCTCCGCCTCGTAGCCAGGCGCCGCCAGCTCGTCGACCCGGGCCTCCACCACGTCGATGATGACCCGCATCATCTCGACGGCCTGCTGCAGGCTGACCGCGCGTGCCAGCTCGCGCGGGGCGGTGCCGAACACCTCCCCGGCGACGGCCGGCCTGACGCGCTCGGGATGGCGGACCCAGTCGAGGAAGGCGGCGATCCCGGCCTGGGCCAGCAGGCCCAGCCAGGACCGGTTCTCCGCCGACATCGAGCGGAACCACGGCAGCCGCTTGTCCATCGCCGCCATGGCGGCGGTACCGAGGCTGCCCATCGCCCGCTCGAAGCGGCGCACGGTTTCCGGGTGCACCCGGCTTCCCGTGGCGGCGCCCTCCCCGCCCGGACGTCTCCCGCCGTCCGGGACCTGGTCACCAGCGGGCCGGCCGCGCCGCGTTTTCGCCGTCGTCTCGTTCGCCGCCATCATGACCGCGCGGAGGGCCCCCGGCGCTGGCAGCGCAGGGGGATCCGCGCTTTCTCCTTCCGTGGTGCGGTTCTGATTCCTGCCAGAACCCCGGTTCCGGGTCAGGGCTTGGCCTTCAGGCTGCGAAAGCGGCCTGACAGGCCGTTTCTTCCAGAAAGCGGAGGAGTCACGAGCCCAGCGTGCCACGTCATCGGCTGCGCGGCGAAACGGGGCTGCCGGCCCGCGCCTGGCGGGGCGCTGGTGCGCATCCCGGAGCGGCACACGCCGGCCGCGATGGTGACTTGGCCGGGACGCGCTGGGCATGTAAGCCTGGAAGCAAGCTCGGACCGAGCAAGGAGGTGGGACATGCAGGCGAATGTCGGTGACCGGCTGCACGTGCACGGCAACAGCGTCGGCCAGCCGGACAAGACGGGCAAGATCATCGAGGTGCACGGGGATTCGGGAGCTCCGCCCTACCTGGTGAAGTTCGACGACGGGCGCACCTGCCTGGTCTTCCCGGGTCCTGACGCCGTGGTGGAATCTCCGTCGGCCAGTTCCGCGGGCCGCTGAGGGTGGCCGGGCCCGCAGGGCCCGGCTGCCCGGCCACGCGGGTATCCCCGGGCCGCCGCAGGATCGTGCGGCGCCACCGGGTATGACGGGAACATGCAGACTGAGATCATCCGCGTGCGCACCGGCAGCCGCGAGGGCGTGTTCGACATCACCGGCCAGTGCGAGCAGTTCGCCGCTGACGCGTCCCGGGGCGGCGACGGCCTGCTGCACGTGTTCGTGCCGCATGCCACGGCGGGCCTCGCGCTCATGGAACTCGGCTCGGGCAGCGAGCGTGACCTGCTCGCCACCCTGGCGGAGCTGGTGCCCGCCGACGACCGCTGGCAGCACGCCCACGGCTCGCGCGGGCACGGCCGCACGCACGTCATGCCCGCGTTCCTCCCCCCGTACGCGACGCTCCCCGTGACCGGCGGCCGCCTGGCCCTCGGCACCTGGCAGTCCGTCGCCCTGGTCGATCTCAACACCGACAACCCCGACCGCCAGGTCCGCCTGTCGTTCCTCGCCGGCGCCTGAACTGGTCTCGCCGGCGCCTGCGCTGGCTGGCGTCACACGGCGATGCCGGGCCGCTCAGCCCTGCCGGCCAGCCCGGCATCGCCGGCCCGCTCAGTACATCAGCCGCGGGTCCTCATAGTTCTTGAACCCGATGACGTTGTTCGGCGGGCCGGCCAGGAAGACCGTCCGGTGCTGCTCCGCGGTCCCCTCGAACCGCGGGGACGGCCCGGAGAGCACGCGCAGCTTATGGTGCCCGGCCAGCCGCAGCAGCCGGCCGAAGTCCTCCGCCAGCGCGACGCTGACCCCGAAGTGGCGGGGATAGGCGGCCGCCTCGGCCGGCACCTTCGCCGTGCTCTGCGCAGAGCCGGACCGGCCCAAAGACGAACGCGTTGCCATCATCCCAGTGTTATCTCGCTGGCTGCCCGGTTGCCCAGGTGGCGGCGGTCAGTGCCCAGCCTCAGGGGGCGGCGGCCATCACGGACCTGGTGATGGCGGGCGGGAAGCCGGCTGCCGTGGAGGTGCGTCCGGCGGCGAGTGACGTCAAGATCCTGCTGTCCCGGGGCAACGGCAGCCGGGGCGGCAATCAAGGCCGTGGCCGGCTTACCCGGCTGAGCCGCACACGCATGCAGGCATGGTGGCGCGTGGCGCCGGGCGAGGATCCAGTACGGGAGTCCACATCCGGGTGTCCTGCTGGTATGCCTGCAATGACATCCATCAAGGTATCCCGGCCTGTGCGTGACCGGTTCGCGACGGCGGCCAGGGCGCGGAAGATGACGATGAGCGCGCTCCTGGGCCAGTTGTCGCGGGAGGCGGTCGGCAGCGCGCTGATGGAGCAGGGGGCGGCGCAAATGAACCACATGCGGGAAGCCGGCCCCGATGAATGGGCCGGATATGTCCACGAGGGCGCGGCGTGGGAGGAAGGCACGATTGAGCACCCCGGCGCCTGAGCGCGGCGAGGTATGGGTCGCCGACCTTGACCCCGTCATGCCCGGCGGGCAGGGCGGCTCACGGCCGGTCCTGATCGTCTCGGCAGCCGCGTTCAACGCCTGGCCCGCAGGCCTGGCCGTCGTCGTACCGCTCACCACCCGGGAGCGTGGCTCCGCCCACCACGTACCGATGGCGGGCGGCGGACCCGAGCGGTCCTCGTTCGCCATGCCCGAGTATGCGCGATCGATCAGCCAGCGGAGACTGCGACGGCGGCTGGGTGCGGCCGGGCCGGCGGCGCCAACGCAGGTTGACGACTGGCTACGCCGGATCATGGCCTTGTGAGGCGTCCCCATATAGGGCGTGTCCCGTCCCGGCCATGGCCGGGACGGGACACGGGCGTCAGCCCAGCGCCTCGCTGACCGGGACGTCGAGGCGGTACTTCTCGATGGCCTGGCCGAGCACCTCCTGCTTGACCTCGCCGCGCCTGGCGAGCTGGGACAGCACCGCGAGGGTGATGGACTCGGCGTCCACGTGGAAGAACCTGCGGGCCGCTGGCCGGGTGTCGGAGAAACCGAACCCGTCGGTCCCCAGCGAGGTGTACGGGGCCGGGACCCAGCGGGCGATCTGGTCGGGCACCGCGCGGATCCAGTCGCTGACCGCGACGACCGGACCGGGGCGCCCCTCCAGGACCTCCGTCACGTACGGGACCCGCTGCTGGGCGTCGGGGTGGAGCATGTTCCACTCCTCGCAGGCCAGCGCGTCGCGGCGCAGCTCCGTCCACGACGTGGCCGACCACACGGACGCGGCGACACCCCAGTCCTGGGCGAGCAGCTTCTGCGCGTCCAGTGCCCAGCGCATCGCCACGCCGGAGGCGAGGATCTGCGCGCGGGGCGCGCCGTCCTGCTCCCCGCCCACGTGGGCGCGGAGCGCGGCCGCCGCCCCGCCGTCAGCCGCTTCGCCGCCGGAGCCGGCTGCGGCCCGGGAACCACGAGCCCGTTCGGCTTCGTGGCGGCCCCCCGCTGCCCTCCCGGCATTCGCTCCCTGCGGTGTCCCGTCAGGCGCGGGCGCGTACTCGTACAGCCCGCGCAGGATGCCGCGCTCGAGGGCCTCCTGGCCGCCGGGGAAGCCCGCGGGCTCGGGCGGCTGCGGGTACGGCTCGTTGTACATCGTGAGGTAGTAGAAGATGTCCTCGCCGTGCGGGTGCTCGGGCGTGGACCCGTACATCCGGCGCAGGGCATCCTTCACGATGTAGGTGAACTCGTAGGCCCACGCCGCGTCGTAGAAGACGCACGCCTCGCTGACCGAGGCGAGCAGCGGCGAGTGACCGTCGTTGTGCTGCAGCCCCTCGCCGGTGAGCGTGGTCCTGCCCGCGGTCGCGCCGAGCAGGAAGCCGCGGCCCATCTGGTCGCCGAGCGCCCACATCAGGTCGC
>Ga0209061_1003775_pt1 | contig 15729 bp, 15 predicted proteins | sample Coa_R1_10_FD_187157 | JGI IMG/M metagenome (GOLD analysis project Ga0209061, IMG submission 187157) | Surface soil microbial communities from Centralia Pennsylvania, which are recovering from an underground coalmine fire - Coalmine... | ecosystem: Environmental > Terrestrial > Soil >...
CGGGCGGGGGCTGGATTGCGCCGTGGCTTGACCGCATGGACCGCCATTTTGACGACAAGGGGTTCAACGATTCCGGGCTGAAGACGCGGCCGAGCGAGCTGTTTCAGCGCAATTGCTGGATCTCGTTCGAGCCGGTCGAGGGCAGTCTGAAGGTGCTGGCCGAATATATCGGCCCGCACAAGATCCTGTGGGCGACCGACTACCCGCATGCCGACGGCTTCTTCCCGGGGGCGCCGCAGATGGTCCGCGAGCGCCTGGCCGGTCTCTCCGCCGAGACCCAGCATCAGGTGCTGGCCGGCGGCGCGATCGGCTATTACGGGCTGCAATAGCGGGCGGCGCGCCCGTCCTTGCGGAACCGATCGGCGCGGGGGGAGCAGGCGATGGCGGGATTGCTCGACGGCAAAGCGGCTCTGATCACCGGCGCGGGCGGCGGCATCGGCCGGGCCGCGGCGCTCGCCTTCGCGCGCGAAGGCGCCCGCCTCGCGCTGGCCGACATCGCGGCCGACGCCGTGGCGGAGAGCGCGGCGCAGGTCACCGCCCTGGGCGGGCAGGCGCTCGCGCTGGTCTGCGAGGTCAGCCGCGACGACGACGTCAAGCGGATGATCGCCGGCGTCGTCGGCGCCTTCGGCCGGCTCGACTGCGCCTTCAACAATGCCGGCATCGCCGGCTGGCAGGTCGACGCCGCCGGCAAGAAGACCGCGGAATGGTCGGAAGAGGCGTTCGACCGCATGATCGCGGTCAACCTGAAGGGCGTATGGCTGTGCATGCGCCACGAGCTGGTGCAGATGCAGGCGCAGGGCGGCGGCGCGATCGTCAATACCGCCTCGATCGCCGGGCTCGTCGGATTGCCGACCTCTTCGGCCTATGTCGCGGCCAAGCACGGCGTCGTCGGGCTGACCCGGACCGCCGCGATCGAGTACGCCGAGTTCGGCATTCGCGTCAACGCGGTCTGCCCCGGCTACATCAAGACGCGTATGACCGAGGAGGTCATGCAGCGGCGCGGCGCGGCGATCCTCGCTCAGACCCCGATGCGACGCATGGGCACCCCGGAGGAGGTCGCCGAGGTCGTGGTCTGGCTGTGCTCGGAGCGGGCGAGCTTTGTGTCCGGCGCCGCCTATACCGTCGACGGCGGCTACATCGCCGCCTGAGCGGCCGCGCCGCGGCGCCGGGGGGAGGGAGCGATGGAGGAATTCGCCTTGGGCCGGCCGGTTCCACGCTTCGAGGATCTGCGCCTGTTGCGCGGTGGCGGCCGCTATGTCGACGACATCGTCCTGCCGCGCATGGCCTTCGGCCATGTCCTGCGCTCGCCGCACGCGCACGCCCGCATCCGCGCGATCGACGCGACCCGGGCGCGGGCCGCCCCGGGCGTGCTCGCGGTCCTGACCGGCGCCGATTGGGAGGAATCGGGCTGGGGAGACCTGCCGGTGCCGGGCGGCATGCGGCGGCGCGACGGCGCGCCGTCCTACCGGCCGCGCTACCCGGCGCTGGCCAAGGAGCGGGTGCGCTGGGTCGGCGATCCCGTCGCCTTTGTCGTCGCCTTCTCGCCCCAGGCGGCGGCCGATGCGGCCGAGCTGATCGCGGTCGATTACGAGCCGCTGCCGGCGGTCGTCGGCACCGAGGAGGCGCTCGCGCCGGGGGCGCCGCGCGTGTGGGAGGACTGCCCGGACAACATCTGCTTTGTCCATGCGGAGGGCGATGCGGCCACCGTCGCGGCCGCCTTCGCGCGGGCCGACCATGTCATCCGCCGCCGGCTCGTCGTCAACCGCGTGACCGCGGCGACGATGGAGCCGCGCGCCGCGATCGGCGTGTACGATGCCGCCGAAGACCACTACACGATCTATACCGGCCTGCAGCGCGCCCATGCCTATCGCGCCGATCTCGCGCGGATCCTGCGCGTGCCGGAGAACCGGGTGCGCGTCGTCGCCGGCGATATCGGCGGCAGCTTCGGCATGAAATCGGCAATCTACAACGAGGTGGCGTTGGTGCTGCTGGCCGCCAAGCTGACCGGTCGGCCGGTCAAATGGACGAGCACGCGCAGCGAGGCTTTTCTGAGCGACGCGCAGGGGCGCGACAATGTCACCGAGGCCGAGCTGGCGCTCTCCCGCGACGGCCGGTTTCTCGCCCTGCGGGTCCGGACGATCGCCAATCTCGGCGCCTATCTGCAGGCGAATGCGCACGTCTTCATCGGCAATCTCGGAACCCTGGCCGGGGTCTACCGCACGCCCGCCGTCCATGCCGAGGTGACCGCCGTGTTCACCAATACCAACCCGGTACGGCCCTATCGCGGCAACGGCCGCCCCGAGGCCGCCTATGTCATCGAGCGGATGGTCGATCTCGCCGCCGACGAACTCGGCCTCGATGCGGTCGAATTGCGCCGGCGCAATCTGATCCCGGCCGCGGCGATGCCGTTCAAATCGGGCCTCACCTTTACCTATGATTGCGGCGAGTTCGAGAAGGTCCTCGACAAGGCGCTGCAGCTTGCCGATTTCGCCGGCTTTGAAGAGCGCCGCGCGGCGGCGCGCCGACACGGCAAATGGCGCGGCCTCGGCCTCTCGCACACGATCGAGCGGGCCGCGGCGCCGGGTTTTGAGGCGGCCGAGATCCGCTTCGATCGCGCCGGCACGGCGACCCTGGTAACGGGCTCGATCAGCCAGGGCCAGGGCCACGAGACGATTTACAAGCAGATCCTGTGCGACCGCCTCGGCCTCTCCCCGGCCGAGATCCGTTACCTCCAGGGAGATACCGACAAGGTCGCGTTCGGCGAAGGCACCGGCGGCTCGCGCTCGGCCGCGCTCGGCGGCTCGGCGGTCCATCTGGCCAGCGCAAAGATCCTCGCCAAGGCGAAGGTGATCGCCGCCCACATGCTCGACGCCGCGCCGGAAGAGATCGAATTTGTCGACGGCCTGCTGCGGGCGCCGCGCTCAAACCGGCGCCTGACGATCGCCGAGATCGCCCGCGCCGCGCTCGACCCGCAAAACCTGCCCGAAGGCATGGAGCCCGGCCTCGTCGCCGGCGCCGTCTACACCGCCAAGCTCGCAACCTACCCGAACGGCGTTCACGTCTGCGAGCTCGAAATCGACGGCGAGACCGGCGCCGTCGCGGTGTTGCGCTACAGCGTCGTCGACGATTTCGGCACGGTCCTAAACCCGCTGCTGCTCGAAGGCCAGGTTGCCGGCGGCATCGCCCAGGGGCTGGGGCAGGCGCTTCTCGAAGACATCCGCTTCGATCCCATTTCGGGGCAGCTGCTCTCCGGCTCGTTCATGGATTATGCGCTGCCGCGGGCCGATAATCTGCCGGCGATCAGGCAGCAAAACCATCCGGTGCCGACCAGGACCAACCCGCTCGGCGTCAAGGGCGCCGGCGAGGCCGGCACGGTCGGCGCGCTGCCGGCGGTCAGCAACGCGCTGATCGACGCCCTCTCGCCGCTCGGCATTCGCCATATCGAGATGCCCGCCACGCCCGAGCGGATCTGGCGCGCGATGCGCGCGGCGCGCGCGCAGGTCGTCCTCAGCGAGCGCTTCAACTGAGCGCGGCGGCGCTCGGCCCGCGGGGCGGGTCAAAAGATCGTCGGCACCCACGGCGGCGGCAGCCCCTCGCAGCGCTCGCGGCGGCGGCGCTCGGCCTCGCCATCGCCCGGGTCGGGGCGAGGGTCGGCGATGTCCGGCGCCGGTTCGCCGCGCTCGCGGCGCAGCTGCTCGATGCGGCGGCGGATCGCCGCGAAATCATCGGCGGCGCGGGGTCGGCTCACCGGTCATCCTCCTGCGGCGGCACCCTGACGGCGCCCCGGAATGGCGGCCGCGGGCGGCCGCGCCGCGGTGCTGTAAGAACGCGGCCGGCGATGCCGCCGATCGGCGGGCCCGGGCGTTGACCGCTGTGGCCAATAAAGGAGGGTCATCATGTATCTCGCCCGTTTCTCCTATGACGTCCTGCCGGTCAACCGCCAGCGCGCGATCGAGTTCATCCAGCGCGAGATCAAGGCCGCGCGCGACAATCATCTGAAGGCCCGGATGCTGGTGCCGCTGACGCGCGGCCGCGGCGACGGCACCGCGCTGCAGTTCGAGATCGAGCTCGACAGCCTCGACCAGTTCGACCAGTTCCGCAATCGCGGCCTCGGCTCGGCCGAGGAGACCGGAAACTGGATGCACGGCTTCAGCGCGGTGCTGACCGCGCCGCCCGCGGTCGAGATCCTGCGCATCGAGGAAGCAGCGCAACCATAGCCGGCCTATCCCGCCTCGACCAATTCGATCGCTTCGCGGCTCGGGCCCTCGATCATGACCGCGCGGACAGGCCCGAGCCGATAGGGCCCGGCGAGAAAGCCGACGCCTTCGGCACGCAGCTTCCCGATCCAGGCGTCGAGATCGGCGACGCTCAGGGCGATATGATCGATCAGCTGGCCGCGGCTGGGGGCGAGCGGCCTCTCGCCCTGGTTTGCGTACCACAACAGCGCCACATCGCCGAATGCGACGCCGGCGCGCGGTGTGCGCATCATGCCCTCCCGCTCGAGCGCCGGCCAGGTCCGCTCGGGGCTGCGCGGCACGGGGCCGCCGGCCGCCGCCGCGGGCGGCGTGAAGCCCGGCTGGACCGGCGCGTGCAGGTGCCGCCGATACCAGTCCAGCGCGCCGATCGGGTCTTCCTGATAGAGATGGACATGGTTGAAGCGCTCGGCCGGATAGTCGCCGGCATATTCGACAAGGGCATCGTCGGGGCCGCGCATATAGGCAAAGCCGGCGCCGCCGCGGGGGCGGACGCCCTTTTCTTTGGCCTCAGCGATCTGCGCCTTGGTCAGGCCGAGCACGCCGCCCGTGCCGGGCCAGGTGTCGCTGCTGATCAGCACCTGGCCGCCTTCATCCGAGGTATATAGCGGCAGCAGCCGGACCTCGGGCCGCGCCTTGTAGGTCTCGAGATAGCGGCGCGCGTCGGGGACGTGCCAGCCGAAATGCCAGAACGCGCTCTGCGGCGCAACGGGCGGCGGGCTGTCGACGCGGGTGAACAGGATCAGCACGTCGTTCGGCGAGCAAAGCGCCGGAAAACCGCCCCATTCGCCCTGCGCCGTGCGCGGAAATTGCCGCGTATAGAAGGCGATCGCGCGCTCGGGATCGGTCGAATTCAGATGCAGATGATGAAACCGCGGGCTCGGCAGCATCGCCGGTCCTCCTCGATAAGCTAGAGCGCCGAGCGCCGGCTCGAACCGCCGCCGTCGATCGTGATGATCGTGCCGCTCGTATAGGCCGAATGGTCGGAGGCGAGAAAAACCGCCATGGCGGCGATTTCCTCGGGCTTGGCGGCGCGCCCGAAGGCCAGGGGCTTCAGGAATTCGGTCCAGCGCTCGGCATCGCCGAAGCGGGCCTCGGCCCGCCGCCGCATCAATGTGACGAGACGATCGGTCATGACCGGGCCGGGGTTGATGCCGACGACGCGCAGCCCGTCGCGCGGCGCGGTGCCCCCCAGCGCCCGCGTGAACGCCATCAGCGAGGCGTTGCCGGCCGAGCCGGCGATATAGTCGGAATCGGGGTTCTCGCCGGCGGCGCCGATGATGTTGATGATGACGCCCCGCCGCCGCTCGCGCATCAGCGCGTAAAACCGGCGCGTCATGTTGATATAGCCGAATACCTTCAGATCCCAGGCTTGGCGCCAGCGCGCCTCATCGATCTGGTCGAGGGTGCCGCCCGGGATGGCGCCGGCGTTATTGATCAGGATCTCGGTATCCGCGCACAGCTCGGCGAGCCGGTCGACGGTGCCGCTCTCGGCCAAATCGAGCGGGTAATAGCGCGCCGAGACATTGTGCTGCGCTGTGATCGCGGCCTGCACCGCTGCGAGATCGGCGGCGGTGCGGGCCACCAGCACGACGTCGCAGCCCTCGGCGGCCAATGCCTCGGCGCAGGCGCGCCCGATCCCTTTCGAGGCCCCGGTGACCAGCGCCTTTCTTCCGCGCAATCCCAGCTCCATGCTTTCCTCCCCTGTGGCCCCCGCCGCGCGCTGCCGGCGCGCGGGTGAGGGCGGACACGGACGGCCGATGAGAGAATACTAGCCGATTTTGCTCCAGGTCAGCTCGTGCTTGTTGTGATGGAGATGGCGCAACTGGGAGCCGGGAATGGCGGCGAAGCGGCGGGCAGTGGCATGATCGGTCGCGCCCTGGAATTTGATCGTGCACACAAAATTGCGACAGGTTCCGGCGGCCAGCCAGCGTTCGACCAGCTGCAGCAGCCGCGCCGGGTAGCATATGACATCGCAAAACAGCCAGTCGACCGGTCCGAGCGCGCGCGGGTCGAGAGCGAAAGCGCTTTCGGCGCGGTATGTGACGCCCGGCAGGCGCGCGACCGCGGGGTCGAGCGGCGCCTTGTCGACGCTCAAGACGCGCGCGCCCATATGGGCGAGCGCCCAGCTCCAGCCGCCCGGGCTGCTGCCGAGATCGACGCAGAATTCGCCGGGCTGCGGGCGGCGGCCGAGCAGGGTCAGCGCTTCCCACAACTTCAGATAGGCGCGGCTCGGCGGCCCGGTCTTGTCCTCGACAAAGCGCACCACACCGTTCGGAAACGGGCTCGTGCAGCGCGGGGCGACGAGCATCGTGCCGGCGTCCAGCAATGTCCACGAGCCCAGCGGCGCGGCCGGCGGCGGCGTGCCGAAGACGAGCGGCCTGGCCGAGACTTTCGGCAGTCTCTGTTCGATCAGGACGGCGCGGCGATGACAATGAGGCGCATAGACCGCCCAGTTGCGCTGGATCGCGCGCAATTTCGCGGCGGCATCCCCGATCGAGGCGATGCCGATCTGCCGCGGGTCAAGCCATATATTGACCGCCCAGGCCGCCGGCCGCGGCGGCCCCGCGGCGATCAGCAGCCGGCCGTGCCGGCGCTCGAGCGGACCCAGCTCGTGGGCGAGCGCATCGGTATATCCTTCGGCGGCAAGATAGGCGGTGCGCACGCTCATGCCGCTGCCGGCGGTCGACGCCGGGCCTTCCCTCGGCGCGCCGCATCTGCAAGACTGGCGCCATGCCCTCCGACCCTCTGATCGCCGAACTCGCCCGCCTGCTGGCGCGGGCAAAATCCGCCGTCGCTTTCACCGGCGCCGGCATCAGCACCGAGTCGGGAATTCCCGATTTCCGCGGTCCCGGCGGCATCTGGACGCGCATGGCGCCGATCGACTTCGCCGATTTCCTCAATTCCGAGGAGGCGCGGCGCGAGAGCTGGCGGCGCCGTTTCGAGGCCGACGAAACGCTGCGCCGGGCGCGGCCGAACCGCGGCCACCGCGCGATCGCCGAGCTCATCCGCCGCGGCAATGCCGCCGCCGTCATCACCCAGAATGTCGACGGGCTGCATCAGGCCTCCGGCATTCCCGCGGATCAGGTCGTCGAATTGCACGGCAACACGACCTATGCCCATTGTCTGGACTGCCAGCGACGCTACGAGATCGCGGCTCTGCGCCACGCCTTCGCGCGCGACGGCCGGGCGCCGCGCTGCTCTGTCTGCGGCGGCTTTGTCAAGACCGCGACGATCTCGTTCGGCCAGGCGATGCCGCAGGCGGCGATGCGCCGCGCCGAGGCGTTGAGCCTGGCCGCCGATGTGTTTCTTGTCGCCGGTTCCTCGCTCGTCGTCTATCCCGCGGCCGGCTTTCCCGAGCTGGCCAAACGCAACGGCGCCAAGCTCGTCATCGTCAATCGCGAGCCGACCGGGCTCGACGATATCGCCGACCTCGTGCTGCACCGCGAGATCGGCGTCACGCTCGGCACGGCCGTCGGGATCGACTGACGGCGGGCGCGTTTCTCGAAGGAGGCCGGGGTGAGATTGCAGGGAAAGGTCGCACTGATCACCGGGGCGGCGTCCGGCATGGGTGCCAGCATGGCGCGGATCTTTGCCCGCGAGGGCGCCAGGGTGGCGCTTGCCGACATCCTTGACGGCGAGGGCCGGCAGGTCGCCGCCGAGATTGTCGCGGCCAACGGGACGGCGGCCTTCCACCACCTCGACGTGACCAGCGAGAGCGAGTGGAAAGCCGTCGTCGATGCGGTCGTCGCGCAATGGGGCGGGCTCGACATCCTCGTCAACGATGCCGGCCTCTCCGGCAGCGCCGTCGAGGATCTGTTCGACACCGCGGCCTGGGAGCGGCTGATGGCGGTCAATGCGCGCGGCGTCTTTCTCGGCATGAAATTCGCGATCCCGATCATGAAAGCGGCCGGCGGCGGCGCCATCGTCAATATCTCGTCGATCTCGGGAGTGACCGGCCAGCCGGGCCTCCACGTCGCCTACAACGCCTCGAAGGGGGCCGTGCGCACTTTGACCAAGGCGGCGGCGGTGCAGCACGGCCGCGACAACATCCGGATCAATTCGGTCCATCCTGGGCTGATGCCGCCGATGCGCAGCGCCGGCCGCACCGCCGACCCGGCGGTGCGGGCAAAGATGCTGGAACTGGTGCCGATGGGCCGCGCCGGGCGGGTCGAAGAGGTCGCCCACGCCGTCCTTTTCCTTGCTTCCGACGAGGCTTCCTATATCACCGGGGCCGAGCTCTACGTCGACGGCGGCTATCTCGCCGCCTAGGCCTCCGGCGCGGCCGAGTCGGCGATAACGCGGGTGCCGCGGCGCAGGGTGATGCGGCGGTTCGGATGCTCGTTGCGCGCCGCCCGGAAGATCACGCGGGCGAGCGGCGCGGTGAAGGCGCGTGCCAGCACCCGCCCGACCAAAACGCCGTCGACCGCGTCCCACAGCTCGATGCGATAGGGGAGGTTGTCGATCGAGCCGGCCGGATCGCCGGTCGGCGCTGTCTTCTTGTCCTCTATCTGCTCGACCATTCAGCGCTCCCGCCGCCGCCCCCCGCAAGCGACGGGAGCGGCCGGCTTCGCCTTAATGCCGTGGCTCGTTCCACCGCGCGATGATGCTGCCCTTGTGGCGCAGCGTGATATAGCGATCCGGGAACTCGCGCGCCGCCCCGTAAAAGGCAGCAAAGCCGATGCTGGCGCTCGCCGTCACGGCCAGCACCTGCTCAACCCCGGCCTTGGCGACATCCCATAATTCGACCTTGTAGGGCAGGTCCTCGCGCGCGCTCGCATCGGCTCCGGGGGCGGCTCCCTTGTCGGCATCGTCATCTTCATGATCATGCGCCGGCCCCACCCGGTGCGGCAGGTCCCAGCTCTGCGGTGCTGCTTGCCTACTACGGGAATATTCGAAGCCAAAACTCGTCCACATCCGCCGGAATCCCGTTGCCAGGCAAGACAATGACCCCTATTCTCGCCGGCGCGTTTGATCCTACATTGCCCGGCAGCCGGAGAGAAGACGCAATCGACAATTGATCCAGGAGAAGGCATTGGCCGCTGGTTCGTTGGAAATGCTGAGTGATGCCCAGCGGTTTCAGTTCTTGCTCGACGCGCTCGGCGATCATGCGATCATCATGCTCGACCCGGGCGGTCTCGTCGTCAGCTGGAACGCCGGTGCGCAAAGGATCACCGGATATTTCTCCGGCGAAATCGTCGGTCGGCATTTTTCGTGCTTCTTTACGCCGGAAGAGCGCAAGGCCCGGGTTCCCGTCGCGATCCTGCGCGATGCCGAGCGGGAAGGCCGCATCGAGCGCGAGGGTTGGCGCCTGCGCAAGGACGGCAGCCGCTTCTGGGCCTCCTCGGTGGTCGCGGCGATCCGCGACGAGGAAGGCGCGATGCTGGGCTTTGCCGAGGTGACCCGCGACAGCACCCGGCGACGCGCGGCCGAGGAGGCCCTGCGCGAGAGCGAGCGCCAGTTCCGCCTGTTGGTCGAAGGCGTCGTCGATCACGCCATCCTGATGCTCGATCCGGACGGCCGCGTCGTCAGCTGGAATGCCGGCGCCCAGCGGCTGACGGGCTACACGGCCGACGAGATCCTGGGGCGGCATTTCTCGCACTTTTACATGGAGGGGGACCGCGCCGCCGAGCTGCCGCAGCGGGCGCTCGAGAGCGCCGCGCGCGAGGGGCGGCACGAAGCCGAGGGCTGGCGCCTGCGCCGGGACGGCAGCCGCTTCTGGGCCTCGGTCGTCATCTCCGCGATCCGCGACGAGGCGGGCGCCTTGCTGGGTTTTGCCGAGATCGCGCGCGACATCACCGATCGGCGCACGGCGCAAATCACGCTGCAAAAGGCGCGCGACGAGCGCGACCGGGCGCAGAAGATGGAGGCGCTGGGCAAGCTGACCGGCGGGGTGGCGCACGATTTCAACAACATCCTGATGATCATCAGCGGCCATGCCGAGACCCTCAAGCAACTCGTTGCCGGGGACCCGAAGGGCGTGCGGGCGCTCGCGGCGATCGAGCTGGCCGTGCAGCGCGGCGAGGCGCTGACCCGGCAGTTGTTGAGCTTTGCGCGGCGGCAGACGCTGAACCCCGTGGTCTTCGAGATCGGCGAGCGCATCGAGGCGGTGCGGGCGATGCTGGCCAGCTCGTTCGACGCCTCGGTCAAGCTGGTCACCCGCCTGCCGCCCGATCTCTGGCCGGTCATGGCCGACGTCAATGAATTCGAGCTGGCGCTCGTCAATATCGCCTTTAATGCGCGCGATGCGATGCCGCAGGGCGGCACCATCACGATCACCGCCGAGAATGTGCGGCTCGCACCGGGCGAGATCGCCGAGGATCTGGAGGGCGAGTTTGTCGCGCTGACGATCGCCGATGCCGGTCACGGCATTCCACCGGACATCCTATCGCGCGTGTTCGATCCGTTTTTCACGACCAAGGGCAGCCGAGGGACCGGGCTCGGCTTGTCGCAGGTGCACGGTTTTGCCCACCAGTCCGGCGGCACCGTCGCGATCGATAGCAGCTTGGAAACCGGCACGAGGGTCACGCTCTACCTGCCGCGCGCGGCCGCCGCGCCGGCGCGGGCGGCCGCCGATCCGGCTCCCGAGGCCTGCGGCAGCGGCACCGCCCTGCTGGTCGAGGACAATCCCGAAGTTGCGGAAGTCACGGCCGGATTGCTGGAAGAGCTGGGCTTCCGGGTGCAGGTGGCCGGCAACGCCCAGGCCGCGCTGGAGGCCGCCGACAGCCGCGGGTTCGATCTGTTGCTCAGCGACATCGTGATGCCGGGCGCGATGAACGGGCTCGCTCTCGCCCGGACCTTGCGGCAGCGCCATCCGCATCTGCCGATCGTTCTCGTCACCGGTTACAGCGACACCGCCGCCGCCGCCGAGGGCGAATTCGCGGTCTTGCGCAAGCCCTATCGTCTGGCCGATCTCAACCGGGTCCTCGCCGAAGCGACGGCGGCGGCAAGAGAGTCCGCACCGCGCGCCCCCGCGCCGTTGCGCCGGCCGGGGCGCGGCTCCCACCCGCGGACCGAGCCGCTCTGAGCGTTCCACCGCGCCCGCCCGCCGCTTCCCCCTTGCCGGGTCCGGCCGAGGCGATAAGGTCGGGCCCATGAGCGTGCTGGAAACCGCGATTGATCGGCGCGCCGACGCCTTTCGCGCCAATGAGAGGGCGATGCGCGCTCTCGTCGCCGATCTCGATGCGACCCTCGCCAAAATCCGCGAGGGCGGGGACGCCGAAGCGCGGCGGCGCCATCTTGCGCGCGGCAAGTTGCTGCCGCGCGAGCGCGTGCGGCTGCTGCTGGACCCGGGCGCGCCGTTTCTCGAACTCTCGGCTCTGGCCGCCTACGGCATGTATGACGGCGAGGTGCCGGCGGCCGGCATCATCACCGGGATCGGCCGCGTCATGGGGCAGGAATGCGTCATCATCGCCAATGACGCGACGGTCAAGGGCGGCACCTATTTCCCGATGACCGTCAAGAAGCATCTGCGTGCCCAGGAGATCGCCGGCGACAATCATCTGCCCTGCCTCTATCTCGTCGATTCGGGCGGCGCCTATCTGCCGCAACAGGACGAAGTCTTTCCCGACCGCGATCATTTCGGTCGCATCTTTTACAATCAGGCGCGGCTGTCGGCCGCCGGCGTTCCGCAGATTGCGCTGGTCATGGGCTCCTGCACGGCGGGCGGCGCCTATGTCCCGGCGATGGCGGACGAGAGCGTCATCGTCAAGGGCGAGGGAACGATCTTTCTGGGGGGACCGCCGCTGGTGCGCGCCGCCACCGGCGAGATCGTCAGCGCCGAGGAGCTGGGCGGCGCCGATGTCCACAGCCGCATCTCCGGCGTCACCGACCATTATGCGCTCGACGATCGCCACGCCCTCGGCATCGCCCGGCATATCGTCGGCACCTTGAACCGCGGCCAGCCTGCGGGGAGCGTTGTCGCCGAGCCGAAGGAGCCGCTCTATCCGGCCGAGGAGATCTACGGCATCGTGCCGCCCGACACGCGCCGCCCCTACGAGGTGCGCGAGGTCATCGCCCGGCTCGTCGACGGCAGCGAGTTCGACGAGTTCAAACGGCTCTACGGGACGACGCTTGTCTGCGGCTTCGCCCGCATCTGGGGTTATCCGGTCGGCATCCTTGCCAATAACGGCATCCTGTTTTCCGAGAGCGCCCTCAAAGGTGCGCATTTCATCGAATTGTGCGCGCAGCGGCAAATCCCGCTGGTCTTTCTGCAGAACATCACCGGCTTCATGGTCGGCAGGAAATACGAGGCCGGCGGCATCGCCAAGGACGGCGCCAAGCTGGTGACGGCGGTGGCGACCGCCGCGGTGCCGAAATTCACGGTCATCATCGGCGGCAGCTTCGGCGCCGGCAATTACGGCATGTGCGGGCGCGCCTACGGGCCGCGCTTTTTGTGGATGTGGCCGAACGCGCGGATTTCGGTGATGGGCGGCGAGCAGGCGGCCTCGGTGCTGGCGCAGATCCGTCGCGACGCGCGCGAAGCGCGCGGCGAGGCGTGGAGCGCGGCCGAAGAGGAGGCCTTCAAAGCCCCGATCCGGGAGCAGTATGAGCGTCAAGGCCATCCCTATTATGCGAGCGCGCGGCTGTGGGATGACGGCGTCATCGATCCCCTCGAGACGCGGATGGTCCTGGCGCTCGCGCTGTCGGCGAGCCGCAACGCGCCCGTGACGCCGACGCGCTTCGGCGTCTTCCGGATGTGACGGCCGCGGTCATGACGGGACCCGCGCGATCGACGGCTCCGACCGAGCCGGATGCCGTGGCGGCGGGTTGGCGCCGGGAGCGACAATGTTCGGCAAGATCCTGATCGCCAATCGCGGCGAGATCGCCTGTCGCGTCATCAGGACCGCGCACCGGCTCGGCATCGCGACGGTCGCGGTCTATTCCGAGGCCGATGCCGGCGCCCTCCATGTCGCGCTTGCCGACGAAGCCCTGCCGATCGGCCCGCCGCCGGCGCGGCAGAGCTATCTCAATCAGGACGCGATCCTTGCGGCGGCGCGCAAGAGCGGCGCCGAAGCGATCCATCCGGGCTACGGCTTTCTGTCGGAGAATGCCGAGTTTGCCGAGGCTTGCGCCGGCGCCGGCTTCGCCTTCGTCGGGCCGCCGCCGGCGGCGATCCGGGCGATGGGGTCGAAGGCGGCGGCAAGGGTGCTGATGCGCAATGCCGGCGTGCCGGTCGTGCCCGGTTATGAGGACGCCGATCAGGATCCGGCGCGGCTTCTCGACGCGGCCAAGGCGCTCGGCTTTCCGGTCGTGATCAAGGCCGCGGCCGGCGGCGGCGGGCGCGGCATGCGGGTGGTGCCGCAGGCGGACGCGTTCATGCCGGCGCTCGCGGCGGCAAAACGCGAGGCGATGGGCGCCTTTGGCGATCAGCGCGTCGTGCTCGAGCGCTATCTCGAGGGCGCGCGCCACATCGAGATCCAGATATTTGCCGATCGGCACGGCAATGTGGTCTCATTGTTCGAGCGCGACTGCTCGATCCAGCGCCGCCACCAGAAAATCCTCGAAGAGGCGCCGGCGCCGGGGCTCGCCGGGAAGAGCTGCGAGGCGATGGCGGCGGCCGCGATCGCCGCCGCCCGCGCGGTCGGCTATGTCGGCGCCGGCACGGTCGAATTCGTCGCCGCCGCCGGGCATTTCTACTTCATCGAGATGAATACGCGGCTGCAGGTCGAGCACCCGGTCACCGAAGCGATCACCGGGCTTGATCTCGTCGAATGGCAATTGCGCGTCGCCGCCGGCGAGCCGTTGCCTTTGGCGCAGCAGGACATTGCCCGCCGCGGCCATGCCATCGAGGTGCGGCTGTACGCGGAGAGCCCGGAGCGCGATTTCCTGCCGCAGACCGGCAGCGTGCAGCGGCTGCACCTGCCGCCGCCCGAACTGGCGCGGGTCGATACCGGGATCAGAGAGGGCGATGCGGTGACGCCGTTCTATGACCCGATGCTCGCCAAGCTTATCGTCCGGGGCGAGGACCGGGGGGAGGCGATCAGGCGACTCAAACGCGCGCTGGCCGCGACCGCGGTGCTCGGCGTTACGACCAATCTCGGCTTTCTCGCGCGTCTTGCCGCGCATCCGGCCTTCGCCGCTGGCGAGATCGACACCGGCTTCATCGCGCGCCATCGCGCGGCGCTGATGCCGCCGCCGCTGCCCGCGCCCGAGGCCGCCCTGGCCGCCGCCGCCCTGGCCCGCCTCGCCGCGCGGGCGGCGGCGGCCCGCGCGGCGGCGCCCCCGGGCGATCCGTTCTCGCCCTGGACGCGCAACGACGGCTGGCGGCTCGGCGGGCGGGAGGAGCAGGATATCGTATTGCGCGACGGTACGGGCGAGCGGCGGATCGCCGCCACCGCCGTCCCCGGCGGCTGGCGGCTCGCATTCGGCGAGCGGGTGCTTGTCGCGGCCGGCGAGATCGGGCCGGAGGGCACGCTCGCCCTCGTCCTCGACGGTGTCCGGCGCCGTGCGATCGTGCTCGAGCGGGGGTGCGAGCTTGCGGTGTTTCTCGACGGCGAGAACTGGCGCTTCACCGAAATCGACCCGCTGGCGCCGCCGCCCGGTCTGGAGGCGGCGGCGGGGCGGCTCGGCGCGCCGATGCCGGGGCGGGTGACGCGGCTTCTCGTCGAGCCCGGCCGCCGGGTGCGCCGCGGCGAGCCGCTGATCGTCATCGAGGCGATGAAGATGGAGCATACGGTTGCCGCCCCCGCCGACGGGATCGTCGCGACGGTCCATTTCGCGGTCGGCGATCTCGTCGAGGAAGGCGCCGAACTGATCACGCTCGCCGCGGGCGAGCCGGCGCGCGGCTGAGGGCGATGCCGCTGCATCTGGTCAAGCTCGCCGTCGGCATCGACGACCTCGCGCAGCTGCGCCGGGTCCGCGCCGAGCGCACGGCCGAACGCGGCGGCAGCTGGGTCTATACCCGCAACCGCCCGCGCCGCGCCGCGGAGGTGCTCGACGGCGGCTCGCTCTACTGGGTGATCCGCGGCCAGATCCGGGCGCGCCAGCGGGTCAGCGGCTTGCGCGCGATGCGCGAGGAAAGCGGCCGCCGCTATTGCCTGATCGAGGTGGACACGCAGCTGGTGCCGACCTTGCCGCGCCCGTGCCGGCCGTTTCAGGGCTGGCGCTATCTGGCGCCGGCCGATGCCCCGCCCGATTTGCCGGAAGGGCAGGAGCCGCTGCCCGACCGCCTGCTGGCCGAGTTGCGCGCGCTCGGGCTGTTGTGAGAAGGATCGCGAAATTTTGTCGCGTCTTCCTCTGGACAGCCGGAGAGGCGGGAATTATCTTAACTTTTCGCCGCGCTCCCTGACGGGGAGAACTTCCCCGAAAGACGGCGCGCCGCGGCGCAGCCGCGCGGTGCCGTCCGCAAAACCGGTTGACGTAGGTTTGTGGGGAGGGTTATAAGCGCGGCCCTTCCGGGGGCATGGGTCTTCGGGGGGTATGTTGATTGAGATGGTGGAGAGGGAAGGGATGCGCGGGCGGCGGCGCAGGCCGT
>Ga0209061_1003777_pt1 | contig 15715 bp, 12 predicted proteins | sample Coa_R1_10_FD_187157 | JGI IMG/M metagenome (GOLD analysis project Ga0209061, IMG submission 187157) | Surface soil microbial communities from Centralia Pennsylvania, which are recovering from an underground coalmine fire - Coalmine... | ecosystem: Environmental > Terrestrial > Soil >...
CGGATATATACCGGCGGTGATATGCTTCTTGCGCTCTGGCCGAGACCAGCAGGATGCCAAAACGCGTCAGGACGCTATAACGCACCTGATCGCTACCTCCACCAATGCCATGGTTGCACTGCTAACATTCACGCCGATGGACGGAGGCGCCCACGTGCTGCAAGCAGACAGACCCGAACTCAGGGTGCTCAAGGGCGGGTCCGATGAGACGTCAAGGCAAGACGGCTTATCGAACAGACAACACTCCTTGCAGCAGGACGGCCGAGTGCCCACGGGTAACCCCGACGCTGTCCTGACGCTTAAGCGTAAACGAGCCACAATGTTGTGCAGCAGCAAAGTGCAGCAACCGCACCGACCCGTACTGACCTCAGCCGACCGCCATAGACTCATGACCTGCTCCAACGACCGGCATCGACCCCCGTGCAACTAGATGGTAAGGAGAAGGTCTACGGTTCGATTCCGTAACGGGGCTCCCGATCACAAGCTCGAAGAACGGCGCCTCACCTAGGCAGATCAGGCGAGGCGCCGTTTTCGCGTTCTCCGGCTGGCTGCGGCTGGCACCGGTCTGCGGCGGCTGGCTGTGCCCAATACGTGCCCAAGCCTCAGCCGTCCTCCGCGGCGCCGCTCTGTGGGCTGGGCCTGGGCCAGCGTCATCGGGCTCGCCTAGCGGTCCTCGATGCGCCGCCGGGCGATGTGGTCCTGGCCGTCGATGCACTTGGCGTAGATCTTGAGCAGCACGGCCACGCTGTGGCCGGCCCACTCGGCGACCTGGGCGGGCGGGATACCGCCGTTGAGCCACGTCAGACGCACGCGTGCCGCAGGTCGTAGACGCGCTTACCCGGCGGTGACGCGTATTCCGCCGGAGTCAGCGCGGCGCTGCGCGCCTTATCCCATGAGCGGCGGTAGGTGACCGACGCCGGCATCACCGCCCGGCTCGCCGGCCAGCCACTGCCGCGGTCCCGCCGGAAGCCGCACGGCCACCGGCCCCGCGAGCCGCAGAGGCAGGCTAACCGCGCCCACACGCGGCTCCGCGCATCCGGCGAGCGCGCGAACACCCAGCTCAAGACCTGGAAGATCCTCGCCAAACTCCGCTGCTGCCCCTGGCGCGCCGGCCAGCCAGCCAGGGCCATCCACGTGCTGCGGCTACGCGAAGCATAACCAGGATGACAAGGCTCACCGTCGCGGCCCACTGCCGTGGCGCTGCCTGTCACTGGCGATGGCAGGGGCTGATCGCATAAGCGCCGGCCGCGGAGCGCGGGCACGATCCAAGGCCGTGCCAGACGATCAGACACCCATCGTTTACTGGAACTTAGATCACCATCAACGCACACGTTAGCCACATACCCAAGGGTTTCCTGTGTGCGTACTGAAGGGATCGCGAATACTTCCTGTGCGGTGCGGGCACGTGGGATCACGAAGAGTTTCGATGACGTCATCGCGCTCGACGAAGTCGACCTGGATGTCGCGGCCGGGCAGATTCACGGAGTGGTCGGGCCGAACGGCGCTGGGAAGACCACGATGCTCGGCCTCCTGCTGGGCCTGGCCGTCGCGGACCGCGGCAGCCTCGAGATCCTGGGCACGCCCGTCGGGCGGGGACACCCAGTCCCCGACGGTGTCACGGGCTTCGTCGACGGCCCCGGTCTATACCCCGCGCTGACCGCCAGGGGGAACCTCGTCGCGCTGGCCGCTCTCCGCGGTTCCCGTGCGCGGGCGGCGGGAATCGACGAGGTCCTCGATCAGGTCGGGCTCACCGATGTCGCCGACGACAGGGTGCGCGGCTTTTCTCTCGGGATGCGTCAGCGGCTTGGGCTTGCCGCCGCTCTGCTCACCAGGCCGCGGCTGCTCGTGCTCGACGAACCTGCCAACGGCCTCGACCCGGCAGGCAAGAAGCACGTGCACGGCGTCCTCACCCAGCTCGCGGCGGACGGGGCCACCGTGGTGCTCTCGAGTCACCGGATGGACGACCTCGAGGCGCTATGCTCCGAGGTCACCATCATCACGACCGGACGGGTCGTCTTCTCCGGCCCGCTGGACAAGCTGGCCGACGCGAGCCGCGAACTCGATTACCGCCTGCTGACCTCCGACCAGGAGGCGACGCGTCTGGTGGCCGCGGGTACGGATGGGGTCCGGGTGATCGACGACGCCGGAACCCGGTCAGGCCGGGAGATGGTTGTCGTACGCGCGCTGCTGCCCGCCCTGGACGAACTGGTACCACGGCTTGTTCACGCGGGCATCGCGGTGCGTGAGCTCACGCCCGTCATCTCGCCGCTTGAGTCCGCGTTCCTTGCCCTCACCGAGCAGCAGTCCAGCCGATGACCGCGATAATCGCCCCCAGCGACGCTCCCGCTCCCGGCCGTGTCTCACTAGCGCGCGGCTACCGCTTCGAGCTGGTCAAGCAGTTCGCGCAGTGGCGGATACGCGTGCTGATCGGTTTGTGCTGGATCGGGCCAGCGCTCGCGGTCATCGTGGTCAGCCGGCAGGGGACGCTTCCGTCTGACACTCTCTTCGGCCGCGAGATGCACGCCACGGGCTGGGCCGGAGCGCTGGTCGTGCTGTCCTTCGCGGGAAGCTGGCTCTTCCCGCTGCTCACCTCGGTGGTTGCCGGGGACGTGTTCTCCGCCGAGGACCGGCTGGGCACCTGGCGCCACTTGCTCGTGGCGGTGCGCTCGCCGCGGCTGATCTTCGTCGCCAAGGCGCTGGCGAGCCTCACTGTCCTGCAGATGTGCCTGCCCGGGCTGGCGGTCTCCGGCATAGCCGGCGGGCTGGTGGTGGGCAGCCGGCCGCTGACCGGTCTCGACGGCCATCTGCTGTCGCCGGCCGACGCCGCCGGGAAGCTCCTGCTCGCCTGGGTCTGCGTCCTCGCCCCGGCACTGGCCTTCGCCGCGATCGGGCTGCTCGCGTCCGTCATCTTCGGGCGGTCCCCGATCGGGCTGCTGCTGCCCGCCTTCGCAGGGCTGGGAATGCAGATGGCGTCACAGGTGCTCCCGATGCCGGCCGCCGTCCGCCTGGCGCTGCCCAGCTTCGCGTTTCTCTCCTGGAACGGCCTGTTCACCAGCCCGCCGATGCTCGGCCCGCTGCTGACCGGCATCGCTGTGAGCCTGGTGTGGGCTGTCGCCGCGACCGCCCTGGTGTACGTGCTCTTCATGCGGCGCGACTTCACCAGCGTAGCGAGCGACGGCTCGGTACGGCGCGCGATCATCTTCGGAATCCTGCCGCTGCTCGGGGTGTGGGCGCTTTCGGCCGGGGTGGTGGCCGCCGCGACCGGGGCCACCGGCTCCGGGATCGACGCCAGCAAGCTGCAGCAGTCGCTCGCCACGTCGTTCGGCCATCTCTACCGGCTGCAGGGCCAGGAGCTGTACCACATGAACGTCACCGAGGCGCAGCTGCGGGCCACGGCGTCATGCACCAAGGGCGGCGGACTGGTCGCCCAGGACGGACCGGGAAACGACTGGCGCTGCTCTGTCTACTGGCATCTCCCTGGCGTCAACAACGCGACCGGAGCGGCCGTCTACCAGCTCGACGTCAACGCGAACGGGCGGTACGTCGCCGACGGCGACGGACCGAACGAAGTGAACGGCTACTTCGTGGTGCATGCCTCGTACGGGGACGCACCGAACCCGCTGTGGCAGTTCGACGGACTCGTCAATCTGCTGTCCGCTACATCGAAGGGATAAACCCCTGATATGCAGGTAAAACGCCATCGCAGGAGTGACGGCAGGCCTCCGCTCCCCCGTCGCCTCGGCGGCCTTAGGGTGCGCACGATCGCGGCCGGCGCCACTGGGGTCGCCCTCATCGTGACCGGTACCGGGATCGCTTACGCCTCGACTAACGGGTTCGGTGCCGACGAGGTCGGCCAGACCGTCCCGCAGGGCATTGTCGTCTCGGACGACCAGATCATCAATCCGATCGGCGACCGCTTGCTCACCCAGTTCGGCAAGTTCATGGGCTCGACTGTCAGCCCGGACGGGCGGTTCCTCGCGGCGACCAGCGCCGACAAGTCGGTGGTCCTGCAGATCTTTGACCTGTCGGCCTACAAGCTCATCTGGACGGTCGGCACCGCGCCCGGGGTCAACCAGAGCCTGTCCGATGGCACTGTCGGGCAGGAAGGTCCGACGTACTCGCCGGACGGCAAGTTCCTCTGGCTTCCGGAGCAGGACGCCGTGACCCGGTTTCCGGTCAACCCCGACGGGACCCTTGGCGCGCCGACCCGCTTCCCGCTCCCGAGGGTGGGCAGCCACCTTGCGGGTAACAACCGGAGTCCGGTGGCCAACTCTGCGCTGGTGGGTCAGATGACGTACTCGCCCGACGGGTCTACTCTGTACGCCGCGCTCAACGGGCAGAACACCGTCGTGGCGCTCGACCCCAGCACCGGTACGGTCGAGCACACGTGGCACGTCGGCATCGCCCCTCGCGAGCTCGCCTTCGCGGGCGGCAAGCTCTACGTGAGCAACGAGGGCGGCCGCCAAGCCCGGCCCGGCGACACGACCATGGACTCCTATGGCACCCAGGTGCCCGCCAACGGGTACCTGGGCACGTCGACGACTGGAACCGTCAGCGTCATCGACCCCGCGAACCCGTCCGCGGCGGTCGGGTCGATCGCCGTCGGCCTGCACCCGACCGCGATGTACGTCGACGGCAACGCGCTGTTCGTCGCCAACACGAACAGTGACACCGTCTCTGTCATCGACACGGCGACGGACCAGGTCGAGCAGACGATCGAGACCAGGCCGTGGCCGGAATCCTCGGTGGGGTACGAGCCTGACGGCATCGCCATGACCAAGGACGGCCACCTGCTGGTCACTCTGGGGAGGGCGAACGCCGTCGCGGTCTACCGCTACGACGGCGCGCCGAAGGACCCGGTGAGCTACATCGGCCTGCTGCCGACGGACTACTACCCGGCGGACGTGGCGACCGTCGGCGGCCAGATCGTCGTCACCAACACCCGCGGCATCGACGCGCGCGGCCCCGCCATCACGACTTACAAGGGCCAGGGAACCGTCCCCGTGAGCGGCCACGACACGCACAGCACCACCGCGTCCCTGACGCGCTTCACCCTTCCGAGCGACCAGGACATCGCGAACTACACCGTGACGGTCTTCCGGCAGAACGGCTGGACCAAGAACTCCGTCCTGGAGGCCAACGGCCGCAAGGCGGCGCCAGTCCCGGTCCCGACGCGCATCGGCGACCCGTCCGTGATCAAGCATGTGTTCCTGATCGTCAAGGAGAACCGGACCTACGACCAGCTGTTCGGTGACCTGGGGGAGGGCAACGGCGATCCGGGTCTCACCCAGTTCGGCGAGAAGGCCACGCCGAACCAGCACGCGCTGGCCAGACAGTTCGGTGACTACGACAACGTGTACGACATCGGCACCAACTCCGCCGAGGGCCATAACTGGCTGATGCAGGGCGACAACCCCGAGTACAGCGAGTCGTCCGCGGGGGAGTACCAGCGCAGCTACGACACCGAGGAAGACGTGCTAGGCCACCAGCGCTCGGGCTTCCTGTGGACCGCCGTCGAGTCCGCCGGCAAGACGGCCAGGAACTACGGCGAATTCGAGTACATGGAGGGCAAGCCGTCCGGGACGTGGCAGCAGTATTACTGCGCCGCCAAGAGCGTCATGGCCGGCGGCGACCCGGCTCAGCTGACCGCCCCGGGCCTGAAGGGCAACTATGGCTCGGCGATCCCGTCGCTGAACGCGATCGCCGACCCGCTGTCCCCGCCGTTCGACCTGACGATCCCGGACATCTACCGCTATGAGATCTGGAAGCAGGACTTCGAACGGAACGGCCCCGCCGACTTCAACATGATCTGGCTCTCCAGCGACCACACCGGCGGCCCGACGGACGCGGAGGCCGGGGTGGCCGACAACGACCTCGCCACCGGTGACATCGTCGACACGATCTCGCACAGCAAGTACTGGAAAGACTCCGCGATCTTCGTCCTCGAAGACGACAGCCAGGACGGCGCCGACCACGTCGACGGACACCGCGCCCCGGTCCAGGTCATCAGCCCCTGGTCCCAGCACGGCAAGGTAATCAACACCTACTACTCCCAGCTCTCGGCGGTCCGGACGATCGAGCAGATCCTCGGCGCCCAGCCGCTGAACGAGAAGGTGGCCGCGGCCACGCCGATGTACGACGCCTTCACCGGCCATCCCAACTACGCACCCTTCAACGCGGTGCCGAACCAGATCCCGCTCACGGAGGCCATCGCCACCCCGCCGGCCTGCGGCCTGGACACCCTGGGCCGCACCGGCCCCGCGGCGACGGCGCTGAACAAGGCGGAGGCGGCGAAGACCGCGATACCCGCGAACGAGAAGGCCACCGCCGCTGCCTGGCAGGCCTGGCTCGCCGGCCAGCACACGACGGGCAACGGCGCCGTCCCCGACTACGCCAACCCGGAGCAGATGAACCGGTTCACGTGGTACCAGGCCCACGATTGGAAGGTGCGCTACCCGGGCGACTCGAAGATTTACGCTCCATCGCAGGTGCCCGGCGCCTACCTCCCGAGCTCGGACACGAACTGACGATTCTCTCCGGACAGCGACTGAACAGCATCGCGACCCGATGGCCCGCCAGATCCGGCGGGCCATCGGCTAGCGACCCTTTGGGTCGCTAGCCGCCATGCCTTCGCCGCGGCCGTCAGGCGCTCAAGCCGTCAGGCGCTCCATGCGGCCTCCAGGGCTCTCAGCTGGGCAGCCTCTGCTCTCCGGTCGTCAGGCTCTTCCTGCGACCGCAGCTCTGCCGCCACCTGGGCCCGGTAGTGGCGCAGCTCGCGGGCGACGTCGGATTCGCTCCAGCCGAGGTGCGGCGCGATCGCCTCCGCTACAACCGGTGCCGCGCTAGTTCCCCGGTCCCGGGTATGGATGGACAGCCGGGTGCGCCGGGTGAGCACATCGTCGAGGTGGCGAGCGCCCTCGTGCGTGACGGCGTGGACGGCTTCGGCCCTTAGGTACTCATCCGAGCCGGGCAGGGTCTCGCCGAGAGCAGGTTCGGCTTGGGCCAGTTCAAGTACCTGATCGACGGTGTCGCCGTAGCGGTTCAGGAGGTGCTCGAAATGCGCCAGGCCCATGCGCCGTTCGGCGGCCAGTTCGTGCCGTCGGTTCCACAGCGCGAGAAAGCCGGACGCGCCGACCAGCGGAATGCGGTCGGTGCACGACGGCGGTACCGTCCGGCCGAGTTCCCGGACCGCCTCATCGACGGCTTGAGCGGCCATGACCCGGTATGTGGTGAATTTGCCGCCAGCGACGACCACCAGGCCGGGAGCGACCCGGCTGACGGTGTGCTCGCGGGACAGCTTCGCCGTCGTGCCGGCATCCGCTGCCAGCAGCGGGCGGAGCCCGGCGTAGACGCCCACGACGTCGTCGCGGCGCAGCGGCTCGCTGAGGATCGCGTTCACATGGTCCAGCAGGTAATCGATATCGCGTGCGCTGGCGACGGGGTGGTTCTTGTCCAGATCCCAGTCGGTGTCGGTTGTCCCGATGATCCAGTGCCGCCGCCATGGGATGACGAACAGCACGCTCTGCTCCGTGCGGGTGATGATCCCGGTGGCGGACCGCAGCCGCTCGCGCGGCACGACCAGGTGCACCCCTTTGGAGGCACGCACCCGCAAGGCGTTCGCATCCGGCCCCGGGGCTGGCAGGTCGCCGGTCCAGACGCCGGTCGCGTTGATGACTTGCCGGGCAGGGACATCGACGGTCCCGCCCGTCTCGGCGTCGAGCAGGCGTGCGCCCACCACCGCGTTTCCGGAGCGCAGGAACTCCGTTACCCGGCAGCGGCTGGCCGCCAGCGCGCCGAACGAGACGGCTGTTCGCACCAGCGTGGCCGTGAACCGAGCGTCGTCGACGTGAGCGTCCCAGTACTGCACGGCGCCGGTCAGCCTGTCCGGGCGCAGGCACGGCGCCTCGGCCAGCGCGGCACGCCGGGTCAGGTGCCGGTGATGCGGCACGCGCTGTCGCTCGCGCGCGGTGGCCGCGAGCGCGTCGTAGAGCAGCACGCCGGCTCCCACGTAGCACCGCTCCCAGACCCGGTGCGTCAGCGGGTAGAGGAACGGCACCGGGTGGACGAGGTGCGGTGCGATACGGTTGAGCAGCAGGCTCCGCTCGTGCAGCGACTCGCGGACCAGGCCGAAGTCGAGCATCTCCAGATACCGCAGCCCGCCGTGGATAAGCTTGCTGGACCGGCTCGACGTCCCACTGGCCCAGTCCCGCGCCTCGACGATCGCGGTCCGCAGTCCCCTGGTCGCGGCGTCCATCGCGGCGCCGGCCCCGACGACGCCACCGCCCACGACCAGCACATCCAGGTCGGCCGACGCGAAGTTCGCGAGCGCTTGGGCGCGGGCGGCGGGAGAAAGAGCAGCGGGGCGCACGTCGTCACCTTCCCGTTCAGTTGCTCAGCGCGGACTCGGCGGCGGCGCAGCCCGCTTCCGCGCAGCGGATGTCCTGGCCGACGGCCGCCCCGCTGACGCCGACCGCGCCGACCACTACGTTGCCGGCGCGGACCGGGACGCCGCCGCCGAAGATAACGAAGCGGCCGTTCGCGCAGCCGTGCAGCCCGAACAGCGGGCCGCCGGGGGCAGCCTGCTCAGCGAGTTCGGCTGTGGAAATCCGGTTCGCCACGGCTGTATACGCCTTGTCGACGGCGAGAACGGGGCCTGCGATCTCCGCCCCATCCATGCGCAAAAACGCGACCAGGTTGCCGCCCGCGTCCACTACCGCGACCGATACCGCCACGCCAAGTTCCCGCGCTTCGGCGGTCGCCGCTTCGATCGCGGCCGCCGCCGGTACCGTGCCAAGCTGTGTCATTTCACTCGCCAGCTCCGGCCAGCGGCCTGCGATACACGAACAGCTCGAAGATGCCGGGGACGTGCCACTCCGAGGACAGCATCGCTGCTTCGCCGCTCGCGGCGAAGTCCACCTGCTCGACGTACTGCAGCGGTGAGCCGCGCCGCACTCCAAGCAGCCGGGACAGCCGAGCGTCGGCGGTTACCGGGCGCAAGGTCGCGATCGCGTGGTGGATGGTCAGTCCGGCGCGGGCCAAGATCAGGTAGAGCGACGCGTCCAGCGGGCCCTCGTCGAGGCCGTGCAGCGCCGCCTTCGGGATCCGGTCTGCGGAGTAGACCGCTGGAATGCCGTCAGCGGTGCGCACCCGCTCAATGCATACCAGCAGCTCCCCGGCTGGCACGCCGAGCCGGCCGGCATCCTCGGCGGAGGCGGGCCGCTCGGTGCGGCTCACCACCTTCTCGCCCGGGTCCATGCCGGCTGCCCGGATCATCTCGGTGTAGCTGACCGTCATGTCCAGCGAATGCCGGTGAACGGGCAAGCCGGTGACGAATGTGCCGAGACCGTGCTTACGGTCGAGATAGCCCGCTTCGATCAGGCTCTGCACCGCCTCGCGAACCGTGGCCCGGCTGACGTCGAACTCCTTAGCCAGCTCGTCTTCGTTCGGCAGCTTGTCGCCGGACAGGTAGCGGCCCGACTTCAGCTGCGATAGCAGCGAGCCGCGGACGTGTTCGGATCGGGTCTGCCTGGGGCTCACCGGGTGCTCCTCGCCGTGTTCGCGGCCGTCGCCGCTGAGCAGGCGGCGAGCACCTCGCGGAGCTGGCCCGGGACGCCCGGCGCCCCGGGGAGCCTGTCCTCGAAGATGGCGCCGCCGATCGTGAACCCCCACGCGCCGGCGGCGGCGACGTCGCCGATCTGCGCATGCGAAGCGATGGATCCGGCGACGATCACCGGCCCGGCGGCCGCGTCGGCCACCGCCCGGGTGAGCGCTGCCGGGTCAAGCCGGCGATGCCGGTAGGCCAGCAGATCCAGGCCGTGCACGCCGTCAAGGGCGGTCAGCGACCGGCCATGCCCGGCGATCTCACCCAGCTCGCCATCAAGCTCGCTGGGATGGCCGATCACCCGGCCCGGGAACGGGCAGTACTTGATGCCGCTGCCGCGGAGGATCGCGACCCCCTCCTCGGGATGGGTGCCGCCCAGCACCCAGTCGACACCGGCCTCCGCCGCGGCGCGCAGGCTTCGCAGCTCATCTTCCGCGCTCGTCGATACCACCTCGAGCATCACCTCGAGCCCGTCGTCCTGGGCCGCGCGGGTCAGCCCGGCCAGCACCTCCGGGGTGGCGCCGACGTCCTTAAGCCCGATGTAGCGCAGGCCGGATCCCCGCGTCTGCTCGTAGACCCGCAGCGCGTCGTCCACCGTTCGGTCGTGGTGGGTCAACATGAACACGAACTCGATCATCCTCGTCATCCCCTGTCGTTGCGGGCCGGCGAATAGGGCAGCAGCTGGGTAAGGTCATCGACGACGTACCGCGGCCTGATGCCGCTGCGCTCAAGGTCGCCGCGGCCAGTGGTGCCGCTCAGCACGAGCACGCTGGCCATGCCGGTCATCTCGGCCATGGCCACGTCGGTGGTCAGCCGGTCGCCGACCATCGCGGTGTCCGACGGCGCCAGGCCGCCGAGCCGGTCCAAGACCGCCCGGACCATATGTTCGCTTGGCTTCCCGGCAACCGCCTCGGCGCGAGCGCCCGTGCATGCCTCGACCGCGGCAAGCATCGCCGCGCAGTCCGGCAGCCCACCGTCTGGCGTCGGGCAGTACGGGTCCGGGTTTGTCGCGACGAGCGCGGCGCCGTGCAGCCGCACCGCCCGGTAGGCGGCCGTCAGCTTCGCATAGTCAAAGGTGCGGTCGAAAGACACCACCACGACATCCGCTTCCGCCGGGTCGCCGGTGACCTGATAGCCCGCGTCGCGCAGCGCGGACTGTACGGTTGGCTCGGCGACCGCCAGGATCCGGCTGCCCGGATGCCTTGCGGCCAGATAGCCCAGCAGCGCGTCGGTCGCGGTGACGACATCGGACGCGCGGCAGGGAACGCCGAGCCGGACAAGCTTGGCCGCGTAGCCGGCCGCGGTCTCCAGCGGCTTGTTCGTCACGAATACCACGCCGCAGCCCAGTTCGCGCAGCCGCCGGATCGCGTCAACCGCGCCGGGCAGGGCGGCGTCGCCGAGGTAGACGGTACCATCGAGGTCCAGCGCGTACCCCGCGAAGAGCCGGTCCGGAGCGGCGAGCGCCGCGGTCATACTCCGGCCCCCAGCCGGCCGGCTTCGGCCAGCACGTCCTCGGCCACGCCAGCGTCCCAGCCGCCGAGGAACCAGGCGAGATCCACAACGGTGAACCGGTCGCGCATGAGGTGGCAGTTGCTCAGCGCCCAGCAGACCGTGTCGGGCGGGACCGGCGGGCCGAGTTCGCCGAACCGGGTCGCGGAACCGGCGGCTGCCAGCGTATCGATGAGCGCCTCCGGTTCCAGCAGCAGCGGGGCGGACGCGGCGTCGACCGCTGCCCAGTCCATGTCCATGACGCGGTCACGGTTCGACCTCCAGCGCGCCAGCTTGGTGCGGTACAGCCGCCAGCACTCCTCGCCCATCGCCCCCGACGGGTCCAGCTGTCCGAACGCGGCCCGGACCACCGGTTCCATCTCGTTGTCGGCAGGGAAGCGCGGCCGCACCGAGCCGCGCGCCAGCATGCTGCGAACTCGCCGCCAGACCAGCGCGGCAAGGACGGTGGATACGCCTACCTGCGCGCCGTGGAACGCCTCAGCCTTGCCCTGCTGGATACTGGCCATCTCGATGAGGTGGCTGATCGTGTGCTCGGCGCCGGAGGACGGGGCAGTACTGCCCGCCGCTCCCATCGTGATGCCGCTCAGCGTGAGTATCCGCGCCACGCACTCGATCGCGTCGGGGTCCCGCTCGGCCAGCCGGGGCGCGGCGCGCAGCAGGTCCGGACCGCAGTCGCGGACCATCCCTACCAGCGGCGGGGAGTACCCCGAACCCATGCCCATCATGGTGGCGAGCTGCCAGTCGGCGGGTGCGGTGAACATAGCCATCAGGTCGCCCACGCCCGCGGCGTTGAGCCGCGAGGGCGCGCCGGAAAGCACGTCCGTGTCGGCGACGAGCGCGTCAGGCCACCGGGTGGGGATGGTGCGCTTGACGTTGTCAATGAGAAGCACGGACTGGTCGTCGGTGAAACCGTTGACGCTGAGCGCGGTCTGCACGACGACATGCGGCAGTCCGCCGAGCCGCTGCGACACCGCCTTGCCGATGTCGGTGAGCGTGCCAGACCCGACCGTGACGAGAGCGCCTGCCCCTGCCGCCTGCCGCACCGCGGCGTCGAGCGTCACCGCGTCGGCGTGTGCGCGCCCGTTATGGGTGCGCACGGACACGGCACGGACCGGAGCCTGTGCCGAAATCAGCTGCGCGACCACCCCCCGCGCGTCGGCGCCCCGGTACTCCAGGCGCACGCTCTCGGCGAGCATGGCAACCCCGGCTTTCACGCCGCTGAACCTCGCCAGCACCTCGGGCACCCGCTGTAGCGCGTCCCGGCCGATCTCGATCGACGAGACGCCGAGCGGCCGTGCGCCATCGATCTCGGCGAGCTTCGCCGCCAGCTCGCTGAGGTTGATCCCCGCCGCGGCTGGGTTCATCGGGTGGCTTCCTCAAGCGCGTCGAAGATCCGACGGTACCTTGCATAGGCCTCGTCATAGATCGCCGCCGTCCGCGGATCAGGCTCGTAACAGCGCGCAGAGAGCGCCGCCATCCGCCCCGCCGCCTCGGCGACGTCGGCGAAGTTGCCGGCGCAGACCTCGGCGAGCATCGCCGCGCCCAGCGCCGTCGGCTCTTGGTCCGCCGTCGGCCTCGCCGGCAGGCCGGTGATATCCGCCTTGGCTTGCAGCCAGAGCTCGCTTCGGCAGCCGCCGCCGGCGACGCGGATCTCCCCGCCGCCTAGTCCGATCGCCGCCAGCCGGTCGGTGATGTCGCGCAGCGCGTATCCGCAGCCCTCGATGACCGCGCGCGCGAGGTGCTCACGCCCGTGGTTCATCGACAGGCCGGAGAACGCCCCGCGCATTTCGTCATTCCAGCGCGGAGCCGTGGCTCCGGAAAGCGCCGGCACGAACAGCGCCCCGGCAGAGCCCGCGGGCGCCGCGGCAGCCCATTCGAAGACGTCGCCCTGGCGGCCGCCGAGGGCCCCGGCAAGCCACATGATGCTCCCGCCGGAAACGAACCCGGGGTTTTCGACGAGCAAAGTGCCGTCGACCGCGTGCGCATGCGTCTCCACCAAACGCTGATCATCGAACACCGGCTCCTGCGTGGCCGCGGCCACCGGCTCTGCGGTGCCGGTCACGTCCGCGATCGCGCCGCGGCCGACCACGCCCGCGCCGAGTGCCGCACCATGATCGTCGCCGGTGCCGACCACGGCGACGCAGGCGGTGGTCAACCCCAGCTGCTCGGCCGCCAGGGGGGTGAGCGGCCCGGCCGCCGCGTGCGCCGGGAGGATCGGCGCGAGCAGCCGCCGGTCGATGTCGGCGGCCCGCAGCAGGCAGTCCGACCAGTCGCGGGCGCGCACATCGTAAAGCAGCGATGACGACGCGTTGGCGTGGTCCTGCGCCACGACACCGGACAGCCAGCCGAGAAGATAACCGGCCACCGGCGGCAGCAGCGCCGCGGCTGCGAAGATCTCGGGCTCGGCGTGCCGCAGCCACATGATCTTCGGCCCGCTGTGCGAGGCATCGACATTCAGGCCGCTGATCTGGAAGATCCTCTCAGCCGGGAGCCTTTCGGCCAGCTCACGTGCCTGCCTGGCCGCGCGGCGATCCAGCCAGATGATCCCGTTGCGCAACGCCTCGAGGTTGCGGTCGACCGGGACGACGCCATCCACCTGGCAGGCCAGGGCAATGTGGCTGACCTGCCTCGGCTGCATCCCCGCGGCCGCGACGACGGCGCGGGTAGCGGCGGCGATTCCCTCCCGCCACTGCCGCGGATCCTGCTCGGACCAGCCGCTGCGCGGATGGATCATCGAGCAAGGGTGGGCTGCCGTGGCCAGGGTCTGCCCGTCAGGGGCGCAGAGGACCGCCTTCACGCTCTGCGACCCGACGTCGACTCCAATCACATGGCCCACCGCTGCTCCCTTCTGTTTCTTTGCTCTGGGGCTAGTACCGCCGCGCTGCTCAGTCCGCCGGCTCCGCGGCGTACCCTTCGGTCACTCCCTCCACCGATGCCTCCTCGGCCACCTCACCGGTTGCCATCACCGCGCCGGCGCGGGCGAGCACCTGGGGCCGGGTGCGGCCGAGCCAGACCGCGCCGATCACCACCAGGACCAGCCAGCCGAGGATTGCCCATGGCATCCAGTCGTACGGCGGCGTCTGGTTTTCGATGATCTGCCCGACCAGCACGGCGACCATCAGGGCTCCCCCCAGAACGGGCAATACCAGGTGCCTGATGACGCTGAAGTCCTGCCGCTTGCGGAAGTAGACGATCGTGGCCAGGTTCGCCAGGGCGTACACCGGGAAGATCGCCAGGGTGAGCGCGAAGCCGAAGTAGCCGTAGACGTTGAAGCCGCCGACCGGGTTGCCGAGCCCGCCGGCCAGCAGGCCCACGATGATGGCCGCGAGCAGCGCGAACGCCGCCTCGTATGCCACGGCGGTAGCCGGGGTGCGGTGCTTCGGGTGGATGCGCCCCAGGGAAGCGGGCAGTAGCCGCTCTCGTCCCATCGTGTACAAGATGCGGACGATCCCGTTGTTGGAATTGATCATCACAGCGAACATGCTGGATACCGATCCGATGATCACGAACCACTTCGCCCAGGGCGCGAACGTTGCGGCCAGCGTGTTCCATGGCGTGTCAGCGCCGGTCAGCGCGTTCATCTTGTCCTGCCCCAGGCCAACGGCCAGGGCCCATGTCCCGAACAGGTAGATGCATCCCACCAGCAAGGTGGAAAAGAGGATGCCCAGCGGGATGGTGCGGTGCGGCCGCTTCGCCTCGTCCCCGAGTGCGGTCGCGCCCTCGAAGCCGACGAAACTCAATCCGGCGAAAACGAATCCCGTCACCAGCCCGCCGAACCCGTGCGAGGAGGACGCCGGCGACAGCGGCGCCGCGGTAACGCCGTGCGCGCCGCCCTTAGCCACGACGATCAGCGACAACCCGACGACAACGACGACCTCGGCGGAGAACAGCGCCAGGGCTGTGCGCAGCGAGGTCTGGATGCCCTCGAAGGCGAGAATCGCCATCAGTATCCAGGGCACGATACCGATCCAGATCCACGGAATGTTCACGCCGAATTCCTGCTGGAATGTCTCCTGCAGGTACCCGCCGATCAGCCCCAGCTCGATGGGCGCGAGCAGCGCGTAAGCGACGAACATGAGGCCGCCGGTGGTGAACCCGGCGCGAGGGCCGAGGCCGCGGGTGATGTAGGTGTAAAAGGAGCCGGCGCTCGGCGCGACACGCGCCATCTCCATGATCCCGTTCGCCACGATCAACGTGACGATCAGGGCTACGAGATAGACGAACGGCGTCGCGTAGCCGGAGAAGGGCGTTGAGAACTGCGGGTTGAAGAACGTGGAAACGGCCGGCCCCATGATCGCCGCCGACATGATCACCGTTCCGGTCAACCCGACGGCATTGCGCCGGAGTCGTACCTCGTTACCAGACGACAGGAGATCTCTCTCGGACGCTGTCATCCTTTTCTCCGTTCCCCCACGCCGCATTGCGTGGGTCGCCTGCCCGCGGCCGAGCGCGAGCCACTAATCAGGTTCGGTCCGCGAACCGATCATGTGCCGATCAAATACGGCGGAGTAAGCAGCACGGTAATCAGACGTCAGACGTCTGTCAACCATTGACCCAGGATGCGCGTGGAAGTACACTGCGCCGGCCGCGCTCGCCCCGGATTGC
>Ga0209061_1003779_pt1 | contig 15709 bp, 10 predicted proteins | sample Coa_R1_10_FD_187157 | JGI IMG/M metagenome (GOLD analysis project Ga0209061, IMG submission 187157) | Surface soil microbial communities from Centralia Pennsylvania, which are recovering from an underground coalmine fire - Coalmine... | ecosystem: Environmental > Terrestrial > Soil >...
ATGGGCAGGAGTGTTAGTGCTGGGTGGGCTGCCGAGTTGCAGTTGCCGGAACAACGAGCGTGTTCGCTACGTCGGTCCGCCTCCTGGTATTGGACCGTGCGATCGCTGCGCCGCCAATGGCCCGCTGCCGCCGCGCTACGTGCCCAGCACCGGGCCAGTTCCCGCCGCCCCCGCGCCGGCCGGTGTGGCTGTGCCGGCACCGACCGGCGCGGCTACACCGCCATCAACCGCAGTACCTTTTGTGCCAGCCCCGGCGGCGCCACTTGGTGCACCGGCCGCATCGCCGCCGAGTCCGGCAATCCAGCAAAATAACTACATTGCTCCTCCGGGAACTTCGCCGGCGCCGCCGCCCACTGCTGCTCCCCGGGTCGATCTTCAGCAACCGGAACCAGCCGCTTCGGCTCCCGAGGAGCGTGCCTACACACCGCAGACCCAGGAACCGCCGCCGGCCCGTGAGGATCGTGCCGCCAGTCCCTCTCTGCCGGTCGACATTCCACAGTTCGCCGCCGTCAAAACCAACATCGCCAGTGGACAAGAGCCGTTCCCCGGCGGCATCGCCTGGCTGAAGTCTCACGGCTATCGTACCGTCTTGCACATTCGCTTGCCGGCCGAAGACGACAGTACTGCCCGCAAGCAGTTCGAGCAGAGCGGCTTGCGTTACCTGAGCCTGGAAGTTTCGCCGCAGACGTTGTCGCGGCAGATCATCGAGCAATTCAATCGCCTGGTCGCCGACGCCAACAATCTGCCGCTGTTTGTGTACGATAAGGATGGCTCTCTCGCCGGCGCTCTATGGTACCTGCACTTTCGCCTGGTGGATCGGGCCACGGAGGAGAAGGCGCGCGAAGACGCAGAACGTCTCGGTTTCAGACAAGACCGCAGTGACGCTCATCTGAAGATGTGGCTCGCCGTACAGAATTTGTTAAAGGACATAAAATAATTGGTCAGCAACGTTTCACAAAAGCGTCGCTGACCGATAATCGGGGACTTGCACCATGGACGAACGGCAATCTTCCCCTGCTTCATTCGGTCCCAGTACGCCCTTGACGCCGCCGTTGTATCCCTCGGCGGTCTATGCACTGCCGGACCTCGATGCACTCGATTGTATTCTCGATGCCAAGGAAGCAGGTTTCATCTATGCCCGTGATGCTCATCCCAACGCCCAACGGTTGGCAGCCCGGTTGGCGGAGTTGGAGGGGGCGCGCTGGGCACTCGTGACCAGCTCCGGCATGGCTGCCATCAGTACTCTCGTTTTGGCGAGCGTACAACACGGCCAGCGCATCGCCGCCAGCCATCGTCTCTATGGCCGCACTACCCAGCTTTTCCAGCAAGAGTTACCACGCCTCGGCGTGCCTGTAGCATTCGTAGATATTAGCGACCTAAATGAAGTGAAAGCAGCTCTGCAAACACCGGTGCGGCTGCTGTTCGTGGAAACGATGTCTAATCCGCTGCTGCGCATCGCCGATCTGTCGGCTCTGGCGCAACTGGCCCACGACGCCAACTGTTTGCTCGCCGTCGATAACACCTTTGCCACGCCGGTATTGGTCCGCCCACTGGAATTGGGCGCCGATTTCGTCATAGAAAGCGTGACCAAGATGATCGGCGGCCACAGCGACGTGACGCTCGGTCTGGTATGCGGCAACAACGACATGCAAGCAGAGCTAAGCCAGGTCCGTAGCATCTGGGGCTTTTCATCGAGTCCTTTCGACTGCTGGCTGGCGGAGCGCGGCTTGGACACGCTGCCCGTGCGCATGAAGACTGCTTGCGCCAATGCCGCCGCCCTCGCCGACTGGTTGTCGCAGCAACCCGCCGTCACGCGCGTCATTTACCCCGGACGTGCTGACCATCCCGACCACGAGTTGGCCGGACACTTGCTGCACGGTGGATTCGGCAATATGCTCTGTTTCGACCTGGCCGGCGGACGAGAGGCCGTCAATCGTTTCATGCACCAAACCCCCGGCATTCCCTTCAGCCCCTCGCTCGGCCATACTACAACTACCTGCAGTCATCCCGCCACCACCTCACACCGCTACGTCAGCCTTGCCGAAAAAGAGCGCCAAGGCATCACCGACGGCCTGGTACGCTTGTCCGTCGGCGTCGAAGATCTATCGCTGATCCAAGGCGAACTGGCGAAAGGCTTGGAGTAGATGTAATGCTCAATTTTCGTCTTCTAGCGGGCGTTCGGCAGATGGGTCGCCTGCTTGCAGGCGCTTTAGCTGTTTGCGGTAATACGGCTTTTTGGGATCCAGCTCGATAACGCGTTTTTGCAAGGCGACGGCTTTTTCCTTGTCTCCGCGCTGGAAGTAGACTTCGGCAAGCGTATCGAGATAGCCAGCGTGCGTGGGGGCCAGCTCGACGGCCTTCTGGGCATGTTGCAAGGCCGCATCGAGATTGCGGCGGCAGCACGCCGACATCCACGCCGCGGAGTTGTGCACCGAAGCACAACGCGGATAAGCGCGGCAGATTTGCTCGTAGGTGCCGTAACAACGATTAAAGAGGTCCGCTGCTTCTTTTTTGTGGCCGCGACGCTCCAACTCCGGCACCAGGGCGATCGGCAGATCGACATAGCCGGGTGAAGCGAGCAGGGCCAGTTCCACCTGCCGGAGCGCCTCGTCGAGCTTGCCAGCAGCGAGTAGGGCGCTGGCCCGCAATTGGTGGATTTGCGCCGGCACGTTAGCGTAGGCGGCATTCGAGACGAAGTTGATGTGAGGATGGAAGCAACGCATCATCGATTGCTCGAAACCTTCTGCCGCCTTGAGATAATCCTTGCGTGCCAGGGCAGCGATAGCCAAATGGCGGATCGCCGCACCCGAATAGTAGGTATCCGGCTCGCTCACGCGCAGCATTAACTCAGTCTCGCGCCGCGCCGCTTCTTTGTGGCCGCGCTTGTTCAGATCGTTGATAAAGTTGTAACGCACTCCTCCATCCGCGAAGGGAACCCAGTGCGCTTGCTCGATCAGCTTTTGCCCTTCTTTTTCGCGTCCAGCATGAATGAGTGCGTTGCCGGCGAGATAGAGCGGCAACGGATCGTAAGCTGCCTTTTCGGGAACTACTCGAACAATGTGCCGATCGATTTCCCGCACCTCTGGTTCTAACTGCTTCTGCCACGCTTGCCGATAGTGTTCGGCCGCTTTGTCCCATTGTTTTTTGGCCGCGAGCAAATCGCCCAGACGGAGCAAGGCCATCTGGCTGTCCCCTTTTTTGAACTTCGCTTTCTCCAGCAAGGAGCAAGCCAAGTTGTCGAGTCCGGCGCGGCTGGCAGCCTCGGCCAGAGATGGCAGCCACGCCTGCAACAGCTCGATCAATAAGGACGGCGGCTGCAAAGCTCCCAAGGTGGGCAGAGGCTCCCAATGCTCGGCTTGTTCGACCCACTTCTTTACCTCCTTGGCTGCAATCCTGCCTTCCATCAGTTCGCGTAGACGGTTCAGCACTGCTGCCGGAGGGTCGTTTTTGAATTGTCGCCGCAGGATGGCCCACCATATCTGGGCCATCTTCGTCTGTTGGGGGAAGAGTCGCTCTAAGTAAAATTGCTCCAACTCTTCTTTGGTGAGATCTTTCCGGTCCTTCGGCGGTGCGGCGCCCATTGCCTGGGCTGCATGGGCGAAGGCTCGGTCTTTCAATCCCGCGCGTATTTCCTCCGCCAGCAGTGCTCGGACCTCATAGGGATCCACTTCATCTTTTATACGTTCAGCGTAGCGATCAAATAATACCTGTCCTTCTTTTTCGCCCAGCAAACAAAGCAACCGCGCGCAGGCCAAATCAAGATAGGAGAATTTCTCAGCGCTCGGTCCCGGCTTCTTGGCCAAATCGATCGCCGCACTGAACTCGAGCCGGGCGCACAGGATGTCGAACAGAAGAGTTTGCTGTTCGGGCAAAGTGCGGAGCAATTTTAAACCGTCAGCGGGACGATCGTTGAGCAGCAGCCCCTTGGCCGCTACCCACGCCGAAGATTTGTTCGGTTCACTGCTCTCGGCGCATTTTCGCAATTCGCGTACGGCATTCTCGAATTCCTCCTGCTTGCCGGCCAGGCGCGTAAAGGCGGCCCGATAGGCCCATTTTTCAGCGGGATTGCTCGCTCTGGCAACCTCTGAGCGCTCTGCTAACGCTTTCCAATCGCCCAGTTCGTAGAGGATGCCATCGATAAGATCGGCACGTCCAGACTTCTCAGCGGCTTGGCGCGCTGTGGCGAGATCACCGTTGGCGCGCTGGAGATAGGCCAATGTCTCCGCGAGCCACTTGTCCTGGGGATGTTCGCTTAGCCGGGCACGAAAGTGGGCAATGCGTCCGGGCAATTGGCCGCGCAGCAGCCAGTATGCGGCATACTGATTGTTACCGATGAATCTACCCTCATGGCCAACCTCCAGCAGGCGCTCGAATTGCTCGTATTTGCCTTCGGTTGCGGCGAGAAGAAAAGCAGCGGGCAATTTGTGAACAACCAACTCACCCAGCACTTTGCGCTGATTCTCATCCTTCTCGGCTGTGGTAATTTTCAGGACGGCCTGCAGGCCTGCTTCACCTCTGTCGAGCAGTTTCTGGAGGATTTCTCTGCGCGAATTGCCTGCGCTGGACTGATACGCGTGGATGAGGGCAACGATGTCGTCCGGCGTGTCGGGATAGATACCCCAGCGGAACTTATCCAGCAGCTCACGGGCACGGCGAACCACTTCCGCATCATCGCTTTGGAGTGCTTTCTCCAGGGCAGATTCGGCAGCAGCGCCGGCTTGCCAGAGTTTCTTCGAGGCATTCTCGCGTACTTTGAAGTCGTTATCGCCCAGCTCTTCAACCCATTGAGCGATCTGTTTGGGCGTAGGTTTCGACGCCGCCGGTCTATCCGGACCTGAAGCGAAAGCGAAGAGGCAAGAAGAAAGAGCGAGCAGGAACCAACGAGTGCAGGACAACACGACGGCCTCCTTTGCACGGAGCAAGAACTCGAACCACTATCGCTGTTGCAATCGTAACCATCCGCCGCGACAGCGGACAAGGTAATTTCCCTGGCGAACGAATCGCGTCAGCCAGCTGGTAAGGCCTTACCAGCTGGCTGACGCGATTCGTTCGCCAACGGGTGCCCCACTCGATCTTGGCAGCGCGAGTCCCGATTCCAAGACACATCGCTCCTCGGCCAGCTGCTACACTAATTGGCCTTCCTCCAGGATCAACCAGCCAGGAACTTCTTCGGGCGGTTGAAAAACCGGGGCCCACTTGAGGCAATCTACCCCAAGCCGAAGCTCAGTACAGTGGGTCGAAGGCATCGGATCTATCCGTATTTGCTGCGGGACATGCGCATCGAGCGACCGGATCAGGTGTGGATCACCTCTGTGCCGCTGGCCAACGGCTTCCTGTACCGGGCAGCGATCCTCGATGGATTCAACCGCTATGGGATCGCCTGGCAGCGATCGAACACGCGGGACGGTTCGTTCTGTGTGGAGGGGGTGGACGAGACGTTGAGTCCGAGACGGCCCGAGCTGTTCAACACCAACCAGAGGGTGCCGTTCACGGCGGCGGCCTGGACGCGGGGCGAAAAAGAAGCCCCTGGGATAGGGCCGGAAATAAGCGTCATGAGAGAGCTGATTTATCCTGGACTGTTGGTATCGATCGGATCTCCTTTTGCCATTGAGACTTCGCTCTATGATACCGCTACAATAACCAGAACCACTGCCACGTAAGCGTCGAGTTATTTAGCTCAACCTGGGAACAACTACCTTCATCTTAACGATGTAGCAGCCTTGATGCGCGTTGGCACCGAACGTAAACCTGTGGCAACGATTTCTTGCTGCGCGCCGGCGGCACCTGCTTCGTGATATTCGGCGTCCTGATTCACTTGCCACAAATCATAGATTTTTCGTTCTGCCAGAATGTTGCGCACGCACAGCATGGCCGTCATCATGGCGTGATCCTGATTATTGTATTTGTGCATACCGTTACGCCCAACCAGGTGCAGTGTTGGAAAACGCGCCTCTATTTCTGTGCGAATCGCGGCCACATTGGCAGCATAATCATCATCGTAGACAGGATAGGCTTTCGGCTGTCGCACCACGCAGCCATCGAGCACGTCTTCCGGCTTGGCCAAGCCGATCTTGGTCAATTCCTGTTTGGCTTGCCCGATCAATGCTTCGTCACGGGATGACCATAAGCCATCGCCCTCGAAGCAAAAATATTCCAATCCATAGCAACACAACGATGGATCGGGCACCATCTCCGGCGACCATGACTTGAAGTTTTGGATGCGGCCGACCTTGACACTAGGATCGTGGATATAGATCCAGTTATCGTCAAACAGTTGGCGATCCTTGAGAATCAGCATCACAGTGAGGAAATCACGGTATTTCAGGGCATCGGCGGCTCGCAGGGCGTTATCCGACAGGGACGGACGTAGCCCATGCGCCAATTGGCGCAGTGGTGCTGATGAGATGACGTGACGCGCCTGCACCTGGAACCGTGCTTTCCGCTCATCTTCGTAGGTGACGATCCATAAGCCGGCCTCTTCCTCCCAGCGGCAGCCCACTACCTTTTTGCCCATTTCAATAATGCCGCCCATCGCCCGGATTTTATCGGCGCAGGCTTCCCACATCATGCCTGGTCCCTTACGGGGATAACGAAACGAGTCGATCAGTGTCTTGATGACCTGCCCCTTGTCTTTAGTTTGGGAGCGCTGTGGCCACACGGCATTGAGGATGGCCGTTTTCAGTGATAATCCCTTGATGCGCTGCGCCGCCCAATCGGCAGAGATTTCCTTGCAGCTCATGCCCCACACTTTTTCCGTATAAGTCTTGAAAAAAATGTTGAACAACCGCGCCCCGAACTGATTGGTCACCCAGTCCTCAAAGCTGCGCGGATTGGCATTGGGCCACAGTCTTGCTTTGAGGTACGACAGCACACAGCGCGTTGCCTCAATGATGCCGAGTTTACGCAGAGCTTCGCCGGCCTTGAGTGGATAAGCGAAGAACTGGCCGCGATAATAAATGCGCGAGGAGCGCGGCCGATCTAGCATATCATGCGGCAGGATTTCGCTCCACAAGTCCTCGACTTCTTTCGATTTGGAAAAGAAGCGATGACCACCGATGTCAAAGTGAAAGCCCTTGTAACGGGCGGTGCGTGAGATTCCACCCACATAAGTAGGATCAGCCTCCAGCACAATCACGGATGAACCGGCCTTGCACAAGAGGTAGGCAGCAGTCAAACCTGCTGGGCCGGCCCCGATGACCACGACATTGGGAATTGCACTCATGGAATCCTGTACGCACAAGCAGCGCATGAGAGGACTGGTTCTGTCGCCCACACAAGATCATCTGTGCAACTATAGGTCAGAAAACGACGTGATGCGGAGGATGAACTTCCCCACGAATTGTGGTCCCCTAGTTAAGGGGATATGAAGGTCCAACAATAGCACCCGCTGGCTGCTGTACGGGTTGGGCATCGGGCCGCACATCGCCACGAGGGAGCCAGAACATGGCAGCGGTCTGGGGAAGATCGCTGAGTGACGAAGAGGGCCCTTGGTTGATTCAAGGATCTGTGTCGGCTTCACATCCGCTATGACCGCTAGGCTATTATCCAGCCTTCAGGAGGCCAGGAACACCTTGGCCGCTTGCGTGATCTGTTTCCGTCTGTTGCAGGACGACGATATCCCAGTTGGGTAGGTTTTGGCAGAGGTTTTTAGTCACAGAATGGCGAATGGTCCGGGTTAGCTGGCTGGCGGATCTACCGGCCGGCTAACCCTGTCCGTTCGCTGTTCACCCCAGCGTTGATCGGCCCACAGTGCCAAGAGCGCGCAGGCCAAACCTGCGGTCCAGCCAGCGAGCACGTCGCTGGGATAATGGACGCCGAGATAAGGCCGGCTGATGCCGCTTAACAGCGGCAGCGCGAACCCCACGAGAAGGACCAATGTGCAGACCAGACGGCGGCGCAGACGGCGTGCGACCAGAAGGGCCAGGCCGCCATACAAGGTCGTCGTGTTGAGGGCGTGGCCACTGGGAAAGCTCGGGGAGTGTGGACGCTCGATCAATTTCCAGGCCACGTCTGGCCGTTCGCGCTGGATGAGGCGCTTGGTAGATTCGCTGATGCCAATTCCCAAGAGCGATGCCAATAACAGGATAAGTGCCGCGCGCCGCTGACCGGCCAGCCAAAAGAGGAACAGCACCGCTCCGAGCACACCGATCACCACGGCCCGCTCGCCCAGCAGTGTGCCCAATTCCATCACGGCATTGCCGACGGATGAGTGATGGTTCTCACACCAGTAAAGTATACCTTCGTCGGCTGCTTGCAAATGTTCCATTCAATTGTCCCTGTAGCGTGCGGCCCGCTGCACCGCAGGCGAAGGCTCCTCATCCTGAATCAGGCTGTCGATCTCACGCCGCAGTTGCCGCAGCAGTAGCCCTAGCAAACTCTCCTTGCCGACGACGGCGATCAACAGGCCCAGGACACCGATCACCCAGCGAGCTTGGGCGATGTTAAAGAACGAGTCTTCTTCCGAGGAAGTATTCTTGCGAATCATAAGGGAACCTCCTTGTTCCACAGGACCGAGGAATGATAGCCCAAAGTCAGCGAGCAAGGCAAGAGAAATTCATTTAGGAACGAAAAGCGGACAACGACAAATACCGAGACGGTCGAGCCAGTATTGGCCGACCATGCCCAGCGTGCAGAAGCCGTACTTTAAACTGCGGCGGAAATTGATGGTGCTGGCCTCATCGAAATAACGCACCGGGACGGGGATGTCGCCCAGACGGAAGCCGAAACGCACCGCCTGTACCAAAAATTGCGTGTCAAACACAAAATCATCGGAGTTCTTCTCGAATGGGATGCGTTCGAGGACAGCCCTGCGATAGACGCGGAAGCCGCTGTGGAAATCACCGAGGTTTTGGCCGAGGGCGAAGTTCTCCACACCAGTCAAAAAGCGATTACTAATATATTTATACAACGGCATGCCGCCGGCCAGCGCTTCCTGACGCGAACGGATGCGATTGCCCAATACCACGTCGCAGATGCCCATTTCGATGAAACCGACCGCGTGTGGGACCACCCGGCTATCGTACTGATAATCGGGATGGATCATGACGACGATGTCGGCGCCGCGCGCCAGGGCTTCGCGGTAGCACGTCTTCTGATTGCCACCGTAGCCGCGGTTGTGCGGATGCACGAGGACCGTCAGGCCCATTTCGCGGGCCAGCTCGACGGTGCGGTCCTGGCTGCCATCGTCTACGAGGATGATCTCATCGACACAACCCGGCGGCATGTCGGCCAAGGTCGAAGCTAACGTGCGTTCGGCGTTGTAGGCCGGCATGACGGCGATGATGCGATGTGGCCGATGCGGCGGCCGTTCCGGCAACGTCTTGGTGATGCGCTCGACGTGGAAAAACTCCGCAGGCGGTTTCAGTTGCAGGGCTTGGATGACGGACATTGCCGTGTACCTGTGCTAGCCGCCGCACGCGGACGCGTGCGGCCCGGAAATATCTTCCTCCGTTTCCACCGGGGCCGGTGGGCCGTGCAGTGCCTCCGACCCGGGCACCAGTCGCGGACCTGGAATGTGCTGCTCCAACAGTTGCATCAATTCCGCACGGTCCATCACTTCCTTTTCTATCAGCCGTTGGGCAATCGCTTCCAGGGCAGCGCGGCGTGTTCGCAGCAGTTCGCGCACTGCCGTGGTGGCCTCGGATAGGATCGCACGCACTTCCATGTCGATCTCGTGAGCTGTCTGCTCGCTGTAGTTGCGTTCGCTCTCGTTAGCTGTGCCTTTGAGGAAGGCTGCACCGGAACGTTCCTGGAAGCTGATGCGGCCCAGCCGGCTCATGCCGAATTCCTTGACCATGCTGCGGGCGATGCGGCTGGCTTGCTCCAGATCGCTGGTCGCGCCGTTGGAGACTTCTCGATATACCAATTCTTCGGCCAGGGTGCCGCCCAATGCTACCTTGATCTGGCTTTCCAGCTCCGACTGGGTGACGAGATAGCGGTCCTCCTCGGGCCGACTCAGGACGTAGCCGAGAGCGCCAACGCCGCGTGGGATAATAGAGATTTTATGGACCGGTGATGTGTTAGGTAAGGAGCAGGCCACCAAGGCATGGCCGGCCTCATGATAAGCGACACGCTGTTTCTCGTCGGCATTCATGATACGACTCTTGCGCTCCAGGCCGACGGCGCCGCGCTCGATGGCCTCTTCCAGCTCGGCCATGCCCACTACTTCTTTGCCGCCGCGCGCCGCCATCAACGCTGCTTCGTTGACAAGATTGGCCAAATCGGCGCCGACCGAGCCGGGCGTCAAGGCGGCGACGCGACGCAGGTCCACATCAGGACCGAGACGCACATTGCGGGCGTGAACTTTCAAGATGGCTTCGCGGCCCAGGATGTCGGGGCGATCGACCACCACTTGGCGATCAAAGCGTCCTGGCCGCAACAGGGCGGCATCGAGTGTCTCCGGTCGATTGGTCGCCGCCATGATGATGACGCCACGGTCGGAAGCGAAACCGTCCATTTCGACAAGCAGTTGATTCAGGGTCTGTTCGCGTTCATCATGTCCACCAACGGCGATGCCGGAGCGTGTTTTACCCAGGGCATCCAACTCATCGATAAAGATCATAGAAGGCGCCCGGCTCTCGGCCTGGGCAAACAGATCACGGACACGGGCCGCGCCGACACCGACGAACATCTCGACGAAATCGCTGCCGCTGAGGCTGAAGAACGGCACGTTGGCCTCGCCGGCTACGGCGCGGGCCAGAAGCGTCTTGCCGGTGCCCGGCGGGCCGACCAGAAGCACGCCCTTGGGAATACGGCCGCCCAGGGCCTGATATTTGTCCGGCGTCTTGAGGAAGTCTACGACCTCGCGCAGCTCAGCGACGGCCTCATCAATACCGGCGACGTCTTCAAACGTCACGTGGAGGTCTTTCTGGGCATACACCTTGGCTTTGCTGCGTCCGAAAGTCAGCGACGAGCCGCTGCCGATCAGCCAACGCAGCACCAGCATCAGCCCCACCGCCAGCGAAGCAACGATCAAGATCGACCCGATACTGACGCCAATCGTCTTGAAAACAGAGTCTTCTTCGCCGCCCTGGAAGTTGGCCCCAGCGGCCGATTGTAGCAGAGTGTGCAGGCTCGCATCGTCTTCCAGTCCGATGCGTGGCGTACGGAAGGCAATGATTTGGGAATGTTTGCCGTTCAGACCGGCGCCGGAGACAAGATCGGAGGTGACGATCTCGCCGCGAATGTCGGCGTGATTGACTTGGACTTTTTGCAGACGAACCCCCTGGCCGTAGCGGCTGGCGTTGAGGACTTGGATAAACTCGCCATATTTTAAGGGGACATAACCGGGTTCGTGCTGGTACAGCCACGCGAACAAGATAAGCGACAACAGGAACAACAGCAATAACCCGGAAAACAGCCAGCGCCGTCGTCGGCCTGGCAATTTAGCTTTTTTCTGCACGGATACCCTTTCCTTCCGTTCGGCAGGACGAGGATAGCAACAACGACGTTGCGTAAGCCCCTTTCGGAAGCTACTTCACTGTAGCGCATCGCGGAAGATCGGTCAACAGATGCCGGACTCCGTAAGATAATTTAGGGCTAGTGAACTTTTCCCTCCCTCCTTGTGGGGGAGGGTTGGGGTGGGGGGACACCCCTCCTGGGCTCCCTTGCCTTGACACCTCCTACCTCAGCCCTCCCCCACGAGGGGAGAGAAGGTTTGGTCCGCTAGCTCTTAGCTCAGATGCTTGCCGAAATTAAGCGAATGGCCGACATTCTGCTTTCGTTCTGCTCTCCTTCCCAAGCAGAGTTGAGGAATGCAAGTCGGGAGACTCTGCTTCTCGTCTGACTCAGGAGCCGAACGCGAAGCGGAGTTTTGTAAACAGGCGTTCCCCAACTCTGTTTGGGAACGAGAAGTAGAGTTGTCTCATGTTTCGAATCTTCTTCCTTGTACAGATTCTGATGTTCTTCACGGTCCTCCGTATCGATGTGCAGCCCACGCTTCCCATTGTTGAGGAAGTCGAATGGGCACCGTTCCGCGAGCACTGTCGGCAGCTGCTGCGGGCACTGGACAAAACCACTTCCCCTTTGCCGGAGCAGACAGTTTATCGACTCACGATGCTTCTCCAGCGCAATCCAGACGATCCCGCAGCGACTTGCGCCGCTGTGCAAAAGCTGCTCGACGCCCACTGTCTGATTGCGATCAATATCAACGCCGAAAGCCGGGTCAAGGCAATGCGTGGTCCAGCCGAGATTCAACTTCATCAGGATAAACCGCTATGGACTCTCCTCAAAGTCCATAATAACGGCGGTGTCACGCACGCGCTGCGGCTGTCTGGCTCAGGGCTTGTTCGCAGAGGGGCGGATAGTACGGACCGCTGGTTGGAAGCGGTCCTGATGACCGAGGCACCGTTTACTCCGGAGTTGACCGGCCAGCGCCTGGAGTATCGCTTGCTTCGTCTGATCCCGCGCCAGTCCGGCAAGCGCGAGGCTGTCTTCCAATTTGATGTCGGACAGGGGACGCAAGATCTCGGCTTCCGCGCCGAGGTGCCGATCCTGTTTTCCGTCCGCAAAAAATGACAAAGAATATCAATTATGATAGCTATATAGGTATTGTAATCGGAACAGCGGTAGTGGGAAAAGAGGGTTCGACGGAGCTAATCTCCGCGCGATAAACTTTATCTCTGGCGGATCACGTATAAGCCCCTTGAGGAGCCTGAACATGGCCGTCAATCTCACTCCCCAATATCTCCAAGCCGAAGCGGAATACAAACGCGCCCAGACCGCCGAAGAGCGTCTGGAATGTCTCAAACGTATGTGGGCGCTGGTGCCCAAGCACAAGGCCAGCGAGAAACTGCAAGCCGAGTTGAAAGCGAAGCTCAGCCAAGCACGCGAAGAGGTCGAACAAGAGCGCAAAAGTCCGAAAAAAGGCGGCGTCAGTCACAAAATACCCAAGCAAGGGGCGGGACAGGTCATCCTGGTCGGCGGGCCGAATAGCGGCAAGAGCCGGCTGCTGACGCGGCTGACCCGTGCCACACCGGAGGTAGCAGCGTATCCCTTCACCACTCGTGAGCCACACGCCGGCATGATGGAGTGGGAAGACACGCGCGTCCAACTCATCGATACGCCGCCCATCACTGCCGACTATCTCGAAGGCTATTTGCCCGGCATGGTCCGTGCCGCTGATGCCGCCGTGCTGGTTGTCGATCTGGGCGATGATGAGGGACCGTTTGCTGCCGAGGCGGTCGTCGAGCGGTTGGCCCAGGCCAAAACCATCCTCATCGGCCAAGTGCCGGCCGCCCCCCCTCTCCTCCCCAATATTGAGGGGGGAGGGGGAGCGGCGCTGCACCAGACCAAGACGCTGCTCGCGGCCAACAAGCTTGATCTGCCCGGCGCGGCCGAGCGGCTGGAACTGGTGCGCGAGCTATTCGGCCAGCGCTTTCCGATCCAGGCGCTCGATGCTGAATCGGGCAACGGGCTAGAGGAGTTGCGTACGGCCATCTATCGCTTGCTCAACGTCATCCGCGTTTACAGCAAGAAGCCGGGCAAGCCGCCAGACCTGACCGCGCCGTTCACCTGCAAGGCTGGTAGCACCGTACTGCAATTCGCCGAGATTGTGCACCGCGATTTCGCCGACAAACTCAAGTCGGCCCGCATCTGGGGCACCGGCGTCTACGATGGGCAAACGGTGACGCGCGATCATGTGCTGCATGATAAGGACATCGTAGAATTGCACGTGTGAAAAAGTGAATCAGCGTAAATCGCGCTTCCAGCGTCGCATAGCTGCTATTGCTTCTTCCGGCGACAGACGGTCCAGATCAAGTTCGCGCAACTCTTGCAGGATGGGATCTTGCATATTGGCGAACAGGCTGCGCTGCACAGCACGCGGTCGGCGGAGGCGGCTGGGACGTTCCGGCGTTTCGAGGTGATGCCGTTCCAGTTCGGCCAACACTTCACGGGCGCGGGCCAGCACTTCTTGCGGCACACCGGCACGCTCGGCAACGTGGATGCCGTAGCTTTTGTCGGCGCTGCCGGCCGCGATCTTATGCAAGAACACGATGCCATCCGGCCCTTCATGCACCAAGGCGTTGTAATTGCGCAAGCTGGGCAAGCTCTCGGCCAGTTGGGCCAATTCGTGATAATGAGTGGCGAACAGGGTACGGCAGCCGATACGATCGTGCAGATACTCGGTGATGCTCCAGGCCAGCGAGACACCGTCGTAGGTGCTGGTGCCGCGACCGATCTCGTCAAGAATAACCAAGCTGCGCGGCGTAGCATTGTTGAGGATGTTGGCTGCCTCGATCATCTCGACCATGAAGGTGCTCTGCGCCCGACTCAATTCATCGCTGGCGCCGACGCGCGTGAAAATACGATCGGCCAGGCCGATTCGCGCCGCCCGTGCTGGTACGAAGCTGCCCATTTGGGCCAACAGCGTTAACAGGGCTGCTTGGCGCAGATATACCGACTTTCCACCCATATTCGGTCCGGTAACTAGTAAAAAGGCCCCATCGTCTGCCCCCATCCGGATATCGTTGGGCACAAAGGTGCCAGGCGGCAGCGTCTGCTCCAAAACCGGATGCCGGCCATCTTCTATGGCCAGCACCGGCTCGTCGACCAGTGTTGGGCGACAGTAGTTGCGCTCGGCGGCCAATTCGGCCAGTGACGCCAGTACGTCAAGCGTGGCCAGCACTTCCGCCGTCTGCATTAGACGATTAGTCTGCTCCGCCACGCGCTCGCGTAACTGTACGAACAGTTCATATTCCAGCTGCTTGATCCGTTCCTCGGCATGGACCACCTTCTCTGCCTTCTCCATCAACTCGCCGGTGATGTAGCGATTGGCATTCTTGAGCGAGCGGTGCAATTGATAATGTTTGGGCACCTTATTGAGATGGGTGTGCGTTACTTCGATGTAATAGCCGTAGCCTTCGGTGAAGCCGACTTTAAGGCTGGGGATGCCGGTGCGCACTTGCTCTGCGGCCTGGAACTGAAGCATCCATTTCTTGCCGGAAGTGCTGGCTTCGTACAGCTCGTCGAGATCGTTGTTGTAGCCGCGACGGATGATGCCGCCCTCGCGCACATTGCTCGGCGGATCGGATACCAAGGCGGTTTCCAGCATTTCGCGTAGCTCGGGGCACAGCTCCAGGCGCGCGTTCAGATCGCGCAGCAGGGCGGAATCACCGCCGACCAGGTGCGTTTTGATATCCGGCAACAGAGCGAGCGTTCGGCGGACAGCAACCAGGTCACGCGGCGAAGCATGTCCCGTGCTGGCCCGCGCCGTCAGACGTTGCAAGTCAGCAATGTCCGCCAGACCAATCCGAAGATCACGGCGCAGGTCGTGCTTGTGCAATAGCTCCTCGACCGCATCCAGCCGGGCTGTGATGGCGGGGCGCTCGGCCAAGGGCGCGAGCAGCCAGTCGTGCAAGAGACGGGCGCCCATCGGCGTCATGGTGCGATCAATAGCAGACAGCAGCGATCCGCTGCGGGAGTTATCGCGCAGCGTGCGCGTCAGCTCCAAGCTGCGGCGCGTTACGTCATCGAGAATGAGAAAACGTTGCTCGGAATAGGGTCGTAGACGTGTCAGATGAGCGAGGCTGGCCTTGAGTGTCTCGCGCAAGTACAAGAGCAGCGTCCCGGCGGCGGCAAGGCACGGCTGCTGATCGTCGAAGCCGAAACCGGCCAAGGTAGAGACGCCAAAATGTTGAAACAACGTATCAAGTGCCGTTCGATTATCGAAAGTCCAGTCCGGCCGTGGCGTCAGCGTCAGCTGCGGCAG